>ERZ826242.16-NODE-16-length-311136-cov-14.959490_pt1 | contig 311136 bp, 272 predicted proteins | sample MGYA00519871_ERZ826242 | MGnify/ENA primary metagenome ERZ826242 (study PRJEB31778, sample SAMEA3449226) | human gut metagenome | biome: human gut; feature: human-associated habitat; material: faeces | place: United Kingdom | collected 2010/2012 ... | reverse complement strand
AACTGTTAGAATTACAGGACCAACAAGGGTGTTGCACTTCTAAATAGACATCGGGTCGGGCGTTTCGCGAGGGCGGTTTTGCTATAATTGGTAATGCAGAAAGCGGCAAGGTAATACGGCAAAGAGGCCGGGTCGCTAGAGGTTCCCATCGGATATGGAAGAGCACGAGGATGTGCTGGAAACAGATAACACAGAAGCGGATGTGGTGAAAAGAAACATAATGTAACCTCCTTGGCGGTGCCCCCGTGTGACATAGTCTCCGCGGGGGCACCTGCTGTGTGGCGTTCCCTTTTTGCGACGCATTCCCGGGAATATTGCGTTGGGAGAATAGTTGGGTGTGTGTTTTGCGACGCATTGGAATATTGCGTTGGGAGGAGAGGAAAAGTACGGGGGCGCAAGAGGTCCCCAAACCAGTGAGTTGTGGCCCGGCGCGTCGTTGTCCGGAGGAATCGTAATATAGGTATTCGTGTGTGCCAGCAGCACGCCTTATGTAACAGGCGAGCATGCTGGGATATCCTTCAAACCGCTGATCGCACGCAGTAATGCGCCGACGGGAGGGGCGAAGGCCATCGGGCCGGTGGACTGGGCTATCTTTTCCGATTCGTCGGGTGCCGCCAACAGGCGGATACCAAGCGAGTGTGCTGAAAAGTGTGGGTGCAGTGCGGCGGTCACACAAAAGCAAGAGAAACCACTGAATCGGAGAATTCAAGTTGCCTACTATTGAACAGCTCGTCCGTAAGGGACGTCAGGCAAAGCCGAAGAAGTCCAAGACTTTGGCCCTGAAGGGCAGCCCGCTGCGTCGAGGCGTGTGCACCCGTGTTTACACCACCACCCCGAAGAAGCCGAACTCGGCTCTGCGTAAGGTTGCTCGTGTGCGCCTGTCCTCGGGCATCGAAGTCACCGCCTACATTCCGGGCGAAGGCCACAATCTGCAGGAGCACTCCATCGTGCTCGTGCGCGGCGGCCGTGTGAAGGATCTCCCGGGTGTGCGTTACCACATCGTGCGTGGCGCGCTCGATACCCAGGGTGTCAAGGACCGTAAGCAGGGTCGTTCCCTGTATGGAGCAAAGAAGGCGAAGTAAGAGATATGTCACGTAAGGGACCTTCCAAGAAGCACGTCGTGCTGCCCGATCCGATCTACGGTTCCACCGTGGTGGCGCAGCTCATCAACAAGATTCTGCTTGACGGCAAGAAGTCGATCGCCGAAGACATCGTCTACTCCGCGCTCGATATGGTCAAGGAGAAGTCCGACCAGGAGCCGGTGGCTGTGCTCAAGCGCGCCCTGGACAACATCCGTCCGTCCCTCGAGGTTCGCTCCCGCCGTGTCGGTGGCGCCACCTACCAGGTGCCGGTCGAGGTCAAGCCGAACCGCGCCAACACCCTGTCGCTGCGCTGGCTGACCGATTTCTCCCGCGCCCGTCGTGAGAAGACCATGGCTGAGCGTCTCGCCAACGAGATCCTGGATGCCTCCAACGGCCTCGGTGCTTCTGTCAAGCGCCGCGAGGATACTCATAAGATGGCAGAGGCTAACAAGGCCTTCGCTCATTACCGCTGGTAATCACTCGCCCTGAGTAAAACTAAGGAAAAAGATGGCTGAAGAGATTTCGGACCTCCACGACGTCCGCAATATCGGCATCATGGCCCACATTGATGCCGGCAAGACCACCACTACCGAGCGTATTCTGTTCTACACCGGTAAGAACTACAAGATCGGCGAGACCCACGACGGCGCCTCCACCATGGACTTCATGGCGCAGGAGCAGGAACGTGGTATCACCATCCAGTCCGCTGCTACCACCTGCTTCTGGAGCCGTCAGTCCCACGACACCAAGGACAAGTTCCAGATCAACATCATCGATACCCCTGGCCACGTGGACTTCACGGCCGAGGTGGAGCGCTCCCTGCGTGTGCTCGATGGTGCCGTTGCCGTGTTCGACGGCAAGGAAGGCGTGGAGCCTCAGTCCGAGACCGTGTGGCGTCAGGCTGACAAGTACGGCGTTCCGCGTATCTGCTTCATCAACAAGATGGACAAGCTGGGCGCGAACTTCTACTACTCCGTCGACACCATCAAGGAGAAGCTGGGCGCTACTCCGATCGTGATGCAGTTGCCGATCGGTTCCGAGAACGACTTCACTGGCGTTGTCGACCTGGTTGAGATGCAGGCTTACGTGTGGAACGGCACCGAGGAGCTCGGCGCCAAGTACGACACCACTGAGATCCCGGACGACCTCAAGGACAAGGCTCAGGAGTACCACGAGAAGCTCGTGGAAGCCGCTGCCGAAGCCGACGACGACCTCATGAACAAGTTCTTCGAGGACGGCGACCTGTCCAAGGAAGACATCCGCGCTGGCGTGCGTAAGCTCACCATCGCCAAGGAAGCCTTCCCGATCTTCTGCGGTTCCGCCTTCAAGGACAAGGGCGTTCAGCCGATGCTGGACGGCGTTGTCGATTACCTGCCGTCTCCTGAAGACGTGCCGGCCATCAAGGGCTACAAGCCTGGCGATGAGTCCGTCGAGATCGACCGTCACCCGGTCAAGTCCGATCCGTTCGCGGCTCTGGTCTTCAAGATCTCCACCCACCCGTTCTACGGCAAGCTCGTGTTCGTGCGCGTCTACTCCGGCTCCGTTGTGCCGGGCGACTCCGTGCTCGACTCCACCCGCGAGAAGAAGGAACGTATCGGCAAGATCTTCCAGATGCACGCCGATAAGGAAAACCCGATGGACCGCGCTGACGCCGGTAACATCTACACCTTCGTGGGCCTGAAGAACGTGACCACCGGTGACACCCTGTGCGCCATCGACGATCCGATCACCCTCGACTCCATGACCTTCCCGGATCCTGTGATCCAGGTGGCCGTCGAACCGAAGACCAAGGCCGACCAGGAGAAGATGGGCATCGCCCTGTCCAAGCTGGCCGAAGAGGATCCGACCTTCCAGGTCACGACCGACGAAGAGTCCGGCCAGACCCTGATCGCCGGCATGGGCGAGCTCCAGCTCGACATCATCGTCGACCGTATGCGCCGCGAGTTCAAGGTTGAGTGCAACCAGGGCAAGCCGCAGGTCGCCTACCGCGAGACCATCCGCAAGGCCGTCATGGACCAGGGCTACACCCACAAGAAGCAGACCGGTGGTTCCGGCCAGTTCGCAAAGGTCCTGATGAACTTCGAGCCGCTCGACACCACCGAGGGCAAGACCTTCGAGTTCGAGAATAAGGTCACCGGCGGCCACATCTCCGCCGAATTCATCGGCCCCATCGAGGCCGGTGTCAAGGAGGCCATGGAATCTGGTATCCTCGCCGGCTTCCCGGTCGTGGGCGTCAAGGCCACCGTCACCGACGGCCAGATGCACCCGGTCGATTCCTCCGAAATGGCCTTCAAGCTCGCAGGTTCCATGTGCTTCAAGGAAGCTGCCCCGAAGGCCAAGCCGGTCATTCTCGAACCGATCATGAAGGTCGAAGTCCGTACGCCGGAAGAGTACATGGGCGAAGTCATCGGCGATCTGAACCAGCGCCGTGGCAACATCCAGTCCATGACCGACGGTGTCGGCGTCAAGGTCATCGACGCCAAGGTCCCGCTGTCCGAGATGTTCGGCTACATCGGCGACCTGCGTTCCAAGACCCAGGGTCGTGCCATGTTCACCATGGAGATGGACTCCTACGACGAGGTGCCGAAGAGCGTCTCCGAGGAGATCATCAAGGCCCAGCGCGGCGAGTGACACGCGCCACTGCATGAAGTAGCCAGTGTCTTCAGTCAGCGGTAATATCGTATACCGCTGACTGGGTTCTGGCTCTTCAAAGTGGCACATAACCCAGAAACCCAGTAGAATAAGCGAGTTCCTGTGCGAAAGGGTGCAGGAAACTCACGAGACGTCCAGGAGGACAAAAGTAATGGCAAAGGAAAAGTACGAGCGTACTAAGCCGCACGTTAACATCGGTACCATCGGCCACGTCGACCACGGTAAGACTACCCTGACTGCCGCCATCTCCAAGGTGCTGCACGAGGAGTTCCCGGATGTCAACCCGGAGTACGACTTCAACCAGATCGATTCCGCTCCGGAAGAGGCCGCCCGCGGTATCACCATCAACATCGCCCACATCGAGTACCAGACCGAGAAGCGTCACTACGCTCACGTCGACTGCCCGGGCCACGCCGACTTCGTGAAGAACATGATCACCGGTGCTGCCCAGATGGATGGCGCTATCCTCGTTGTGGCCGCCACCGACGGCCCGATGGCCCAGACTCGCGAGCACGTGCTGCTCGCCCGTCAGGTTGGCGTTCCGAAGATCCTCGTCGCCCTGAACAAGTGCGACATGGTCGACGATGAAGAGCTCATCGAGCTCGTCGAAGAAGAGGTCCGCGACCTCCTCGACGAGAACGGCTTCGACCGTGACTGCCCGGTCATCCACACCTCCGCCTACGGCGCCCTGCACGACGACGCTCCGGACCACGAGAAGTGGGTCCAGTCCGTTAAGGACCTCATGGACGCTGTCGACGACTACATCCCGACCCCGGTTCACGACCTGGACAAGCCGTTCCTGATGCCGATCGAGGACGTCTTCACCATCTCCGGCCGTGGTACCGTTGTCACCGGTCGTGTCGAGCGTGGCCAGCTGGCCGTCAACACCCCGGTCGAGATCGTTGGTATCCGTCCGACCCAGCAGACCACCGTCACCTCCATCGAGACCTTCCACAAGACCATGGACGCCTGCGAGGCTGGCGACAACACCGGTCTGCTTCTGCGTGGTCTCGGCCGTGACGATGTCGAGCGTGGCCAGGTTGTGGCCAAGCCGGGCTCCGTCACCCCGCACACCAAGTTCGAGGGCGAAGTCTACGTGCTGACCAAGGACGAAGGCGGCCGTCACTCGCCGTTCTTCTCCAACTACCGTCCGCAGTTCTACTTCCGCACCACCGACGTCACCGGCGTCATCGAGCTGCCGGAAGGCGTCGAGATGGTTCAGCCGGGCGACCACGCTACCTTCACCGTTGAGCTGATTCAGCCCATCGCTATGGAGGAAGGCCTGACCTTCGCTGTGCGTGAAGGTGGCCACACCGTCGGCTCCGGTCGTGTGACCAAGATCCTCGCCTGATTTTCATCAGACAAGAATCTTCGCTTGAACTAGCGTTATAGGAAATCCCCTTCGAGGAAACTCGGAGGGGATTTTCTATAACCGCAGCAGGATATGGATATGTACCACGACTTCCGGCCTGGATGCGCTAGTGTTGCTTTTCAATAGATAAACGGACTGCTGCACTGCGAGGATATGACACTGATGGCAGGCCGGGAAAGAAGGTCGATGATGACTGGTGCACAGGCCGCTCACTGTGGTTCTGTATCCGCAATTTCGCTGGGACTGCCCGTTTCCACGGCGATTCCCGAAGCCAAAGGCACACTGCCGAAAGCCTTGTTCGTAGGCAAAGCGCCGATTTCCGGCAAACTCAAGCAGCGATTGGTGAACGAGATCGAATCCATCACCATGCTGGCGTTGGCCCGGTCGGCCAACACGGGGCTTGCGGACGGCAAACTGATCCCGGAAGTGCTGGTCATCGGACTGAAGCTTACGGCCAAAGCCACCGGCATACCGAACGAAGTCATCGACCTGATCGCCGGACAGCGCAAATCGGGCATCGTGTTCGTGTGCGTACGCGACGTGCCGTTCGAGGGCAGCACGCGTGAGGAATGCGCGTTCGCCGTGCGCCGCGCCATACCGGGGCGTGCCGGGCACACGCCGATCTATCAGGTATATGCCGGCGACTGGCAGCCGGCGGGGGAGGCCCAGCTGGAGCTGGCCGGCTCTACTATTGATGAGCTGTGGGCATCGCTGTGCTCACAGACCATTTTGGGTACGCCGGAGGTCGAGAATCTGGATGCGCGCATCATTCGCCATACTGAAATTGCTCGGCTCGAATCCGAAGTGGACAAGCTCACTCGTGACCATCAGCGCGTCAAGAACCCGGCCCAGCGCAACGAGATCTATGCCAAACTCCACAAGGCCAAGGCGCAGCTCGCAAAACTGCGCGAGGCATAGTGATGTGAAAGCCATTGGGCTTCCGCTGGCGGGAGCTGGCTCGCGAAGCGAGACTGAGGGTGGTCCAGGTCCGTGGCCTAGGGCTACGCCCAAGCTAATTGAAATATTCGTGCATCATACAGCGTACAGTTAAACCATGTTCCCTCTGCTCGAAACCCTGGTCGCCGTATACGAGGTGGGTCAGTTCACGCTGGCCGCCGATGAGCTGAAGGTATCGCAGTCGACGGTGTCGTCGCGTATCGCCCAATTGGAGCAGATGGTCGGCGCGCCGCTGTTCGTGCGCAATGCGAAAAGTGACGTGACGCCCACACAGGCCGGGCGGATGCTGTACCAGACTGCCATCGGCATCGACGGATTATGGCGGGATACGCGTGAGCAGATCGCCCGCGTGCAGGAGGCGCGTGAGCCGCTGGCCGTGTCGTTCTCGCACACGACCGCGGCGATTCTGCTGCCGAAGGCGTTGCCGGTGATGGCTCGGGACATGGACGGTTTCGACTTCGCTGTACACGTGATGAACTCGGATGCGATTCTCGAACAGGCCAGCATGAAGGCCGTGCAGCTCGGCGTGGTGGAAAAGCCGATCGTGAACGATTCGGTGGACCGCGTCACCCTGTGCGAGGACCGGCTGGTGTTGGCGGGGGAGCCTGACGGCGTGTGGATGGTGCGCGAACACGGTTCCGGCGTGCGGTATTACACGGATCTGTATTTCAAGACCGCTCAGGTTGTGCCTGCACGCACGATGGAAGTGTCCAGTAATGCGGCGATTGTGGCGGCGCTGTCCGCCGGGTTCGGGCAGTCGTTGATTTCGGAAGCCGCCGTGCCGGCGGGCGTGCCGGTGCAGCGGGAGCTTGGCGATGAGTTTGTGCGGCGGTTCTATGCGCTGGTGCCGAGATCCGGTCTGACGCACGATCAGCGGGAGTTGGCGGAGACGATTATTGCTGCGCTGCGCGGGTAGTCAGATAGTCGACTGAGGGGAGGTTGCGAACGTTGTTTCTCTCCCTCCGTCCGCCTGCGGCGGCCACCTCTCTCATCAGAGGGAGATCAATTAGGTATCGACAAAATCGATGATATGTATTGGTTGCAATGATTTGACCGATGTAAACGCTTGAGCTTCAATAGACATCATGAGAGAGTTCTGTACAAAATGGTGGAAGCGCATTACCACCGTTGACATGCTGTTCATTGGCGTTCTGACTCTGCTGGCCTCGCTGTTCGCCTCCTGGCTCAAGCAGTTCCCCGGATTCAGCCTGTTCGGCGCGCTCATCATCGCGCTGCTCATCGGTATGATCATCCAGTTCCCGATCCGCAGTGCCTACGTCGGTTCCAATGATGGCCGCAAGGCAGGCGTCAAGGACGCCGCTGGCCTGATTTCCAACAAGCTGCTGCGCCTCGGCATCATCCTGCTCGGTTTCAAGCTCAACCTCGCCGTGCTGTTCACGCAGGGCATCAAGTGTCTGCCGATCGCCGCTGTGGTCGTTACGCTGACCATCATCGTGTGCTATGCCATCGCCCGCAAACTCGGTGTCGACCCGATGCTCGCCATCCTGACCGCCGGTGGCACCGGCATCTGCGGTGCGGCCGCCGTCATGGGCCTGGCCGGTTCCATCAAGGTGCCTGAGGACAAGCAGGACGAGAAGGACAACGACGTGACCATGGCCGTGGCCATCGTAGCCATTATGGGTACTGTGTTCGCGTTGCTGGAGATCGCGCTCGGCCCGCTGACCGGCATGACCAAGGACCAGCTGGGCATCACCGCCGGTGCTTCCCTGCACGAAATCGCCCACGCGGTCGCGGGCGGCGACGCGTTCGGCGCGGTGGACATCGCCACCATCATGAAGCTTTCCCGCGTGCTCATGCTCGTGTTCGCGGCCATCATCATCGCTATCTGGTGGGAGAAGAAGCACTCCGAGGTGGAGAACACCGGCAAGAAGACCGTGGCCTTCCCGTGGTTCATGCTCGGCTTCATCGGCGCTTCGATCATCGGCACCTTCGTGCCGCTCATCGCCTCCATCACCCCGCAGCTCGTGGACTTTGCGTACATCGTGCTCGGCATGGCCATGGCCGCGCTCGGCATCAACGTGAACTTCAAGGCCATCGCTTCCAAGGGCAAGAAGCCGATGCTCGCCAGCTTCCTGACATCGATTCTGCTCATGTGCTTCGCCGCAGGTGTTGCGATGCTGTTCTTCTGATAAGCGCTCCAAATACAAATAGGCGAAGGCGAACGACAGTGAGCAATTGGAATGTGTCACCTAAAAATCACGTACTTGCACAACGGATAACCCCAGCCGAACTGGCAGGCCATCGCAATGAACTTCACCACATACGGGCTCAGGTCCGTCGCGCCCGGCATCCAGCCGATCAGCAGTGTGCTGAACGTGAAGTTCCAGATCCACAGCAGCACGAAAAGCATCACGGAACGGGTGAAGTTGCTTGACGATTTGAACGTCACGTTGCGGTTCATCACGAAGTTGTAGGTCGCCGAACACACCACGGCGATACCGTTGGAGATCTGCGAGGGCACGCCGATCAAGTGCAGGATGGCGAACGTCGCATACTCCACAATGGTCTGCGTGGCGGAAACACCCATATACTTGCCCAACACGGCTAGTCCATTTTGCTTCGGGGTTGCCGTGCCCACGGTATTTTCCGCAGTGTTCGTTGTGGCCGAGGCATTCGTGACGTCCGCGCCCTGATTGTGCTTCACATCCGCTCCATTGTTCGCCATGCCCATATACCTCCCGGATGTACCTGTGACGTTCGACCTCGCAATGATATCGCTGACCGCGTCGGGAATCGTCGTGGCGGTCAGACGAGAAAACCGCAGGCCGCAGCAACGACCGGCACACCCAGCGACAGCACCAGATAGGCCGTTGCCGTGGGGTAGCGGCGTTTGTGGAAGAGCGTCACCATTTCGTTGATCGCGGTCGAGAACGTGGAGAATCCGCCGAGGAAACCGGTGGCCAGCACCAGCCGCCACGGTTCATCAAGTGTCCCGCCCAGTGCCAGCGCCGCAACCAGACCGGTCAGGAATCCGGCGATGAGATTGATGGTGAATGTGGACAGCGGGAATGCGCGTTGCCAATACGTTTTGATGGTCGCGTCAAGCAGATAGCGGCAGGAGGCGCCTACGCCGCCGCACAGGCAGACCAAGATTGGTAGGAATACGGTCATCACGCCTTACCTCCCTTGCTGGTCGTAGCGGCATTCGTATCAGCGGACGCTTCGGCGGATGCGTTCGAGGAGCCGGCCAGATGCGTTCCTGCCCACACGCCGGCAGACGCACAAACCAGACCCAGCGCGAACGTCACCAGTAGATAGGCAATGCCGGCCGCCACCTGACCGTCGCGAATCGCGGTGAAGCCTTCCAATGCCAACGTCGACATCGTAGACAAACCGCCGCATACGCCCATGCCGAGCCCACGGCTGGTGAGCTCCTTGGCACGCGTGTCGAACCGGGAAGAGCCGGCCAAATAGGCGGTCAGACCCGCATAGCAGAAGCAGGCCAGCATGTTGGCCACAAACGTGCCGGTATGGAAGCTGCCGGCTGCGGGAATCTGCGCGAACGCATAGCGAATCGCGGTGCCGATGGCACCGCCGCAGAAGACGACCAACACAATATCAAGATGGATATCGGGGAGCTTGCGCGCCGGAGGAGTGGCCGTGCGCGTGCCCGGCCGGGCATCTGCGGATGGGGATTGCGAGCCCATAATAGCCTTTCCTGAAACCGCTGAATCCTGCTGAAGACACAACGATTCCATGCAATGTCAAATCGTGTGTAGGAACTATCAGCAGTGTGCGGTTCGAAACGAGTTCAGGAGGGTTCCATCGCCGGTTCCTTAGCCTACTCGTGGCGGCGACAACAAACGGCAGCAGTATCTCGGATATTGGCCTATCGCGGTGGATTTCGGCAAGAGACTTCTGCAACGCCGATGAACTTGGTTGCCGTGAGGCGATAAAGCACGTAGATGAATTGCTTGGTTGCTTCCATACCTCGTGGGTATGGCTCAACATGGTTTATGGCTATTGGCTAATACAGATCGATTGTCGTTTAATGGAACATGAGGATAACGGGCCCTAATCGCTCGGTGCCGGAAACAAGGAGTTGTGAATATGTCTGAAACCATGAAAGCCGCGATTTTCGTTGAGCCTGGCAAGATGACCGTGGAAGAAGTGCCAAAGGCGGCACTTCAGCAGGATGATGACATCGTGATTCGCATGGTGCGCACCTGTGTATGCGGCTCTGATTTGTGGTTCTTCCGTGGGCTGAGCGGACAGGCCGCACACAGTCAGGTGGGCCACGAAGCCATTGGCGTGGTCGAGGAGACTGGCGCGGCGGTCGAATCCGTTAAGCCAGGTGATTTCGTGGTCGTGCCATTCCCGTACAGCTGCGGCAAGTGCCCGGTATGCAAGGCCGGCTTCGAATCCGTGTGCCCGCACGGGGGCTACTTCTCCGCTTGTCAGGCCGAATACCTGCGTGTGCCCGAGGCGGACGGCACCGTGGTCAAGGTGCCCGGTTCACCGGAAGATTATTCCGATGAACAGCTCGCATCGCTGCTGACCATTTCCGATGTGATGTCCACCGGTTATCACGCGGCGGTTTCTGCCGAGGTCAAGCCCGGTGACACAGCCGTGGTCATGGGCGATGGTGCAGTCGGCCTGTGCGGTGTGATTGCCGCCAAGATGCGTGGTGCCACGCTCATTATTGCCATGAGCCGTCACGAGGATCGCGCGGCGCTCGCCCGCGAATTCGGTGCGACTGATATCGTGCCCGAGCGTGGCCAAGAGGCTATTGACAAGGTGCTGGAGATGACCGGTGGCTATGGTGCGGACGCGGTGCTCGAATGCGTGGGCTCCAAGCAGTCCTTCGACACGGCGATTGGCCTGATTCGCCGCGGTGGCGTGATTGGTCGTGTGGGTCTGCCGCACGACGTGGAGATCAGCGCCGAAGGCACGTTCTACGGCAACATCGGCATCAAGGGCGGCCCGGCTCCCGTGCGCCACTACGATATTGACGGTGGTCTGCTGGATGCGGTGCTTAAAGGCGAGATTAACCCTGGCCGCGTGTTCACCGCCGAATATGACCTCGACCATATTCAGGACGCTTATGAGGCCATGGACCAGCGCAAAGTTATTAAGGCGTTGATCCGGTTCTAATCGCGTGGTGTGACGGGGTTTACCGCAGTGGTATTTAACGTCCGTATGTATGCGTCCCCTTTGTAAGGCCGCATACATACGGACGTTGTGATGTGTCTGACGCGGTTTACGCTGAACGATTGTGGTGACGCAAACCGGTCACCTGTTACTCGGCGAGCAGTGCCTTGTACTGTGCAGCGGACTGGGCGAGGGCCTCGTCGGTGATGCCGAAAGCGCCGCACGTGGCGAACGGCTTGAGTCAGGTCGCGCCGATGTATAAGCCGTGCCCTCGATCGGAATAAGCAGCTGCTCGATGGGGTAGTGGCCGGGGTGCCGGTCTGGTAGGCCGATTCCGGCGAACCGGTGGACACTGCGCATCGCGTCGGGAACCGTGGCCAAGGCGTACACCGAACTCGCCGACTGCGGCATCATCGACACCGGTGCCGGCCGCGCGGCGCGTGTAAAACGGGTCAAGCCGATTCCCGAACCGCTGGTGCGCGCGGCCAAGACCTATGCCGACGAGGCCCGCCGGCTTGGCGCGAGCCTCGATGACGCCTTCAACGCCCTGTGCGCGCAGTGGTAAAGCGCGCACCGATGCGAAGCCTACACGGGGTGCACCGTCAGCGAAAAGTCGCCGATGGTGCTGACGGTCGAGGGTGAGGCCAGATTGCAGACATCTCGCAAGCAGTACGTGGCATACAGCGGAAGATAGGTTGTTCCGCCGTCCTGCGCAATATTGGAGCGGGACAGCACCACGCCCTGCGAGATGCGATATTCGGCATTGGCCAATACGGCGTCGATGGCGGCGTGCGTGCGGTAGCTGCGCCCCGACTTGACCTCGAACGGCATCACAGAATCGGCGTTCGTGTCAGCGATGAAATCGACTTCACCATGTTTCTTTGCCATGTAGTAATACAGCGGAATGCCTTGCGCCGTCAGCTCCTGAGCAATCACGTTCTCGTAGATGGCACCCAGATTCGGTGAGGAATCATCAAGGTATGCGGCTTGCGCGGTCGGTTGCGGGTATCGTGCCATGAGCATACCGGTATCAGACTGGTACAGTTTGAACTTCGGTGATTGCGCCGTGCGTTTCAATGGTGTTTTCGGCTCGGTGACGCAGTTGGTTTTCAATGCCACACCCGCATCGACAAGCCAAAGAAAATCCTTCTGATTGCGGTCGTACCGAGCACCGGGGCTGATGGAGGAGACGGCGAATCTGCCGTTACCGTCAATCAGCTGAGTGGGGAGCTGGTCGAAGATCTCCTGCACCTGCAATGCGCGATTGCCTGCGTACTGCGAAATATCGTGGCGATATTGCCGGTTCAACTCGTTCTGTACCGCGCGCACAGCCGCCAAATCACCCTTGGTGTCCAGAAAACGTTGCACGACTTCCGGCATGCCGCCGACTACCAGATAGGTGCGGAAGTTCGTCATCATTGCATCGTGAATGTACCGGTCGATTGGCGTGACCGACCGGCAGGATTCTCGGATGTTTTCAAGTGTCGACTTCTGTACGCCGATGGCCCAACAGAATTCCTCAAAATCCATGGGACGCATGGTTTTTTCGATGACCGAGCCAACGGGGTAGGAGCGTACGCCCTTGAACTCAGTGCCGAGCATGGAACCGGAGAACACATAATCGAAACGGCCATCGGCCACCAGAAACTTGACCATGGTCATCACATCCGGTGCCTCTTGCACCTCGTCGATGAAAATCAACGTATCACCGGGAATGAGCGTTGAAGGTGAGAACAAGGTAAGGCGGCTGATGAACTCCTGCACGTCGTTCGCCGATGCGAGCGCTCGGGCCGCCTGCTTGTTCTCGTACAGGTTGATTTCAAGGTAATGGGCGTATTCGTGCTTGGCGAACTCGCGTACCGCGTAGCTCTTGCCGATCTGGCGAGCGCCGGTCAGCAGCAGTGCTTTGCCGGTACCGCTCCGCTTCCATTCCAGCAGATCGTCCGAGATTTTGCGCTCAAGCATGGCAGCTCCTTTCCGAATCCCTTATGAGAGTAGCATTTTCTGCCTTGTATGTGCAAAATGCCGCATTTCAAAATGGGGCTTTGGTGCAAAATGCCGCATTTTAAAGTAGGGTTTTGGTGCAAAATGCCGTGTAAATGGTGAATTGGACGTGCTTGTAAGGGGAGCTGGATGATCGTGCGGCTGGATGACCTTGTAACTAAATGATTGAACGATTGCGCGGCCGTCGTTTGCGTGGCCGCAAAGTTGTGTGGGCTGTTCGCGAATTATGCGCGGTCGGCCGTCATGCGCCTGCGCTTGGGGTGCTCGATAAGTAGCGCTCGCTTCTTGGCGTCCTCGGCGGTCGAAGCCGGTACGCCGTCGGAGGAGGCGTCGATGATGCGCTGCAGGTAGCCGTATAGGGTGTGCAGCTCGTCGTCATTCAGACAGTCCAGCATAGAGGGGCCTGATCAAAACCGGTTCACGAGGTCCTTTTTGCTTTAATCCCCGCTGAGAGCGCGTAGCGCCGGAGGATGATCGGATGCCGCGACGCCGAATCAAGATTCAGCCGCTCGCCGACCAGCCCGACCAGCAAGGAACCGGATTCGCGCATCGGCGGCATGCGCGCTGCTATTCGCGCTGAAACAGCATGGCATGGGTGCGCTGACACCGCGCCGGCGCAAAGGCCATCAGTGAAACTGGGGAATCGGATTGCAGGTGGCGGACGGTGCCCAAGACGAAAGATTCTCGTCCGGCGTTCAGCCGCCGTCGTTGGCCGTGATGATACTGGAGACCATGAAGCTCAGGCGGCGGCAGCCAAGGGCGAAGTCGAGAAAGAGGTGACGGCGTGACACTTGAACAGAGGTCAGATAGCGCGGCGGCGGCAGGCCACGAGGCATGTGACCAGCCGATCAGGAGCCTGGAAATCCTCAACCAATGCGTTCCGCTGTTCGAGACGCTGAAGGATCCGAACCGGCAGCAGTTGCTGGTGCAATTGGTGTGCCATGGGCCGCAGACGGTGGGGGAGCTGGCCGAATCGTCGGCACTGTCCCGCACGGCCGTGTCCCATCACATCAAACTGCTGGAACAAGCCGGATTCATCGAAATCAGCAAAGACGCCACCCGCCGCATTTGCTCGGTGCGTGCGGATCGATGGCTGCCGCTGCTCGATGAACTGTCTTCCGCCCTGAAAGCCGACCTTGCGGCGGCGGAGCAGTGCCGAGCATGAGCGACGATCAACGGCCGCAGGCGATTGAGGTGCGCGGTGCGCGCGTGCATAACCTCAAGAACATCGACATCGACATTCCGCTGGGCGAACTGGTGGGCGTGGCCGGCGTCTCCGGTTCGGGCAAAAGCTCTCTGGCGCTCGGCGTGCTGTATGCGGAAGGTTCGCGGCGCTACTTGGAAGCGCTGTCCACGTACACGCGCCGTCGACTGACTCAAGCCAGCCGCGCCCAGGTGGACGAAGTGCTGCATGTGCCGGCCGCGCTGGCCCTGCACCAGCGGCCCACTGTGCCCGGCATCCGTTCGACGTTCGGCACGATGACCGAATTGCTCAACAGCCTGCGACTCCTGTTTTCCCGCGTCGCCTCGCACGTGTGCCCGCATTGCGGGGCGCGCAACGAACCGACGCTGAACGTGGCGGCCGGCCTGCCCATTACTTGCGTCAGCTGTGGCAAGGAATTCCATGCGCCCGGTGCTGAATCGCTCGCCTTCAACTCGGCCGGCGCCTGCCCGACCTGCTCCGGCACCGGCATCGTGCGCGAAGTAAACCGCGCGGCCCTGGTTCCGGACGAGTCGAAAAGCATCGACGACGGCGCGGTGCTGCCGTGGGGCTCGCTCATGTGGGACCTCATGAAGCAGGTGTGCGGCGCAATGGGCGTGCGTACCAACGTGCCGTTCAGCGAGCTCACGCCCGAGGAGCGCGACATCGTATTCAACGGGCCAGCCGTCAAAAAGCACATCCTTTACAAGCCGAAGAAAGGCAACGATTTCGCCGAACTCGACTTCACCTACTTCAATGCCGTGTACACGGTGGAGAATGCGCTCGCCAAGGCCAAGGACGAGAAGGGCCTGAAGCGTGTGGCCCGGTTCCTCAAAGAGGGGCCGTGCGCCGATTGCGACGGCACCCGATTGAGCGCCGTCGCCCGGGCTCCGCATGTGCGCGGGCTGAACTTGGCCGAAGCCGGCGCGATGACCTTGGACGCGGCGGCGGATTGGGTGCGCGGAGTGCCGGAATCCCTGCCCGCCGACATGCGGCCGATGGCCGCCAACATCTGCGAATCGTTCCTGGATGTGGCCCGACGGCTGCTCGATCTGGGCCTCGGCTATCTGGCGCTTGACCGCGCCGGCGCCACGCTTTCGACCGGCGAACGCCAGCGTGTGCAGCTCGCCCGGGCCGTGCGCAACCGCACCACTGGCGTGCTGTATGTGCTCGACGAGCCATCCATCGGCCTTCATCCCTCGAACGTGGACGGGCTGCTCGGCGTGATGCACGACTTGGTGGCGGACGGCAATTCCGTGGTGGTCGTGGACCATGATGTGCGTGTACTCAAAGCGTGTGACCATCTTATTGAAATGGGGCCGGTTGCCGGTGCCGAAGGCGGGCATGTGATCGCGCAAGGCACGGTCGGCGAGGTGGCGGCGAACCCCAGTAGTCGCATTGCGCCGTTCCTATCCGACCAGGTGAGTGCGCGTATACGTGAGCGTGTGGCCGAATCGCAAGTGTTCAGCCTTGGCCGCATCCGCATGACAACCAGTCAGCTGCATACAGTCAAGCCGTTGGACGTTGATATCCCGCGCGGCCGGCTCGTGGCGGTGACCGGAGTCTCCGGCTCCGGCAAAACCACGATGGTACTCGAATCGCTGATTCCCGCACTCAAAGCGCAGGCGGCGGGGGAGCTGTTGCCGGAACACGTGCGCGAGCTTGAGACCGAGGGCATCCGTCGTGCGAATCTCATCGATGCCACGCCGATCGGCGCGAACGTGCGCTCCACCGTGGCCACTTATGCCGATATTCACGACGAATTGCGCCGCGCCTTTGCCCGATGTGAGGCGGCTAAGACGGGCGGCTGGAAGGCCGGCGATTTCTCATACAATACCGGCCGACTGCGTTGCCCTACGTGCGACGGCACCGGTTCGATCTCGCTCGACGTGCAGTTCCTGCCGGATGTGACCATCGAATGCCCGGATTGCTGCGGCTCCCGGTACGCGCCCGAAGCTGATGCGATTCGGCGTGCGGTTAAGGGAGAATCTCGCCTTTCGTTGAGTTTGCCCCAACTCATGGCAATGAGTGTGGACCAGGCTCTGGCCGTGACCAGCGACCTCAAGAAGGTTCACGCACGTCTGACCATCCTGCACGATCTGGGTCTCGGCTACCTGACGCTCGGCGAACCGACCCCGGCGCTTTCGGGCGGCGAAGCCCAGCGGCTGAAACTCGCCAGTGAAATGGGCAAGGCCCAATCGGACGCGGTATTCGTGTTCGATGAGCCGACCATCGGTCTGCACCCGTTCGACGTGCGCGTGCTGCTGGGCGTGTTCGACCGGCTCGTGGCGAGCGGCGCAACAGTCGTGGTCATCGAACATGACCTTGACGTGATCGCCAATGCGGACTGGATCATCGACATGGGTCCGGGCGGTGGCGAAAGCGGCGGACGCATCGTCGCCACCGGAACGCCGGAACAAATCGCGGCCAATCCGAACAGCATCACCGGGCGGTATCTGCGCTGACTCGTATGGCGGTAACGCGCCTTTGCATAGGACCCTGCGCGAGTAGGATAGCCGTCCATGGTGCAGATTCATGGCATTAGACGCGCAAGCGCGGACGCGAAATATCGGCAGATGACCGGGCAGCCGGTCAAACCGCTGATCCTCAAACTATGCCTGCCGGCCGTCATTTCCAATCTGGTGACTACTGCATACAACCTGACTGATACCTTTTTCATCGGCCAGCTCGGCACCGCGCAGTCCGGTGCTATCGGCATCGCGTTCTCCATCATGACCGTGATGCAGGCGCTCGGCTTCTTCTTCGGCAACGGCGCGGGCAACTCGATGAGCCGCGAACTCGGCAAGCAGAACAATGATCGCGCCTCCCGACTACTGGCCGTGGGCTTTGCGGGCGCGGTGATCTCCGGTCTGGTGATTGCCACAATCGGACTGCTGACCCTGCGGCCACTTGTCGTCATGCTGGGCTCGACCTCGACGATTGCCCCATACGCCGTGCAATATCTGACGCCGTTGCTGGTCGCCGCACCCTGCGTGTGCGGTTCGTTCGCACTCAACGGATTGTTGAGATACCAAGGTCAATCGGCGTTCGGCATGATTGGTCTGGTGTCCGGCGCGCTGTTGAATTTCCTGCTTGCGCCATTGTTCATTTTCGTGGCCGGTCTGGGGATTTTCGGTGCCGGCCTCGCCACCGCCATCTGCCAGACGGTGAGCTTCACGATTCTGACCACAATGAGCCGCAAATTCGGCGTGATGAAACTGTCCCTGCGCAATTGCAAACCGGATATGCTGCTCATGCGCGAAGTGGCTGGCGGCGGCCTGCCTTCGCTGATCCGCCAAGGCGCCGGCTCGATTTCCGTGACTTGCGTGAACATTGCCGCCAATCCATTCGGCGACGCGGCCATCGCCGGCATGGCCATCGTGATGCGCATCATGTTGGGCGCCAATTCGGTGATCGTGGGTCTCGGCCAAGGCTTTCAGCCGGTATGTGGTTACAACTACGGGGCCGGCCTGTTCGCGCGAGTCAAAGAGGGATATTGGTTCTGCGTGCGGCTCGCCACCTGCGTGCTCGTGGCGTTGGCAGCGCTGCTGTGGATTTTCGCGCCGCAACTGGTCGAGATCTTTCGTTCCGACCCGGCCGTGGTGGCGGTGGGCGTGGCTGCGCTACATATTCAATGCTGCACGGTGATTCTCAACGGCTTTAACATGATGGGCAATATGATGACCCAGACCATGGGCCGCACCGGCATCGCCTCGTTCCTGGCCTTGTGCAGGCAAGGCCTGTTCCTGGCGCCAATCGTGCTGATTTTGCCGATGATGTTCGGCGTGCTCGGCGTGGAAATGGCCCAATCGGTGTCCGACGTGCTGACGTTCGTGGTCACCATCCCGTTCATGCGGCGAATCCTGCATGAATTGCGGTGAATGGTAGATGGCAACTATGAATAATCGAAGTGCAAAGCGGGTGCCGGGCGTTCCTTCTCCCGCGTATATCGAATCGCTGTACCGCACCATGGCTGCCGCCCTTGGCCCGACCGGATGGTGGCCGGCTGAAACCACATTCGAGATTATGGTGGGCGCGGTGCTGACGCAGAATACGGCGTGGGGCAATGTGAATCGTTCGCTTGCGGCGTTGAACGCGGAGGGTGTGCTCGAACCCCATAAGCTGGCGATTATGGGGCCAGCGCATCTGCAGGAACTTATTCGCCCGTCCGGCTTTTATGTCAACAAATCCAAGACGGTACAGTCACTGAGCCGATGGTATGTGGAGCGTTGCGGAGCCTCACCTGAGGGCGCGGCAGATATTCCCGACGCCGAATTGCGGACCGAATTGCTCGGATTATTTGGTATCGGGGGCGAAACGGCCGACGACCTGATGCTATATGTGTTTTCGCGCCGCACATTCGTGGCCGATACTTATGCTCGCCGACTATTCGCCTTCCTCGGATTTGATGTGCCAGCCGGCTATCTGGCATTCCACAAGGCCTATTCGCCCGTGGTGCTGGATACGAGCCTCAGTGTCAAGGATTTGCAGGAATTCCATGGGCTCATTGACGAGTTCGGCAAGGCCTACCGCGACGACGCGGCCAAAAGCGAGTCCTTTTTGGGTGGATGGAGGGCTTGACTGCACGGCGAATCGTTCTCAATAAGAAAAGTGTGAGGCCCGCACGGTGCCAATCGCACATCTGAATCCTTGACTGGCTGCGCTCGATGCTGGGTGTCGAAAACGAGTCTGTGACAGAATAGTTCGACCGACGCAATCGCCAAAACGCCGAACAGGAGCCAATGATGACCGAAGACAAGCCGATCGCCAAGCCGATTATCGATGATGCGACGCGCGAGAAAATGGCGCTTATGTTCTCTGGCGAGGTCTACCTGCCGGATGATGTGGACGGCTTTTTTGATCTGCAGGCCGCCCAGCGTGATCTCCAGCTCGAACTCAACGCCACGCCGCTGACCAACCCGAAGCGCCGTACCGAACTCATGCAGGCGTTCTTCGGCGCGGCGGGGGAGGGTCTGTACCTCGAATGCCCGGTGTATGCGAACTGGGGCTGCAATACTTATTGGGGCGAGCGCTGTTACGCCAACTTCAACCTGACGCTGGTGGACGATGGTGAGATCTTCATCGGATCCCACACCATGATCGGCCCCAACGTCACGCTTGTAGCCACCGGCCATCCCGTGCGTCCGGACCTGCGCTATCAGGGTGCCCAGTATTCGTTGCCCGTCCACATCGGCGAGAACGTCTGGATCGGCGCGAATGTCACCGTGCTGCCCGGGGTCACCATCGGGGACAACGCGGTCATTGGCGCCAACTCGCTGGTCACCAAGGACATCCCCGCCAACACGGTCGCCTATGGCAGCCCGTGCAAGGTAATTCGCGAAATCAACGAACGCGACGACGTCTACTACTGGCGCGACCGCCAATTCAGTGAGCGTTTTAAGCTCAAAGAGCAGTAGCGCGAAAGCTCACTCCCACACGTCGAGCTTGCGATTTTTGTAGAAATACTCGCGGTCCTTGTCGCCGATTTCACGCACGACCTCGCAGGGCGCGCCGTAGGTGACGGAGTTGGCGGGGATGGAATGTGTCACGACCGAACCGGCGCCAATCACGCAATTGTCGCCGATGGTCACTCCCGGCAGAATCGACACGTTCGCGCCGACCCACACGTTGCGCCCGCTGATCACCGGAATGCAATACGTGTAATGGTGCTCGCGCAGCACCGGCAACACGGGGTGGCCGGCGGCGCATTAGCACGGGGAACGGTTGAACGAGAAGTGGATTGGCATGTGATGGTATCGAACATACTGATGCGTGTGCCGCCGAGCCTGTCCAGATGGCTGCCTATATGAACCAGTGACAGAAAAGCACGGGAACGCGAGCGAGAGGAGTGTGCATGGGGCAGTTCGGCGTCATGATTGGCCAGTTAGTCGGATTTCTGATCATGCTGATGGTCGGGTATGGATGTGTGAGGCTTCGATTCTACGGTCAGACGGCGTTGGACGGCATGTGCTCGTTGCTGCTCAACGTGCTCATCCCCGTGCTTGTGTTTTCGAACGCCGTCGATGGTGCGGACCGCGCGCAGCTTGCCTCTAACTGGGGCGTGATGCTGCTGACCGCCGTGATGTACGCGCTGCTCATCCTGGTGTTCTGGCTGGTCGCCGAACTGTTGCGGCTCAAAGGTTCGCGTAGCCATGTATTTCAGGCGTCGCTTATTTTCGGCAACGCCGGATTCATCGGCATTCCGTTGATTATGGCACTTTGGCCGCAGAACGGCGCGATTTACGTGGCGCTGATGTCGATCATCGACCAGACGCTGCTCTGGACGTACGGCGTATGGCTGTGCGAGCCGGTCGACGAAACGACTGGCGGCAACGCGATTGGCGCGCGAGGTGCGGTCGTGAACGGTTCGGTGAACGGCGCCGGTTCGGTGGGCAATGCTGGTTCGGCGAGCAATGCCGCAAACGGTGGTTCTCCGGCCGTCGTCCGCCCCTCGCCAGGCACCCGCGTCCTCGGCCTGCTTAAACGATTCGTCAATCCCGCCTTCGTCGGCGTGATGCTCGCCCTGATTCTGATTCTGCTCGGCGTCAAGGTGCCGGACATCATCCTGAAGCCGCTGCACACCATCGGCAATATGGCCACGCCGATGTCGCTAATCTACTTGGGCGGCCTGTTCGCGCTGACCAAGTGGTGGGGCGTCCTCAAACGCTACGAACTCTATGCTGGCCTAGTCGCCAAGATGATCGCATTCCCGCTCGCCTTCTACGCGCTACTGGCCGCGCTGACCGGCGCATTGCCGCAACTGCCGATCACCCATGACATGGTGCTGATGATTACGGTCATCGCCGGACTGCCGACCATGACCACCATTGCCATGTTCACCGGTCGCAAGAACAACATGCCCGAGTATGCGGTCGGCTTCGTGCTCGTAAGCACGCTGTTCTCGCTGGCCTCCCTGACGATTGTGTCGGCAGTTGTGTTCTGAATTGTCCCCTTCGACGAAAAGAATGCCGGGGGCCTCCGGCGCTTGGAATTTCATCGACGCCGCCAACGACTCGGCATCCGAGGCAGCCGTGCCGTATTTCAAGGAGATATTCGATTACGCGCGCACGCTCGATCCGCAGCATCGTCCTCTGACCTACACCAATCTGATGATGGCCGCCGCAGGCAAAGACAAGTGCCATCAATTCGCGGATGTCATCTGCCTGAACCGGTATTACGGCTGGTATATGCAAGGCGGGTATCAGCTCATCGGAGCCAAGAAGGCCTTCATCGACGAGATGAACCAATGGATGAACACCGAACCCAACAAGCCATTCCTGTTCACCGAATACGTTGCGGACACCGATGCCGGTGCGCACAAGCTGCCAAGCGTGCAGTGGAGTGAGGAATACCAGTGTGAGTACCTCACCATGCAGCACGAAGTGTTCGACATGTTCGAGGCAGTGGTGGGCGAGCAGGTATGGAACCTCTGCGACTTCCAAACCGGTGAAGGCATCATGCGCGTCGACGGCAACAAGAAGGGCGTCTTCACTCGCGACCGTCAGCCCAAAGCCGCCGCCTATGTACTCAAGGAGCGTTGGGAGACTAAGTAGCGGCCCGCCCCCCTGGAATATTGCCAGAAGCAACACACATCGCATAACACACAACACAACACACAAAAAAGAACCTCGTGAAACGAATTTCACGAGGTTCTTTCTAGTTACGCTGAATGACTCCCATTAGACTCCCACAAGAGAAGAGCAATGGCGGAATTCCAACGTTGCTAAGCTCTCAAACTCAGATGTGGAAGTAGAGCTCGTACTCGAGCGGGGTCGGAGACAGGCGAGCCTGGTCGATCTCGTCGCGCTTGAGGCCAATCCAGGTCTCGATCAGGTCGTCGGTGAACACGTCGCCGGCGGTGAGGAAGTCGTGGTCCTCTTCCAGGGCGTCCATAGCTTCGGCCAGGGAGCTCGGCACCTGCTTGATGCCAGCGTGCTCTTCCGGCGGCAGCTCGTAGAGGTCCTTGTCGACCGGCTCCGGAGGCTCGATGTGGTTCAGGATGCCGTCCAGGCCAGCCATCAGCTGAGCGGAGAAGGCCAGGAACGGGTTGCAGGACGGATCCGGAGCGCGGAACTCGATGCGCTTGGCAGCCGGGGAGGTGCCGGCCAGCGGAATACGGATGGCGGCAGAACGGTTACGAGCGGAGTACACCAGGTTGACCGGAGCCTCGAAGCCCGGAACCAGACGGTGGTAGGAGTTCAGGGACGGGTTGGTGAAGGCCAGCACGGAGGAGGAGTGCTTGATCAGACCGCCGATGTACCAGCGAGCCAGATCGGACAGGCCAGCGTAGCCCTTCTCGTCGTAGAACAGCGGCTTGCCGTCCTTCCACAGGGACTGGTGGCAGTGCATACCAGTGCCGTTGTCGCCGGCGATCGGCTTCGGCATGAAGGTCGCAGCCTTGCCGGCCAGAGCGGCGGTCTCGTGGACGACGTACTTGTACTTCATCAGGTCATCGCCTGCGTGCTGCAGGGTGTTGAAGCGGTAGTTGATCTCCTGCTGACCAGCGCCGGCCACCTCGTGGTGGGAACGCTCGAGAATCAGGCCAACCTTCTGCAGGTTGGCGACCATATCGTCGCGCAGGTCCTGAGTGTGGTCAATCGGCGGAACCGGGAAGTAGCCCTTCTTGACGCGGTTCTTGAAACCGATGTTCGGGGTGCCGTCTTCCTCAACGTCAACACCGGAGTTCCACGGAGCTTCGATGGAGTCGACCTCGTAGAAGGAGCGGTTCATGCCGTTCTCGAAGCGGACCTTGTCGAAGATGAAGAACTCGGCCTCAGGAGCGAAGGAGGCGGTGTCGGCGATACCGGTGGACTTCAGGTAAGCCTCGGCCTTGCCGGCAACCTGACGCGGGTCGCGGGAGTACGGCTCGTCGGTCAGCGGGTCGACGATGGAGAAGGCCACGTCAAGGGTCTTGTGCTTGCGGAACGGGTCAATGAAAGCGGTCTCAACGTCCGGGACCAGCTTCATGTCGGACTCGTTGATGGCCTGGAAGCCCTGAACGGAGGAACCATCGAACGGCATGCCGTCGGTGAAAGCGTCCTTCAGGAATTCGCTAGCCGGCACGGTGAAGTGCTGCTGAACGCCGATAAGATCGGTGAAACGGACGGAGACATACTCGATGCCTTCCTTGTTGATAAGGGCCTCGGCGTCTTCCTTGGACTTGAGTTCGGTCACGGGACCGCTCCTTTCGTATGAAATATAACGGTATCCATCGTAAAATCGCGCGTTTCGCCGGCTCGAAACTTGGGTTACGAGAATGTTTCGTGACTGTGGCCGACAATCGCGCAGGCGCGTTATTTCAACGAAACATCATTACAGAATGGAAACGGAGGCTATCGGGGGAGTGGGTAGAGGTGTCCGCAACGTGGACAGTGGATATTGACAGGTGACGTAGGTGGATGTATGTGGACGCGATTATGAGACATATGACGAAGCCCCGGAACCGATTGAACGGATTCCGGGGCTTCTGTGCGATTTGGTGGTGTGCTGCCGATCAGCGACCGCGCATCGCGCGGCGGGAGATCTTCTGCGGGTGGTTCGGGTCCATGCCCTTGGGGATGGCATAACCCTTCTTGGCCTGCAGCGTGCGCAGACGATCGTTCAGCGTTTCCATCTCGGCCTTGGTCAGCAGGAAGCGACGACGCGGATGAATCTTGGCGATCAGTGCGTTCTTGTGGTTCGTGGGCTCATAGCTCTTGGACTTGGTCACCGTGCTACGCAGCTTGTCCAGTGGCACCTGCTTGGGGCCGTGGCCCACGGAGATGCGGTACACCGGAATGGAGGAGCCGGCGGTGACGCCCTTGATATCGTGTTCCTGACGATCCATCGCCTTCATGATGCGACCGTATTCGCCTTCGCCGATCAGGTAGATGCCGTTCATCGAAGTGCCGCGCCAGATGGCATCCTTGGTCTTCGGGTCGATCCACACCGGTTCCTGCGGGAAGTTAAAGCCGGCTTTCTGCATGTTGCTCAGCACGCCGATGGCGGCACCAGGCTTGCCGTCAATCTGCTTGTAGCCGACTGCATCCGCGCGGCGGGTGAGCATCATGGTGGCCAGTAGCATGCCGAGCATGATGGCGGTGATCATGGTGAAGATCCAGGTCAGCCAGGTCCACTTGGCAATCAGACCGATGATGATCATCACGACTACAGGCAGCAGGAAAGCACCGGCCTCAAGCCACGGCAGGGCCTTGTCTTCCTTAGCCGTGTACTTGTAGATCTGGATGATCTGCTTGATTGTGCTCTGCTTCTTCGGCTTCGCGTCCTTTTCCGCCATCACTTCTTCCTTTGTTGGGACGAAACACACTAGGCAACATCTTATCAGGTGCGCTGGTCCGAACTTGTTTGTGCTGGTTGGTCTCAGCGTGTGTGTAACGGCCGTCCGTCGGCCTTGAGCAGCGCCTCGCCGAGCGTTTCACTGAACGTGGGATGCGGGTGAACGAGGCGGGCTGCGTCGGCGAGCGGCACATGGTTGCCGACCAGCTGTTCGGCTTCGGCGATGATGTCGGAGGCCATCTGGGAGACCATGTGCACGCCGAGCACGCGCGGGGTGTCCGGGTTGGCCGCGTCGCAGCCGGAGACGATGGTCAGTGAACCGGCCGTGCCGCTCATCAGCATGCGCGCGTTCGCCAGCATCGGATAGTTGGTCTCCTTGATTTCAATGAGATCCTCTCTCGCCTGCGCCTGTTCGACGGTGAGCCCGACCGACGCCGCTTCGGGGAAGGAGAACACGATTTGCGGCACGGTGGCTTCGTCCACCGGCTTGGGATTGAGTCCGGCGATGGTCTCCGCGATGACGATGCCTTGCTCAAAAGCACGATGCGCCAGCGCGTGACCGGCCGTCACATCGCCCACCGCCCATACGCCCGGTTTGTCGGTGCGGCCGTACGCATCCGTGGCGACATGTCCGTGGTCGTCAATCGTCACGCCCCATGCTGGGTCGGTGATCGGGTCACGCCCGATGGCGACAAGGGCGATTTCGCCCCAGACGCTTTGTTCGCCGTCCTGGCCTTCGCGCGTGTAGTGCACGGTGGCACCAAGGTTCGCGCCGGTGTCCACATGGGTGACGCTGGCGCGGGTGATGATGTTCACGCCATGACGTTTGAGCTCACGGGTCAGCGTGGTGCCGGCTCTCCGGTCCCAGGCTGAGAGCACACGGTCCTTGCGAATCAGCAAGGTCACCTTCGAACCGGCGGCGTTCCACATCGAGGCGAATTCAAGGGCGATGGCCCCGGCGCCGATAATCACCGCCGACGAGGGAAATTCGTTGACTTCCAGCGCCTGTGTGGAGTCGATGAGGGCGCCGGCGAACGGGTTGCCGGGCAATGGGCGTGGCTTGGCACCGGTGGCGATGACGATGTTCGTGGCCGTGAGGTCCATCGTGGGGCCGCTGGGCTCGGGGACATCGGCCTTGTGATAGGTGAGGATGTCGCTTTGGTCGGGGGAAGGGACGAGGTGGACGATGTGGTTGGAAGTTGCTGGAGCGGTCTCATCCGCATGGAACGCGGCATTGGCTCGGAACACGGTGATGCCGCGATGGGCAAGCAGTCCGGCCAGTCCTCCCACCATCGTCTTGACCACGCGCAGGCGATAGTCGCGCAGCGTGCCGAAGTCGATGCCATTCACCGAGGCGTTGACGCCGAGCTCGGCCGCACGGTGCACGGTGTCGATGGTGTGGGTGGCGGTGATGAGCGCCTTGGAGGGGATGCAGCCACGGTTGAGACAGGTGCCGCCCACGGTGGCGTCACGCTCGATGAGTGCCACTTTCATGCCGAGTTCGGCGGCGCGCAGGGCTGTGGAATAGCCGCCGGGGCCGGCCCCGATGATGACCAGATCAAACTGTTCGCTCATGATTGCCTCCTTGGTGCATATAAGTATGGCTCCCATGCTAGGGAGCCATATGTGGCTATCGCCGCCACTTCGCCTAAAAACAGTCCACTGGACTGTTTTCTTTACGGCTCAGCCCCTCAACGAGGGGAGCCAGAGTATATATGGACATCAGTCTGCCGGCCAGTGACCGCGCTTCGGGTAACGCGGCTTGGGAAGCCTCCAACGACGCATCTGAATCGAACGGCTCCAAGCGTAGGAGAAGGAGCGGGAGCCCTTGGACACGGACTGTTCGCCGTACTTGGCGATGAGCTTGGCCTTGAGCTTGCGCCACATCAGCCATACGTCGATGATCACGGCAATCAGGTAACCGTACATAAGCGCCATCATGATGATGGAAGCCCACTGGTTCTGCATCAAAGAAGTGACGAACATGGAGACGATCAGAATCGCGAAGGCCACCGGGATGAACCATTCGCCAAGGTTGAAACGGGCATCCACATAATCACGGATGTAGATACGCCAAGGCAGGCGTTCCGCCTTGGGCATGTGGTTGATATCGCCCTTCTGCATCGCCTCGTACTCGGCGTTCTCCTTCTCACGCAGACGGGCTTTGGCGGCCTTGGCGCTGGCCTTGCGGTCCACCGGAACCAGCGGACGGATACCGGCGGCCTGAGCCTGCTTCATCTTCGGGGTAGGACGGCCTTTTTTCTCAGAAGGATCGGCGGTCTTCTTCGGGGCCTGCTCAACGGGAACTTGGGCCTCTTCTTTTTTCCTAAACGGATTCCATGTCATGCTTTGAGGTTACGGTGACGTTCAGACACTTGTATACTGGCGCAGCCATTGCAATGACGCCGCTTACACACATATAAAGGAGGACCATCATGGCAACGCTCACCGCTGACGAGATTCGTTCGCGCGTCGAAACCGATTGGAACCGCATCGTCAAGGTGCTGGCCGAAAAGGTTGCGCTGCAGTCGATTTCCGCCAAGGGCATCACCGCCGAACATATGAAGCGCTCCGCTGAATTCGTGGCAGACGAACTGCGCCTCGTGGGTGTGGATACCAAGGTGGTTCAGGCTTCCAATGCCGACGGCACTCCGGGCGCATGGGAGGTCATCGGCTCGCATATCGTTTCTCCGGACGCCCCCACCGTGCTGCTCTACGCCCATCACGACGTGCAGCCTGTTCCGGACCCGGCCGAGTGGAACACCGACCCGTTCGTGGCCACCGAAATCGACGGCCGTCTTTACGGCCGTGGCTCCGCCGATGACGGCGGCGGCATCGCCATCCACTCCGGTGCGCTGAAGGCTTTGGGCGACGACCTCAACGTCAATATCAAAGTGTTCATCGAAGGCGAAGAGGAGATGGGCTCGCCAAGCTTCATTCCCTTCATCGAGGCTCACCGCGACGAATTCGCCGCCGACGTGATTATCGTGGCCGATTCCGGCAACTGGTCGGCGGACATTCCTTCTTTGACCACCTCGCTGCGCGGCAACACCTGCGTGGACGTGACCGTGCAGGGCCTTGAGCACCCGGTGCACTCCGGTCAGTACGGCGGCCCGATTCTTGACTCCAACACGTTGGCCGCCATGCTCATCGCTTCCATGTACGACGAGAACGGCGATCTGGCCGTGCCCGGCGTGGCCGCGGAAGAGCCAATCGGCGGTTTGCAACGCGACCTTGACGAAACCACCGTGCGCGAGGATTCCGGCGTGGTGGCCGGTTACGAGTTCGCCGGCACCGGTTCGCTGGCCTCACGCCTGTGGACCAAGCCGTCCGTGACCGTGATCGGCTTCGACGCCCACCCGGTCGAGGGATCCTTCAACGTGATCGCCCCGGAGACCCGCTTCCGTCTGTCGCTGCGCACCGCGCCCACCCAGCGCCCTGAAGAAGCGCAGGAAGCACTGGCTGCATTCCTCGAATCCCACGCGCCGTTCGGCGCCAAGGTCACTGTCGAACGCGGCGAAAACGGCATGGGCTGGGCCATGGACCCGACCGCCGTGGCCACCAAAGACGCGCTGGAAGCCATGACCGAGGCCTTCGGCGTTGAGCCCATCAACAAGGGCGAGGGCGGCTCCATTCCGTTCATCCCCGAACTGCAGCGCATTTTCCCCAACGCTCAGGTGCTGGTCACCGGCCCCGAAGACCCGAAGGCCAACGCCCACAGCCCCAATGAGTCCATCTCCCTGCCCGGCCTCAAGAACAACGTGATCACCGAGGCTTTGCTGCTGGACAAGCTCGGCAAGTAACCGAACCGCATCGGTAATGGTGGCGAGCTGCCGTCAGGTAGGTCACGGATGTGGCTATTGCCTTTGACGGCGGCTTGCTTTATAGTCGGGGAGTTGACACGGGAGCTGCCGTTAGGCGGCTGAGAGGAGATTCATAGTCTCGACCGATGGAACGTGACCGGATAATGCCGGCGCACGGAAATGTCGCTCTTACCCACCCGTGCCTGAACCAACCTGCGCGTGGCCACGAACATGTGCATCATGTGCGTACATATATCCATGTATGTTCGGCCTGCGTACGAGCAGAAGAAAGGCACATTCATGACTGAAGCTGTGGCCAAAGCCAATTACAAGTGGCGCGTCGTCGATATCGTCGTCGCCGCAATCATCGCCGTCGCATCCGGCGTCATTTTCTGGGGCTGGGACATTGTCTGCTCCGCCCCGCTGGCCCTGTTCGAGGGCGTGACCCCCGGTTTCGAGGGTCTGCTCAACGGATTCTGGCTGTTCGCCGGCCCGCTCGCCGCAATCATCGTGCGCAAGCCCGGTGCCGCACTGTTTGCCGAAACCCTCGCCGCCTTCCTCGAGCTTACGCTGGGCAACCAGTGGGGTGTCGGCGGCTCGCTGATCGTCGGCATCATCCAGGGTCTGGGTGCCGAAATCGCCTTCGCCGTCTTCGCTTGGAAGAAGTGGAACATCGGCACCGCCATCCTGTCCGGTGCGCTCGCCGGCGTGGGCTGCTGGGCCTACTACTGGGCCACCAACCCGGGCTGGAACGGCCTGCGCGTCACTTGGTATCTGGTGGGCTCCATCATCTCCGGCGTCGTGATCGCCGGCGTGGTGGTCTGGTACTTGTCTCGTGCGCTCGCCGTCACCGGTGCTCTGGAGCGCTTTGAATCCGGCCGCGGCAAGGCGCGCGTCTGATGCAGATTAATCCGGCTGCGGTAGAGGCCAGCGGCTGGGGATGGCGGCACGCCACGCGTAAGGACTTCGCGTTGCGTGCCGTCGATTTCACCATCCGGCCAGGTGAACGTGTGTTGCTGCTCGGTGCTTCGGGCGCGGGCAAAAGCACGATGATGGCCGGTCTCGCAGGCGTACTTGGCGGCGATGAGGAAGGCGAGCAGGAGGGCTCGCTCACCATCGATGGCGTCGATGCGCGCGAGGCGCGAGGCCGCGTGGGACTGGTGCTTCAGGACCCGGACTCGCAGATCATTCTTGAACGACTGGGCGATGACGCGGCCTTCGGCTGCGAAAACCTCAACGTGCCGCGCGAGGAGATTTGGCAGCGAGTGCGCGAATCATTGGATATGGTGGGACTCGGCGGACTCGAACCGGATCGGTCCACCCGCCATCTGTCCGGCGGTCAGCGTCAACGTCTCGCGTTGGCCGGCGTGCTGGCTATGAAGCCCGGTCTGCTGTTGTTGGACGAACCGACCGCCAACCTCGATCCCGAAGGCGTGGTCGAAGTGCATGACGCGGTCAAAAAGGTCATCGAGGCCACCGGACAGACCATGGTTGTGGTCGAACATCATATCGATGTATGGCTCGATCTGGTCGATCGCGTGATTGTGCTCGGCCGACCCGATGCAAGTTCGCCCACGGGTGCGGTCATTGCCGACGGCAAGCCGGACGAGGTGTTCGCCGAGATGGGCGACGTGTTGGCCGCCGGTGGCGCGTGGGTGCCGGGCCGTGCGATTCCCGATTACTCACCGAAGCAGGAGTCTGCGCACGATGCGCCGGTGCTCAGCACCGAGAACTTAAGCTTTGGCCGTGGGACCGCTCTTGGCGTTGGTATCAATCTGGATTTTTATCCCGGCGAAGTAACGGCTCTGATGGGTCCGAACGGCGCGGGCAAATCGACCTTGGCCTTGACCTTGGCCGGGCTACTCAAGCCTATCGCCGGCAAGGTGCTCATCGCCGACAACCTCAAGCCCGCGCATGCCGGGCGTGAGCCGATCGACTGGAAAAGCAAGGAACTGCTGGGCCGTATCGGCATGGTGTTCCAGGAGCCCGAACACCAGTTCGCTGCCAATTTCGTGCGTGACGAAGTCGCCATCGGCCCCAAGTCGATGGGGCAGAGCCAAGACGAGGCTTATCAGACCGCCGACCGCATGCTTGAGCAGATGAATCTCACGCGCTTCGCCAAAGCCAACCCGTACACCTTGTCTGGCGGGGAGAAGCGGCGACTGTCCGTGGCTTCCATGCTGGCCGCCGCACCCAAAGTGTTGGTGATGGACGAACCGACATTCGGACAGGATTTCAGTACGTGGAATGAAATGGTCAAGCTGATTGCCACCATCCGCGACCAAGGCTCGTGCGTGATCATGGTGACGCACGATGAGGCGCTGGTGGATGCGCTGGGCGCACGACGTGTGATGTTCGAGGAGGCGAAGGCATGAGTGACGTGGTAACCGTCAGCCCGCAGGAAACGCGCGTGGAGCCGGTCAAAGCCTCATCGCCCTCATGGTTCATCGCGCGCATCAACGCGGTCAGTCGCATCATCGGTGCGTTGCTGCTGTGCATTCCGATGTTCATCAGTCTGGATGTGGTATCCGCATCCACGGCGCTCGGCATCGAATTCGTGCTGCTGTGGATTGGTGGCGTGGCTCCGTGGACCGTATGCCGTAAGACCTGGCCGGTATGGATCGCCGCCGCCGGCAGTTTTATCTCCGTGTTCCTCTACGGCCGCACCTCGGGCGAGATCCTGTGGCAGGGTGGCTGGATTGTGATCAGCGAGGGGTCCATCAATCTGGCCATCGCCACGGCTATCAGGGTGGCGGCCATTGCCGTACCCGGCGTGATTCTGGCCTTGGGCCTCGATCCCACTGATTTGGCGGACGGTCTGGTTGAGATTCTGCACTTCTCACCGCGATTCGTATACGGCGGATTGGCCGGATTGCGCATGTTTACGCTGCTGCAGGAAGATTGGCGCGCACTCGGCTTGTCCCAGCGTTCGCGCGGCCTTGGTGACGGTAACGCCATCGCCCGTGCTCTCTCCCAAGCGTTCGGACTGCTGGTGCTCTCCATCCGGCGTGCCACCAAACTTGCCACCGCCATGGAAGCGCGCGGCTTCGGCTCCGGCGCCCCACGTTCCCAAGCCCGCATCTCGCGTCTGAAGCCTATCGACTGGATCTTCTACGTCATCTGTCTGGCCGTCCCGCTGGCCTCCATAGGCGTAGCCGTCGGCACCGGGAATTGGCACTTCGCCTTTCAGGGGGTCTGAAAGGCGACAGGCTGGCACAGTGCCTTTCAGGGTGTCTGAAAGGCGACAGATTAGCACAGTGCCTTTCAAGGTGTCTGAACGCCTTATGATGCCCCCGCTGGCGGGGGGCTGTCGGCGTAGCCGACTGGGGTGGTTCCAGCCTCGACCACCCTCAGTCTCGCGACTGACGTAATGACCCGGCAGTAGGGTAGTGGCTATGCCCATCAACGCCCAGATTCTTGATAATCCGAAATCCGACCGCGTGCGCCGCATCGCCGATCTGACCCGCGCCAAAGGCCGCGAACGTTCGGGCCGTTTTCTTATCGAAGGCCCGCAATCCGTGCGCGAGGCCGTCACTTGGCGGCCGGACGTGGTGCAGGACCTGTATGTAGAGGTTTCGCAGGCGCTGGAACATCCGCGTATCATCTCCTCCACGTTGGAGAAGATCGTCGAAACCTCGCAGGATGCCACGATTTATGTGCACTACTGCACCGGCGACGTGATGCGCCGCATCAGTCCGGACGCCCAAGGCATCGCGGCCGTCGGCAATGCCGAGTCCATGCACGCCGGAGCCGATGACGTCGAACTTGGCAAGAACGGTCGGGCCCCGCAGATTGCCGCCTTCTGGCAGGTGCGCGACCCGGGCAACGCCGGCACCGTGATCCGTGCGGCCGATGCGGCCGGCTGCGACGCCGTAATCTTCGTGGACGACTGCGTGGACGTGCTGAACCCCAAGGTCATCCGCTCCACCGCAGGCTCCCTGTTCCATCTGCCGGTACTCGCCATGAGCACCGACGAATTCTTCACCTGGACAGGCGACCATAATATGGACGTCTGGGCCGCCGACGTATACGGTACCGAAGAACGCAAGCCGGAAAGCCTGCCCGCAGTACTGGCGGACAAGGCGGCGGTCGAGGCTCCGAAAGCCGTGCTGTTCGGCAATGAGGCGCGTGGCTTGGAACCGGACATCCTCACGCGCTGCGGCCGCATCGTCTCCATCCCGCTTTATGGCAAGGCCGAATCGCTGAACCTCGGCACCTCGGCCGCGGTGATGCTGATGTCGCTGTCTATGTCGGGTCATGTTGAAAGAATGTGAAACCGGTAAAAACGCTGTGAAACGCTGAGAAAACATCAGACGAAAGGGTTCTCGTGGCAGAACAAATGGTGTTCGACGCCGACCAGGTGACCGCTGAGGTTGCCGAGGGCATCGAGAAAATCCAGAACGCCTCCAACCTGGAGGAGCTCAAGGCCATCAAGACAACGTACGCAGGTGCCGATTCGGCGATGACCAAGGCCAGCAAGGCCATTGGCTCCCTGCCCGCCGACCAGAAGAAGGAAGCCGGCAAGCTCATGGGCAAGCTGCGCGCCGACTTCGGCCGCGCCTATGGTCCCAAGGAGGTCGAGCTCAAGGAAGCCGCCGAGAAGGCCGCGCTCGCCGCCGAAACCGTGGATATGACGCTGCCGGTGAACCGTAAGCCTCTGGGTGCCCGTCATCCGCTGCCTAAGCTGATGGAGGACGTCGAGGACTTCTTCATCTCCATGGGCTGGCAGATCTCCTCCGGCCCGGAAATCGAAGCCGAATGGTACAACTTCGACTCCCTGAATTTCGGCCCGGACCATCCGGCCCGCCAGATGCAGGACACCTTCTATGTCACGGGCAATCAAGCCAAGGACGCCGCCGGTTTCGTCGGCTCCAACATGGTGGTGCGTACGCAGACCTCCTCCGATCAGGTCCGTGCCCTCCTGACCCGTGGAGTGCCGCTGTACATCGCGTCCCCGGGCCGCGTGTTCCGCACCGATGAGCTGGACGCCACCCATACTCCGGTGTTCCACCAGTGCGAAGCCCTCGCCGTCGACAAGCACCTGACCATGGCCGACCTGAAGGGCGTGCTGGACAAGCTCGCCGTCGCCATGTTCGGCCCTGAAGCCAAGACGCGCCTGCGCCCGAGCTACTTCCCGTTCACTGAGCCGAGCGCCGAACTCGACCTGTGGTTCCCCGACAAGAAGGGCGGCCCCGGCTGGCTCGAGTGGGGCGGCTGCGGCATGGTGAACCCGAACGTGCTGAAGTCCGCCGGCATCGACCCGGACGTCTACACCGGTTTCGCCTTCGGCGTCGGCATGGAGCGCACGCTCCTGCTGCGCAGCGACATCAACGACATGCACGACCTGGTCGAAGGTGACGTGCGTTTCGCCGAACAGTTTGTGATGGGGGAGTGATTCAGCCATGCCTATGATCGATATCGATTGGCTCAAGGACCATGTCGAGGTTCCCGAAGGCCTGACCTACGAACAGCTCGCCAAGGACCTTGTCAAGGTGGGTCTTGAGGAAGAGGAGATTCACTCCTCTCAGGTGACCGGCCCGATTGTGGTCGGCTACGTGGTCGACGCCACCCCCGAACCGCAGAAGAACGGCAAGACCATCAACTGGTGCCACGTGGACTGCGGCGACGAATGGAACGAGACCGACGAAGACGGCAACAAGGTGCCGCGCGGCATCATCTGCGGCGCGCCCAACATGAAGGCCGGCGAAAAGGTCGTCGTCACCCTGCCCGGTGCCGTGCTGCCCGGCGACTTCAAGATCGAACCGCGCAAGACCTACGGCCACATCTCCAACGGCATGTGTGCCTCCGAACGTGAGCTGGGTCTGGGCGACAACCACAATGGCATCATCCTGCTGCGTCAGTATGGCTTCTCCGAGGCTGAATACGAGGCTCTGAAGCCTGGTCAGGACGCCATGCACCTGCTGCACCTCGACCAGCCTCTGCTTGAGATCAACATCACCCCGGACCGTGGCTACACGCTGTCCTACCGTGGCGTGGCCCGTGAATACCACCACTCCACCGGTGCCGCCTACACCGATCCGGCCGTGGCACTCAACGAGAAGGCCCCGGAACCTGCTGACTACCAGCCCGGCACCCCGGTGGACATCGATGTTGAAATCGACGATAACAATCCGATTCACGGCGTGCCCGGTTGCGACCGCTACTACGCGCGTATCGTCAAGGACTTCAATCCCAACGCCCACACGCCCAACTGGATGCGCCGCCGCCTGATTCGCGCCGGCATGCGCTCCATCTCCTTGGCCGTGGACGTGACCAACTACGTGATGCTTGACCTCGGCCAGCCGATGCACGCCTACGACCTCGACAAGCTCGAAGGCCCGATTGTCGTGCGCCGCGCCAACGAGGGTGAGAAACTCACCACCCTGGACGGCAAGGAACATGACCTGAGCGTCGAAGATCTGCTTATCACCGATTCGCCGAACGGCGAACGCGGCTCGCGCATCCTCGGCCTTGCCGGTGTGATGGGCGGCCTGTATGGCGAAGTGACCGCCGACACCAAGAACATTCTTCTGGAGGCCGCGCACTTCGATCAGGTGACCATCGCCCGTTCGGCCCGTCGCCACAAGATTCCATCCGAGGCCTCCCGTCGCTTCGAACGTGGCGTCGACACCGCGCTGCAGCCTGCCGCCACCCAGATGGCCGCCGAGCTCATGGCCAAGTACGGCAACGGCGAGCCCAGCGAACACCCGAACGACGTGAACAACACGCCGCGCGCCAAGGCCATCCACTTCAAGGCCTCCGAAGTGGCCCGCGTAGCCGGCCTCGACGTGGACATCAACCGCATCTCCGACATCCTGACCGACATTGGCTGCACGGTGGCCGGTGGCGGCAACGGTGAGTTCGCCGTAACCGCGCCGAGCTGGCGTCCGGACTTGAACGAGCCGTGCGACCTGGTCGAGGAGATCGCCCGACTGGTCGGCTACGACCAGATTCCGATCACCGTGCCGCCGGCACCGGTCGAGGGTCTGGTGGGCCTGACCCCGGACCAGCAGCGTCGCCGTCGCGTGGCGGACGAGCTCGCCGAGTTCGGCATGGTCGAATCGCTGAGCTACCCGTTCGTGGGTGACGACGATTACAAGGCCTTCGGCTTCGACCCGGAAGCCACCAAGAAGGTCAGCGTCGAGATCGCCAACCCGCTCTACGGCGACCGTCCGTACCTGCGTCGCGAGATTCTGCCGACCCTGGCCACCACCGTGCAGCGCAACATCCGCCGCGGCATCGAAAACGTGTCCCTGTACGAGCTCGGCCACGTCTACCTGTGGGATCCGAACGCGCCCGCCATCCCGGCACTGCCCGGCGGCGTGCGCCCCACCGACGAACAGCTCGCCGCGCTTGACGCCGGTCTGCCCGAACAGCCCGACCATGTGGCCGGCATCCTGACCGGTCTGGCCGAGGACGACGGCTGGATGGGCGGCAAGCGCCCGGTCGACTGGTCCGACGCCGTCGAGGCCGTGCGCCGCATCGCCGGCCGTATCGGTGCCGCAATCGAACTCGACCAGCCCGCCGCCGACGATGTGCCCGTCCAATGGCACCCCGGCCGCGCCGCCCGCGTCATGGTGGGCGACGTCTTCACCGGCTGGGTTGGTGAACTGCACCCGCGCGTCAACGAGGCGCTCGGCTTCCCGGCCCATTCCGCGGCCTTCGAGCTGAACCTCACCGCGCTGTTCGCCACGCTGACCGGCAAGCCCGTCCAGGCCAAGCCGATCTCCACGTTCCCGCCGGTCAAGCAGGATTTGGCCTTCACCGTGGACGAGACCGTGACCGCAGGCCAGCTTGAGAACGTGATTCGCAAGGCCGCCGGCGCGAACCTCGAATCCATCGAACTGTTCGACGTGTTCACCGGCGAACAGGTGGGCGAGGGCAAGAAGTCCCTGGCCTATGCGGTGGTGTTCCGTTCACCGAGCAAGACGCTGTCCGCCGAAGACAGCGACGCCATCCGCAAGGCCATCGTGGCTGAGGCCGCCGAAATCGGCGCCCAGCTGCGCGCCTGACCCAACCAATCATCCGAATCGAGGAGCGCCATGAGCCAAGCGGAGCAGGACAAGCCGAAATACGGGCAGTACCAGCAGCCTGAATATGGTGCTATGTCTGGCCAATACGGGCCGAATTACAACCCGTATATTTATGGCGCTCCCGAGCCGGATACTAAGAAGGATTCCGCCGCAGCCGCTGGCGATAACGGTGGCGCGGCACAATCTCAGCAGGCTGGCCAGCCGTATGGTCAGCAGCCGGCGTGGCCCGGCAATCAGCAGGCGGGCGGCTGGCCGTACGCTCAAGGCGGCCAACAGTCCGGTCCGGGCGCATATCCGGGCGGGTACCCGGGCATGCAGGGCCAGCCGTATGGTCAACAGCCGAACGGTCAGCCTCACCAGCCGCATTATTACCACGGCATCGACCTGAACGATCCAAACCAGAACCCACTCTACGGGCACTGGGATTCGTATGCGATCATCTCCTTTATCCTCGCCCTGTTCTTCCCGGTGCCAGTGCTCTCGTCACTGATGGGCGCGGTGGCAATGTGGCGCACGCGCACTTTCCATATGAAGGGCTTCGGTTTGGCCGTGGCCGCCGTGGTAATCAACGTGCTGTACACCATCGCCGTCATCTGGATGGCCTTCAATGGCTATGACGCCATGAGCCTTTACCAGGAAGCCCTCCAGCAACTGACCGGCGGCACCGGCTCCTCCTCCGACTCCATCTCCGCATAAGTAGCGTTCACATACCAACACACCCACTGCATAAATATGCAATAGTCTGCATAATCGCGTATACTCATCCGAAGACACATCAGTGAAAAGAGATGAGTATGGCGAAATATACAGTGGCCGTGGCCGGTGCCACGGGCTATGCCGGCGGTGAAGCGCTGCGCATTCTGGCCGCGCACCCCGACTTCGACATCACCTGCGTGGCAGGCCATTCCTCAGTGGGGGAGTCGATGGCCAAGCACATGCCGCATATTCCCCAACTGGCCAATCTGGTCGTTGAAGATACCACGCCCGAAGTGCTGAACGGGCATGACGTTATCATCCTCGCACTGCCGCACGGTGCTTCGGGCAAGCTCGCCTCGCAGCTCGATCCGAATGCCGTGGTTGTGGATTTGGGCGCCGACCATCGCCTCGAAGAACAGGCCGCTTGGGATGAGTTCTACGGCGGCGATTTCTATGAGCATTGGACCTACGGCATGCCCGAGCTCATCACCGGCAAAGCTGCGGACGGCTCCTACACCCGCCAGCGTGCGGCGCTTCCTGGCACCAAGCGCATCGCAGGTCCTGGCTGCAACGTCACCGCCACCACGCTGGCCCTCCAGCCCGGCATCGCCGAAGGACTGGTTGAATCGCAGGATATCGTGGCCGATCTGGTCGTCGGATACTCGGGTGCCGGCAAGAATCTCAAGCGCACCAACCTGCTTGCCGCCGAGGCCCTGCAATCCGCCCTGCCGTATTCGGTGGGCGGCAAGCACCGCCACATTCCCGAAATCCTGCAGAACTTCGCCCACGCGGCCGGCAAGAGCGCGGCCGAAGCCAGCGAATTCACGCTCGGCTTCACACCGATTCTCGCCCCCATGTCCCGAGGTATCCTCGCCACCGTGTCCGCCCGCATGACGGACAAGGCCAAGACACTGAGCGATGAGGAGATTCGCGCCGTATGGTCCAAGGCCTATGAAGGTCAGGACTTCATGGTGCTGCTGCCCGAGGGCACGCTGCCCGCCACCGGCAACATCATCGGATCCAACGCAGCCCACCTGCAGGTCGTCACCGACCGCAAGGCCGGCCGCATCTACGCTTTTGCCGCCATCGACAACCTCAACCGTGGTACCGCCGGACAAGCGGTCCAATCACTGAACATCGCACTAGGCCTGCCGGAAGACGCGGGCCTGACCAAGATCGGAGTAGCACCGTGAGCGTTACATTTGCACAAGGTTTCTCCGCCGCCGGCGTGGCGGCTGGTATTTCATCCGTCGAAGGCAAGAAGGACTTGGCCCTCGTGGTCAACAACGGCCCGCTCGACGCGGCTGCAGGCGTGTTCACCTCGAACCGTTTCTGTGCCGCCCCGGTGCAGTGGAGCCGTAAGGTCGTCGCCGACGGTCACGTCAAGGCCGTGATTCTGAACTCCGGCGGTGCCAACGCCTGCACCGGCGAGGCCGGTTACGCCCAGTCCGTCGCCACCGCGGAAACGGTCGCCGGGCTCATCGGCGCCGAACCGAATGATGTGGCTGTCTGCTCCACCGGTCTCATCGGTGAACTGCTGCCGTTGGACAACGTGCTGGCTGGTGCCAAGAGTGCCCATGAGGCTCTTGCCGCCACCGCCGAAGCCGGCACCGACGCCTCCCACGCCATCATGACCACCGACACCAAGCCGAAGACGGTCGAACTGACCGGCTCCAACGGCTGGAAGATCGGCGGCATGGTCAAGGGCTCGGGCATGATTGCCCCGCAGCTGGCCACCATGTTGTGCGTCATCACCACCGATGCGGTTGTCTCCGCCGGTCAGATGCAGGCCGCACTCGCTGTGGCTGCCGAACATTCGTTCAACCGCATCGACGTGGACGGCTGCATGTCCACCAACGACACGGTCCTGCTGCTCGCCTCCGGTGCCTCTGGCATCGAACCGGACAAGGACGAATTCAACAAGCTGGTGCGTGAGGCCTGCGCATCCCTGTCCCGCCAGATCATCGGCGACGGCGAAGGTGCCTCCCACGACATCCGTATCACCGTCACCGGTGCCACCAGCGAAGACGCGGCACTTGCCTGTGGTCGTGCCGTCGCCGCCTCGAACCTGCTCAAGTGCGCCATCTCCGGCAACGATCCGAACTGGGGCCGCATCGTCAGCTCCCTGGGCACTGTGCCGCCTGAAGTCGCGCCTTACGATTCGAACAAGGTGACCGTGGACGTCAACGGCGTGCGCATCTGCGAGAACGGCGGTGCCGGCCGCGACCGTAGCGAGGTCGACATGACCCCGCGCGAAGTCCACATTGACATCGACCTGAACACCGGCTCGGACGCCGAGGCCACCGTCTGGACCGACGATCTCACCCACGAATACGTCCACATCAACGCCGACTACGAAAGCTGACAAACAGCCCAGTGGGCTGTTTGTAGCAGCCGGCAGCGATAGCGTCGCCGGCGTCGCAGAAAAGAGAAAAATTGTCTACAGAATTGAAGGGACCTGGGTTCCATTTCGACGTGCACACCGATTTGCGCGCCGATCAGAAGGCAGAAGTGCTTATTGAAGCGCTGCCATGGCTGGAGGAGTTCGCCGGCCAGCGTATCGTCGTCAAATACGGCGGCAATGCCATGGTCGATGACCATCTGAAGCAGTGCTTCGCCGAAGACATGGTCTTTCTGCGTCAGGTGGGTCTGCACCCGATCGTCGTGCACGGCGGCGGTCCGCAGATTTCCCACATGCTCAAGGCCCTCGGCATCAAATCCGAATTCAAAGGCGGCCTGAGGGTCACCACCCCCGAGGCCATGGATGTGGTGCGCATGGTTCTGACCGGCAAGGTGTCACGCGAACTGGTAGGCCTGATCAACGCGCACGGCCCGCTGGCCGTAGGCATGTCCGGTGAAGACGGCGGCCTGTTCTCGGCCATGCAGCGCAGGCCCGTCATCGATGGCAAGCCCACCGATATCGGCCTGGTCGGCGACGTGGTTTCCGTCGATGCCTCGGCAGTCGAGGATCTGGTGGCTGCCGGTCGTATCCCGGTCGTCTCTTCCGTGGCTCCGAACGAAGAAGATGCCACTGAAGTGCTCAACGTGAACGCTGATTCCGCCGCCGCCGCTTTGGCTGCCGCTGTGGGCGCGCACAAGCTCGTTATCTTGACTGATGTGGATGGTCTGTACGCCGATTGGCCGGATAAGAATTCTCTGATTGGCCGGATCGGTGTGGAAAACCTGCGCGATATGCTGCCGGACCTGGAATCCGGTATGCGACCCAAGATGGAGGCCTGTGTCAGGGCCATCGACGGTGGCGTGCCCCAAGCCCATGTCATCGACGGGCGCAAGCCGCATTCGATTTTGAACGAGATATTCACCTCCGCAGGCATCGGTACCATGGTTATGCCCGATGAAGGACTGGAAATGAGGAGCTCTTATGGCTACTGAGCATGAGGAAAAACTAGGTACGGAAGACAGCAAGTGGCTGGGAGAGTACTCTCAGGTCCACATGAATGTGTTCGGTACGCCGTTGCGCGTCATGGATCACGGCCAAGGTGCCCACATCTGGGACGTTGACGGTAACGAATACCTCGATTTCCTGGCAGGCATCGCCGTCAATTCCCTCGGATACGCCCACCCCAAGTGGGTCAAGGCGGTTGCCGATCAGGCTGCCAAGGTGGCGCATATCAGCAACTATTTCGCGTCCGAGCCGCAAATTGAATTGGCATCAAAACTGGTCAAGCTGGCTGGTGCACCTGAAGGCTCCAAAGTCTACTTCGGCAACTCCGGTGCTGAAGGCAATGAAGCTGCCCTCAAGCTCGCCAAGCTGTATGGACGCACCTTGCCTGGTGCCCTGCCTTCCATCGGCGGCAAGCCCGCACGCATTCTCGCAATGACTCACGGCTTCCATGGCCGTACGATGGGTGCGCTGTCCGCCACGTGGAAACCCGGTATCCGCAAGCCGTATGATCCGCTGGTGCCGAACATCGAATTCGTGCGCGCCGGCGACAAGGTCGCCCTGCACGACGCTTTTGCACAGACCGGTCTCGGTCGCTATGGCAAGGGTCCGGTGGCTGCTGTGATTCTGGAACTTATCCAAGGCGAAGCCGGCGTGCAGCCGTTGGGCGCCGATTACGTCAAGTTCGTGCGCGAACTGTGCGATATCAACCACGCGCTGCTTATCATCGATGAAGTACAGACCGGTATCGGACGTACCGGCAAGTGGTTCGCATTCCAGCGTGACGATCTGTCCGGCGGCGTGACGCCGGATATGGTGACTTTCGCCAAGGGTGTGGCAGGCGGATTCCCGATGGGCGGCATGATCGCTTTCGGCGAGAAACTTGCGGCTCTGTTCACTCCTGGTTCCCACGGCTCCACCTTTGCCGGCAATCCGCTGGGTGCGGCTGCGGGACTCGCCACTCTTGACGTGATTGAAGACGAGAATCTGGTGGCCAACGCCGAAGCTCGCGGCGAACAGCTGCGCGATGGCATTATGGCCACCGGTAATCCGCTGTTCGTTTCCGTACGCGGCCGTGGTTTGCTGGACGCCGTCGAGCTCAAGCATCCCTGCTCCCACGCGGTGATGAACTACTGCCTCGAACACGGGCTCATCGTCAACGCGGTGGCTCCCAATGCGCTGCGTTTCGCACCGCCGCTGATTGTAACCGCACAAGACGTGGACCAGGCACTTGCCATCCTCAAGGATGTGCCTACGGACCTGCCCGACGACTGATTTCTCTCTGTCACTGCCGACCCACCGATCCAAGGAGATCATCATGACCCCAGAACTTCGCCACATGCTGCGTGACGACGACCTCAACCATGAGGAACAGAAGCAGGTGCTCGAACTTGCCATCAAGTTCCACCACGACCGCTTCTACAAGCAGCCGTTCGCCGGTCCGCAGGCCGTCGCCGTACTGTTCGACAAGCCCTCCACCCGCACCCGTTCCAGCTTCTCCATCGGCGTTGCCGAGCTTGGCGGCTACCCGCTGGTCATCGACAAGTCCGGCTCCCAGCTGGGCCGTGGCGAGCCCGTGGCCGATACCGCTCGTGTGCTCAACCGCATGGCTTACGGTGTGGTGTGGCGCACCTTCGGCCAGGGCCGCGTCGAAGAAATGGCCAAGTACTCCACCCATCCGGTGGTCAACGCCCTGACCGATGACTTCCATCCCTGCCAGATTCTCGCCGACTTCCAGACCATCGCCGAGCACCGAGGCGGCGTCGACAACCTGAAGAACCAGACCATCGCCTACCTCGGTGACGCGGCCAACAACATGGCCAACTCCTACCTGCTCGGCGGTGCCGTGGCCGGCATGGACGTGCGCGTGGCCGGCCCCTACGGCTACCTGCCCCGCCCGGACATCGTGGCCGACGCCAAGCGCATCGCGGCCGAGACCGGCGGCTCCATCCTGGTCACCACCGATGCCAAGGAAGCGGTGAAGGACGCCGATTGCGTGTTCACCGACACCTGGGTCTCCATGGGCGAGGAAGCCGAATACGCCATCCGTTCCAAGCCGTTCTGGGATTACCAGGTCAACACCGAACTTATGGCATTGGCCAAGCCGGATGCGCTCTTCCAGCACTGTCTGCCCGCCTACCGCGGCAAGGAAGTCACCGCTGAAGTGATCGACGGCCCGCAGTCCGTGGTGTGGGACGAGGCCGAGAACCGTCTGCACGCACAGAAAGCGTTGCTGACTTGGTTGACCGGCAAGGCCCGTGGAGACGAAAGCCTGCTCGCATGAGTGAAACCGGTCCGTCCCTGCAGCGCCCTGCCAGCAGGGCGGCGCGGCTGAGTGCCATAGAACAGGCGCTCGCCACGCATATCATCACCTCGCAATCACAGCTGTCCAAAATCCTTATCGACGAGGGCATTGCGGTGACTCAGGCGACCCTGAGCCGCGATCTTGATGAGATGCATGCGGTGAAGACCCGGCTGAAGGACGGCACGGTGGCCTACACGGTGGGTCGCAGCGTCGTTGCTTCAGAAGGTGAGGATGTAGGGGAGCGCGGTGAGGCACAGATGTCCCGCGTGCTGAACGGACTGGTCACCTCGGTGGCCGCCGCCAGAAATCTGGTCGTGGTGCACACGCCTTCCGGTGCCGCACAATACGTGGCCTCGGTGATTGACAAGCAGTCGATCGAAGGCGTGCTAGGCACCATCGCCGGAGACGACACCGTCATGGTGATCTGCACCAATGACGACACCGCCGTCTTCCGCTCCGACTGGCTACTAAGCCTCGCCTCCAAATAACCAACACGCCGTGCATAAATATACAGTCTTCTGTATATACTTGCATCAGTTCGTTTTTCAGACCTTGAACGAAAGGGAACCAATGGCAGATAACAAGCGCATTGTTCTGGCCTACTCCGGCGGTCTTGACACATCCGTCGCCATCTCGTACCTGAAGGAGCGCACCGGCAAGGACGTCGTGGCCGTGTCCCTCGACGTCGGCCAGGGCGGCGAAAGCCTTGAGACCATCAAGCAGCGCGCCCTCGCCTGCGGAGCCGTCGAATCCTACGTGGTCGACGCCCGTGACGAGTTCGCCAACGAATATTGCATGAAGGCCCTCAAGGCCAACGCCATGTACGAAGGCGTCTACCCGCTGGTCTCCGCCATCTCCCGTCCGCTGATCTCCAAGCACCTCGTGCGCGCCGCCCACCAGTTCGGTGCCGACACCATCTCCCACGGTTGCACCGGCAAGGGTAACGACCAGGTTCGTTTCGAGGTCTCCATTGCCTCCATCGACCCGACGCTGAAGGCCATCAGCCCGATTCGCGACCTGTCCCTGACCCGCGACGTCGAGATTGCGTTCGCCAAGGAGCACAAGCTGCCGATCACCCAGACCGAGAAGTCCCCGTACTCCATCGACCAGAACGTGTGGGGCCGCGCCATTGAGACCGGCTTCCTTGAGGATCCGTGGAACGGCCCGACCAAGGACTGCTACTCCTACACCGACGACCCGGCCTTCCCGCCGGTCGAAGATGAAGTCGTCATCGAGTTCAAGGAAGGCGTGCCGGTCAAGATCGACGGACGTGACGTCACTCCGCTGCAGGCCATCGAAGAGATGAACCGCCGCGCCGGAGCCCAGGGCGTCGGCCGCATCGACCTCATCGAGGACCGCCTGGTCGGCATCAAGTCCCGCGAGCTGTACGAGGCCCCGGGTGCCGTGGCCCTGATTACCGCTCATCAGGAGCTTGAGAACTGCTGCCTCGAACGCGAACAGCACCGCATCAAGCGCGACATCGACAAGCGCTGGGGCGAGTTGGTCTACGATGCGCAGTGGTTCTCCCCGGCGACTCAGTCGCTCAACGCGTTCATCGAGGACACCCAGAAGTACGTGTCCGGTGAGATTCGCATGGTCCTGCACGGCGGTCGCGCCGTCGTGACCGGCCGTCGTTCCGACTCCTCGCTGTACGACTACAAGCTCGCCACCTATGATTCCGGCGATACCTTCGACCAGAAGTCCTCCAACGGCTTCATCGACATCTACGGCCTGCCGTCCCGCGTGGCCGCAGCGCGCGACGTCAAGTTCGGCAACGGCATCGAGGTCCCGGAGAACACCGTCGAGTAATCATTTACTTTGGCTCCCCTCGTTGAGGGGGCGCGCCGTAAAGCAAACAGCCCAGTGGGCTGTTTGCAGGTGAGGTGCGAACGACAGTGAGCCAACAATCAGCAGCCGTCAGGCTGTCCGTAATTACAGGACGCTGTCGCCGCAGATGACTGAGGGGAGTACGAGCAAAGATTATGCTCGTGCTCCCCTCGTTTTTTGCCGATGACGGAAGAAGCTCAGTGCTCTCCGTAATGAGTTCGGCAGACGGCTATTTCCAGGTTTTGAACATCGTTACCCGTAATGCGGTATACGATGCGGTTCTTTTCATCAATACGACGTGACCAGTATCCCTGACATTGCCGCCTGGAATACGAACAACTTGAATCCACCGGTATGTAGCCCAACGCTGATAGTCTGACAAGCAGTCTGATTTGTTTGCAATCCATGGTTTCAAGGAGCCTTCATGACTGAGAACAACGAACATCTGGCCCTGTGGGGTGGTCGCTTTACGTCTGGTCCGTCGCCGGAATTGGCCCGACTGTCCAAGTCCACGCAGTTCGACTGGCGCTTGGCCGACGACGACATCGCCGGTTCCCGCGCCCACGCCCGTGCTCTCGGCCGTGCGGGACTTCTGACCGCCGACGAGCTGCAGCGCATGGAGGATGCGCTCGACACGCTCCAGCGCCACGTTGACGATGGCTCCTTCGCCCCCATCGAAGACGATGAGGACGAGGCCACCGCCCTCGAACGCGGTCTGATTGACATTGCCGGCGATGAACTCGGCGGCAAGCTCAGGGCCGGCCGTTCCCGCAACGACCAGATCGCCTGCCTGATTCGCATGTGGTTGCGCCGTCACTCCCGCGTAATCGCCGGACTCCTGCTTGACCTCGTCAACGCCCTGATCGAGCAGAGCGAAAAGGCCGGCCGCACCGTGATGCCGGGCCGCACCCACATGCAGCACGCCCAGCCCGTGCTGCTCGCGCACCAGCTCATGGCCCACGCTTGGCCGCTGATTCGCGACGTGCAGCGACTGATCGACTGGGACAAGCGCATCAACGCCTCCCCGTACGGCTCCGGCGCACTGGCCGGCAACACGCTCGGCCTCGACCCGGAGGCCGTGGCGCGTGAGCTCGGCTTCTCCCGCGTGACCGACAACTCCATCGATGGCACCGCCGCACGTGATCTCGTGGCCGAATTCGCGTTCGTGGCCGCCATGACCGGCGTGGACATCTCCCGCCTGTCCGAGGAGATCATCATCTGGAACACCCAGGAGTTCGCCTTCGTCAAGCTCGACGACGGCTATTCCACCGGCTCCTCCATCATGCCGCAGAAGAAGAACCCGGATATCGCCGAGCTCGCCCGCGGCAAGTCCGGCCGACTCATCGGCGATCTGACCGGCCTGCTGGCCACCCTGAAGGGCCTGCCCACCGCCTACGCTCGCGATCTGCAGGAAGACAAGGAGGCCGTGTTCGACCAGGTCGATACGCTCGAAGTGCTGCTGCCCGCCTTCACCGGCATGGTCAGGACCATGCACTTCGACGGCGACCGCCTGGAAGAGGAAGCTCCGACCGGCTTCGCGCTGGCCACCGACATCGCCGAATGGCTCGTCAAGAACGGGGTGCCGTTCCGCCACGCGCACGAGCTCTCTGGTGCCTGCGTCAAGCTCGCCGAAGGCCGCGGCCAGGAACTGTGGGATCTGACCGACAATGACTTCATCGAGACCTTCGTCGCGTTCCTGCCGGCCGACAAGGCTCCGGGAGTACGCGAAGTGCTCTCCAGCCACGGTTCGGTCGACTCCCGCAACGGCAAGGGCGGCACCGCTTACGGTCGCGTGCGCGAGCAGATCGCCGACGCCAAGGCCGAGGTCGAAGAACTCAAGCTCTTCCCCGCATCCACGTCGGATGGCTCCGCCTACAAAGCCCCCGGCACGTTCTAGTCCCAATGAAGCTCCCTCTGATGAGGGAGCTCTATTTTGTTGTTGTCACTGCAACGGCATACACTGAGAAACCGTAACGAACGGGAGCCGTGAGGCTGAGAGGAAGTCGCCAGACTTCGACCGGGGAACTTGACGCGGGTCATGCCGCCGTAAGGAATCGTTGTCGCAGATTTGCCGGGTTCTCCGATACAGCTTTCATTCCGTTTGCATAATTCAGCCGTGAGACGGTCGTGATGGAGCCAATACATCACAGCGGTCGAACGGTCGCATGATTGGGTTCATGAATGGGCGCACCACTTAAGGTACGGTTCGTTTCGTGCACCCTTTTTTACTATCTGAAAGGATATTATGCAGGTCAACGGAGAGCAGGTCACGCTCGAGACGCCGGTCAGCGTCGCCGATTATCTCGAAGCGCACGGATTCCGCGCCGAGCGTGTGGCCATCGAACTCAATGGTGAGATTATCCCGCGCGATAAGCGTGCCGACGCCATGCTCGACGACCAGTGCGTCATGGAAATTGTGCAGTTTGTACAGGGTGGATGAAAGGAAAAGCTATGAGCAATATTAATCCGGTTACTGAAGCATCTGTTGAGGCGACTCCGCTGCCGCCGCAGCCCGCCGTCACCAATCCGGTCGGCACCGCCGCGCCGATTCTCCCGGTGGAAGACAAGCCGCTGAACCTGGGCGGTCACGAGTTCCAGTCGCGATTCATTCTGGGCTCCGGCCGCTACGACCTGAACCTCATCAAGGCTACGGTCGAACATGCAGGCACGCAAATCGTCACCATGGCACTGCGCCGCGCGCAGACCACCGAGAACAGCGTGCTCGACTACATTCCCGAAGGCATTACGCTGCTGCCCAACACCTCCGGTGCGCGCAACGCCGAGGAAGCCGTGCGTATCGCCCGACTGGCACGCGAAGTGTGCCACACCGACTTCGTCAAGGTCGAAATCGAACACGAGACCAAGTACCTCTTGCCGGACAACGCCGAAACCATCCGAGCCACCGAAATGCTGGCCAAGGAAGGCTTCGTGGTCATGCCCTACATGTTCCCGGACCCGATTGCGGCCCGTCAGCTGGAGGAGGCCGGTGCCGCTGCCGTTATGCCGCTCGGTTCGTTGATCGGCTCCAATATGGGCCTGCGCATGCGTGACTTCATCGAAATCATCATCGCCAACGCGCATGTGCCGGTCATCATCGACGCTGGTATCGGCCGTCCGAGCCAGGCCTGCGATGCGATGGAGATGGGTGCGGATGCGGTGATGGCGTACACGGCCGTTGCCTCTGCTGGCAATATCCCGCTGATGGCTGAGGCGTTCAAGCACGCCATCGATGCTGGTCGTGCGGCGTATTTGTCTGGCCTTGGCAAAGTGACCGAGGGACAGGCTGTGCCGTCCAGCCCGACTACGGGGTATTTGCACTGACACTTTTATTAGCTCCCCTCTCTGAGGGGAGCTGGCCGCGTAGCGGACTGAGGGGAGATGGAAACATGGAGAAAACATGGCATTGACTGATGAACAGGTGGAGCGGTACGCGCGCCATCTGATTTTGAAGGGTGTGGGGGTCAAAGGGCAAAAGCGGTTGCTGGCCTCCAGCGTGCTCATCATCGGAGCGGGCGGTCTTGGTTCTCCGGCCGCCCTGTATCTGGCGGCGGCCGGCGTCGGCCATATCGGACTGGTGGACGGCGATGTGGTGGATATGAGCAATCTGCAACGCCAAATCATCCATACCACTGCACGTGTCGGAGCGCCCAAAGTGGAATCCGCGGCCACAGCCATCCGCGCGCTCAACCCGGATGTGACGGTTGATACCTACTACGAGCTCGTCGACGCGAGCAACATCGCCGGCCTCATCGAACCGTACGATCTGGTGATCGATGCCACCGACAACTTCGCCGCAAAATTCCTCATCAATGACGCCTGCGTGCTGGCCGGCAAGCCGTATATCCATGCCGGCGTGGTCGGATTCGCCGGTCAGGTGATGACCGTCATTCCCGGCGAAGGCCCCTGCTACCGCTGCATCTTCCGCGACCTGCCCGCCGCCGGTGAGATTCCGACCTGCAAGGAAGCCGGCGTACTGGGCGCGGTGGTCGGCGTGATCGGCAGTCTGGAGGCGACTGAGGCCGTCAAGCTGATTGCCGGCGTGGGGGAGCCGCTCGTGGCTCGCATGCTCACTGTGGATGCCCTGACCATGAATATTCGACGGGTCCCACTGCCAAAGCATGTGCCGGATTGCCCGGTGTGCGGTGAGCAGCCGACCATTACTGCTATTGATCCGGCCAACTATATTCAGCCGGCCTGCGCGATTTAGAGCTATGTGGTGCCCCTCCTTGAGGGGTGCCAAGATCAGAACGAGAGGGGAAGAACATGCCTATTGCTTTGCATAATGCGGTCGATGACGATGAGAGCAGTGAAGCATCGTACCGCCGCATCACGCCGGCGGAATTTGCCAAGCTCGACCCGAATACGGTCACGCTGCTCGACTTGAGGGAACCAGCCGACTTCGCCGCCCACCCGGTCGAAGGTGCCATCAATGCACCACTCGACCCTCTGGCCCATGTGCTCAAAACCGTGCCCACAGATCGAACTGTCGTAGTCTATTGTGCTCAAGGATGGTGGAGCGAGGAAGTAGCTGAAATCCTTGCCGATCGCGGCTACGATGTAGCAAGCCTCGATGGCGGTTTTCAAGGTTATCTCGACTATCTTGAAACCCACCACGATTAACGGTTCCCGTTGTCGTTCTTTTGGATGAGTGTGCACGGACATATTTGTGCCCTACAATCGGTCACGGTATTACTCGATGGATTCTTGAATATCGCCGGGTAATCGTAATTCACAACAGGGGATTGCACTGAACCAACCCAAAACGGGAAGGACCGAAAATCGTGGGACATCTGCTCACCCGAACGCAGATTCAACGCCTGGTCGCCAAGCACGGCCGTGAGGTCATCGAGCATCGCCACATGCAGATCGAACGCTGCTGCTACCAGCACGGCAATGTCACCACGTTCGAACATTCCGTGCGTGTCGCCTGCCTGGCTGTGTGGATGGCCGACCGCGCACACCTGTGGTACCGCGTCGACCTCAAATCCCTGATTCGCGCGGCCCTCCTGCACGATTACTTCCTGTACGACTGGCACGACTGGGATAACGGCGAACACCAGTGGCATGGCTTCACCCATGGCCACGCCGCCCTGGTCAATGCCCTGAAGGACTTCAAGCTCAACGATATCGAACGCAACAGCATCGAGAACCACATGTTCCCGATGACCCCGGTGCCGCCGCGCTATATCGAAGGCTATCTGGTCACCTTGGCGGACAAATGCTCCGCCACCGCCGAGACCTTCTCGTTCGACCGGTTCAACAAGCGCGCGTTGCCCGCCGCGAAGCCTTACGCCGAGATCGAAGCCCGTCGATGATCATCACACTCGAACATTATTTCCTCTGGTTTCTGTTCTACAGTTTCGTCGGCTGGATGTACGAGTCCATTCTCGTCTCCTGCCAACAGCACCGCTTGGTCAACCGAGGGTTCCTCAACGGCCCGCTGTGCCCGATCTACGGCACCGGCGCGATACTCGGCGTCGCCATTCTCGGCAACGTACATAACCCGATCATCATCTTCCTGATTTCGATGGTGGGCGCCACGATACTCGAATACACAACCTCGTGGGTCATGGAGCAGCTGTTCCACGCCCGCTGGTGGGATTACTCGAACTTCCGCTTCAACCTCCAAGGCCGCGTCTGCCTGCTGGGCGCGTTGATTTTCGGCCTCGGCGGCGTGGGCGTGGTACTTGGTTCGCAGCCATATGTCGAGCGGGTCACGGATATGATTCCGCTGCCGATGCTGCATACGCTGGTCACGGTACTGGCCCTGATCACCATCATCGACTTGGCGGTCACGGTTGCGGGCATGCTCGAATTCGAGCGGGTGCTCGATTCCGTCTCTCAGGTGGTGCAGGATGTGGCGGCACGCGCCGGTGGCACGTGGCAGTGGGGCTCCAGTGCGGTATCCGACAGGATGCGTGAGCTTTCGCAGGATACGGTTGAGCGTCTGCGCTGGGCCGTCAATGGCGTCATCAACGCACAGCAGAAGCGTATGCTCAAGTCCTTCCCGAAGTTCCAGGTGCCGGATCGTCAGGACATCATCGACTCTTTGCGCGAACTTATGGGCCCGCGCCGCTAGAATAAGGCGTTTTACTGAATCGCGCGGCTCGGCTGGTGTTCGGCACTGTCGCCATGTTCTGCGAAACTTGACTGTGCCCAATTGGGCAGTCTTATTCACAATTCGATAGGGAGAAGCGACAAGCTATGGCTCACGTCACCGACTTCAAGGAAGCGGGTTTCAACACCCTGCTTGAGGAACTGGAATGGCGCGGGTTGATTTCCCAGTCCACGGACCGGGATCGACTCGCAGAAGCACTGAACGGCGAGCCCATCACCTATTATTGTGGCTTCGATCCCACCGCTGCATCGTTGCATATCGGCAACCTCGTGCAGCTCATCAACATGCGTCACCTGCAGCTTGCGGGCCATCATCCGATCGCTTTGGTCGGTGGCGCCACCGGACTCATCGGCGACCCGCGCCAGTCCGGCGAACGTACGCTTAACCCGAAGGACGTGGTGGCCGGCTGGGCCGATCGCCTGAAGAATCAGATCGGCGGCATTCTGGACACCGAAGGCGCGAACGCCGTACGTTTCGTGTCCAATTACGATTGGACCGCCTCGATGACCGTCATCGACTTCCTGCGTGACGTCGGCAAGAACTTCCGTCTGGGCACCATGCTCGCCAAGGACACGGTCGCCCGCCGCCTGAACTCTGAGGAAGGCATCTCCTTCACCGAGTTCAGCTACCAGGTGCTGCAGGGCAACGACTTCCTCCACCTGTTTGACGAATACCACTGCACGCTGGAACTCGGCGGCTCCGACCAGTGGGGCAACCTCACCTCCGGCCTGGACCTAATCCACAAGGTGCGCGGTGTGGACGTCAACGTGTTCACCAGCCCGATTATCACCGATGCTTCCGGCAAGAAGTTCGGCAAGTCCGAGGGCAACGCCGTCTGGCTCGACGCCACGATGCTCAGCCCGTACAAGTTCTACCAGTTCTGGATCAACCGCCCGGACGTGGAGATGGAAAGCCTGCTGAAGGCGTTCACCTTCCTGCCCAAGGCCGAAATCGAACGACTGGTCGAGGAATCCAAGACCAACCCCGGCAAGCGCGAGGCCCAGAAGACCCTTGCCTGGGAGGTCACCAGCTTCGTGCATGGCGAGGCCGCTACCCAGGCTGCCATCGATGCTTCCGGTGCGCTGTTCGGCCGCGGTGGCAACCTCGAAGACATCGACGAGGAAACGCTGGAATCCGTGCTCGACGGTTTCAAGGTGGTCGACGAGAACGGCGAGCACGTCTTCCCCGTCTCCAAGCCCGGCGATCGCGTAATCGACGCCGCCCAGGCTGCCGGACTGTTCAAGTCCGCTTCCGAGGCACGCCGCGCCATCAAGTCCGGTGGCGTGTATCTCAACAACAACCGTATCGAGGATGAGGAGCAGGTGCTGGCCGAAGCCGACTTCCTGGCAGGCCGCTTCGCGCTTATCCGTCGTGGCAAGAAGGCGCTCGGCGCCGTGGAAAACCGTTAATCAACAACGAATTAAGGAAAACAAGTAATGGCAGAAGGTAACGAGCGTTCCGGCAAGTCTTACGGCGGCGGCCATAAGGGGTATGGCGATCGCCGACCGGGCAACCGCGGCGGCAAGGGTTTCAAGCCGCGCGGCAAGGGCGGTTTCAAGCCGCGTCATGATGGTGAGGGTTTCAAGCCGCGTCGCCGTGAGGATGGCGAGGGCTACGCGCCGCGCCGTGACGGTGATGGCGAGGGCCACGGCGGCTACCGCAAGTCGTACGGCAAGTCCGGCGGCTTCCACAAGGGCGGCCGCTCCGGCTTCGGCGGCAAGGGCGGTTACCGCGGCAATGGTCCGCGCCGTGACGGCGAAGGCTTCAAGCCGCGCCGCGAAGGCGGCTACCGTTCCCACGAAGGCGAGAACGGCGAGAATCCGCGCTACCAGCACCGTGATAACGATCGTCGTGATTTCCGCCGCGATGGTGAGCGTCGCAGCTTCCGCCGCAACGACGACCGCCGAGATTTCCGTAGGGACGACCGTCGCGATGGGGACCGTCGTGACTTCCGTCGTGACAATGACCGTCGTGACTTCCGTCGCGATGACCGCAGGGATAACGATCGTCGTGATTTCCGCCGCGATGGTGAGCGTCGCAACTTCCGTCGCGACGACGATCGCCGTGATGGCGACCGCCGCAACTTCCGCAGGGACGACCGCCGCGATGATCGTCGTGACTTCCGCCGTGACGATCGCCGCGACAACAACCGTCGTGACGGCGAATTCCGCGAGTTTTCGCAGGAAGAGAAGCGCCAGTACCGTGAGGAGAAGCGCTCTGAATACATGAGGCGCCCGCGCCGTAACTCCGACGGCACGATGAGCTTCCCCTCGCAGAACCCGTACACCGACCGTCGTCCCGACGAGCCCAAGATGCCCAAGGGCATGGAATGGTCGATGCTGTCCAAGGATGAGCGCGAACGTCTGCGCGGCCTGTCCAAGGAGCACGCGGAGAACATTGGTCTGCACATCCTCGCCGCTTTCGCGCTGGAGGAGAGCGACCCCGAACTTGCCTTGGAGCACGCCAAGTGGGTGGCCCGTCAGGCCTCCCGCATCGACTTCGCCCGCGAGACGCTTGCGTTCGTGGCCTACCGTCAGGGCGACTACAAGCTGGCCCTGCGTGAGTTCCGCACCGCCTACCGTATGAACGGCTTCCTCGACTACCTGCCGTTCATCGCTGACTGCGAGCGTGGCGTCGGAGAGCCGAAGAAGGCCGTGGAACTGGCGCTGTCCGATGAGGGCAAGCAGCTGCATGGCGCTCCCAAGGTCGAGATGTTCCTGGTGTACGCCGGTGCCCTTGGCGATTTGGAGATGTGGGACAAGGCCATTGAAGTGGTTCACACCGTCGGCCGTTCCCAGGGGCTGCCGGGTGAGTACCGCATGCGTGCCGTGCAGGCCGAGCAGTACTTCCTTGAAGAGGCCGGCCGCAGCAAGGAAGCCGAGCAGCTCAACGACCTGCTGGACCGTCTTGAGGACCAGTATGCCGACGAGGAGATTGACGAAAACAGCGACGACGTGGTGATCGATCACGATCTCGAAGACATCACCGACGACTCCGACGTGCTCGAAAAGCTCGGCATCGATCCGGATGAGGCGCAGTACGCCCCGGATCCGGAGCAGGAATACGGCGATGAGGATGACGAGGCTGAAGACGGTGATGCCGAGTCTGATGAGGCCGACGAGACCGAGACCGATTCCGCCAATGACGCCGAGGCTGACGATTCCGCCGAATCCGCCGACTCCGACTCCACCGAACCCGAAACCGAAACCGAGGAGTGAACGGCGTAATGACCCGTTTCCTCAAAGGCACCGATCGCCCGCTCGCCGAGGCCTATCAGCTTGCGCTGCTGGACCTCGACGGCGTGGTGTATCGCGGCAAGAATCCGGTCGAATACGCGGCCGATTCCATTCGTGCGGCCGAAGCCGCCGGCATGACCATCGAATACACCACGAACAACTCCTCGCGCTTCCAGCACGTGGTGGCCGACCAGCTCAAGGGCTTCGGCTTGGACGTGGAGCCGTGGCAGGTCATCACCTCTTCGGTGGTGGCCGCCCGTATGGTGGCCAAGGCGTTGCCCGCCGGCGCGCGCGTACAGGTATTGGGCGCCGAGCATTTGCGCGATGAGGTCACCCGCAACGGCCTGACCATCGTGGACGGTCCTCAGGACCGCCCGCAGGCCGTCATTCAGGGCTGGTATCCGGATATGACTTGGCAGATGATGGCCGATGCCGCGTTCGCGGTCGAGGCCGGAGCCACGTATTTCGTGACCAACCGCGACCTAACGATTCCTCGTGAACTGGGCATCGCCCCCGGTTGCGGATCGATGATTCGCGCCGTGATCACGGCCACCGGCGTCGAACCGGTCGCCTCCGCTGGCAAGCCGGAAGCGTACATGTACGATGAGGCCCGCGAACTGAACGCCGCCGAAGGCCACGATTTGGTGCCCAAGGAGGCGTCCATCGCCATTGGCGACCGCCTCGACACCGATATCGAGGCCGGTAACCGCGGCGACTACGATTCGCTGGCGGTGCTGACCGGTGTCACCAACCCGACCGAACTGATGCTGGCTCCGTCACACCTGAGGCCCACATTCATCGCCCCTGATCTGCGTGAACTCGGCGAAGCCCAACCGGAGCCGGTCCGCGATGAGAGCGGTACTTGGGAATGCCGCAAGGCTAGCGCTTGGTTTGAAAACGGCCAGGTACACGTCAGCGACCCCACCAGTATGGACGGCCTGCGCGCCGCCGTATGCGCCGCATGGGAAGCCGCCGACCAAGGCGCACAGCTTAGCGAGGCCACGGTACCGGTGTTCGCCATCGAGGCATAGTCCTATGCCTACGGATAGCGAACATGCGCCGGTCACCGAGCGATACCCCGAACTTGCGGATATCGATGAACAAGACAACGACCGCAAGCTTGAGACCTATCGCAACGTGCTGGAATCCTTACAACACGAGCTTGATAACAGCCGCAGCTAGCAGAGGTGATTCATTCTCCCGCCAGCGGAAGATGACGTGAAGTGCTGGATGGTGGCTCCATGCCGAGCCACCCCGTTGGTGGATGGTGGGCCGAAAGGAAGATATATGACCGAGCAGCATATCGATCCCGCGACTCCACTTGACCGACTTGACATGATGCTCGTGGCTTCGGGACTGGTCGAATCGCGGGCCAAAGCGCAGCGACTCATCAAGGCCGGGCATGTGCGCGTGGACGGCGAGACCATCACCAAGCCATCGTTCATGGTCAAAGCCGGGCACAGCGAACTCGCCGTGGATAAGGGCGACGACTACGTCTCCCGAGGCGCTTACAAACTCTTGGGCGCGTTCGAAACCTTTGCCGGCAATGGCCTTACCGGGCCGGAAGGCTTGGAATGTCTGGATATCGGTGCCTCCACCGGTGGCTTCACCGACGTACTGTTGCGCGGGGGAGCGGCCAAAGTCGTAGCGCTCGACGTTGGGCACGGCCAGCTCGACCCGCGCATCGCCAATGACGAGCACGTCATCGAAATGAGCGGCGTCAACATTCGCGAAGTAGAGGCCGACGACCTGCCTTACCGGCCGGTGATGATCGTTTCCGACGTCTCCTTTATTTCCCTGACCTATGTGATCCCGGTAATCGCGCGCATCGCGGCTCCCGGTGCGCAGATTGTGTTACTGGTCAAACCGCAGTTCGAGGTCGGCCGGGCAGGACTCGGCAAAAACGGCATCGTTGAAGATCCGGCATTGCGGGAGCGGGCATTACACGACGTGGTCGCCTGTGCTGAACAGCACGGACTTGACGTGGTGGCCACTGCCGATAGTCCCATCATCGGCACCCACGGTAATGAGGAATACCTGCTTTACGCTGTCTTGAGATGAATGCGTTGGCAGTCTCCGTTCACCAGCAGCACGCTGGAGGTACGGTCGATGCCTAGTGCGGTGGCACACGTGGCGCTTTCCACCGCACTGCCGTTGCGTAGCATGGCGGAGTCCGCCGTCAAAGTCCGGCATTGCAGATGGTTGGCTTCAACCGTGACGGCTGTGATATGGCGAACCGTGCTGCCATCCTCATACCCATCCATATCAAAACGGGAAAACATCGTACTGCGGAGTGGATGAACTTCCAGAGCCCTGCTGTTGACGTCATGACCCTTCAACACGCCGTTCAAGCGGACTGTCTGACCGCTAATATGACGGGTGCCTAGGGAGCCATTGACGGACAGATTTCCGGAACAAACGATATCGCCGTTGCATCGTAGTTTGCCGGTAAAGGTTATTTCATCGCAAATAATGTCGCCGCCGACTTCGATGTCGCCGCTGCCGCTGATGCTGGATACGCGAATATCACCATCACACCGCACAATGCCACTTTTGATGACCAGTTTGTCCCCTTCTATAACTGAGGCCTCGAGGGTGCTGGTCACAATCATGGTGTGAAAATGCGCGCCATCGGCAAGACGGGAACGTTGGTCCACTCCTATGGTGCCGTAGACTCCTTTGCCTATCAGCGTGCAATTCTGCGTATGCTTGCCCATGATGATAAAACTCCCCTTATTAATATGGACGTACAGCTTTATGGCTTATTGCCACAATAATGAGCGCATCCATGTTGAGGGGGTTATATCGGTCACGATGTGAGCAGATAGGGGGTATAGCGAGCGCAGTTAGGGGGGTTAGCCTTGGATGAAGTGGTCGATCTGATCCTGCTTGCCCATGAGGATGAGTTCGTCGTTGCGATGCATGACCAGTTCCTTGGAGCCGTACTGGAACTCCTTGCCTGGGGCCTTGAGGCCCACCACGGTCACGCCGTACTTGTCATGTACTTGTACGTCCTCGATGCTGCGGCCTACCGCGTACAGGGGCGTGTGGACCTTGACGACGGTGTACGGCCCGTCGATTTCGATGTAATCCAGATAATTGCCGGCCACCAGATGGCCCACGCGCTTGCCGGCATCGGTCTCCGCGTTGATGATGTGGCGGGCGCCGATGCGCTGCAGAATGCGCGCATGCTCCTGGGACACGGACTTGGCCCACAGGTCGGAAACGCCGGCGTCCAGCAGGTTGCCGGTGATGATCACCGAAGCCTCGATGCTGTCGCCGATGGCCACGACGGCCGTGTCGAACTGGGAGGCGTCGATCTGCTCGATGGCCAGCACATCGGTCATATCGGCCTGAATGGTGGGCAGATGCGCGGACCAACGGGCCACAAGCTCCGGGTTCTTGTCCACTGCGAGCACATCCTGACCCATCTGGTCGAGGGTGGCGGCCACGGACCCGCCGAAACGGCCCAGTCCGATGACCAGCACGCTTTTGTTGCCGCTCGGTTTTGCTGCCATGATGATGGTCCTCTCTATGTCAGATTGCTGGGCGCCGATTGAATGGCCGATCAGCCAACGATAATGTTTTCCTGCGGATAACGAATAGGTTCGGGAGCCATCGGTCGGCTGATGGAGTAGGCGATGGTCAACGGGCCAAGTCGTCCGACAATCATCTCGGCGGACAGAATAAACAGGCTGGCCGGATTGCCGGCGCTTGCCACGCCCACCGAATAACCACCCAACGAGAAGGCCGAGCAGGCTTCGAACACGGCGTCCACGAACGCGCAGCCGGTGGTGAACATCAGCATCATCGCACCGACCATAACCAACGCAAAGCAGGCCGTGGTCACGGACACGGCGGTCATCTGAATACGGCGGGGGATACGGCGGCGGAACACGGTGACATCGCGATGGCCGGTGAATGCGGCGCGGCAAATCAAGAGAATCACCGCGAACGTGGTGACACGGATGCCGCCAGCGGTGGATGAGGAACCTGCGCCGATGAACATGAGTATGCTCATGAACACCTTGGTCTCATTCGTGACTTCGGGCACCCAGGAAATATCGAAACCGGCGGAGCGGGGCATGACGGCGGCGCTCATCGCACGGCGCATCTTCATGCCGGGACCGTCTGCGGGGAACAGGCCGGTATTGCCCCACTCGGCCAGCAGGAACCAAGCCAGTGAGGTGGCCACCAGCACAGCGGTGGTCACCAAAGTGAGTTTGGTGTGCAACGTCCAACGTTTCGGGCTGAGATGTCGGCGTGCGCACTGCACCAGATTCAGCACCACGGGGAAGCCGAGCGTTCCTATGAATGCGCTGATGAGAATCGGCAGTCCCACGCCCCAACGGTTCACATGCAGGCCGGTGGCGTCAGGCGTGAAACCGGTGTTGTTGTAGGCCGATACCGCGTAGAACAGCGCCTGCCACAATGTACGTCCCATATTGCCGTGGTTCACGCGGAACAGGTCGGGCAGCAGCAGCACGAAGGTAAGCACCTCGGCGATGATGGAGGTGCCCAATACCATGGTGAGTACGCCTTTGACCTCGGAAAGCTTCGTGGTGCCCAGTTCGTTCGCGGTAAGCATGCGCTGGGAGACCTTGAGTCTGCGGGAAGCGCCAAGAGCCACCATCGAGGCGAAGGTCATGACGCCCAGGCCGCCGAACTGGATGGAGAATAGGATGACAACTTGGCCGAACGTCGACCAGTATTCGCCGGTGTTCACCACCGGAATGCCGCAGGTGGACAGGGCTGAGACGGCGGTGAAGAACGCGACCGGGAAGTTGGTGAAGATGATGTCCGATGTGGAGATCGGCAGCAGCAGCAAGCCGGTGACGATGATGATCAGTGCGCCGAAATACACCATGGACAGACGGCCCGGGTGCCTGAGCAGACGGTCGGTGATGCTGATGCGGCGAATGCGTTTGGCGGTTTTATCGCTTTTGTCTCGGCTCAGTACATCGGCCGAATACCATCATGACAGGCCCTTCGAGGCCTCCTCATTGGCGGAGGATTCGTCGAAGTCATTGGCCATGGGTCCTCAAGCTCCTCAACTGATACTGCTGTATGGTCATACGGCATGCCATCGCGCTGCGCACGGCACGCGTACGGTGATCGCGCGGCTGTATGCCATTGTATGCCGAAGCCTTACGTTAATCGACTCTGCGGAACGTTGCCGGCGACGCGCCACGAAGCGGCATTTTTCGAACACCTGTACGAGTGATGACGGTGTCTGCGGCTAGAATAATGAGCAGTGCGACCGAATCGACAGGAGGATGCCATGGCCAAGCGCAACGCGGTGGTGGTGACGCATACCAGGCTCAGGCAGACCGGAACCGTAGTGGCCGAGGCGGTGAGCCAGCTGCGAGTGGCCGGTTTCGAAGTCACCATCATCGACAACACCGAGGCCCCCGATTTCGGTGTGCAGCCGCCGTGCGTGTCGGACGACACCGAAATCGTCGTGGTCCTGGGCGGCGACGGCACGATACTGCGCGCCGCCGAACTCGTCCACTGCACCCAGGTGCCGATTCTCGGCGTGAACATGGGGCATGTCGGCTTCCTGGCCGAATTCGAAAGCTTCCAGATCGACGAGGCGATCCGCCGGGTCGCCACCCACGACTATTCGATCGACGAACGCATGATCGCCCATGTGGACGTCTGGCTGCCCGGTGCCACCAAGCCCATCGAGGATTGGGCGCTGAACGATATCACGCTGGAACGCGCCGACCGAGGCAAGATGGTCGAACTGTCCATCCGCGTGGACGATGTGGAAATGAACTCGTTCGGCGCGGACGGCGTCATCGTATCCACGCCCACCGGTTCCACCGCCTACGCCTTCTCCGCGGGCGGTCCGGTCATGTGGCCGAACGTCAAGGCCCTGCAGTTGATTCCGTTGGCCGCGCACGCCCTGTTCGCCAGGCCGCTGATCATCGGCTCCGGCTCGACCTTCACCATCGATATTCTGGACGAATCCATGTCCGAAGGCTGGATTTGCTGCGATGGCCGCCGCCAGCGCGCCCTGCCGCAGGGTACGCGCGTCATGGTGCGCGAATCGCGCGATACCTTGCGCCTCGCCCGACTCTCCGGCGTGCCGTTCACCAACCGTCTGGTCTCCAAGTTCGATCTGCCCGTGGTCGGCTGGCGCGAGCACGCGCGCAATGAGGCCTCGAGCCAGTCGCTGCATCACGGGCATACGTTCCCGGCGGCCGCGTATGCGGCTGGCGTTGCCGTTGCCGTTGCCGGTGACGCTGGCGTCGCTGGTACCGATCCCGACAAGCCGGGCGAACGCGACGGCAAGGCAGGAGCCTGATGCTCGAAGAACTCGATATCCGCAATCTGGGGCCGATTCGAGAAGCCACCATTGCGCCGGCCGCAGGCATGACCGCCATCACCGGTGAGACCGGCGCCGGCAAATCCATGCTGCTCTCCGCGATCCGACTGGTCTCCGGTGGGGCCGCCGAATCCTCGCGCGTCTCGGCCGGGGCGGACGAGGCTTGGGCCCAGGCGATTTTCGCGCTCGCGGATGATGCCGTCGCATCTGAACATTCCGGCGACACCAACGATGCCGGTTCTGACGATTCTGACAGCGGGCTCACCGGTGCTGCCGCGGCCGTGGCCAAAGCCCACGACGCGGGCGTCGACCCCGAAGACGGCGAACTGTTCCTTTCCCGCACCGTACGCGCTTCCGGACGTTCGCGGGCCGTGCTCGGCGGCAAGTCCGTACCGCGTTCGGTGCTGGGGGCCATCGCCGGCGAACTGGTCATCATTCATGGCCAGACCGATCAGCTGAAAATCGCGGCCGCCGCACGGCAACGCGAGTTTCTGGACCGGGTGGCCGGAGACGAAGCCGAACTGGCCGCCTACCGCAAGGCGTGGGATGCGCTGGCCGCCATGGATGAGCGGCTGGAACGCCTGCGCTCGCAGGAATCCTCTGCCCGCCAACAGGCCGACTACCTGCGCGAATCCATCGACCGCATCAACCGAACCGACCCGCAGCCGGGGGAGGACGAGGAGCTGAAGGCGCGCCGCGAACGCATCGAAAACGCGGCCGACATCGCCCAAGGCGTGGGTTCGGCGCTGGGCGCGCTGGATGCCTCGCAGGTGGATGTGGACGCCGCCGACGGCGCTTCGGCCGTGGAACTCATCAATCATGCGGTGACCTCGTTGCGCGCGATTCGCGTCGGCGGCACGTTCGCCGAGCAGGCCGATCGGCTTGAATCCATCAATGCCGATTTGGGCGACGTGGTGTTCGCCCTGAGCCAGGAGCTGGGTGACGAAGGCAGCGTGGAGGATCTGGACCAGATCAACGGCCGTATCCACGAGCTTGGCGACCTCACCCGTCGGTGGGGCCCCACCTTGGCCGACGTGCTCGCTTGGCGGGACAAGGCGGCGTTCGATTTGGAGGATCTGGACGCCTCGCCGGAAAAGGTCGCCGAACTCGAATCCGAACGGCAGACGCTGTACGATGCGGCCCTCGCCGCCGCCGACGTGCTGAGCGCCGCGCGCGTGGCTGCCGCTGCCGACTTGGGCGCGCGCGTCACTGAAGAACTCGGCTCGCTCGCCATGCTGGGCGCCTCCTTGGAAGTGCGCGTCACGCCGCGAGACAAGGCCGATGATCCGCTCGGCCCGTATGGTCGCGACGATATCGCGTTCCTGTTTACGCCGTTCGAGGGGTCGCCGCAGTTGCCGATGGGCAAAAGCGCTTCGGGCGGTGAACTGAGCCGACTGATGCTGGCCTTGGAACTGGTGGCCGCCGACACGCGCGGCGGTGCCGACCAGACCTTCATCTTCGACGAGGTTGACGCCGGCGTGGGTGGCAAGGCCGCGGTCGAACTGGGCAAACGTCTGGCACGGCTGGCCCGCAGCGCGCAGGTCATCGTCGTCACCCACTTGGCGCAGGTCGCCTCGTGGGCGGACGCGCAGTTCGTGGTCACCAAGGAGCCGCCGGATGCCGATGACGACGATTTGGGCGTGGTCACCACCATCGCCGAAGTCAACGGCGAAACCCGCGTCCACGAAATCGCCCGCATGCTCTCCGGCAGCGAATCCGAAGCCTCCCTGGACCACGCCCGAGAACTCCTATCCGATTCTCGGCTTACGCTCCCGCTGGCGGGAGCTGGCGCCGCAGGCGACTGAGGGTGGTTGAAGAAGAAGGAGATTAGCAAATGGCCAAAGCCGCCATATTCGACCTCGACGGCACCCTCCTAGACTCCATGGGAGTCTGGGACCAAGTCGACATCGACTTCCTGAACAAGCGCGGAATCGAAGTGCCGCCCGACTACATGACCAAAGTCTCCGCCATGCAATTCCGCCAGATCGCCGAATACACCATCGCACGCTTCGGCCTTACAGACACGCCCGAAGAGCTCATGCAGGAATGGGACGACATGGCCAGCGTCGCCTATTCCACCACGGTCGAAGCCAAACCCGGCGCGCTTGACTATCTGCGCGATCTGAAAGCCTCCGGTGTCAAACTGGGTGTCGCCACCTCGCTGCCCCCGCATCTGCGTGAGCCGGCGCTACGCCACGTCGGCATGTTCGATCTGTTCAACGATATCGTCTCCGTCGATGACGCGAACGACGTCGGCAAGGACCAGCCCGACGTCTATCTGCTCGCCGCCAAGCGCCTAGGCGCCGCGCCGGTCGACTGCACGGTGTTCGAAGACCTGCTGGTCGGCATGAAGTCGGCCAAATCGGTCGGCATGAAGGTCTGGGCCATGCACGACGACTCCTCCGCCTCCGATTGGCCCGAGATCTGCCACCTGGCCGACGGTGTCCTCTTCGACTTCCACGACGCTCCGCGCGTGCTGTGATAAAAAAGTTACACCCCCGCTGGCGGGGCTGTCGGCGGGGCGTTGTTGGGCATGGGTACCCCTTTCCGAGGCCATTGTAGGCACGAGTCATGTTTCGACACTATAAGTTGACGATGTATTTGCTCACTGTTCAACTGTTATGTAACACACCTTGACAGTTAAGCAGAACAGTTATACTGTGTTGTATAACAGCTAAACAGCTGGGGTGCTAGTCAACCACAATCGAAAGGGGCATAGGTGAAACTGATCATCTCATCCGTGTCCGGTGAACCCATCTACGAGCAAATCAAAACCCAAATCCGTTCGGCGGTGCTCAGCGGCGAGTTGAAGGCGGGCGAGGCCCTGCCTTCCTTGAGGAAACTCGCCAAGGAGCTGCGCATCTCCGTACTCACCGTCACCAGGGCGTACAACGAACTGGCCGATGAGGGCGTGGTGCAGAACATCCAAGGCAAAGGCACTTTCGTGATGGACAAGGGCAACGAACTGATGCAACGTCAGCTCGAAACCCAGATTCGTGAAAGCCTGGCCGAGGCAAGCCGGGGCGCCAAAGCCGCCGGCATTCCGCTGGACGCATTGGACCGCATGCTCGAAGAGGAATACCGCAAGGAATAACCTCAAGAAAGGACCATGGACATGACCGCCATATCCGAATCCGACGCGATGGCGTTGCAGGTCACCGACGTCACCAAACACTATGATTCCGGCTTCACGCTGGACGACGTGACCTTCGACCTGCCCAAGGGCTACATCATGGGACTGATCGGCCCGAACGGCGCCGGCAAATCCACCCTCATCAAACTCATCCTCAACATGATTCACCGCGACGCCGGTTCGATTCACGTGCTCGGCCTCGACAACATCGCCAACGAGGAGCCCGTCAAAGAACAACTCGGCGTGGTGTTCGACTTCAGCTACATGCATGAACAGTGGCAAGTCAAGAACATTGAACGTATTGTCGCGCCACTGTATCCATCATGGGACGGTGGATGCTATCACAAGTATCTGGATACTTTTGGCCTTGGTGGCGCACAGAACGGCAAGAAACATATCAAGGATCTTTCCCGCGGCATGCAGATGAAGCTGATGCTGGCCATCGCATTGAGTCATGATGCCAAGCTGCTGATTCTCGACGAGCCGACCAGCGGACTCGATGTGCTTGCCCGCGACGAACTCATGGATATCCTGCATGCCTACATTGAGGATGGCGAGCATTCGGTACTGTTCAGCACCCATATCACTGCCGACCTCGAACGTGCTGCTGACTTCATTACCTACATCACCGATGGCCGTCTCTACTACACCGGTCCGAAAGACGAGTTTGAGGAATCGTTCCGCCTGGTTAAGGGCGGTCCAGACGAACTGGCACAACTGCCTGCGGACGTAGTGCTGGGCTCACATACGTATGCCACCGGATTCGATGCGCTGGTCCGGTCAGACAGGCTTGATGCTGTTGCGTCGGTGGTTTCGGGGCTTGTCGTTGAATCGGCTTCCATTGATGACATCATTCGACTGACCAATGCCCATGATTCCAATCGTGACTTGAGCGGGAGGTGAGCGGCCATGGAGGCAATACTGAGGGTGTCGCGGTCTCGGCAACATGCATTGACCACTGCATTGCGCGTCGATATGGCCTACCTGTGCGTCGGCGAACGGACTGTGTTCTCGTTGTTGTTGGCACCGTTGTTCTCCGTCATCTTTCAAGGTGAAGCTTATGGTGATGGCTTCGGCTATCGCATGGGTGTCATCATGACGGTATTCACCTGCGCCATGTGGGTGCTAACCATGGCGGTTGCTGACCTGCAGAACGGATATCGGCTTCGTGGCATTATTCCGGCTTCGAGGAAGAGTCAGGTGGCCGCGCGATATGTGGTTGGATTGGTGATTTCCGTATTGTCGATAGCGATGATCGTGCTGATTGACGGGTTGCAAGTGCTGGTCAATCCGGATTGGTCATTCGCGGGCAATCTGTGGGTGGCGCCGTTGGGAGGTTTCTGCACCGCGCTGATGGTCGCGCTTATCGTGCCCACGGGTTATCTGTGGACCAAACTAGGCGGTCTTCAAGTCACGATGATGGTGATTTATGTCGTTGTATTGGCTGTATCCATACTGCTATCTATTTTGCCTGCTTCGGTGACCAGAGGATTGGCCCATGCCGCGAATGCCATCATCGCGCAACGATTGTGGCTGGTTATTGCGGTATTGACAACGACGGTTGTGGCATATGGAATCTCGTATGTAATTGCCTCTCGCATATTTGCTTCAAGGGAATGGTGACGATGAGCTGGAAATCCGTAGTAAAGCAATGTCGATTCGATTGTGTCGGGACGGGTCTGTTTAGCGTGGCGAATATGGTATTTCTGCTGGTTTTCCCGGTGCTGTCTATCGTGGTATCGCTGGTGATGATACCGACCCACGTCGATGAACACGTTGCCAGTGGTCTGATGGGCGGATGCGGAGGTTTGGCATCGGCGATGGCATGTATGAGTGCATTGGGGCCTGCGTCATCCGAGGAATCTGCAGGGCCCAGTGCCATGCGAGGGCTGATTCCCGTTTCACGCACTGCACAAGTTGTAGGTCGGTACCTTTTTCTGTTGGTGGTTGGCCTGCTCTGGGCTTTGGACGTGGTGATATGCGGCGGCGTCTTCATTGTCTTTGGCGATATAGCAGATATGGGGTGGATCGGTACCTTGGCAGCAGGTGCTTTCATCTTCGCTTTGGCTATCATTCTTGGGTCGGTGCTGCTGGCCTGTGCATACCGGTTCACCTTCCGCAAGATGATGGTGGCCTCTGGCGTGGTCCTGGTTGGCTTGTATGCCGTCATTGCGCTGCTGGCCCGATTGCCTGTTGACTGGCAATGGCTTTTGCTGAATATTACCGATTTCCTGGCGATCTGGTGGCATACGGCGCTTGTTCTCGCCGTGTTGTGTCTGCTCGCATATTTTGGCTCCATGCTTATAGCCATCCGCATCTACCGAGCCAAAGAACTCTAGCCGCGCATTTGTCCGACCGCGAATGAAAAGAGACCGACAGGAATCTGTCGGTCTCTTTCCGTTATCGGTGTGTTATCAGTCCACCAGATCCAGAGCGATTGGCTGGTGCGGTTGCTGGGAATCGCTTTCATTGGCCGTGCGGCGCGCGCGGATGGCGGCGGCTGCGCGCTTGACGGTCTTGATAACTTCCTGCAGCACCACCACGCCGAAACCGACCGCGATGATTTTCAGCCACATGTCGATCGGCAGCGGCACGGTGCGGAACATCGCGCCGCCGAATTGCACCACTAGCACCTGAAGTGCGAACATCAGCGCGAACACGCCGATCATCACCTTATTGCGCAGCAGATTGGCGAACAGGCTGGCGTTGCCCAGCTCGCGGCTGTTGAAGGCGTTGAACAGCTGGAATACCACGAACAGCGTGAACAGAATGGTCGACTGCTGTTCGGCGGTGCCGCCCATGAAGTTCGTCCAGCTTTGCGCCATGAACACCACGGCGATGAACGCGCCGGAGACGATGATGCGCTCCAGCATGCCGCGCGAGACGATGCCGGCGTCGCGGCGGGTGGGCCTGCGGTCCATAAGATTGTCGCGAATCGGCTCCATCCCGAGCGTCAGCGCGGGCGGGCCATCCATGATGATGTTGACCCACAGCAGCTGCAATGCGGTGAACGGCGCGGCCAGACCACTGAACAGCGAGGCGAGTACCACGACCACCGAAGACAGGTTCACGGTGAGCTGGAACTGGATGAATCGCTGGAAATTCTCGTAAATGCCACGGCCCCAGTGCACGGCCTTGACAATGGTGGCAAAGGAATCGTCCAGCATCACGATATCGCTGGCTTCCTTGGACACCTCGGTGCCGGCGATGCCCATGGCGATGCCCACGTCCGCGTTCTTGATGGCGGGCGCGTCGTTGATGCCGTCGCCGGTCACCGCCACCACATTGCCCTGGGCTTTCAGAGCGTTCACCACGCGCATCTTGATAACCGGCGTGCTGCGGGCGATCACGCGGATGCGGCCGATTTCGCGGGACAGTTCCTCGTTGCTCATTTCCTCGATCTGGCGCGCCTCGACGGCGATATGCCGCTCGTCCAGAATGCCGAGTTCGTTGGCGATGGCCGTGGCGGTCACGATGTTGTCGCCGGTGAGCATCTTGAGCTCGATGCCCGCCTTGCGGCAGCGCTCCACGGCACCGGGCACATCCTCGCGCAGGGGATCCACGATGGCCACGAAGCCGTCGAACATCATGCCGGATTCCAAGCCGGCACGGTCGGCAGCGTAATCGAGAGCCGCAGTGTCGGCGTCCTTATCGGAAATATGGCGGTGGGCGAAGCCGAGCACTCGGCAGGACTGCGCCTGGAACTTCGCGATCTCCCGTTCGATTTCGCCGCGCGTCTTGGCGTCGACGGCGCACAGGTCGAGCATCTTCTCCGGGCTGCCCTTGGCAAACACGGTAATGCCGTCGCCATCGCGCACCACAGTGGTCATGCTCTTGGTCTCCGACGAGAACGGATACGTGTGGAGCACCGTCGCGCGCTCGCGGCGAATCCGGTAGTCGAGTCCGGCCTTGTGCGCGGCGGCCAACAGTGCGCATTCGGTGGGGTTGCCGATGAATTCCGGCATCGCGCCGGCCTCGGCTTCGGTGGCGCCCGGGAAGGTCACGTCGGCGGTGCCGTTGACGCAGAAGTTCTCCAGCAGCATGCGGTTCCTGATCTGCTCGGGCTTCTCCAAGGCGCGGCCCGGCGCGTTGTACGCCTCGATCACGGTCATGCGGTTCTGGGTCAATGTGCCGGTTTTGTCCGAGCAGATCACGTTGATGCAGCCGATGGTCTCGCACGCCACCATCTTCTTGACCAGCGCGTTCTGCTTGGACATTTTGATGATGTTCACCGCGAGGCACGCGGCCACGATGGTCGGCAGGCCTTCGGGCACGGCGGCCACGATCAGCGTTATGGAGGTGATGAACGCCTCGGAAATCGTGTCGAACGAGGCGGTGCCGGAAGCCACGAACCGGGCCACCTGAAGCACGAACACCAGTGCGGCCACAATCGAGCCCACCACGGCGATCACCTTGCCGAGCTTCGCGAGCTTCTCCTGCAGCGGCGTCATACCGGTGTTGGCGGCGCGCAGTTCGCGGGCGATCTTGCCGAACTCGGTGTCGTCGCCCACGGCGGTGACCACGGCACGGCCATTGCCGGCGGTCACGAAGCAGCCGGAATACAGCATGTTCGTGCGGTCGGCCACCGGGGTCTTCGGATCGGTGAACACGGCGTCGGCGGCTTTGGCACTCGGCACGCTTTCGCCGGTGAGCGCGGATTCGTCGGCGGTCAGATCGTTCGATTCGATGAGGCGCGCATCGGCCGGCAGCTTGTCGCCGGTGCTGATCTGCAGCACATCGCCGATGGTGATGTCTCGCTGCGACACCAGCGTGACCTCGCCGTCGCGCACCATGGTGACGGTCGTGTCGTCATTGATGTCGTTCAGCGCTTCGAATGCCTTGGCACTGCGGCCCTCCATCACCACGGTGATGGTCACGGACAGGGCGATGGCGAAGAAGATGCCCACGCATTCGAGAATGTCGGCGTGGCCGCCGGCCATGGCGCGGGTGATGTTGACGCCCAGGGTGATGGCCGCCGCGATCATAAGCATGATGAGCATCGGGTCGGCGGCCGTCTTGGCAATGCGGGAAAGCATCGATTCCGGCTTCGGCTTGGTGAAGGCGTTGGGGCCGTACTGGTTCAGGTTGTGCGCGGCCTGTTCGCTGGTCAGGCCTTGATGCGCATCGGTGCCCAGCGTGCTGATGACTGCTGGCGCATCCTGCATGAATGGTGCGGGCGTCTGCCCGTTGGCCGTGGTCATATGTTCCTCTCGTTTGGTTGACACACCGCACTGAAACCCGCGTAATATCACTCGCGTACCGCGCAACATGGCGGCACGCAGCCAAACGAATCGTTGACGACCATGTATCGCATACTCCGCGGTACATGAGTCTCGTCATTTAAGGCAAAGCCAGACCGTAACGGAACTGCCGACGGCCACGATGTTGACTTGCCACATTGCGGTTTGGGCCGAACCCTTCGCCGCAATGCTGTCTACTCCCTCATGGGACTATTCAGTTGCAGGAACAGAACCTAACAAACCACATGGATTTTCCCGTTCTCCGGCAGCATGGCGATTCCCGCCTTCCTAGAAAAAACAAGCAACACGCCATTGGCTCGTTGCAGGTGAAAAGCCGCAAGAAAGCCGCGCGTGACAAGGCTCGGACATGCTTGAACATGCCTGGACCTTCGACTTGTGACATCAGAAAACAAAAAACCGATACATGCTGGTAAAGCATGTATCGGTTGGGAATTGTCAGTTAGTGCCGTCAGCGGACTATCACAGCGCCTGGGCGGCCTTTTCGACGTAATCTTCCATGCCGTCGATGGCCACGACGTCCTTGAACCGCACGTCGGCGGTCTCAAGACCACGCAGGGCGGCCGGGACGGTGGTGCCGGTCTCGTGGGCCAGCACATCCATGCACTCGAAGTCGGTGCCGGTGGCGTCGAAGCCCAATGCCTCGTTCACCACGCGCGGGAACTTGTAGGGGCTGGCGGTGGAGAGCAGCACGCGCGGGGTCAGCGGGTCGCGCGGCATCTGCTCAAGCAGGTAGTAGCCGCAGGCGGTGTGCGGGTCGATCACGTAGTGGTTCTCGTCCCAGCAGTGCTTGATGGACTCGCGTACCTGATCCTCTTCGGCCCAACCGGTGCCGAAGATCTGACGAATCTTGGCCAGCAGTTCTTCCGGGATCTCGTACGTGCCCCACTTGTTGAGGTCGTTCATCAGCATGGAGATCAGACGGGTGTCGCCCTCGGACAAGTAGTACAGCATGCGCTCCAGGTTGGAGGAGATGAGGATGTCCATCGAGGGGGAGATGGTCTGGAAGAACGGGCGCTGGCGGTTGTAGGTACCGGTGGTCAGGAAGTCGAACAGCACGTTGTTCTTGTCGGAGGCCACCACGAGGTGCTTGACCGGCAGACCGAGCAGCTTGGCATAGTAGCCGGCGAGGATATCGCCGAAGTTGCCGGTCGGGACCACAAACTCGACCTCATCGCCGACGTTGATCACCTGGTCGGCGAGCAGTTGGGCGTAAGCGGAGAAGTAGTAGACGACCTGCGGCACCAGACGGCCCACGTTGATGGAGTTGGCGGAGGAAAGCACCACGTGCGAATTGCCGGCGAGACGCTCGGCCAGGGCGCGGTCGCCGAAGATGCGCTTGACCGCGGACTGGGCGTCGTCGAAGTTGCCTTCCACGGCGGCCACCTGCACGTTGGAGCCGGCCTGCGTGGTCATCTGTAGCTCCTGGACCTGGGAGACCTTGCCTTCCGGGTAGAAGACGGTGATCGCGGTGCCCGGGGCGTCCGCGAAGCCGGCCAGCGCGGCCTTGCCGGTGTCGCCGGAGGTGGCGGTGAGGATCATGATCTTCTCGTCCGCGTCGCCATCGGCCGGCGTGGTGTGCGCCATGAAGCGCGGCAGGATCTGCAGCGCCACGTCCTTGAACGCGGAAGTCGGACCGTTGAACAGTTCGAGTACGTAATCGTCACCCAGGGGCTTGAGCGGGGTGATGCGCTCATCGGACCACTGTTCGCCGTAGGCGTCGGCGATGCACTGGCCCAGCTCCTCGGCCGTGAAGTCCGGCAGCAGCGCGCCCAGCACCTCGGCGGCGATTTGCTGGTACGACTTGCCCGGCAGGGAGGCCACGTCCACCTTGGTCTTGCCCAACGCGTCCGAAACGAACAGGCCGCCGTCATCGGCGATGCCCTTACGAATCGCCTGCTTGGCGGTCAGCGAATCGGTGGTGCTACGGGTGGAATGGAAGGTGGTTGTCACGATGAATCCTTCTGCCTGAAAGGGATGATGAATCCACATCAGTCTAGCGTGGGCCGTGGGCAGAAGGGCCGTCCGTCTCGCATAGCCGACCGGTCGCACCGGCGAAAATCACCATTGCCATCGAACGGAGACCGGCCATATCATGAAACAGGCCGGCTGCAAACGGGCCATACAGTAAGGCGACAACGGCGAATCAATTGTCGTCCATACCAAAGGAGCACCCATGACCGCTTCACCCCTTGCGCAGAAAGCGACCGATGCTTTCAACGCGCCGATCTGCGAAACCGATCCTGAGATCGCCGAACTGCTGGACTCCGAACTGGGCCGCCAGCGCAGTGGCCTTGAGATGATCGCCTCTGAGAACTTCGTGCCGCGAGCGGTACTGCAATGCCAGGGCTCCGTGCTGACCAACAAATACGCCGAAGGCTACCCCGGCCGTTTCTACCACGCCGAGGCGTACGGCGTGAACCCCGAGACCTTCCGCATCGACCCGGAGATCATCCGCCAGCGCACGCTCGACGGTGCCAAGATCCTTGCCGAACGACTACTGGCCGACGACGTCAAGGCCAACGGCATCTCCGTGCTGACCGGCGGCACCGATGTGCATCTGGTGATGGTCGACCTGCGCAACAGCGAGATGGACGGCCAGCAGGGCGAGGATCTGCTCGCCGCCTGCGGCATCACCATCAACCGCAACACTGTGCCCTTCGACCCGCGCCCGGCCTCGGTGGCCTCGGGCCTGAGAATCGGCACGTCCGCCTTGGCCACCCGCGGCTTTGGACCGAAGGAATACGAGGAGGTGGCCGACATCATCGGCACCGCGCTCGCCGCCGGCCCGTCCGCCGACGTGACCGCGCTGAAGGCCCGCGTCGACAAGCTCGCCGAAGACTTCCCGCTCTACCCCGACCTGGACCAGATTCACTGATTTTTGCGGATGTACGCGGTTCCCTCATCAGAGGGAGCCGCGCTTATATCCCCGGCTATCTTCGGTGCAATATGGGTCGAAACGGGCAATGCGGCCCATTGTGGGTTACTCTTGTTTTTTATGAGCGATGAATTGAGTCCTGAGGTGTTCGACGCGGTGTGCCGCCAGGCCGATCAGGCCGCACACGCACAGGAGCGTCTTGCACAGGCAAATACCGAAGCCAAAAACGAACTGCTGCTTGCCATTGCGGACGTGTTGGACGAGCATGCTGCGGACATCGAAGCCGCCAACGCGCTGGACATGCTCGAATCCAAGGAAAACGGCATGGATGCGGGCAAGCTCGACCGCCTGCTGTTCGACGTGCCGCGCGTGGCCGCCGCCGCCCAAGGCGTGCGCCATGTGGCCACCCTGCCCGATCCGGTCGGCGAGATCGTGCGCGGATACAACCTGCCCAACGGTCTGCGCCTTACCCAAACGCGCGTGCCGATGGGCGTCATCGGCATGATCTACGAGGCCCGGCCGAACGTCACTGTGGACGTGGCCAGCCTGTGTCTCAAGTCCGGCAATGCCGCGCTGCTGCGAGGCGGCCACGCCGCCGAACGCACTAACGCCGCCACGTTGGGCGTCATCGCCCCGGTGCTTGAAGCCCACGGTTTCAAATCCGCGCTGGTGCAATCCGTCGACCAGTACGGGCGCGCCGGCGCCACCGCCATGATGGAGGCGCGAGGCCATATCGACGTGCTCGTGCCGCGAGGAGGAGCGGGTCTGATCCAAGCCGTCGTGCGCAACTCCAAAGTGCCGGTCATCGAAACCGGTGCCGGCAACGTGCATATCTACATCGACAAGTCCGGTGATCTCGCCAAGGCCATCCCGATCATCATCAACGCCAAAACCCAGCGCGTGGGCGTGTGCAACGCCGCCGAGAAGCTATTGGTTCATAAGGATGTCGCCGCCGAATTCCTGCCGCGGATCGCCGCCGCTCTGGCCGAGGCGAACGTCGTGCTGCAGGCCGACACCACGTCGTACGACATCATCTCCGGCGCGGCGATCGAGGGCCTTGACCTCAACCACGCCACCGAAGAGGATTGGGACACCGAATACCTGGCCCTCAAGATGGGCATCAAGGTGGTGTCGGATCTGGGCGCGGCCATCGACCACATCAACACGCATTCCACGGGCCACACCGAATCCATCATCGCCGAGGATTATGCGGCCATCGAGGAATTCACCAAGCGCATCGACTCGGCCGTGGTCATGGTCAACGCCTCCACCCGCTTCACCGACGGCGGCGTGTTCGGCTTTGGTGCCGAGCTTGGCATCTCCACGCAGAAGATGCACGCACGCGGTCCCATGGGATTGCGGGAGATGACCACCACCAAGTGGATCGGTTACGGAACAGGACAGGTGCGCGCATGAACGAGGACGGCAACATGAACACTACGGCTGACACGGCAAACAAGGCAAGCGAACTGCGGCCCGACATCGACTTCAACGATCCCAAGCTCGGCCTGAAGATCGCGGCCGAACGGCTCAGCATCGTCCGCTACGTGTTCCTCGTGCAGATCGAGGACGGCATCGCCTCCGCCGCCCAGCGTGCGTCGCTCGAATACGCGGACGCCGTGCTCATCGGCTGGCCCGAGACCGATTCACCCGAAGTCGTGGACCTCGACGATGCCCAGCTCAAGATCGTGCGCGAACACATGGAACTCATGGAAGGCTACATCGGCAAATACAGCCAGATGGAGCACGACGGCGACCTTGACGGCATGAGCGACACGCTCATCCGCATCACCGAGCGCGTGGCCGAGGTCCGCCGCCTCTACCAGCCGGACTTCCCGCTGCCCACCTTCGCCGAGATTCGCCGCGTGGTTCAGGACGAATGGGATGAAGACATGGGCAAGATCGATCCCAAGGAAGACAATCCCACCGCCGGCGAAATCGAAGAGGAAACCGAATCCGCCGATGGCGCCGCCGGCGAGGGCGGCCAGGCATGAGTGGTGTTACCGACAGCCACAAAACGGCTGCGTCAGTTCAGTCCGAAAAAACAGTGGAATCCGCCGAGCCCGCCGAAATCGTTGCCGTCACCCAAGGCGAAACCGAACGGCGCATGTCCGACCTGTCCGCGCCGGCCGGGGCCAGCAGCCACGGCAAAGGCAGGCTTTCCGCACGCGGCAACTGGCATACACGCCTGCGCGTCGGCATCATGGGCGGCACGTTCGACCCGATTCACAACGGCCACTTGGTCGCCGCCTCCGAAGTAGCTTGGGTATACGACCTCGATGAGGTGATTTTCGTACCCACCGGCCGACCTGTGTTCAAGCTGGACAAGCACGTCACCAACGCCGAAGATCGGTATCTGATGACTGTGATCGCCACCGCATCCAACCCCAAATTCACCGTCTCGCGTGTCGACATCGACCGTCCGGGCGTCACCTACACCATCGACACCCTGCGCGATATCCGCGCCCAACATCCCGACGCCGAGCTGTTCTTCATCACCGGCGCAGACGCCGTGGCCGAAATTATGCAGTGGAAGGACGCCGACCTCATGTGGGACCTCGCCCACTTCGTGGCCGTCACGCGCCCCGGCTACTCCAGTCCGGACGGCGTGACCTTGCCCGAAGGAAAGGTCGATACGCTTGAGATCCCGGCCTTGGCCATCTCTTCGACCGATGTACGCCGCCGCGCCGAACACGACGAGCCGGTCTGGTATCTGGTGCCTGACGGCGTGGTGCAATACATCGGCAAGCATGGTCTGTATTCATACGAGGACTGACGATTCGTACGAGGACTAGTGTGCATTTGTACGAGGGCTGGTGAGGATTAGCGCGAATCAGTGCGCATCAATCCTCACCAGTGCAAAGGATAAGCAGTCAGGCCAGTCCCATCTTGATTTTCAATGCCATTACGCGAGTCGCCGCCGCCGTCACTTTCGAAGCGAAAGCCGGATCGGACTTCGCCCGTTCGTTGAGGCCGTCCACAATTGGCTTTACGTAATCCGTCTGACCGATGCAGGACATGTCGCCGCCCGCCTCGACAAGCTTTACTCCCAATTGGCTTACATCGTAGCTGCTTAACGCTTCGGCAGACATCGAATCCGAAATCACCACGCCCGTGTACTTCAGGGCGTTGCGAATATGACCGTCGATAATCGTAGAAGAAAACACCGCCGGATTATTCGGGTCGATGGATTGATACGTGGCCAACGACATCATCACCATCGCAGGATCGGTCTTGGTGATCGCCTGGTCAAAGGCACCTGCCTCGGCCCCGCCCAACGTGGTGGTCGTATCCAGAATGCCTTCGGTGGTGAAGTCGGTATTGCCGCTTACCGCGCCCAACCCAGGATAATGTTTGACCGCCGCGCCGACCTGAGCGTCTCGCAAACCTTCAATAACGGCGATGCCATGTTCGGCGTTGCCGGCCGCATCCAATCCGAAATCACGATCCAGCGCGCCAATCGGAGCATTTGAGGCACGATCGCCCACCACCGTGCCGAGCACCGGTGCCAAATCGACATTTATGCCAGCAGCAGCTAATTGCGAACCCCACGTGCCTGCCGATTGACGCAATGCGTCAGCGGACATTGTGCCCTGCTCAACGGCACTGGGCATTGTGTCGAAACCGGTACCAGTCAGATGCTGCACCTGACCACCCTCCTGATCGGTGGCGATGATGAGACGATTGCCGGCCGGCGCATATCCTTGGAGTTGCGCGGTCGCGGTCTTGACCGTATCGGCGCCGGTATTCCAATTGCCAATGAGAATGGCCGAGCCAATGTGCTCATCGGCGATTGTTGAAGCCAACGAGGAGGGATCGGAACCGGCAAGCAACGGCACCATCACTAACTGTCCCACACGTTCCTCAAGTGTCATGGCGGATACCGCACGTTGGGCTTGTGCGGCCGGTTCGTTCTTCTTCGGGGAAGGAACGTCGGCGCGTGGTAACGCACTTGTCTGGGAGGTCTGGGGAGTGGTGGTGTTGCCGTTTGATGTGGATTTGGCGAACCATCCGACATGCCATCCGTAGGCTGCCACGCCGGCCAACACCACTGCCAAAGCACATATTGTCGCCACGATTGGAGTGCTCCTGTGCCGAAGTTGGCGTGTGGCGTGTGCTGAGGGACGCATATGTTGTGGCCGTTGGCTGTTCATACCGGCAAGCGTAGAACGGAGCGTAGAACAGAACGCTGCCTCATTCTGTGCTCAGGGCATAACCTACCTCCCGCCCTTTCGATAGGCTTGAGTTATGTCTTTTAACGATCCTTTCTCAATACTGTTCGGCAATGGCGGCGATTCACGACGCAACAATGCGAACAATGACGATCCGATCATCCTCGATGTCGAGGCCGATGGGGACGGTCCGGCCCGCAACACCAACGCCGGCCCCTCCGGGTCATCCCGCCCTCCACGTGGCCCGGCCAATCCGCGTATCACCCGTAAGCCAGCGTCCGGTGGCTCAGGAGGCAGCCGTGGCAGCAAGATTCTGATCGGCGTGGTGCTGGCCTTGGCCATCATCGTCGGTCTGTTCTTCGGCCTGTCCCGATTCATCACCGATCTGATGTGGTACGGCCAGCTCGGCTTCCAGTCCGTGGTCTGGACCCAGCTCGGGGTGAAAATCGGTCTGTGGGTGGCCTACGCGCTGCTCATGGCCTTGACCGGCTTCGTTTCCGCCTGGCTGGCCATTCGAGCACGCCCTGATTCGGCCGACGGTTCCACCATTCGCATTAACGGCGATGTGGTCGAGGTCGGCAAATCCGTCAGCTCGAAAACCGCTCGCCGCGTGGCCGTGGTGATTTCGCTGATCGTCGGCGTCATCTTCGGCTCTCAGTTCAACGCGAACTGGAGCGAGATTCTGCTCATGTTCAACGCGCAGTCGTTCGGCACCACCGATCCGCAGTTCGGTCTGGACAACGGCTTCTACGTGTTCGTGCTGCCGGGCCTGAAGCTCGTGCTCGCCGCCGTGGCCATGCTGCTGGGCGTGGGCCTTGTGTTTTCCGTGGTCACTCATGTGCTGATGGGTGGTATCCGCATTACTATGCCGGTTAACGGACGCGGCCTGTTCTCCATCACCAAGCGTTGCCGTCGCCAGCTTGGCATCTGGCTGATGCTCAACATGTTCGCTTGGGCAGTGCGCCAGATGATCGGCGTCTTCGACCAGCTCACCGTGCAGGGTTCACGCATCACCGGTGCCTCCTACACCGCCGTGCATGCCAACATCCCCGTCACCTTCATCATGGCCGCGCTGACCGCCATCCTCGGCGTGGTGCTGGGCATCTGGCTCATGCGTTCCCACACGCTCGAAGGCCAGGCGTCCATCGGCGTGCGCGCCTCCGCCGCGCTCAAGGCCTGGCGTGTGCCGGTGACCTCCATTGCCGTCGTGGTCGTGGTGGGTCTTGTGCTCACCGTGGCATGGCCGGTGCTGTTGCAGCGCTTCCGCGTCAACCCGAACGCACAGGAGATGGAATCCACCTACATTCAGCGCAATATCGACGCCACCCGCGCCGCCTACGGTCTTGACAAGCTCAAGACCGAGCAATACAAGGTAACCGACAAGGGCGAGCAGGGCGCTCTGGCCAAGGAGGGCGACACCACCGCGCAGATTCGTCTGCTCGACCCGCAGGTCGTCAGCCCCACATTCAAACAGCTGCAGCAGTCCAAGCAGTACTACACCTTCGCCGACACTTTGGCAGTCGACAAGTACGAGATCGACGGCGTTTCCCAAGACACCGTGATTGCCGCCCGCGAGCTTGACCTGGCCGGCAACGACAACCGCAATTGGGTCAATGACCACACCGTGTACACCCACGGTTACGGCGTGGTGGCCGCTTACGGTAACAAGGTGACCGCCGACGGCCAGCCTGAATTCTTCGAATCCGGCATCCCCACTCAGGGCAAGCTCACTGAATCCGAAAAGTATGAGCCTCGCATCTACTTCTCGCCGAACACCACCGAATACTCGATCGTCGGCGCACCGGAGGGCACGCAGGCTTGGGAGTTCGACTACCCGACCGGTTCGGAAGGCGCCCTGACCACGTTCAAGGGCGACGGCGGCCCCTCGGTTGGCAACCTGTTCTCCCGTATTCTCTACGCAATCCGCTTCGGCTCCGATCAGATTCTCTTCTCCGACCGTGTGACCAGCGAATCGCAGATTCTTTACGATCGTTCCCCCAAGGAGCGCGTGGCCAAGGTGGCGCCGTACCTGACGCTTGACGGCCGTGTGTATCCGGCCGTGGTCGATGGCCGCGTCAAGTGGATCGTCGACGGCTACACCACCTCTGATGCCTACCCATACTCGCAGATGACCGACCTCGGCTCCGCCACCAAGGATTCCACCACCGTCTCTTCCGCAACGGTCTCATCCTTGGGCTCGCAGAAGGCCAACTACATCCGCAACTCGGTCAAGGCCACCGTGGACGCCTACGACGGTTCCGTGGATCTGTACGTATGGGATCAATCCGACCCGGTAATCAAGGCATGGGAGAAGATCTTCCCCGGCCAGTACCACCAGCTCTCCGATATCTCCGGCGACCTGATGAGCCACATGCGCTACCCGGAAAGCCTGTTCAAGGTGCAGCGCGAGCTGCTCTCCAAGTACCACGTGACCTCCGCCAACCAGTACTACTCCGGCGAGGACTTCTGGCAGACGCCGGTCGACCCGACCGAATCCCAGTCCCAGCAGGACCAGGACATCCTGCAGCCGCCGTACTACCTGACCTTGCAGACCGGTGGCACCAAGGAACCGGTGTTCTCGCTGAGCTCCACCTACATTCCGGCTGGCCAGTCCACCCGTGAGATCCTCACCGGCTTCCTGTCGGTCGACTCGGATGCCGGCAATGAGAAGGGCAAGATAGGCTCAAACTACGGCACCATCCGATTGCAGGAGCTGCCCAAGGATTCGAACGTACCGGGCCCCGGCCAGGCGCAGAACAACTTCAACGCCAACGCCGACGTGTCCAAGGAACTGAACCTGCTGCAATCCGGCGACACGCAAGTGGTGCGCGGCAACCTGCTCACCCTGCCGCTCGGTGGCGGACTGGTGTACGTGCAGCCCGTGTACGTCAAGTCTTCGGGTGCGACTTCATTCCCGCTGCTCAAGAAGACGCTGGTCGCGTTCGGTGATCAGGTAGGATTTGCGGATACGTTGGATGAGGCCTTGGATCAGGTGTTCGGTGGTGATTCCGGCGCGGCCGCAGGCGATGCCGAGAACGTGTCCGGTGACGGATCGTCTGGTGACCAGTCGTCCGGCATATCCGGTGACCAATCTGGTTCCGATACCAATGGTGGCCAGTCCGGCACCACGGACGGCAAGTCGGATTCCGGCTCGTCTTCCGACCGTAGCCCCGAACTCCAGCAGGCGCTGAACGATGCCGCCCAAGCCATGAAGGACAGCCAGTCCGCCATGAAGAACGGCGACTGGACCGCCTACGGCAAGGCGCAGAAGGAGCTTGAAGACGCCCTCAACAAGGCCATCGAGCTCGACAAGTAGTTCCGACAGGAATTGGCTCCCCTCAGGGTGAGGGGAGCCATCGCCGAAGGCGACTGAAGGGAGTCGGTTACCTCAACTGACATAGCCCGTCCTTATCATAAGGACGGGCTATTTGCGTATTCAAAGGAACCTCATGCCATACACCTTCCGTCCGGCCGTCGAATCCGACGTCCAAGCCATCGCCGACATCTACAACGCCTCAGTGATGGCCGGCGGTGCGACCGCCGACCTCACCCCGCGCACCTTCGACCAACGCCGCGCCTGGGTCGAATCCCATACGCCGCCCTACGGCGTTTTTGTTGTGGAATCGGAAGACGGTTCAATCATTGGCTTCGGTGCGCTCTCCGTGTTCTATGACCGCGCAGGATATGACGGTGTCACCGATTTGGCCTATTACATCGATCCGGCATGGCAAGGCAGGGGAGTAGGCACGTTCATGCTTGACAGGCTGCTCACCGAGGCGCTGGCCCGCCACATGCGCAAGGCCTGCGGCATCATTTTCGCCGATAACGCCGGCTCCATTGCCCTCATGCACCGCTTCGGCTTCACCCAATTCGGACTCATGCCCGCCGCTGCCACCGACTCCACCGGCACCATGCGGGACATGTCCTACTGGTATTTGGACCTGTAGCCTTGCAGTAAGTCATTTCAGTCAAGAAAAGTGTGAGGATGCCGGAGCAAACGAGCTTGACGGCGGCGTTGAGTACAATCTTGACGGTTGGATCCGGCCGGGCATGGGCCAGTGCGCGAGGCGAACGCGCGCATGACGTACGGAACGTACGGAACGTGCATACGGGAATATAGGAAGACGGACGAGGAGCGGATTATGGCATCGGATTTCTGGCTGATTGCGGGACTGGGCAACCCCGGCAAAAAATATGAGGACACGCGGCACAACATGGGCTTCATGACCGCCGACGTGCTCGCCGAACGTTGGACGGTGAACTTCGCCGATCACAAGGGCTTGGCCATGCTCGGTAAAAGCGTGATGAACCTGGACGGCCGCACCGTCAAGTTCTTTCTGGCCAAGCCGCTGACTTATATGAATGATTCCGGCAATGCGGTGGCTTCCATTAGCGCCTATTACCAGATCGAGCCCGACCATATTGTGGTGATTCACGATGACATGGACTTGGAATTCGGCCGTATCAAGGTCAAGGCAGGCGGCTCCGCAGGCGGCCACAACGGCATCAAGTCGATTGACCGTTCCCTTGGCACGCCGAAATACGCGCGTGTGCGCATGGGCGTCGGTCACTCCAAGCGCGGTGCGAACGCGCATGACAACACGGTGAACTGGGTGCTGGGCGGATTCGGTCCGGACCAGCGCAAGCAGCTGCCCGAATTCCTGGCTGACGGCGCCGACGCCGCCGAGGACATCATCTTCCACGGTCTTGCCAAGACCCAGGAGAAGTTCAATGGCCGGTGAGGCGACGCACCCGGACCTGATCAACGGCTCACTGGTAGGCATCCTGTCTGAGCTGGAACAGGACAAGACCTTCCTGAAGCTCGCCGCCGGCGACATCGAGGCTTCGGACGACGTCGACAACTCCGTCCTGGCCGGCATCCCCGAAGGTTTGCGCCCGGCTTTGGCCGCCGCCATCGGGCAGGGTGTGGCCGGCAAACCCGGCAAGCCGGTCGTGCTGGTCGTGGCCTCCGGCCGCGAAGCCGAAGAGACCGTGGGCTCGCTGCGCTCCTGGTATGATGGCGACCCGAACGACATCGCCCAGCTCGAAGCCTGGGAAACCCTGCCGCACGAGCGTCTGAGCCCGCGCGCGGACACCGTGGCCAGCCGCATGGCCGTGTTCCGCAGACTCAAGCATCCGAGCGATACCGATTCGATGTTCGGCCCGATTCGCATTCTCGTCATGCCGATCCGCTCGCTCATCCAGCCAGTCGTCCAAGGACTGGGCGATGTCGAGCCGCTCGTGTTCACCGTGGGGGAGGACCTGCCCCTCGACGAAGCCGCCAAACGTCTGATCGAAAACGCCTATACGCGCGTGGACCTGGTCATGGACCGTGGCGAGTTCGCGGTGCGCGGAGGCATTCTTGACGTATTCCCGCCCACCGCACCGCACCCGGTGCGTATCGAATTCTTCGGCGACGAAATTGACACCATCAAGGAATTCCACGCCTCCGACCAGCGTACCTACGGCGACGGCCTCAAGACCATCTGGGCCACCGCATGCCGTGAACTGCAGCTGACCGACGCCGTGCGCACCCGCGCCAAAGCCTTGGTCGGTTCGATTCCCAATGCTGAGGACATGCTCGAATCCATCGCCAACGCCATTCCGGTCGAAGGCATGGAATCCCTGATGCCCGCACTCGTGGACCATCTGGAACCGGTGGGCTCCATGCTTCCCAAGCACGCCGTGATCCTCCTGAGCGACCCGGAGAAACTGCGCCGCTCCGCCGAAGACTTGGCAAAAACCGCGAACGAGTTCCTGGCCGCAAGCTGGCATGTGGCCGCCTCCGGCCACGGCGCCGGCGCGCCCATCAGCTTCGACGAAGCCAGCTTCCTCGACTATGCGGAAACCATCAGCTCCCTCGAATACTCCGAACATCCGGTGATTCGCCTCACCAGTTTCGGCGTGGACACCACGTTGACCGGCCATGTGCAGCTCGACGCCCAGAACCCGGCCGAATTCCGAGGGGATGAGGCCAAGGCCTCCCAAGGCATCGAAGGCCTGCTCGATGCCGGCTTCCACGTCACCATCACCGCCGCTGCGGCCGGCACCTTGGCTAGGCTCAAGCGTGCGATCAACACTACCGGCATCGCCAATTTCGACGTCATCCGCTCTCAGGCCATCGACGGCTTCGTGGACAAAGCCGCCAAAATCGCCCTGCTCACCGAACGCGACCTGACCGGCCGCACTTCAGCCGTGGCCGTGGCCAAAACGCCGAAACGCCGGCGCAAGGCCATCGACTTGGTGGAGCTCAAAAAAGGCGATTACGTGGTGCACGAGCAGCACGGCATTGGCCGGTTCATCGAAATGCGTCAGCGCATCATCGGCACCGGCGCCAACAAAACCACTCGCGAATACCTGGTCATCGAATATGCGCCTTCCAAGCGCGGCGCCCCGGCGGACAAACTGTTCATCCCCACCGACCAGCTCGACCAGGTCAGCAAATACATCGGCGCCGAAGCCCCCAAGCTCAACAAGCTCGGCGGCTCCGACTGGGCGGCCACCAAGGCCAAGGCCCGCAAGCACGTCCACGAGATCGCCGACGACCTGATCAAGCTGTACTCCGCCCGCCAGCGCGCCAAGGGCTTCGCGTTCAGCCCGGACACCCCATGGCAGAAAGAGCTGGAAGACGCCTTCCCCTATCAGGAAACCGCCGACCAGCTCACCACCATCGACGAAGTTAAATCCGACATGGAAAAGCCCGTGCCGATGGACCGCCTCATCTGCGGCGACGTGGGCTTCGGCAAAACCGAAATCGCACTGCGTGCCGCCTTCAAGGCCGTGCAGGACGGCAAGCAGGTGGCCGTGCTCGTGCCCACCACGCTGCTTGTCCAGCAGCATTACGAGACGTTCAGCGAACGATTCGAGGGTTTCCCGGTCAATGTGGCGGCCATGAGCCGATTCCAGACCACCAAAGAGATCAACGAGGCCATCGAGGGGCTGGAAACCGGCACGGTGGACGTGGTCATCGGCACGCACAAGCTGCTGAACCCGAAAATCAAGTTCAAGGATCTGGGACTCGTCATCATCGATGAGGAGCAGCGTTTCGGCGTGGAACACAAGGAGACGCTGAAAGCCCTGCGCACCAACGTGGACGTGCTGTCCCTGTCTGCCACGCCTATCCCGCGCACGCTGGAAATGGCCGTGACCGGCATTCGCGAGATGTCCACGCTCGCCACCCCGCCCGAAGACCGGTTGCCGGTGCTGACCTATGTGGGCGCCTACGAGGATGCGCAGGTCACCGCAGCCGTACGCCGCGAACTGCTGCGAGGCGGCCAGGTGTTCTATGTCCACAATCGTGTGCAGGACATCTCGTCCATCGCCGACAAGATTCACACGCTGGTGCCCGAGGCGCACGTCGGCATCGCCCACGGCAAGATGGGGGAGAAGCAGCTCGACCAGATCATCCGCGACTTCTGGCATCGCGACATAGACGTGCTCGTGTGTACCACAATCATCGAGACCGGTCTTGATATCTCCAATGCGAACACGCTGATCGTCGACCATGCCGACCGTTTCGGCTTGAGCCAGCTCCATCAGCTGCGTGGCCGCGTCGGTCGCGGCCGCGAGCGCGCGTACGCCTACTTCTTGTACGACCCGTCCAAGCCGATGACCGAGCAGTCCCATGACCGGCTCGCCACCATCGCGCAGAACACGGCGCTCGGCTCCGGTTTCGACGTGGCCATGAAGGACTTGGAATTGCGCGGCACCGGTAACCTTCTGGGCGACGAGCAGTCCGGCCATATCGAGGGCGTGGGCTTCGACCTGTACGTACGCATGGTGTCCGAAGCCGTGGAAAAGTACAAGGAGCCCGAAGAGAACGTCGAGCCGGTGGCCGTGTCCATCGACCTGCCCATCGAAGCGTCGATTCCGATCGAGTACATTGATTCGGACAAGCTGCGTCTGGAAGCGTACCGCAAGCTCGCCTCCGCCCGCAACGAGGCCGATCTGAAGGATTTGGAAGAGGAACTTACCGACCGTTACGGCAAGCCGCCGGTCGAATTCGAGACCCTGTTCGACGTGGCCCGTCTGAAGTTCAAGGCCCGCAAGCTCGGCATTTCGGAGATTCTCGCGCAATCCAACCGCGTGCGCATCGGTCGCATCGACCCGCCCGAATCCATCCAGATGCGTATGGGCCGTATTTACAAAGGCACCCAATACCGCCCGGTCACCCACCAACTCATCGTCCCCACCCCGTTCACCGGCTCCCTGGGCCAAGGTCCCATGAGCTCCGACCAGGTAGTCCTCTGGACCAACCAGTTACTTGATGATTTGGCATGGACCCCGTCGTCAAGCAAACGGCAGAGCCGTTTGTAGACGGGGTGCGAGGCGACAGTCGAGCCAGCTATGGCTCACCGGGCAACCTCCGGTGAGCCATATTCATATTCATGCCGTCGTTTGTGACGATGATTCACCCCAGACGGAATCGTTCCGACTGTCCAGCGAGCGAGATTAAGTGACTGCTATGAGCGAAACGACTACGAGCCGCACGAACCAGAGCGCGACCACGGCAACACTTGCCGGCTATGAGATTCCCCGCCTTGGCATGGGCACGATGGCGCTCGCCATCGAGGGGCGCCCCTCCAACCGTGATCAGGCAATCGAGACCATCCATGCCGCGCTCGATGCCGGAGTCCGTTATTTGGACACGGCTTGGTCCTATTATCTGCCCAGCGCACCCGGCACCGGCGAACCGGAGGATATGGGCTATGGCGAATATCTGGTCCGCGATGCTCTGCACTCGTGGCATGGCCCCAAAGATCAGGTGCTCGTAGCCACCAAAACCGGCTGGCTGCGCACGCTTGACGGCAACGGCAACTACGGCTGGCAGGCCGACGCCCGACCTGAAACCATGATCGCCAATGCCAAGGAATCAGCCCGCCGCCTCGGTGTCGATACGCTCGATCTGCTCTACTCGCACTGCAATGATCCGCAGGTGCCGTACGAAGACCAGATGGGCGCACTCAAGCAGCTCGTGGACGAAGGTGTGGCCAAAGCTGTCGGCATCTCCAGAATCGACAACGCGGACATCGAAACCGCCCGCAATATTTTGGGCGATCGTCTCGTGGCCGTCCAGAACCAGTTCTCCCCGGTCCACCGCGACCCTGAACACACGTTGGAAACCTGCGAAAAGCTCGGTTTGGCTTTTGTCTGCTGGTCGCCACTCGGCGGATTCCTCGACCCGTTCAACGAGCATCTGTTCGACCGGTTCCGCGAAGTCGCCAAGATTCACGACTGCTCCTACCAGCGCGTCACGCTCGCGTGGGAACTTGCGCAATACCAATATCTGTTCACGATTCCCTCGGCCAGAAACCCGCAGGAGATTCAGGACTCGTTCAAAGCCAGCGAACTGAAATTGTCCGACAGTGAAATCGACTACCTCAATGGCAAGGACGTCGACTGAGTAATTTCATCCATACGGCCTTGCAATCAGGCGGCACACTGGCATTGTGAGCGCTAACGCTAAATTTTGGGCGTGTTGTTCACAACGTCCACAAATCGCACTACTCTTAAGAATGTCATTCAAGATACACAACCGTTTTAAGGAGTAGTTGTGGCAGTAATTGAAAGCGTGTACGCGCGTCAGATTCTCGATTCCCGCGGCAACCCGACCGTTCAGGTCGTTCTGGACACCGAAGACGGCGCCCAGGGCCTGGGCCTGGTCCCGTCCGGCGCCTCCACCGGTGAGGCCGAGGCTTGGGAGCGTCGCGATGGCGACAAGTCCGTCTACGGCGGCAAGGGTGTTCTTAACGCGGTCAAGGCCGTGAACGAGGTCATCGCTCCGAAGGTCATCGGCATGGACGCTGCTGACCAGCGCGCTCTGGACGACCTGATGATCGAGCTCGACGGCACCCCGAACAAGGGCAAGCTGGGCGCCAACGCCATCCTGGGCGTCTCCCTGGCTGCTCTGTACGCTTCCGCCGAGTCCGCCGGCCTGCCGCTGTACCGCTACATCGGCGGCACCAACGGCCACATCCTGCCGGTCCCGAACATGAACATCATGAACGGTGGCGCTCACGCTGACTTCGCCACCGACATTCAGGAGTACATGATCTCCCCGTACGGCTTCGACACCTACTCCGAGGCTCTGCGCGCTGGCGTTGAGGTCTACCACACCCTGAAGAACGTCCTGAAGAAGGAAGGCCTGAACACCGGCCTCGGCGACGAGGGCGGCTTCGCCCCGAAGATGAAGTCCAACGAGGACTCCCTCAAGTACATCATGGACGCCATCTCCGCCGCCGGCTACGAGCCTGGCAAGCAGATCGGCATCTGCCTGGATGTCGCCTCCTCCGAGTTCTACAACAAGGAGACCGGCAAGTACCGCTTCGACGGTGAAGAGCGTGACTCCGCCTACATGCTCGACTACTACGAGAACCTCATCAACGAGTACCCGATCGTCTCCATCGAGGACCCGTTCAACGAGGAAGGCTGGGAAGACTGGGCTGCCATCACCGCTCGCCTCGGCGATCGTCTGCAGTTCGTCGGCGACGACCTGCTGGTCACCAACCCGGCTCGTCTGCAGAAGGCCATCGACCTCGGCGCCGCCAACTCCCTGCTGGTCAAGCTGAACCAGATCGGTTCCGTCACTGAGACCCTCGACGCCATCGAGCTGGCCACCGCCAACGGCTACACCTCCATGGTTTCCCACCGCTCCGGCGAGACCCCGGACACCACCATCTCCGACCTGGCTGTTGCTAAGAACACCCGCCAGATCAAGACCGGTGCCCCGGCCCGTGGCGAGCGAGTTGCCAAGTACAACCGCCTGCTCGAGATCGAGGAGGAGCTCGGCTCCACCGCTCAGTACGCCGGCTACAGCGCCTTCAAGGCCTGCAAGAAGTACCTGGCCAAGTGAGCTGAAACGCCCGTAAAGGCGTGAGTTTCCACTGAAGCTCGATACCCGTCGTATTCGTCAAGTCGAATGCGGCGGGTATTTTCGTGTGACATGAGCAAGTCGTCCCGTACCGGCAAACCTGGCAAAACCGGCAAAGCACGAGTTAGGAAAAAAGGGTCGGCGGGGCCTATAGCGTTCTTCGTCTCCCTGTTCATTATCGCCCTTGGCACCATCCAGCTGGTCTCCACCTTCCACACCTATGCCCTGAACCTGGCCGAACTCAATGGTCTCAAGCGTGAGGAGGCTTCGCTGATTGCCCAAAAGCAGGAGTTGGAAAACGACATCAAGCGTTGGGATGACAAGGCCTACATCACCGCCCAGGCCCGTGAACGCCTCGGCTTCGTATTCCCCGGCGAACAGGCCGTGCGTGTGCTTCATCCCGAAGCCGTGACCGGCTCCGATAGCGAATCCCAGAAAACGGAAGATTCCAGTAGCAGCAACAAAAAAGTCCTGCCATGGTACAGCGAACTGTCTTACTCGCTCAAAAAGGCCGATGAGCCTGTGACCGATAGCGAGTCCGGCAAATCCGATATTTCCGGTTCCTCTGACTCGTCATCCAACGACTCATCCAAGCGGTCCGATAAGTCAGACCAGAACACCCAATCCGATCAGAACACCCAACAGAATACCCAACAGAACACAGGGGAGGGAACCCAACAGTGACCATCGATATCGCCGCCAAGGCCAAGGCCCTTGTCGATACCGTGCTTGCCGAGCCCGCCAACGATCATGACATCGACCTGGTGCAGCGTCAGCTCGGCCGATACCCGCGCGGCATGGTCGCCGTGGGGGCGCGATGCGTCTGCGGTAGGCCACTTGCCGTAATCACCCGTCCGGTGTTGCCCGGCGGAATCCCTTTCCCCACCACGTGCTATCTGACCGGTCCGGAAGCCGTCAAGGCCGCCTCCCATGTCGAGGCCGCCGGCGTGATGCAGCAATACAACGACATGTTGGCCTCGGACGAGGAGCTCAAGGCCGCATATGAGCAGGCCCATAACCTGTATCTGGCATTCCGCCACGAACTGGCAGGACGTCTTGGCGACAGTGAGGAGCATATTGAAGGCACTTCGGCCGGCGGCATGCCGGTGCGCGTCAAGTGCCTGCATGCCCTGCTGGCCCAGTCCTTGGTTATGGGGCCGGGCGTCAACCCCATTGGCGATTTGGTACTGGAACGCGTCAAAGACGAATTCGATCCGACCGTCTGCCGCTGCACGCTGGACGATTGATCAACAGATGAGCCAGCGCGAACAGTCCATTCATACGCACTAAGGGATACGAGGAGAAGGCAATGAGCAAGGAATCCGTAACCGTCGCCGGCATTGATTGCGGCACGAACTCCATTCGACTGAAAATCGCACGTGTCGATGCCGATGGCATGCATGAGGTGGTGCCGCGCATCCTGCGTGTGATCCGTCTCGGCCAGGATGTGGACAAGACCCATCGTTTTGCCGACGAAGCGTTGGAACGCGCCTATGTGGCCGCTCGGGAATTCGCCGGTGTGATTGCCGAACATCCCATCGACGGCCTGCGTTTCGTTGCCACCTCTGCAACTCGTGACGCGGAAAACCGTGAGGAGTTCGAGGATGAGATCGAACGTATCCTCGGCGTGCGCCCCGAAGTCATTCCCGGCACCGAAGAAGCCGACCTGAGCTTCCTTGGTGCCACTTCCGTGGTCAATCGCGACGATCTGCCCGCCCCCTATCTGGTGGTTGATCTCGGCGGCGGGTCCACCGAGCTGGTCATCGGTGGCGACGGCGTCAGTGCGCCCACTACCCAGGTTCAGGGCGCGTTTTCCATGAACATCGGTTCCGTGCGCATGACCGAACGTCATCTGACCAATGATCCGCCGACCCAGACACAGATCGATGAGGCCGTTGTGGACGTCGATGAACATATCGATGAGGCCTTCCGCACCGTGGACGCAGGCAAGGCCCGTACCATCATTGGCGTGTCCGGCACGGTGACCACGATGACCGCCTTGGCCATGGGATTGAAGGAATACGATCACACCGTGGTCGACGGGCATCGGCTGAGCCTTGAAGACGCCTATGCCGTGGACGACAAGTTCCTTAGGATGACGCGCGCCGAGCGCCGCGAATACAAGACCATCCACCCCGGCCGTATCGATGTGGTCGGCGGCGGCGCTGTGGTCTGGAGCCGTGTGCTGGCGCGTGTCAGCGAAGCCGCCAAGGCCGATCATGGTGAAGCCATCGATTCGTTCGTTGCCAGCGAACACGGTCTGCTGGACGGCATTGTGCTCGATTATGGTCGCCGGTTGCTGGCTCAATAGCGTAAGTGGTAAGTGCCTCCAGCGGGCTGAGCCGTTAAGCAAACAGCCCGGTGGGCTGTTTGTAGGCGAGGGGAGCGGCTATGCCGCGACGGCTGCACGAAGTGCAGCAACCCGCAAGCAATGCTCAGGGCAGGAGATAGCTTATAATAGAAAAGTTGGCCTCCGTGGCGAAATGGTATACGCAGTCGACTTAAAATCGATCGCTTCGGCTTGTGGGTTCGAGTCCCACCGGAGGCACCTTGAAATCGGCCTGTGGCCGATGCCGTTTTTGCGGCTGTGCCGTGGTCTCTCCCCAGTCGGCTTCGCCGACAGCCCCCCTCGTCAGAGGGGGCTCGCAGCTCACTATGTGGAGAGCTTATAAGGCCGAAACAAAAGGCCGTTAGGCTATGTGGCGTTGTGACGATGTACCTGATGAAACGAGGAATCCACATGGCTTCACGCTGGACCGATGTCGAACGAGTCGAACAAGGCGCACTGCCCACCATGCTTGCCCAAGCCGTCATTGCGGGCACTGCACTCACCGTTGGTGCCATCGCCTGCTCGGGATTCTATCTGTCCATGATCGGCAATGTGGCCGCACTCCTGCCATGGGCGACTATCGTGATACTGATCGCCGTGGCGTTCACCTACATCGTCGGCTTCGCCCTGTTGTGGTGTGCCGAAGCCCTGACCCTGCGTGCCAACGACAAACTCAAGCCATGGCTGTACGGCGTCGTCGGATTAATCGGCTACGGCGTGTGGGGCATGTTCGTGATGAGCGCGATGATGAACACGCTGAACCAGCCGCTGAACGGCGTGGTGTTGTCGAACGGCGATGTGATGGCCCTGACCGTCAACTACGCGGTGTTCGGCTTCATCGCCTTCCTGTTGGCACAGGCGTACGCGCCCAAAATCGCCACCAAGAAGGGACTGACCATCGGGCTGATGGTGGTGCAGATCGTATTGGCCATCATCGGTATCATCGTACTGGTCATGATGTTCTCCGCACTGTCTCACTGACTGACTTATCGCTCGCCGGCATGACGCGCGCGGCCATCATCGCACAAGGCGAAAGCGATTCCGGGCGCTGGGCTGGGATACGATATCGTGATGGTATGACGCCTGGTAACACCGGCATGCCGAACCAGCAGGGGAGAAGGAGCCAAATGTTCAGTGTGCTTGACATGTTCACCATCGGCGTCGGACCTTCATCCTCGCACACCGTAGGCCCGATGGTCGCGGCACATGCTTTCGCCTCCTCGTTGCAGGCCGACCATTTGGTCGATCGCACCGCACGTGTCAAAATCACGCTTTATGGTTCTCTGGCGCTGACCGGTCTCGGCCACGGCACCGATCGTGCTGCGATGGCTGGGCTCGAAGGCAATCTGCCGGCCACCGTGGATACCGACCACATGATGCACATCCGCGAGATCTGCGCGTTGGATGATACTCTGAACCTCGCCGGCCTCAAACGCATCCATTTCGACTACGACCGTGACGTGGTGTTCGAACAATGGAAGCGCATGGCCGCGCACCCCAATGGCATGCGATTCCAGGCGTTCGACGCCGCCGCAAGCTTGGTCGACGAACAGGTCTGGTATTCCATCGGCGGCGGATTCGTGCGCAAAGGCGCTCCCGAAGACCCGATGATCGGCATTCATGAACGCCCTCCGGAAGGCGCCTCCTTTGCCGATGCGGACGAGTCATCATCCACTGATTTCGGCGTCGAGGCACCCTACCCGTTCTCATCATGCACTGAACTGGTGTCGTTATGCCGGGAACATCATCTCAGCATCGCCGAACTTGTATGGGCCAACGAAACCGCTTCACGCTCGGGCATCCAGGTCCGATCCGATATTGATGCCATCTGGCGTGTTATGCGCGCCTGTGTGGACCACGGATGCACCTCGGCGGAACCCACATTGCCCGGTGGCCTTGACGTACCCCGCCGCGCGCCGAAAATGTATCGGCGTCTCGCCTCGAATTCCGATGTGTTGCGCCGCGACAGCCGGCGCAAAGACGCCGTGCTCGAGTCTTCCGACGCCGCATGGGTGGATCTCTTCGCCTTGGCCGTCTCTGAGGAGAATGCCGGAGGCGGGCGCATCGTAACCGCTCCGACCAACGGTTCCGCCGGCATCATTCCCGCCGTGCTTCACTATTACTGGCATTTCGTGGACAACGCCAATGAACAGGGCGTGGTCACGTTTCTGCTGACCGCCGGTGCCATCGGATACCTGTTCAAACGCAACGCCTCAATTTCCGGTGCGGAAGTCGGTTGCCAGGGCGAAGTCGGCTCGGCCTGTTCGATGGCGGCGGCCGGACTTGCCGCAGTCGTAGGCGGCACGCCGGAACAGGTGGAAAATGCTGCTGAGATCGGCATCGAACACAACTTGGGTCTGACTTGCGATCCGGTGGGCGGATTGGTGCAGATTCCATGCATCGAGCGCAATGCCATGGCCGCCAACACCGCCATCAACGCCGTGCGTATGGCCATGCTCGGCGACGGCTCACACATCGTGACCCTTGATCAGGCCATCGAAACCATGAAGCAGACCGGTGAAGACATGATGGCCAAATACAAGGAGACCTCCAAGGGTGGACTTGCCGTCAATGTCGTCGAATGCTGATTGACATGTCCGGTATTCACCAGCATGATGACCGGAATTGACGTATACGGCCAGCGTGTCGTATCGCACAGGGATGAAGGACTACCGCCGATTCGCCGATGGTGCTAAGGTAGGGCGCATTGTGTCTTTGAAGGAGGACTAATGACAGATCAGATGCCTCAGGTGAACGCCGAATTTGGCACCACGCCCGTTATCGAGTTCCCGACGCCCGAAGCCCCGAAGGGCCTCAAGGTTGTGGAGCTGACCGAGGGAGACGGCCCGATCGTGCGTCGCGGCGACACCGTCACCGTGAACTACCACGGCGTGGTGTGGGGTAAGGACACCCCATTCGACTCCAGCTTCGACCGTCATCAGCCCGCCAGTTTCGGCATCGGCGTGGGACAGGTCATCAAGGGCTGGGACCAGACTGTGCCGGGCCATAACGTGGGTTCGCGTCTGGTGGTTTCCATTCCGCCGGAATACGGCTACGGTTCCCGCGGCATCCCGCAGGCCGGCATCGGCGGCGAGGACACGCTGGTGTTCGTCATCGACATCATTTCCACCCGCTGACCATAGGTCAGCACATGACGAACGCCGGGGTCATAGCCGGCGTTTTGTCATAAATAACGAAGATTGTTTCAGCATCGACAACGGTTCAGGAGGACGATATGGCTGAGGACAAGGTCTACCTGCTGACGCAGGAAGCATACAACAAGATGAAGGAAGAGCTCGCCCATCGTGAAGGTGAGCTGCGTGAGGAAATCGCGCACAAGATCGCCGTGGCGCGTGCCGAGGGCGACTTGTCCGAGAACGGCGGCTACCAGGCCGCCCGTGAGGCGCAGAGCAAGAACGAGGGCCGCATCACCGAGCTCACCGTCAAGCTGCGCGATTCCAAGATCATCGAGAATGCTCCGGAAGGCACCGTGGGCGAGGGCTCTGTGGTGACCATCGAGCTCAACGGCAACGAGATGACCTACGTGCTCGGCAGCCGTGACATCGTGGCCGGCACCGACTACGACATCATGACCCCGGATTCCCCGATTGGCAAGGCCATCGAGGGCGCCAAGGTGGGCGACGTCGTTTCCTACACCGCACCGAACGGCCGCGAGCTGTCCGTGACTGTCAAGGCCGCCAAGCCGCTGGCCTGAGTTAAGTGACTGGTATGCCCCCGTAGGCGGGGGCATACTTATATGTCGTAGCGCTTATTGCCACAGCGAGACGATCACCATGTAGATGGCCACCATATGGCAGGCATATCCGGCCACCGTTCCGCAGTGGAAAATCTCATGGAATCCGAAGACGCGAGGCCAAGGGTCGGGCTTGCGCAAGGCGTAGACGATGGCGCCGAGGATGTAGCAGGCACCGCCGGCGCACAGCAGCACCACCACGGCTGGCCCCGCATACGGCGAATTCCAGAACATCACCATATAAGCCAGGCCGTAGATGCCGAAGATGATGTACACCACCGTATACAGCCAGCGTGGTGCATTGATCCAGATCACATGAATCACGATGGCGATGGCCGTGCACGCCCACATCGATATGATGATCACATTGCGCCAGAACGGTTCCAGCGCAAACGAAACCGGGGTATACGTGCCGGCAATGAGCAGGAAGATGTTGACATGATCGATACGCCGCAGCACATCGGTGACGCGCGGGCTCCAATCGCCCAGATGGTAGCAGGCCGAATTGGTGAACAGAATCAGCGACGCTGTCATGAACACGGCACACGCCCACTTCAGACTCGCGCCATGTGCCAAGCATATAAGCACGATGCCTGCCGCCAATGACAGGGGAGCGGCAATCGCGTGAATCCAGCCGCGCATCAACGGCTTTGGCCGTCCGTGCACGTCGAGACGAATCTTGCGTTCCACTTCCGCAGGGGCAATGCCCTCGATTTTCAGCGCACGGTTCTCCGCTTTGGCGAGCTTGTGCCGGGCCTTCTCCTCGGCTTTGGCTCGAATGGCCTCGGCCTTGAACTGGGCCTTGGCCCGTACGGCATCAGCCTTGGCCTGCAACGCCTGTTCGCGCGCCTCGATAGCCGCCTGACGCTTGGATGCGATGGTGGCATCCTCTGCAATCGTCGCGCTGTTATGAGCGTCGTGATGCATCGTCTTTTCCGAGTCGCCGGTTGTTGATGCCATGGTGATGCCCCCGTTTCACGAGTTGACGATACGCTTCTTACGCTGCCGTAACCTACGTTAGCGTAACTTTTATGCTTGTCAATACCGACTCGCACGAACACTATCACCCAATGGCGGCGATACTATGGAATCCGAAGATGAGAACGTCGCAGCAATAAAGGGCTCGGCGATGGTGTATTGCACGGAGTGTGGGTTTGCCAACGAGCAAGGAAATGCCTTCTGTTCGCAGTGCGGAAGCCCATTGGAGCAGCCCGAGGCCAATCCGGCGGCCCCTGCTTCTCCTGAACCTCCCGCCGGGCGTCCTGGCGTCGATCACACCAAAGCGGTGGTGATTGTGCTCATCGCACTGATTTGTGTCGTGGCGTTAGTCATCGGCTTGTTCATCACCCATAGCATGGGATTGTGGGGAGCTCAGCCGCAGGCGCAAACATCGGCACAGTCGACCGGGGCCGATGCGTTGGATTCCGCCGATGATGGCACGACGGATTCTTCTGACGCCAAGTCCAAGGCCAAGAAGAACACGTCTGATAGCGCCAAAGACAAGAACAGCGACGATTCGTCCAAGAAAAGTTCGACGGAGAAGTCGAAGCCTTCCACTCCGGTGATCACATCCAGCCAGTTGTCTGACATCGCGGATTCATACTCGTCCTCCGATGTGGCCGTCTCCGCCATGGTCATCGATGGAACATCCGCCGACTCCTCAGAGGACGCCACCATCGCGACCACGTCGCAGTCCGGCAAGCAATTCGTGGCTGCCGATTTCTATCTGCCGGTCTATCTTGCGGCCCAGGACAATGGCGATGACAACGCCAAAGCGCAGGCAAACGCGATGATGGGTTCCATGGACACAGCAATGCCGGCAATATGGTGGCGGCTTCGGATATCAAACTGTACGTGATGCTTGCCGTGTACGATAAGCAACATGCCGGCACCTTGGCCACGGGCGGGAAGCCGTGCAACGCGATTGGCGCGGTATTGAAGATGCGATGTCGTCATAGTCGTCGTACTTGCCCGTGTGGCTTGCCGCGACGGCGGCGGTGCGTCTGCGTATGATAGGGATATGGCTGATTTTTCACATATCCTTGCAACGCGCCCCGACTTCGACGACGAGGACCGCGAGTGGCTGCATCATCTTGTCGCCGATTGGCAGGTGATCGCCGATTTGAGCTTTGCCGATCTGCTGCTGCTGGTACAGGATGGCGATGGCAAATACGTGGTGGCCGAGCAATGCCGTCCATCCACCGTTATGACGCTGCGGGCGGAAGACGTGGTGGGAAACGTCATGCCGGACGACATGGTCGGCGAATTGGACGCCGCCATGCTCTCCAGCGTGGTGTTCCGCTCCACGGTATTGAGAACCGTGGGCAAGGCGACCGTCTGCAACGTGTACGCGCCGGTTCGGCACAATGGCAAGACCTTGGGCTTGGTCGTGCGTGAGACCAATATGGCCACACGAGAATCCAACGGCCGATATGAGTCGGAAAGCATCAACGCCGGCAAGCATCTGTACGAGATGATTCCGCGAGGCCAATTCCCCTACAAGGATTCGGTGATGAGCCAACGCCATATCGCTCGCGTGGCGGACGGCTTCATCATCCTGACCATGGACGGCGTGGTTCGATACGCAGCCCCGAACGCCATCAGCTGCTTTAGGCGTCTCGGTCTGCTGACCACCATGCCTGGCCATTACCTCAGCGAACTCGGCACACAGCTATTGAAGGAGAACGACCCTGTTCCGGAAACCCTGCCGTTGGTGTTGACAGGCAAAGCCGCGGTCGACTCCGAACTCAACGCCAACCGTTCCGCCGTCTCGATGCGCTCGTTGCCCTTGTATGACAACAACGGCCGTATCGGAGCGATTCTGCTATGCCGTGACGTCACCGAGCTGCGCCGTCGTGAGCAGGAGCTGCAGACCAAGGACGCTACGATTTCCGAGATTCACCATCGTGTCAAGAACAACCTGCAGGCCGTCTCCGCATTGCTGAGGCTTCAGGCTCGTAAGACCAAGTCGGATGAGGTCAAGAAGGAATTGCAGGAGGCGCAACGCCGCGTGCAGACCATTGCCATGGTGCATGAGGGATTGAGCCAGACCGCCGACGAGGTCGTCGACTTCGACAAGGTGATCGCCAACCTGCTGCGCATGGCCGTGGACCTAGCCACGATGAAAGACCAGCACATCGATATCAACTACATGGGCAAGTTCGGCATGATGCCCGCTCAGGATGCCACGCCGCTGTCCCTCGTGCTGACCGAGCTCATCACCAATTCGGTGGAGCATGGGTTCGAAGGCCGCAAGGATGGCCATATCACGATTTCCGTGGGCCGCTCCGGCCCGAACCTCAATGTGGTGGTCGAGGATGACGGTTCCGGTCTCGGCTCCGAAGAACAGGGTGGATTGGCTCGTTCTTCCGGTTCCGGTTTGGGCACGCAGATCATCAACACCTTTGTGACCAATGATTTCGGTGGTTCCGTGCATTGGGAGCCGCGCCGCGAAGGCGGCACCCGCGTGGTGCTTGATATGAAGCTCAGGGCTGCTCAGGACGAGTGATGCGCAGCCCGAAATGAGGAAACCCTCCCAAGCGGGAGGGTCTCCTAGTATGACGAAGCGATAATCAAAACATCAGATTTGCATCTGCATGGCCTGAGAACGGCGGGCGCGCATGGCGCGGCGCTTCAGCGCACGACGCTCATCTTCGCTCAAGCCGCCCCACACGCCGTAATCCTGATTGGTGTCCAGTGCGCACTTCAGGCATGCGTCAATCACTTTGCAGGTGCGGCACACGGCCTTGGCCTCCTCAATCTGCTGATAGGCTGCACCGGTGTTGCCCACCGGGAAGAAGAGTTCCGGATCCTTGTCACGACATGCGGCCTTGGCTCGCCAATCAAAAGCGCTGCTCATTGCTTGCCTCCCTTAAAAGCCCCGTGGCTGGTGTTGTTCCTTAAGTCCAGTACCAAGGTAACCACGAACCGTGGTGATTTTCAAGAGGTTTTGCCGAGAAAAAACCGAAGTTTTCACGAAGCGCACTGCACCAGACATGCCGATGTGCCCTCGATGAGCACGGCCCGGCCCGCGTTGTCGGCATCGATATGACTCATCATATCCAATAGGCGAGCGGGGACTCCGGCCATAAGATCGGACGTTCTCTCCCCGCACGGGAACACGATTCTGGTATTGCAATGCTCCGGTATACGTATCGGGCGAATCGTGCTGACGGCGAATACCACGCTGACGGACTCATCGGCCAACGCATGTGTGAAAGACAGCGCCTGCTCGTCGGTGCGGAATGGGTCGAACAACTCATCGGCGTCGTCGACGAACCACACGATATGCGGAGGCGGTGGTGCATCCGAGCTGGCATACGGCGTGCAGCGGCCGCCATGAAGCCATTGCGAGCTCCATACCCGACGATGCGGGGAACTGACACGTACCGCCAAGCCATCAGCCATGCTGGCGTGTCGAGCCAATGTTTTCAGCAACGTGGTTTTGCCGCGCCCCTGCGGGCCGATGACACCGATATTGCCACCGGTGAGGGATACCGTCGCCTCTCGCAGGTTGATGCCATCGTCGGCAAGTCCAAATCGAATGCGTTGCGGTGCGTGGTCGGCCACAGTCCGGTCTTTTACGTGCCGGGGGAGTGGCGCGGTAAACAGGGACGGTTGCGGCGGGCTTCCGACGAACCGCGATGCGAACGCGATCTGGCGGCACACCGCATCGATATCGCGTGCCGTTGCACAGCGGAATGCCGTCACCTGTTCGGAATCGTTGCAGAACGCCGCACCGGGCATTGCCGGACTGAGGTCGGCGGCACGACCATCGCCAAGCAGCTCGCATGATTGCAGACGGTCCCGAACCCGTAAACAAATGCTGACGGACATATTCGCCTTCATATCGGCACTGACCTGACCCATGGGATTCTGCGTACAGGCGATCAGATACATGCCCAGTGACCTGCCGAGCGAGGCAATACGCACCAGACGATTCACATAATCCGGGAGCTGGTCCTTCAGGGCATGGAATTCGTCAATGACCACGATCAGGCGCGGTGGTGGATTGACCATATCGCGGATATCGGAAGCATGGACAGCGGCGGACAGCTGTTCACGGCGTGTCAGTTCGGCTTCCAGCGCACGCAACGCGCGTACGGCATGCGCCAGATCCAGATCGCATACGCTGCCCACGGTATGCGGCAACCGTTCGAGTTTGCGGAACGCGGAACCGCCTTTGAAATCCAAGAACACGAAATTCAGATGCTCAGGCCCGTTCATCGAGGCGAGCGCCAGACACCAGCTTTGCAGCAACACGGATTTTCCGGAACCAGTGGTGCCGGCCACCAGAGCATGCGGCCCCTGACGGTTCAGATCGAGCATCAGCGGCTCGCTTCCGGTCATGCCGATCGGCACCGCAAGGTCAAGGGGTTCAAGCCAGCGGCCCACAATGGCGCGCCATGGCAGGCGTGCGAAGTGCAGCAGCGATTCTATCGGCTGCGACGGCGCATGACGGAGGTCTGCGGCGCGGTCATCGGCGTCGCCCGTGATACCGACATCGATCGTTGCCTGTTGCGGATCGGGAGCCTTCTCCGGGCCTGGAGGCGAGGGGAGCGTCAGCAGCAGGGACACGAGACAGGCGAATATGCCCGGTGCGATCATGGCGGCGAACAGCCATTGCCCGTGCAACAGCAGTATGACCATCATCAATGCCTGCGCGATCATCGGGCATGCCGCGGCAAACATGGTCAGGCGGGCGCGCAATGGCGGCGCGCCCAAACGGTGCTTCGCCCGGGATACGGCGGATGCCGTATGGACGGAATGTCGCTTCGAATCGTTCTGCTGTGATGTCATGCTTCCAGCGTGGGGGAACGCATGCCGAAAGCGCAAGCCGAATCAAGGTATGTGGTTCTAGCTTGCCGAGTTATCCACATGACATTTTGCCCGTGCATGATTGGCGGTGTAGGCAACGGTGACGATCATGCGCCGATGATGAAGCCGATGGGCTCCGGGAAAGCGTCGGTCAGCCTTCCGCCAGATTGCCCACGGTGCCGGCCTTATACGTGCCGTCGGCAAGTTGATTGAACAGTTCGGTGTTCTTGGCGTCGTCAAGCAGCACCGAGGAACCAACGCCATCAACGTAATAATCGGGGTCGGACCAGTACACGCTGCCGGAGATGCCATTCGAGCCGGTGGCGCTTTTGAACGCCAACGCCATGGTGAGCAACGTGTAAGGGTTGGTCTTCTCGTCCACGGTGAGTGCGCTCATCGCGGCATTGGACACTGCCACGATTTTGGACGGATTGGTCAGGGTCTCACTGCTGGAAGCCTTCTTGACGATGGCCGAGATGACCTGTCGCTGGCGTTCGTTGCGTCCGAAGTCTCCTCGCGCGTCGGCATATCGCATACGAGAGAAGGACAATGCGGTGGAACCATCCGCCGTATGGCATCCCGCCTTCCAGTTCAGTCCGGAATAGGAATCCTGAACATCCTCGTCATAGCACAGTTCGATACCGCCCAAGGCGTTCACCACGTTCTGCAGACCGCCGAACTTGATCTGTGCCACATGATCGATTTTCTGGCCGGTGATCTGCTCGACGTTGCTTACCAAAGCCTTCTTGCCCGCAATCAGCGCCACCGCATTGATTTTCATGTACTGGTTATCGACGTTCATGAGCGAATCGCGGGGAATGGAAACCAACGAACTCGGCCCGCTTTTGGGCTTGATCAGCACCAGAATCGTATCGGTCCTGAAGCCAGAGATATTGTCTACGCCGCCGTAATCGGTGGAACCGTCACGCTCATCGGAGCCAAGAATCAGCCAAGTCGAGGCCGGCGTGTTGGGGGTGTCGGTCAGCCAGTCGCTCCGATTCAGTTTGCTGTCCACCCATTGCCAGGCACCGAAAACGGAAAGAATCAACGCCGCCACCAGTACCGCGATTGCGCATAGGGTGATGCGTAAGGCTCGCGGACGGCGTGCCGTTACCGTTTTCGCCGTTGCCGCCGCCGGCCGGCCAAGATGGCTGAACTTCGTGGACACGTTTGCTGCTGGCGATGAGGGCCGGGAAACCGGCATATCCGACGGATTGCGCACGGCGTTGCGGGATGAGCCGGAAGACATCCGCGCTCGCGACGGCGGAATGCTGCGCGGTGCGGCGGCATCCGGAGCCGTGCTGCGAGTGGCGCGTCCGGTTTTCGGAGAAAAACTGGGCGGAGTCCGCCTGCCGTTGTCCGCGACGTTGGCGCTTGCCGTGGCGTTGGCGTTCAGTTGAGGCTCTTCGATGTCATTTCCCGTGACGGACGGACGGGCCGATGGAGCTTGACCTGACTGGCGCGAGGTTCGGGCGGGGGCGAAGGAGCGTGGCACCTGCCCGGAAGGCCGGGTGCGTCGATTTCCCGCAGGAATGAAGCTTGGCGGGTTGATATGCGGATCCGCCCCACCTGATTCCTGCGTCATAACCCCTCCTGAAACTGTCGATTGTCTGAATGACACTTTGACACAGCATCCGCCGGGTGTTCCTGCGCTATGGTGTTCCTGCGCAGGAACGGCACAATATCATGTGCAACGGCGTCAGGGCATCGCGTTCACGCCATAGCACACAGTTCCATAAAAATGATGTAATGACACGAGAAAGAATTTGACAAAACCGAAATTGCATGTGTGTAATTTAGTCCGTATGAAAAGCTCAATAGGCAAGGAGAATCGCATGTGGGGTGTGGTCGACGATTCAGCCGAAGAGCCATGGCACGAATTGTGGGGACTATTCCGACCTGATGGCGATGTATCTTGGCAGCACAAGGCGTTGTGCGCGCAAACCGATCCGGAGGCGTTCTTCCCGGAAAAGGGGGGCTCGACCCGTGATGCCAAACGTGTATGCGCAAAATGCGAAGTGCGTGAGCAATGCCTGAAATGGGCCATCGACCATGATGAGCGATTCGGTATTTGGGGTGGCATGAGCGAGCGCGAACGCCGTCGATATAAGCGAGAGCACCGGGAGCGGGCGTAGCTCCACACACCCCCTTCAAGTCTGGTGCGTACACTGGGAGTTTATGAGTCCGACAGGTAATAGCGATATTCATGAGGCGTTGGCCGACGCCATGTCTTCTCGACCATATACGCATAGGCAGGATGTGGATACCGGCATTACGGCTGTGATCACCGTTGAGGAGGATATGCGTTTCCTCCGGTCTACATTGCGTTCGGTATTGACGCAGAATGTTCTTCCGGGGGTCGTCATCATCGCCGACGCGACCGGGCGCACCAGTTCGAGGATAACCACCTCGTTCGAGGTCATCCCCTCGCCATCGGGGCCGGTGATGGAGGTGCCGCAGTCCAAGCATGTGACCATTCACATCGTCTCGGCCAAGGGCGCACGCTCCTTCGGCGATGCGGTCAGCCGGGCATTGGATCGTGCCGATCTGGATGACGCTCCCCGCGCATTGTGGCTGCTCCATGATGATTCCCGCCCTTCGGATGACTCATGCCTTGAACGATTGCTTGAGGCGTGGCGCAATACGCCGGGCGCCAGTGTGCTCGGGTGCAAACAGTGCGATTGGGAAGGCTCCCATCTGCATGATGTCGGTATGTATGCGGGTCACCACGCCGTGCATTCCCTGGTGGTCGATGGAGAACCCGATCAGGAGCAGTATGACGGGCGGCAGGATGTGTTTGCGGTGTCGCTGGCAGGCGCGCTGGTGTCCATGTCGCAATTCACGCGACTGCGGGGCATCAATGCCTGGCTGACCACCTACAGCGAATCGGTTGATTTCTGCCGCCGTGTCTGCCTGAGCGGCGGACGCGTGGTGGTTGTCCCGCAAGCGGAGATATCACATCGTCGCGCACGGTATGAGGGCATTCGTACGCGAGGCGGGGAACCGCTTAAGGACGATCACACGGTCAATCATGCGATGACGGTGCATCGCTCCCAACAGCGGTATCTGTACACGGACCTGGCCATGTCGTCCTGGTTTATCGTCTGGCTGTGGAGGCTGCTCCGCAGTTTTGGCATGGCCATATCCATGATGTTCGGCAAGGAGCCGTATGAAGCATGGGTGCAATTGTGCCTGCCATGGCTGGCCTTGGCCGATATCGCGGGAAACATGAAATCACGCAGTCTGGTGGCCAGACAATCGAAGGTCGCCGCATCGTCCCTGCATGTCTTGTTCGCAGACAGCCAGCAGATCAAGCAGTTCCATGATCGTCGGGATGCATTCCAATCCCAGCAGGGCAGAGTGCTGCTCAGTCCGCTGGAACGTGCCCATCTGCGGACACGCACCATATATCGCTGGAGTGCGGCCGTGGTGATGGCGCTGGTGTGCTTTGCGGCCATCGCGGTGATGTATTGGCCGGTGTTCCGTTCGATATTCTCCGGCGGATCGTTGTATTCCGATGTGTTGCTTCCCACCGGTGCCAGCTTCACGCAACTGGTGCAGTCCGCCACCACGCCGTGGGTGTTTGGCAGCGGCACCGGCATTCCTGCGCCGCCCACGCCGTGGCTGCTGGTGCTGATGCTGGCCTCGTTGGTCACGCTCGGCCATGTGACCGCCGCTTTGGCGATGATACTGTTTGTGGCCGCGCCGCTGAGCGCATTGTCGTTCTGGGCGCTGGCGGGCGTATTCACCCGCTCGGACGTGGTTCGTGTGCTGGGAGGACTGCTGTGGGCATCCACCGGCATTATGTTCGGCTGGTATGCGCAGGCCAATATGCCGATGCTTACCGTAATGGTGTTCCTGCCGGCCGCGTTCGCATTCGTGTTCCGTGCCGTGGGCATGTACCATACCGAAGACCCGCTCAAGCCGCGCACATCCGTTCAGGCCGCGGCCATCGCCGCACTGTGCTTCATCCCTGTGGTGGCCGCTGAACCGCAGCTGCTGTTCGCGCTGATCGTCGTGTTCCTGATGTTCCTGCTATTCGTGCGTCGCAAGCGCGCCATGCTGTTGCTAATTCCGGTTCCTGCCGCCTTTGCGGTGGCTCCTACGCTCGTCAATGCGGTGCGTTACGCCGATTTGGGCATGTGGCGTCAACTGTTCGGCGACATCACGGTGCCAACGTCATCCGCCAACGGGTCGCCGGCGTCGCTGAGTCTGCTTGAGGCCGCACAGCGTGCGCTGGGATGGCGAATGGGGTCGACTGATTATGCCGATTTGGCGGTCACTGTGCTGTTTGGCGTCATCACGCTGCTTGCTCTTGCTTCGCTGGTGCTGCCGTTCGCGTTGCGGACCTCGCGACTGATGTGGGTGGTAATCGTCTGCGGAGGCGCGCTCGCCCTGGTCTCCAGCCGTGTGGCCATAACCGTGGATGCCGATGGTGTCGTGGCCGGTTCCGCGCAGCCGGGCATCGCGATGATGATATTGGGCTTCCTCGCCTGCGTGTGTCTCGTCGCTGGTGGGGCGGTGAAGCGATTCCAACCGTTGCATGCGTCTGGCAGTGATCCCGCATCGAAAAAGGACCGTCTGCATGTGCTCATCGTGTCTGGCCGTGTGGTGCTTGCTCTGATACTGGTGTGCTGCATTGGCATCCAATGCATGTATGGCATCGAACGTCATAAGGATGCGGGACTGGGCGTGTCTGAAAACGGCCTGCCCATGGTCACCACCGATTATCTGGAGGCCGGTGCCGATCATCGTGTGCTTGCCGTGAGCGCGGAGACCCGCAACATCGTCAACTATGCGGTGATGCGCACCTCGCGCGGCGATTTGATCGACAGCTCTCCGGTCCAGCGGGCGCGCCTGCTGTCCGGCAAGCATGATGCGGTTGACGAACAACTGGCCCAGGCCTGTGCCTCGCTGCTGTCCAATCCCGACGAAGAGGCCATCGCGGCCATCAGCGCGCTTGGATTCGGCGGCATCTACGTGGTTCCCGAGACCGGCGATTCCTTGAACGACATGCCGTATGAACAGTTGAGCGCGAATATCGCCGCATCGAACGGCACCCAGTCCCTGGTCTCCACGGATAGCGGCAGCTACTATCGTCTGACGCTGCGTAGCAGCGCCTCACAGCAGGTGGATACCTCATGGCAGCAACGTGCACAGCATAGTGTCTGGAGGCACGCCTGGCTGATATGCCTAGGTGTGATCACGGCGTTGTACTGCTTGGTCGCCATGCCTCGCAGACGACCGTCCTACGGATTGGAGGAGCAGGCATGAGCAACAAAACTTCTGGTTTCAAACGTGCGATCGGCATCGTGCTCGGTGTGATCACCATGCTGGTGTTGATTGCGCTGTTCGTCGTTCTCGTCATGGCCCCCATCCCCAATATCTGGGTGGATAAGGTGGCCGCTTCCGATAATGCCATCGACCAGACCGTTAGTCCGACCCAGTCCGAAACCTACTGCCCGGCACCTATAGGATTGGCCGATACCGGCACGTACGGCGACAGCGCCTTCCAGGCCACTGTCGGCAATCTGAGCACACAAGCGCGCTATGCGGCGTTCGGCTCCGTCTACAGCGCCACTGTCTCGGCGATCGGGCAAAAGTCCAGTTCAGATGACGTAACTTTGAAAGACGCCGATTCGACCGACGATTCCTCGGTGAAAACCGGTGCTCAGAAGATCAATCAGGGAGCTCGTCTGATCAATACCCGTATGCTGCAGGCCGCAGCTGGCACCGGCACCGTCGGCACCATCGCATCATGGGCCGATGATGGCGATGTGAGAGGCATATCGGCGGCATCCTGCGTATCGACCTCGCTCAGCCAGTCGTTCCTGCTCTCCGACAGCACGACCGGTACCACACAGCAGCTCATCGTCTCGAATCTCTCCACCAAGCCGACCACCGTCGACATTGCCGTCTGGGGTTCCGAGACAGCCGGGAAAATGGCATTGTCCACCCAATCCACGCTGTCTGTGCCAGCCGAGGGGGAGTCCTCGATGGAACTGTCCGCCGCGGTCGATGGGCAGCATGGTCTGTTCGTGACCGTTTCCAGCAAGGAGACTCCTATCGCGTCCGTGGTGCGCACGGTGACCATGGATGGTCTGACACCGAAGGGTTCTGATTTCGCGCTGCCGCTGCCGACCGCATCCAATGCATCGGTGGCGCCGTCCATCACTGCCGGCGATGCGGTCACCGCTTATCTGTTCGCCAAGGCAGACACCAGCACCGGGCTGTCATGGATTACCGCCAAAGGCTTGGTTCCCGCCAAAGATGCCACCGTCACTGCTGATAAAGTGACGGCGATCGACTTGGGAGAAGCTCCTGATGGGGCGTTGGGCGTGATGTCCACCGCAGAGGACGCCGTGTCGTTCTCCGTCAAGGCCACACGCTCCGGTGACTCCGGCCAAGCCGATTTCGCATTGGTCAATGCCGGCGAGCCATCCGAATTCTCGGGGTTGGCCCTTCCCGACGGAGTAAAGGCCTCCATCACGCTGGCCAATACGTCCAATGCGCGCAGGACGGTCACCTTGCGCGCCTACGATGATGCCGGTGCTTCGGTAACCTCCAAGGAAATCACACTGGATGCGAACGCAGCACAAACGATTGAAGCCGGCAATCTTTCCGGCGATCATGGCACCGCGGTCGTGCTGATGTTGGAGGACTCATCCAAGAAAGTGAGCTGGGGAGCGCGGTTCAGTCACGATTCGTTGCAAGACAAGGACATCGCCGGATTGTCCGTCATCGACGCTTCAACGCTGATGCCCGCCACGGTTCATGTCTGGGCTCGGAACGATTCCTCCATCGTCAAGTAGAAGGGTATGCTCGCCGAAGCGTCAGTTTGATGATGTTTCGGCGGCGATATAGCTGCGGGCCGTGCCACTACCTTATTACAAGTGACACGGCCCGCAGTGTTGTCACAGGCCCCAGTCGGGGTCGATTTCCTCGGGCCTGCGCCCATACAATTCCGCTATGCGGGCCACCAGCTCATCCCTGACGGCCAATTGCAGTTCGAGCTTGGTAGGTGCCTCGGTCTGCAACGGCATGCGGTAGAGCACGACTCGTGCGGGAATGCCGTGGCTGGCGGGGAAGCACTGGGACGTCATATTCGGCTCGGTCTGCCAAGGCGTCGGATCCGAAGGCGGCACATCCTCCACCGCGAACTGGAGCGGACGTATCAGTTCCGGCCACGCTTGGCCGAGCCTGCGAACCTGGGCCGCCACCATATCGTCGAACATGCCGGTGCGAGTGCGGTAACGGGGCAGACGGGTGCCGAACATCGGGGTTCGTGTGCCGCGACCGTGGCGGTTGCGGTAGATTCGTGCGTTCCAAGGTGGCTGAAGCATGGTTCCCACCATAGGGCATGGCGGAGGCAACATGCGTTAGGATTGGTTCATTGGCTGTGAACATTCGTCAACGAGGGAGGCACGACAAATGGTGGTACGTTCGTGGTCCGAACTTGATTTCGATAATGTCTGCTCCAACGCCAAGGTGTTCGGTTTCGATTTGGACAACACACTGGCCAGCTCAAAACAGCCGATGAAGCCCGCGATGATCGAACGGTTCTGTGCGTTGCTCGACCATACGGTGGTGGCCCTGATCTCAGGGGGCGGCATGGCGGTGGTCACCTCGCAGGTGCTGGATGTACTCACCCCGAATGCCAGGCGCGGCAATCTGCATGTCATGCCTACCTCCGGCTCCCGGTATTACCGGTGGGATGGCACGCAATGGGCCTTGGTGTATGCGCATGATCTGTCCGAAGCCACCGTGGCCGCTGTCTCGGAAAGTCTTGAGCGACATGCCCGGGAACTGGGATTGTGGGAACAGCAGGTATGGGGGCCTCGAATCGAGAACAGGGGCAGCCAGATCACCTTCTCCGCTCTTGGGCAGTTCGCGCCCGTAGCGGCCAAGCAGGCATGGGATCGCGATAACACGAAGAAACAGGCGCTGGTCGAAGCGGTCAAGGCCGATCTGCCGCATATGCGGGTCAGGGCCGGCGGATACACCAGTGTGGATGTCAGCGAATGCGGCATCGATAAGGCCTATGCCGTGCGCAAGCTGACGCAGACACTTGGCATACGGGCCGATGAAATGGTGTTCGTGGGTGATCGCATGACGCCTACGGGTAATGACTATCCCGCGGTTGAGGCCGGTGCGATCGGTGTTCGTGTTGAGAATCCGCAAGATACGGTACAACTGCTGGATGCACTGCTTGCGCGATTCGATACTCCAGCTCGATAGTGACGCGTTATGGACGGGCCGAGCGTATACAAGTGGTGGCATGCGATGTGGGCACAGGTCTGCAATCTGCTGTTTCCACGCGGCTGCGCTGGGTGTGACGCGCCGGATGAGGTATTGTGTGCGGCATGCTGGGCCCTGTTCGCGCAATGCCGGGAACGGGATGCAGACAGTGGTGGCGGAGCCCGTATATGGTCCGCATCGATTTATCAGGGAGCGGTACGTCGTGCCATTCTCGACTGGAAGGACCACGACGATACCGAGCTTGACGGCCCGTTCGGCCGCATCATGGTGTCGCTGCTGAACAAGACGCCAATACCATCATCATGCTTGGGTCATCGCGTATTGGTGGTTCCGGTGCCATCATCGCGGGCGTCAATGCGCCGAAGAGGACGTGCCCATACGGCACCGTTGGCCAAATCGGTGGCAGGGGCATTGCGTGGGTACGGCGTCGATGCGCGACCATGCAATGCCCTGAGCTCCTCCACCAAGGCACGCTCCGTGCAGCAGGTCTCTTCGGCACAGCGTGCCCGTCGTATCACCGGTCATGTCAGGGTGAAGCGTGATCTCATCGGCAATGGCGACGCGGTGCTTCTCGTTGATGATATCGTCACCACAGGTGCCACTGTGCGGCAATGCGTTCAGGCGTTTCAGCAGGCCGGCACCAAGGTGGTGGGCGTGCTGGTATTGGCGGATGCCGTGGTGCGACGGTCCGATGACGATATCAACGGGTGAATGACATCGGTGACGATGCCCCAGATAGCAGGCGAAGCGCCGTTGCTCGGCATGTAATCGGGGTATCGCGGATTCTCGGCGTGCAATATGGTGATGCCGGCCCGTGAAACCAGCCGCTTGATGGCGATTTCGTCGTCCATGACAGCCGCAACCACATCTCCGGGGACTGGTGCCAACGAACGATCGACAATCAGCAGATCGCCGTTGTGAATACCCGCATTGATCATGGAATCGCCGGCCATCTGCATAACAAACAGCGTGGCCTCGTGCGCCATGGCCTGTGACTCGGATTGCTGTGTCATGCTGCGCCTCCCACCCTGTATTCGAACATCTGTTCGAATACAGTATACGGTAGGACGTCGGACAATATCAGCGTTCGGCGATGTGATATTTAGGCAGGATGATTTCGAAATCGGCACCTCGCGTGTCGTCGACCACTTTGACGGTGCCACCGTGCAATTGGGCCGCCCAGCGCGCGATGGACAGGCCAAGACCGGTGCCGCCCGACTCGGTGCCGGGACCCGTCTTGCCTTTGACAAAGCGCCGGAAGATGTCCAAACGGTCGGAAGGTGCAATCTGGGAGCCGAAATTCACCACATTGGTCACGATGGTGCCTTGGTTTTCGTCCTCGTGGGCGTCGACCAGCACGGTGGTGCCGTCGGCCGAATGTTTCAGCGCGTTGGCGATGATGTTGGTGAATAGCTGGCGCAGGCGGTCCTGATCGCCTTCCATCGTGATGTCGGCCGGCACGGTGACGCGGATGTCGTGGGCGTGGCCACCATCGGCGATTTCCAACGGCTCGATGGTCTCGTCAAGAAAGTCGGCGAAGTTGAACTTTTCGATATTCAGACTCGCCGCACCGGCCTCCATACGGCTCAGGTCCAGTAGGAAGGCGATGAGATCGGAGAGACGCTGCGTTTGGGTGAGGATGCTCTCCAGATTGGTGGGAGTGGGCTCGGTGACGCCGTCGGCCATGTTCTCGACCATCGCCTGCAAAGCGGAAACGGGCGTGCGCAGCTCATGGCTCACATTGGCGATCATGTCGCGGCGCATTTTATCGGCATGCTCGAGTTCGCCGGCCATCTCGTTGAACGAGCGAGCCAGCTTGCCGACCTCGTCATGACGATCCTGATCGATATCCACGCGGACCGTGTAATCGCCATCCGCCATGGCTTCGGCCACATCGCGCATCTGGCGTAGGGGAGCGGTGATGCCGCGAGAGAAGAAATAGGTGATGCCCAAGGCCACCACCAAAGTCAGCGGCATGGCGATCCAACCGGACCAGCCGAATTTCAGGAGGAACCAGCACATGGCAAACGCGATGGCAGTGGCGATAACGATCAGTGCGCTGAGTTCCAGCTTCAGAGATGAGAACAAATCAACCGGCTTGACGCGAGGTTTCATCGCATCAAGCCGGGATTGCTGTTGTTTTTTGGATGCCATCACGCGGTCGGCGGCTCGAAAGCGTAGCCCACGCCATGCACGGTGCGGATGGTATCGGCACCGAGCTTATGGCGCAGCGCCTTGACGTGGCTGTCGACGGTGCGGGTGCCGGATGCGTCGACCCAGTCCCAGACCTCTTCGAGCAGCTTTTCGCGGGTGAGCACCGACTTCGGGCGGCGGGCCAGCGTGGCCAGCAGATCGAACTCGGTGGGGGTCAGATGCACCTGTTCGCCGTTCACGGTGACGATGCGCTGGGCCGGGTCGATGACCATCGAACCGAAGTCGAGCAGCTTCTCGTTCTCCGAGTTCTTGGCGATGACCTTCGCACGCTCCACGCGGCGCAGCAGCGCCTTGCAGCGGGCGATAAGCTCGCGCATGGAGAACGGCTTGGTCATGTAATCATCGGCACCCGCTCCCAGACCGATGACCTTGTCGGCCTCGTCATCACGTGCGGTGAGGATCAGCACCGGCACCGGACGTTCGGCGACGATGCGTTTGGTGGCCTCTAGACCATCCATAACCGGCAGCATGATGTCCATGATCACCAGATCGGGGCGTAGCTGGGACGCGGCCTGGACGGCGGAAGCGCCGTCCCCGGCCACGCGAGCGGTCCATCCTTCAGCGGTGATGCGCTGGGCGATGGCCGTGGCGAGCGTGGGCTCGTCCTCGACCACCAGCACCGTGCGCGGTGTCGTATTCTGACGCGCTGTGGTATTGAGCATAAATAAACCGGTTACCTTTCAGCCTGTTGACCAGTTCAGTCTTCCGGCTTCAAGAATACAACTCCCAGAGCCGGAACGGTGATCTTCGCCGAGAACGGACGTGAATGATATTCGCCCTCGACCGCTTCGAAGGTGCCGTTGTGGATGTCGGAGCCGCCGTACTTGGCGTCATCGGTGGTGAACACTTCGGTCCACTTGCCGCCGGTGGGCAGCGCCACCTGGTAATCGGACCAGGCCTCACCGGAGAAGTTGACCACCACGGCCAAGGTCTCGCCCTTGGTACCGATGCGCAGGAAGCTCAGCGTGTTGTGGTCGGCATCGTCGCTGGTCAGCCACTGGAAGCCGGCCGGGTCGAAGTCCTGGCTCCATAGTGCCGGATGCGCCTTGTAGAAGGCGTTAAGGTCGGCGACCATGGTCTGGACCTGACGGTGCTCCTGCCAGTTCAGGCAATCCCAATCGATGGAGGCGTCGTGATCCCACTCGCCCCACTGGGCCAGCTCGTTGCCCATGAAGGAGAGCTTCTTGCCTGGGTGAGCCCACTGATAGGCGAACATCGAACGCACGCCGGCCAGCTTCTGCCAGTCATCGCCCGGCATCTTGCCGTACAGGGAACCCTTGCCGTACACGACTTCGTCGTGGCTGATGGGCAATACGTAGTGTTCGGAGTAGGCGTACACCATGGAGAAGGTGATCTCGTTGTGGTGCCACTTGCGGTTGATGGGCTCCTCGTGCAGATACTCGAGGGTGTCGTGCATCCAGCCCATGTTCCACTTCATGCCGAAGCCGATGCCGCCGGCGGAAGTGGGGGCGGTGATGCCCGGCCATGCGGTGGACTCCTCGGCGATCACCATGACGCCGGGGTTGTTCTTGTACGCGGTGGCGGTGGCCTCCTTGAGGAAGTCGATGGCCTCCAGGTTCTCGCGTCCGCCGTAGATGTTCGGGCGCCAATGGCCGGGTTCGCGGCTGTAGTCGAGGTAGAGCATGGAGCTGACGGCATCCACGCGCAGTGCATCGACGTGCAGGTCCTCAAGCCAGAACAGGGCGTTGGCCACCAGGAAGTTGCGTACTTCGCGGCGTCCGAAGTTGAACACATAGGTGCCCCATTCAGGGTGTTCGCCGCGCAGCGGGTCCGGGTCCTCGTACAGCGGGGTGCCGTCGAAGCGGCCGAGCGCGAAGGCATCCTTCGGGAAGTGGGCGGGCACCCAGTCCATGATCACGCCGATGCCGGCCTGATGGAACTGGTCGACCAGGTAACGGAAGTCGTCGGGGGAACCGAGACGGGAGTCGACCGCATAGTAGCCGGTGACCTGATAGCCCCAGGAGCCGGAGAACGGGTGCTGGGCCAGTGGCATGAACTCCACGTGGGTGAAGCCTTCCTGCTTGACGTAGTCCACGAGCTGCTTGGCCAGGTCGCGGTAGGTCAGTCCCTGCCTCCAGCTGCCGGCGTGCACCTCATAGATGGAGACCGGGCCATCATGCGGGTTGGTGGTGCGGCGGTGCTGCATCCAGGCGTCATCGTTCCACTTGTAGGTGGATTCGGTGACGATGGAGGCGGTGTTCGGCGGAACTTCGTGCTGACGCTCCATCGGGTCAGCCTTCATCTCCCACGTGTAATTGGCGTTCAGGATCTGGAACTTGTAGGTCTCGCCCGCGCCGATTCCGGGGATGAAGATCTCCCACACGCCGGAGGAGCCGAGCTCGCGCATGGCATGACGGCGGCCATCCCAAGCGTTGAAGTTACCGACTACGCGCACGGCATGGGCGTTCGGGGCCCACACGGAGAATGCGGTGCCTACCACCTGTTCGCCGGGCGTGCCGTCTGCGCCGCCCATCGGATCGTCATAGCGCAGCACATGCGCGCCAAGCGTCTCCCAGAGCTTCTCGTGACGGCCCTCGCCGAACAGATAGGTGTCCATGTCGCCGACTGTGGGCATATAGCGATATGGGTCGTCCTCAATGAGCACTGCGCCGCTTTCCCACTCGGTCCTGACACGGTAGTCGGGAATCGTGGGCTGCTTCTTAGTGCCGGAAGCCGGCACGGTAACCACGAACACGCCGTTGTATTCGTGCGTCATCGGGTATTCGCCATCCTGGGTGAGGATGGTCACGGACTTGGCAAGCGGACGCAGCACGCGGATTGTGGCGGTGTCGGCATGCTTGCCGATGCCGAGATGCCCGCCGAGAACTCCGTGGGGGTTGTAGAATTCAGCATTGCTCGTCGCATCGAGGTCGCCTTGGGCGACAGGCACGGTGACGGTATCTTCCTTGATCTTCGTTTCTTCAGCCATGTCCCAAAGTCTACGTGCGTTGAAGTCGAAAACGCTACATTGGCGCGTCGAAAATGGCGAATTCTTGCCCTTTTCGTTGTGTTTCCGTGGTTGTGAGCGCTCTCATAGGGGTGGTCCAGACCGCATGGCATAATTATTCGAGTTTTCGTGTGTAAGCCGTCAGTTCTCGGAGGGTACATGTCTTACAAAGTCGGCGATATGGTCGTCTATCCGCGTCATGGTGCAGCGAAGGTGGAGGCCATTACCGAGCGGACGGTCAAGGGAGTGACGCGCGAATATCTGCAGTTGTCCGTACTCTCTTCCGATGGTTTGGTCATCAACGTTCCCGTGGACAATGCCAAGAAGGTCGGTGTGCGTGACATCGTCTCCGCATCCGAAGTGGCCAAGGTGTTCGGCATCCTGCGGACCCCGATCATCGAGAAAGAGATGAACTGGTCTCGCCGTTACAAGCTGAACGTCGAAAAGATCGCCACCGGCGATGTCAACAAGATCGCCGAAGTGGTTCGCGATCTCGCCCAGCGCGATGTCGACGAGCACGGCCTGTCCGCGGGCGAGAAGCGCATGCTCACCAAGGCCCGTGCCATTCTGACTTCTGAGATCGCCTTGTCCGAGAAGATCGACGAGGCGGAAGCCCAGCGTCTGCTCGACGTGAATCTGGGCTACGAGCCCGCTCAGCCCGGTGACGACAAGCATCACACCGCCGAGCCCGAAGAGGCCGCGGCCGATACTTTGGCTCGTGTTGAAGCCGAGAAGAAGTCCAAGAAGAAGTGATTTGATTGTTTTGAGGCCCCGGTCGTGTCCTTATGCGATGCGCCGGGGCTTCGTGATTCATAATCGTTTGCTGCCGTTCGTCTGGGCAACGCCATCGAAGGGGACTGCATGGGGTCTGTAGGAGTGCTGATAGGGCAAGGTTTTGACGCTCACCGTTTTGCGCCTGCTGGCTCAGGCCGTGAACTGTGGATTGCCGGGCTCTACTGGCCGGTGCCTGATTCATGCAGCGAGGCCGATGCCGCCAAATACGAGGGGATCGAAGGCGATTCCGATGGCGATGTGGCCGCGCACGCTCTGATTGACGCGTTGCTTGCCGCCGCCCGATTGGGAGACATTGGTTCACTGTTCGGTGTCGGTGCGGACGCGCATGGTGCCGGAATGCATGGCATCGATATGTTGCAAGAAGTTGTGGCGCATCTGGCATCCAACGGGTATACGCCGGCATCGGCCTCGGTGGCGATCATCGGCAACCGCCCGAAAATCGGCACACGCCGTGCTGAAGCCGAAGCCGCCCTGTCTGCGGCGGTTGGTTGCCCGGTATCGGTTACTGCCACCACCACCGACCATATGGGATTCACTGGCCGCGGCGAAGGCATCGCCGCCATCGCCAATGCCTTGGTGGAGAAGATATAACAAAGCCCCCGCTATGAATTCGCCAGCGGGGGCAAGAAAAAATGGATGAGATTACTTCCGCATCGTCTCCACGGCTTTGGCGATAGCCCAGAACAGGGTGGAAAGCGTCACGATGATGAAGCTCGGGGGAGCGGGGAACATCGCCGACAGCACGAGTCCGGCCCAAATCGACACCAAGCACAGCACGCTGGCGATCACCATTGCCTTGAATGGGGAGCCGGCCAGAATATTGGCGGTGGCCGCGGGCGTAATCACCAGTGCGAAAATCAGCAAGGTGCCCACTGCCGGCACGGCGATGGTGATCACACCGGCCATAATCGCCATAAACGCCACGTTCATCAGCCCGATCGGCACACCCTTGGCCTGTGCCACCTGCTCATCCAGCGAGCTGAACAGCAGCGGGCGGTAGATGATGGCCAACAATGCCAGCAGCAGTACGTCGAACACGGCGAAGCCGATGATCTGGCCGGTGGTGATGGTCAGGATCGAGCCGAAGAGGATCGACTGCATCTGCTGGGAGGCGGAACTCGACAATCGCGCGAAGAACAGACCCAAGCCGGTGGCGAAGGCCAGCACGGTGCCGGTGGCGATTTCACGCTCGGAAACGCGCTTGCCCAAAGCACCGATCACCAGTGCGCCGCCCAGTGCGAACACGCCCATGCCCAGTGACACGGGCAGGCCGAGCAACACCGCGCCGGTCGCGCCCGGCAGACCGATATGGGCCAGCGCATGGGCCGCGAAGGTGGAACGACGGGCGATGGTGAAGTATCCCATGACACCGGCGGCTAGGGCAATGCACAGGCCGGCGATGAAGGCGTTGGTCATGAATGGAGCGGACAGTGTATCCAGCCATTCGGGATCATACGAAAAGTTGATGGTGCTCATGTCTCTGTATTTTCTCCATGCCTGAGCTGCAGTCCGTTGATGGGCTGTGGGTCGGCTCGCTTGATGTTATCGATTCTCGGCGCTGATGGCGGCACTGCCATTGGTGGCATTGCCGTGCTCGTGATGGTGCAATTGCGCCACTTCGGCTGCCGTGTGCATATCCTGCGGCTGGTCCTGGAGCTCATCCGGCGTCGGGGTCACGAACATGTCTCCCTGCGGAGTGGTGACCACCTGCACCTGTGTGCCGTAGAGGTGGGTGAGTAGGTCGGAGTCGAGCACTTTGTGCATATCGGCGTAGTGCGGGTGACCGTCGAGCAAGTAGACGGCACCGGTCAGAATCGGCAAGAGCATATTGAGATCGTGCGCAACCACCTGGATGGTCATGTTCAGTTCGCGGTTCAGCTTGGCCAGCACGTGTACGGTGGCGCGCTGACTGGCCAGATCGAGGTTGGCCAACGGCTCGTCAAGCATCAGCAGTTGTGGGTCGCACACCAACGCCTGGGCGATGGCCACACGCTGGCGCAAACCGCCGGACAGTTCGGACAGACGGTACCGCGCCTTGTCGGCGATGCCGGTGAACTCCATCGCCTCGAGCGCTTTGGCTTTCTGGGCCTTGGTGATGGGGTGGATGCCGAATCGGGTGCCGGTCAGGCCCAGCAACACGGATTGTTCGGCGGTGAGATTGGAATCGACATTCGCCACATAGCTCTGCGGCACATATCCGATGCGTTTGTTCATCTCGCCTGCGGGCTTGCCCAGCACGGTCAGGCTGCCATGACAGAGCGGCAAAAGGCCCAGCTCGGCCCTCATCATCGTGGTTTTGCCGGTGCCGTTGGTGCCGACGATGGCCGTGACCGAACCGGTGGGAATGGCGAAGGTGCCATGCTGCCAGATGATATGGTCGCCACGCTTGATGGCGGCATCGCTGAACACGATGCAATCGGAAGTTTCACTCATAACGCCCGATTGTGGCAAACGATGCTGACAATCGTTCTCAATATCGTGTACGGATGGTGATAACCAAAGAGAAGGGTTGTGCGGCCATCTCGACAATGGTCGCACAACCCTTCTCATGCAAGGCGTCTATTGGCATTGGCACGAATCCGATGCCGGTGTCCTTTGCTTCTAACTATTTGCCGGAGTCGGTCTGGTCGTTGCCGGAGGCATCGCCGGAATCGCCATTGGCGGCATCGGCCTTTGCCGAATCCTGAGATGGGTCACTGGATGCGGCCGCCTTGCACTGACGGATGTACTTGGGGTCCGTGCTGGAACCGGTGCTGGCCTTGGAGTCTTGCGCATTGGCATCATCCGTGGCGGAGCCTTCGGCGCTGGAATCATCGGAATTCGCGTTGCTGTCCGCGGTATCGCCGTCCGTGGCGTCTTCACAGCCATAGCTTGGATCCACCGCGTCGATGATGGTGTTGATGAGCTGGTTGATCCAGGCGTTCAGCGTGTCGGCGTCCTTGGGCATTTGTTCGGAGACGTCGACTACCGGCACATCGGCGCGACCGGCAGCGCCAGTGATCATATTGGTCGCGTCACTGGCTTCCTGCGTGTTGTTGACCAGCACATCCACGCCCTTGTCTTCGATGAGTTTCTGGAAAGACTGCAGGTCCGCGGGTGCCGGTTCGCCGCCGGAAGCGGTCGATTGCGTATACCCCTTGGGCGTCTGATCTTTGAACCCAAGATCGGCCATCAGATAATAGACCACGGGTTCGGTGGCTGCATAGGTGAGGTTGGAGTGGGACTTGGTGAACTCGGACGCCCATGTTTCCAACGATTTCTCGTCCGCCTGCCATGCCTTGAGCCGCTTCTGGAAGGCCTTCTTCTTGCTGGGGAGTGCCTTTATATATGCATCGGTGATGGCCGTGGCCATGCTGGATCGAGCGTCTTTGGAGAACCACAGATGCGGGTTATCGCCCTCGACGGCACCCATGACGGAAGCGGCGGATACGATATTCGTGGTCTTGGTCATCGATTTGGTGGCCCAGGAATCGTAGCCCGCACCGTTGGCCACGATGATTTGGGCCTTGGACAGCTTGGCGACATCCGAGGTCTTTGGCTTGAAATCGTGGGCATCCACATTGGTGGAGTTCACGATGGACGTGACTTCCACATCATCGCCGCCCAGCTCGGCAGCCAGCGAGCCCCATTGATTGAGGGAGACCACCACATTGATCGGCCCGGTCGGTGCGGGAACGCTGGTCTTGTTGTCCGGCTCGGTTTCAGCGGGGGAGGTGGCTGCGCATGCGGTGGTCGCGAACAACAGGACGGCGCTCAGGCCGGCTGCGGCGAGTCGCGTAAGTCGTGTGATTTGAGTCCCCATGGCACGCCTTCTTCGTGAGAGCGAACGATATATAATCCTGACTTGTTCCAACGATAGCCTATCGTTTCGATAGAATGCACCGAAACTACAGGGGAGGGCGTTGATGTCCACAAAAATCGACGGTAAGCAGATTGCGGCCGAAATCAAGACCAACCTTGCCGAGCGAGTGAACAAGCTCAAGGCGCAGGGCATCCAACCGGGGCTGGGCACGCTGCTGGTGGGCGAGGACCCCGGGTCGATGAAGTACGTGGCCGGCAAGCACGCCGATTGCCAGGAAGTGGGCATTACCTCAGTCAAGAAGGAACTGCCGGCGGACGCCAGCTTCGACGACATCGCCGCTGCCGTACGCGAACTCAACGAAGATCCGGCTTGCACCGGGTTCATCGTCCAGCTGCCGTTGCCCAAGGGCATCAACGAGAACGCGATCATCGACATGATCGACCCGGCCAAGGATGCCGACGGCATGCACCCGTACAACCTCGGCGAACTGGTGCTGCATGTGCGCGGCGACATTTCGACGCCGCTGCCTTGCACTCCGCGCGGTGTGCTCGAGCTACTCGACGCCTATGACATTGATCTGAACGGCAAGGAAGTGTGCGTGCTTGGCCGCGGCATCACCATTGGCCGCACGATTGGCCTAATGCTCACGCGCAACGCCGTCAACGCCACCGTCACCCTGTGCCACACCGGTACCCGGGATGTGGCCGACCACATGCGCCGCGCCGACGTGATCGTTGCCGCAATGGGTTCGGCCGGATTCGTGACGCCCGACAAAATCAAGGACGGCGCCGTGCTGGTCGACGTGGGCGTCAGCCGCGTCTACGACGAAGAAGCCGGTCGCTACCGCATCAAGGGCGACGTGGACAAGGCCTGCTACGACAAGGCCTCCGCCTACACCCCCAACCCCGGAGGCGTGGGCCCCATGACCCGAGCCATGCTCCTAGCCAACGTCGTGGAAATGGCCGAACGACACGCCTAGAGTTTCCTAGGAAATTTGGGCAGAGTTGCTTGTATTGTGAGTATCTGTATGCCTGTAGGGTGTGCGTATAACTGAATATCGAGAAATTATCCATCCACTATTAGAAACCATATATTTACATGGCAGAGAACAACACTGAAGTCACCAAGGTTGCCATCAACGACATCGGCACCGAAGAGGACTTCATCAAGGCAGTCGATTCCACCATCAAGAACTTCGATGATGGTGATCTGGTTGAGGGCACCGTCGTCAAGATCGATCACGACGAAGTCCTCCTGGACATCGGCTACAAGACCGAGGGTGTCATCCCCTCCCGCGAGCTTTCCATCAAGAAGGACGTTGATCCTGACGAAGTCGTCGAGGTCGGCGACACCATCGAGGCCCTTGTCGTCACCAAGGAAGACAAGGAAGGCCGTCTGATTCTGTCCAAGAAGCGTGCCCAGTACGAGCGCGCCTGGGGCGACATCGAGAAGATCAAGGAAGCTGACGGCGTCGTTGAGGGCACCGTCATCGAAGCCGTCAAGGGCGGCCTCATCGTCGACATCGGTCTGCGTGGCTTCCTGCCTGCCTCCCTCGTTGAGATGCGTCGCGTCCGCGACCTCTCCCCGTACATCGGCCAGAAGATCAAGGCCAAGATCCTTGAGCTCGACAAGAACCGCAACAACGTGGTCCTGTCCCGTCGCCAGTACCTCGAGGAGACCCAGTCCGAGGTCCGCGAGACCTTCCTGTCCCAGCTCAAGAAGGGCCAGATCCGTGAGGGCGTGGTGTCCTCCATCGTTAACTTCGGCGCTTTCGTCGATCTCGGCGGTGTTGACGGCCTGATCCACGTTTCCGAGCTGTCCTGGAAGCACATCGACCACCCGTCTGAGGTCGTCAAGGTCGGCGACAAGGTCACCGTCGAGGTGCTCGACGTCGATCTCGACCGTGAGCGTATCTCCCTGTCCCTGAAGGCGACTCAGGAGGATCCGTGGCAGCGCTTCGCTCGCACCCACGTTCCCGGCCAGATCGTCAAGGGCAAGGTCACCAAGATCGTCCAGTTCGGTGTCTTCATCTCCGTCGAGGACGGCATCGAGGGCCTGGTGCACATCTCCGAGCTCGCCAACCGTCACGTCGAGAACCCGGAGACCGTGGTCAAGCCGGGCGAGACCGTGTTCGTCAAGGTGATCGACGTCGACCTCGATCGTCGCCGCATCTCCCTGTCCCTCAAGCAGGCCAACGACTCCGTTGACCCGGCTTCCGAGGACTTCGATCCGGCCATCTACGGCATGCCGGCCGAGTACGACGAGCAGGGCAACTACAAGTACCCCGAAGGCTTCGACCCGAACACCAACGAGTGGATCGCTGGTTACGAGAAGCAGCGCGAGGAGTGGGAGTCTCAGTACGCCGCCGCTCACGAGCTGTGGGAGGAGCACAAGGAGTTCGTGGCCAAGGAGCTGGAGAACGCTGCCGAATCCGCAGCCGCCGACGGCCAGGGCCCGAAGGAAGAGAAGCCGGTCGAGGAGACCTCCAACTACTCTTCCGCTGCTCCGGCTACCGGTACCCTCGCCGACTCCGATCAGCTCGCCGCCCTGCGCGACCAGCTGCTCGGCAAGTGAGTTTGCCGCGAAGCTAGCGCTTAGCGTGTAAAGAAACCCGGTCCGATTGGGCCGGGTTTCTTGTGTTTTTGGAGTTATCCGCCAATGACTCCCCTCAGTCTCGCTACGCGAGCCGGCTCCCCTCCCTGAGGGGAGCTGTCGGCGATAGCCGGCCGAGGGGAGCGCCAGCTATCATGGGCACCATGATGCGAATAGGACTGACCGGCGGCATCGCCGCGGGCAAAAGTACGGTGGCGGCGCAACTCAAGCAACTCGGCGCGTTGCATATCGACTACGATGCGCTGGCGCATCAGATCGTCGAACCCGGGGGAGTGGCGCTGCCACAGATCGTCGCCGAGTTCGGTCCTGATGCATTGCTCGCCGATGGCACTATGAACCGGCCATGGATTGCCGATCATGTCTTCGGCGCGAACGCCGCGCCGGGCGCACGTGAACGGCTCGACGCCATCGAGCACCCATTGATCTATGCCGAGGCGGCGCGACTGGAGCATGAGCACCCCGAGGCAGCCATCATCATTCACGACATTCCACTGCTCGCCGAGGTCATTGACGATATTCCATTCGCCTTTGACCATATCGTCACGGTCGAAGCTCCCGTGTGCATGCGGCTCGACCGTATGGTCGAGGAACGCGGCATGAGCCTGGAACAGGCCGAGGCCCGCATCCGCCACCAATCCAGTGAGGAGGAGCGGCGGGCCATAGCCGATATCGTCATCGACTCCACCCATCCATTGCCCGAGATGCTGGCCCAAGTGGGTGAGATATACGCAGGATGGTGCGCAGGTCGCTAAGATGAGGCCCTATGGGATTCAATATCGAGCGCGCGGACAAGCCTTTCGTCGTCAAATCGCCATATAAGCCATCCGGCGACCAGCCGCAGGCCATCGCCGAACTGGCCGAACGCATCGAAAACGGCGAGAATGATGTGGTTCTTATGGGTGCCACCGGTACCGGCAAAACCGCAACCACCGCCTGGCTGATCGAAAAGCTGCAGCGACCGACCCTGATTATCGAGCCCAACAAGACGCTCGCTGCGCAGCTATGCGCCGAATTCCGCGAACTCATGCCGGACAACGCCGTGAGCTACTTCGTGAGCTACTACGACTACTACCAGCCCGAGGCATACATCCCGCAGACCGACACCTATATAGAAAAGGACTCCAACATCAACGACGATGTGGAGCGCCTGCGCCACCAAGCCACCGCAAACCTGCTGACCCGCCGCGACTGCGTGGTTGTGGCCACCGTCTCCTGCATCTACGGCTTGGGCACGCCGGAAGAATACGCCGGTCGCATGCTCTTCCTCAAAGTCGGGCAGGAAATCAACCGCGACGACCTGCTGCGCCAATTCGTGGCCATGCAGTACAAGCGCAACGACATCGCCTTCACGCGCGGCACCTTCCGCGTGCGCGGCGATACGGTCGAAATCATCCCCGTCTACGAGGAACTGGCCGTGCGCATCGAATTCTTCGGCGACGAGATTGACCGCATCTCCACGCTGCACCCGCTGACCGGCGACGAGATCGACGAGGAAAACGAAGTCCACATCTTCCCGGCCTCCCATTATGTGGCCGGCCCCGAACGCATGGAACGGGCGCTCAAAACCATTCGCGAGGAACTCGACGAACGCCTGGCAGAACTGCGCAAACAAGGCAAGGAGCTGGAAGCGCAGCGCCTCAACATGCGCACCACCTACGATCTGGAAATGCTCACCCAAGTTGGCGTGTGCTCAGGCGTCGAAAACTATTCGCGCCACTTTGACGGCCGCGCCGCTGGCACCCCGCCGCACACGCTGCTCGACTTCTTCCCTGACGACTTCCTGCTGGTCATCGACGAATCACACGTCACTGTGCCGCAGATCGGTGCCATGTACGAGGGCGATGCCTCCCGCAAGCGCACGCTGGTCGAACACGGCTTCCGCCTGCCCTCCGCGATGGACAACCGACCACTCAAATGGCCGGAATTCCTGCAGCGCGTCGGCCAGACCGTGTACCTGTCCGCCACGCCAGGCGACTATGAGATGGGACTGTCCGATGGGGTGGTCGAACAGATTATCCGCCCAACCGGTCTGCTGGACCCGAAGATCGACGTACGCCCGGTCAAGGGGCAGATCGACGATCTGCTCGCCGAGATCAAGGCCCGTGTGGCCAAGAACGAGCGCGCGCTGGTCACCACTCTGACCAAGAAGATGGCCGAGGACTTGACCGACTATCTGCTGGAACGCGGCATCAAGGTCGAATACCTGCATTCTGATGTGGATACGTTGCGCCGCGTCGAACTGCTGCGCATGTTGCGCGAAGGCAAGATCGATGTGATTGTCGGTATCAACCTGCTGCGTGAGGGCCTCGATTTGCCGGAAGTATCGCTGGTGGCGATTCTTGACGCCGACAAGGAAGGATTCCTGCGCTCCTATCGTTCGCTCATCCAGACCATCGGCCGTGCGGCCCGAAACGTGTCCGGCACGGTGATCATGTACGCCGACGAGACCACCGAAGCCATGCGGCAAGCCATCGACGAGACTGACCGTCGCCGCGCCAAGCAGATTGCCTACAACCAGGAGCATGGCATCGATCCCAAGCCCCTGATCAAGAAGATCAGCGACGTCAACGACATGCTCGCCAAGGAGGATGTGGACACCCAGACCTTGCTTGAAGGTGGCTACCGCAACGCGGGCAAGGCCGGCAACACGCACCTGGGCGTGCCGGTACTCGATCCCAACGAGGCAGACAAACGCCACGAGGAGATCCTGAAGGCCGGCCTGCCCGCGCAGGACCTCGCCGACCTGATTCGCCAACTGAGCGAACAGATGCACACCGCCGCCGAACAACTCCAGTTCGAACTTGCGGCCCGTCTGCGCGACGAGATCCGAGACCTCAAAAAAGAACTCCGTCAAATGACGGAAGCCAACAAGTAACCAAATTCCCATACCCGAGGCGGGCAGTCAGGGGATGCGTTGTCGACCGTAAAGACTTGGCCTGAGCGGCCCGGAGCGTGTCGAACAACACATCCCCTGACTGCCTGGCGATCAGCGCTACCGGAACGGCCCCAAAACCGTCACATACATAAGTTAGTGTAGGGAATCATGGCAGAAACCCCACTCGCATTTGAAATCATCACCTTCGTGGTGCTCGCGTTGTTCTTTATCGTCGACCTGTTCGTCATCGGGCGTCGACCGCATGTGCCCTCCACCAAGGAATGCGTGCAGCATATCGCCTTCTTCGTGGTTATGGCGCTGATCTTCGGCGGATGCATCTGGTTCTTCGCCGGCTCCAAGCCCGCCATCGAGTTCTATTCCGGCTGGCTCACCGAATACTCGTTGTCCATCGACAACCTATTCGTGTTCGTCATTATCATGTCGAACTTCGCGGTGCCCAAGCAGATTCAGAAGTATGTGCTGTCCATCGGCATCACCATTGCTTTGATTTTCCGTGGCATTTTCATTCTGATCGGCGCGGCCCTGATCTCCCGCTTCACGTGGGTGTTCTTCCTGTTCGGTGCCTTCCTGATCTACACCGCCGTCAAACTGGTGCTCGGCGGCGATGAAGATGAGGAATATCACGAGAACGGCATCATCCGTAATCTGCGCAAGATCATCAAGATTACCGACGACTACGACGGCGAGAAGCTGCGCACCACCAAGAACGGCGTGCGTTACTGGACCCCGATGCTCATCGTGTTCCTGACCATCGGCACCACCGACGTCATGTTCGCTTTCGATTCGATTCCCGCGATCTTCGGCCTGACCAAGGATCCGTTCCTGGTGTTCACCTCCAACGTGTTCGCCCTGCTCGGCCTGCAGCAGCTGTACTTCCTGCTGGGTGCTCTGCTCGACAAGCTCGTCTACCTGCCTGCCGGCCTGTCCGTGGTGCTGGGCTTCATCGGCGTCAAGCTCATCATGGAGGCCCTGCACGGCAATACCTTGCCGTTCATCAACGGAGGCGAAGGCATCCATTGGGTGCCGGAGGTGCCCACATGGCTGTCGCTGGCTGTGATTGTGCTCGCAATTGGCGGCGCATCCGTGGCTTCCGTGATCAAGATGAAGAGCATGGAAAGCGCTGAAAAGGCCTGAAATCGTTAGAGAATACAACCCTTAAACCCAGTCAACACAACAATGTGAGCGCTCACAACACACCGTGAAGAAAACTTGTCATGAGTCGGCTCGCGCTAGTAGACTGGGTTTCGGCAAATGGGGCAATCGCGCCTCGAACCAAATTGAACAAGAATAGGCAGGCATTCATGCGTAAAGCCAAGATCGTAGACACCATTGGTCCTTCCACCGAGGATTACGACAACCTCCTGAAGCTCGTTGAAGCTGGTATGGACGTTGCTCGTCTGAACCGCTCCCACGGCACCCCCGAGGATCACCTCAAGGTCTACAACAACGTGCGCAAGGCCAGCGAAGCCACTGGTCGCAACGTTGCCGCGCTCGTTGATTTGCAGGGCCCGAAGATTCGCTGCGGTTGGTTCAAGAAGAACGCCGATGGCGAAGACAAGGTTCAGCTGCAGCTCGGCCAGGAATTCGTCATCACCACTGATGACGTCGAGGGCGACGAGCACATCACCTCCACCACCTTCAAGGGCCTGCCGGGCGATTGCCACCCGGGCGACCCGATCCTGATCGATGACGGCAAGGTCCGTCTTGAGGTCACCAAGGTCGAGGGCAACAACGTGTACACCAAGGTCGTCGTGGCCGGTCCTGTGTCCTCCCACAAGGGCATCAACCTGCCGGGCGTCGCCGTCTCCCTGCCGGCTCTGACCGAGAAGGATGAGGCCGACCTGCGTTGGGCCATCCGCACCGGTGCCGACATCATCGCCATGTCCTTCGTGCGTTTCGCCACCGACATCGACCGCGCCCACGAGATCATGGACGAGGAAGGCCGTCGCATCCCGATCATTGCCAAGATCGAGAAGCCGCAGGCTCTGGAGAACCTCGAAGAGATCGTCAAGACCTTCGACGGCGTCATGGCCGCCCGTGGCGACATGGCCGTTGAGTGCCCGCTGGAAGAGGTCCCGCTGGCCACTAAGCGCATCATCGAGCTGGCTCGCCAGTACGCCAAGCCGGTCATCGTGGCTACCGAAGTCCTCGGCTCCATGGTGAACTCCCCGGTTCCGACTCGTGCAGAGGCTTCCGACTGCGCCAACGCCATCCTCGACGGCTCCGACGCCACCATGACCTCCAACGAGACCGCCGTTGGTAAGTACCCGGATGTGACCGTGGCCACCATGGCCCGTATCTCCGGCTACGCCACCGACCACGGCTTCGACCGTATCCCGGAGCTCAAGAACCTTGACATGTCCTCCACCGGCGCTGTCTCCTCCGCCGCTGTGGACCTGGCCGACAAGCTCAACGCCAAGGCCATCGTTGCTTACACCCAGACCGGTGCCACCGTGCACCGCGTCTCCCGTGAGCGTCCGGCCGCCCCGATCTACGGCCTGACCAGCAACGAGCACACCTACCACTGGCTGGCTCTGTCCTGGGGCACCGAAGCCTTCCTGCTCAAGGAGGACTACCACGACAAGTCCCGCAAGGATCTCATGGTCTACACGGACAAGGTCCTCAAGGATGCTGGCAAGGTTGCTGACGGCGACAAGATCGTCATCCTGAGCTCTGCTCAGGGCGATCACCAGCCTGGCCGCACTGACTCCATCTACGTGCACACCGTTGGCGCTTGCGACTGATTTCAGGCTTCTGGTAGCTGCTGACAGCTAGCATATAGCACACGAAAGCCCCCATCCAAAGTGGATGGGGGCTTTCGTTATCTGTTATGTTGCGATTGTGTGGTGATTGCAATGGCCCACAGTCACCGCGGTGATCGAGCGTGGCGATCAGTCGTTGAGATGATCGAGCGTGCCGCTCTTCAGGCGCAAAATAGCGACCATGGTCTTGGCATCCACAATCGTGCCATTGACCACCATCTCATAGGCATCGTCCACCGACACCATACGCACGTCGGAACGCGGAGTCTCCGGGCCGATTTCCTGACGGGAAGCCGGGGTAAGACCGGTGGCGAAGAAGATTGCGGTGTGCTGGGTGGAATAGCTCGGCGTGTTCATAAAACGGGTGAACTGCGTAAGCTTGGTGGCGTCGAAACCGGCCTCTTCGGCCAGCTTGCGCTTAGCTACATCGGTCGGGCGTTCGGACGGGTTGTTGGCGTGACCGGCCGGAATCTCCAACGTCCAACGATGGTTGGCGATGCGATACTGCTCGACCAGCGGAATCATGCCATCATCGGTGACGGCCAGCACAGCCACAGTGTCGCCATTGTTCTCCTGAACAAAGTAGCGTTCAAACGAACCGATTTGATTCGACTCATAGGAGACGTGATCGACATTGAAATAATGCGTCTCCACAATCTGTCTACGGGAAATCTCCTTGACCGGAGAGGGGCGCCAGGGATCGAACTGACGGTAAGTTTCGTTGCTCATAAGCCCTCCTAACAAAAGCGATACATCGAAACTACAGCCCATTGTAAGCGGTGAAACCACGCAGGAGAACGGGCAACACACGGGTGCGCCGTCCGCGATATCGACGTGTTTCGCCTGTTTCACCGGGGGGAATGGAGGATTGGCGCGTGTCTTGTGTCGCAAGAGTCGAATTGGTATGCTACTCTCTTCAGAGTGCTTTGGCACGCCCTCGTATCCCAATTGGTAGAGGAAGCAGCCTCAAAATCTGCGCAGTGTGGGTTCGAGTCCCACCGAGGGCACCAAAAAGTCCGGGTCATACGGCATCACGATGGCGCGGGGCGAATTGTTCGCTCCGCGCTTTTTCGTATTCTCGGCATCGTCTGGCCTCACGATGTAGCGTGGACCGGCGGCACCGGCCAGCTCTTGGGATGGGATTGCATTATCAACTGCGTACTGAGTACGCAGCTGATAATGGTCTGATGGCATGGTGACATTGTTCGTCACGAGGTATGCAACGGAGACATTGAAGAATGCGGATAGATATGCGAGATCGTCGGCGTTCCATCGAACTTTCCCTCCCAGCTTCAGGTTTAGAGTGGATTGAGTGATGTGCATGGCATTAGCGATACTCGTCTGAGGAACGCGATGACGCTGCTTAAGGAAATATACGTTGTCGGTAATAATTTGACTTAAAACCTTAGGTAGGCCGTTGTCAGTGATTTCTGTCTCTTTGTTCATTGGTGAAGTACTCATAAAGCAATGATACCTTCTTCTTTATTGGTTTGTCCAATACCATGCTATGCTATAGGTATGCCCAATAGAACGATAGATAAACTGATGGCGGACAGGGTGGACCGTTTGCGTCGCCAGGCCAATATGACTCAGCAGAGATATGCGGCTGAGGTACTGCATTGCTCGCAGGGCACGGCTTCCACGAAATTGGCTGGAAAGACTCGCATGAGTTCATCAGATGTGCTGAACAGTGCGAAGGCCTTCAATGTCTCCACGGATTATATTTATGGACTTTCCGATAGTCCCGAGCCTGGATGTCAAGAAGGGGTGACGGCATGAGCGAGAGAGTGTTGTGGCTTCGGTTGTGCGTGACCGGACTGACTCCCGAGTGCGGGGAGATTGTCGGATTGCGCATCGTCGACAGGCAGGCGCATCGCACGGTGTTCGACGCGTTCTTCCACCCCGTCAGGGAAGACGGCTGGAAGAGCGTGCCGGCAGGAGGGGTGAACGTGAACCTGGCGAACCGTTTGCCGTTGAGTATCTACGTGGATGGGATCGAACGGATTCTGTCCGGTGCGACTTTGCTGCGGGGCGAGCATGTGGAACGCGACATCCGTTTCCTGCGCGCCGCCGGCGTCCGTATCGAGGACCAGGTCGTGGCGCGTAGCGTCATGGTCGAACGGCATAAGAGACTTGCGTCGGGGATTGCCGTCCCCACGCGCACCGGGAATCGGGCTTGCCGGCCCATCCCGGTGGGATGAACAACCATCCCTTACCCGAAACAAACCCATCCACCACCCATCTGCAGTGAAAAGAGAGAACCGGGAATGCCAACCCTACAAGCGCGTGCGGCTCATGGCGGCCACAGCGGATCGACGCCCCTCGGCGACCGCGGAAGCGACGTCGTGAACGAACCCATACGCGTCGTCACAGGTCGCGGCGGCGAGCACGATGCCGGACGAGAGCCCTGCGTCGAACAGCTCGCCGTCAGTGATCCCCGTGGACAGCATCCAACGCAGCCCATCCATGACGGCGGGATCCGTGACATTACGGAACAGACCATCGGCGACGGCCATGCGATAGGCCAGCCAGGCCAGACGCGCCCGCCGCGCGAGCACCGTTTCGTCACGGGCCAGCGCCTCGTAACGCAGAGCCGCCCGGACCGTCATGATCGGGGAGACATGGAGACGCAGGGGCATCGATGCGCCTTGCAGGAACCCGGATATCCGGTCCACCGTCATGAGACGGCGGCGGAGGACGAGGGAGAAGCCCGCAGTGTTGTCTTCCATCATGACCGCCGATCGATTGTGCTTGGAGACGATATCCGTTCCATCCATCCACGCGTCCCACAGGTGATATCGGGCGCACGGGACGGTCCGTGAAAAAGAGAATGCCCGCACGCGAATTGCCGTTCGCGTGCGGGCGATGGTCCCATCCTTTACCCATTTGCATTGCCCCTTGCCGGACGAATCCGGCTCGGGCGAGGGAACCAGCAGAAGCCAACCCCACCAATCATCACATCAGAAGGAGCCGGCAAGACCGACCCCGACCAATCGTCGGACCAGAAGACCAATCGTCGGACCAGAAGACCAATCGTCGGACCAGAAGGAGCCAATCATGACCAATTCTTACATCAACCCCACCCAGCCGACCGCCAGTGAACCCCGATATTCACAGGATGCCCCCGCATGGCAGGACGTCGAGATCGTCGACGTGCCCGCCGTGGAGGAACCGGAGCCGGCCGAGGGCGCGCCCGAGCCGATCCGCATCATAGACGAGCCGGAACCGGGGGGAGGCCACGGCAGGCGACGCGGTCATCGAATACACGCGCGACCACCTGCCCGTCAACATGGGCGTCGACACGAACCACAGCGATTTCACGCGCGAACAGGCCGAACAGCTCGTCGGCGACATCCAGGAACAGCTCTACGAGACCGCGAAAAGCCAGAAAAGCCTGCACGACCTGATCGCCCAGGCATACGACGGACGCGCCTGGATCGCCCTCGGATACCCCGCGGGACTGATCGGCTGGAACCAGCTATGCCAGGACAGGTTCACCGCCGACGCGGTCCGTCTCACCGTCCAGCAACGCACCAACCTCATCCTCAGCTTCCAGGACGACCCGATCAGCAACAGGTCCCTCGCGGCCGCGCTCGGAGTCAGCGAGGGCACGGTCAGGAAGGCCGTCAAAAAGGCGAAGGGCGCCGCCGCGAAGCCGAAGCCGGTCGTGGGTGCGGACGGCAAACGCCACAGCGTGCCGGAGCTCACGCCGGCGGAACGCCTCGAGCTCGACGCGAAGATCCATGACATGAACCTGCCCGTCGAGGAGGGCGGCCAGGGCATGACCCAGCAGGAGATCGCCGCGAAGCTCGACATGGCGCAATCCACGATCTGCACGAGCATCAAACGCGAGACCATGCGGCGCATGAGCGAGGGACTCGAACCCGCGGCCCCCGCACCGGTCGACGAGACCGGCGCGATCGGCGTGCTGCCCGACGACACGGCGATCGATCTGGGAGGAGGCCGGCTCGCCGCGGACGACATGAACTTCGTGGAAGCGTTCCGCACCGCCGCGGGAGACGCGAACGCCGGACTGACCCGCCTCGTGGAGCTGATGAGCTCCAGCCGGTGGCAGCCGGGCAGCGAGGCCGTCGACGAGATCGTCACCCGCGCCGGCCGCGACATCAAGGGCGTGCTGGCCAACGTGGGCCCGTTCATGCGCCTCGTCGACCACGACCTCGAGGACATGTGGCCCGCCGACGAGAACGACCGCAGCCGCGACCAGGACGAGGTCAACGGACTGTTCGACCAGATCCTGACCGTCGCGTCGGAATGCGCCTGACCCGTTAGCAGAGAAGGCCGGCCATGAGGGCCGGCCGGAGAGGAACCAGGATGAACGATAGGAAAACCATGGAAAACGGGAACGCCGGCGGGCGGGAGAGCGTGAGCATGCTGCCCGGCGTGACGGTGGGCGTGATGATCGCGGTCATCGCGTTCGTGCTCTCGTTCGACGCGTTGAGGCTCGTGTTCGTGTCCAGCGGCATCAACCCGCTCCTGTCATGGGGAGGCCCCCTGTGCGTGGACGGCACGATCCTCCTGTGCACATGGGCGACATGGGGATTCCGCAAAGGCCACATCCGCGGACGCTGGTACCCATGGGCCGGACTCGTGCTGTTCTCGCTGTTCAGCGTGACGGGCAACGCGTTGCACGCATGGCTCAACGCCGGCGGCATGCTCCCCACGTGGGGTGCGCCCGCAATCATGAGCATCCCGCCCATCGCCCTGCTCTACTCTACCCACCTGATCGTGATCATCGCCGGCGACCGGCAGGACAAGCTCGCCAGGACCACCGGCAAGGCCGCCGGCCCCGATGACGGGCACGCCGGACCCGCCGCAGCCACGCCGGAAACGGCCGGCACGGAACCGGTCCGGAAGGAACCCCGCCGGGCCATCACCACGCCGACGGCCGGACCGGAGCCGGGCAAAGCCACGGAACCCGCGCCCGCCGACCCGTTGGACCGTTACCTGTTCGATCCGCCGGCCCCGGCGGAAACCGACGCGAATCGGGAAAAGAAGGAGGATCCGGCGGAGGACATCCCGTTCGACCAGGACCTCACATGGCCCTCCGTGACGTCCACGACCACGACGTCCGCAAGGCCCACGGAGTCCACAATCCACATGGTCCGCATGGACCAGGCCCATGCGGACCAGGACCTTGCGGACCAGGACCGCATGGGCCGGAAACCCGAGATGGATCCCAAGGGCCAACCGGGCCCAACGACGGAGGGCCATGCGGGCCACGCAGAACCTGAGCCCGCGGAATCCCACGAAGGGGCCATGTCCGGCCCGGACCGTTCCTCCGACACGGGATCGGCCCACGATGCCGGCCCAAAAGCCGGTGAGCCGGCGCGCAAGGCGACGGCCGGCTTCGACCCCGACGAATGGCTCGCATGGGCCGACCGGCTGAAGGCCAACGGCGAGACGGTCACCTCGACCCGGGCCGTGGCCGACGGTCTCGCCCCATCCACCACCACGGCCAAACGACGCCTGCACACGCTGCGCCGCGAGCATCCCGGAAGGTTCTGACCATGAGGGAAAGCGATGAACCGTTGACGGACACATTGGTCCGCTGCCTCGCCGACCCCACGGACCTGAAAGCCCTCGAACGGCTCGAGAACGACGGGGGCCAAGCCGGGGCCAGGCTCATGCGCGCCCGCCTCGCCGACCAGGCCGCACTCCGGCTCGACGCCGCGCTGGAGGACAACCGGGCGCGCGTGCGCCGGCAGCTGGGCCGCGACTGGGCATGGGCCACGGACGAGGTCATGAGCGACCTGACGATACGCACCATCCGCCGACTCGACTACTGGCACCGCACCAACACGGACCGGGACGAGGGAGGGGCGACGAGCCTGGCCGCGTTCGTCAACCAGCTCACCGGCACCGTGGTCGGCGAATGGTTCAAAACCCAACGGCCCAAACACCGCACGGGCATGACCCAGACCCCGGAACGGCGCGCGGGAAGGCTGAAACCACCCACGGACCCGGACGACCGGACGGCGTGGGAACGGTGGCGCCGGCACGAGCAGACCCTCGCCGACTCCGACGTGATCTGCGACGCATCCGACATCTTCGAGGGACGCGACGGCGACGGCGAGAGCCCCGGATCGCCCGCCGCGGGCGACCGGGAAAGCTACCGGCAATGGGACGGCGACACGGCGGACGCCCCATTGCCGGTCAGCGCCGGATACAAGACGGACATGGAGGCCCTCGCCCTCGCGGTCCAGGCCGAATGGGGACTCGCCGCGTGGAGGAGGATCCTGACCCGATGCATGACCTCGAACCGCGCCCGTCCCCTGCTCAGGGAGATCCGCCACTGGCTCGAGGCCCACCACAACGGGACCACCCCGAGGCTGGACCGCTACCCCTACCTCAGGGCATGCGCCGGCACAGGCGCCCGTAATCGGCCGAAAACCGGCGATGGGCGAGTGAAAGAACAAACGAAAGGACAACGGGAAGGCGGACGACGAGGCCCGCGAACCATAGAGGAACGAAAGGAACGACCATGACCACGATGATGCCGGCCCCGGCAGGGGCCGAACCCGACGCCGTCACCCTGCAGATACCCGCGATCCCCATGACATGGGAACAGGCGTCGAGCATGCTCGACGCGACGTTCGACGCATGGAGGATGCTCTCCGGCGAGATCGACGCCGCCCGCGGCGACGACTGGCAATGGATCCAGGAGATCCTCGCCCTGCCCGCGCACACCCGGTACATCAAGGCCGCGGGCGACGAGGCCATGGTGTGCTCCGCCGCGATGTGCGAGACATGGCCCGGCAGATGGCATGATCTGCTGCGCGCACGAGTGCAGGACGTCATCGACGCGCTCGTCTCCCACGAACGGGAGATCCGCGCCATGGACCCCGGCATGTTCGCGCGCATGCCCTCGCCCTCCCTGTGCGACAGGGTGCGGAAACGCCATGACCCGACCCGGACGACATTGGGCATGACGGTGCAAGAGCTCGCCCGATGAGGCGACAGGAAAGGAACGGAAGACGATGCGGATCATCATCGACGGACACGGCAGGATCGACCGGCAGGCCATGGCCGTGGAACGCCTCAAGACCATCGACATGACGCCGGCCGGGGGCGGGGACGCCCAGGACTGGGTAGGCGCATGGCTCGACGGGTTCGACCAGGCGCTCGACCTGTGCCGCGCCCTCGAAACCGCCCTCGACGCCGACATGGGGAAGGAGCTGTCCGGCGATGCGCGATGACGGACACAAAGACGGGAAGGAACCCGCGGGCCGCTCCTCCACATCGGCGGGAGCCCGGTACGGAAGCCTGGAACCCACCAGCAAGGCGTTCGACAGGCTCATGCAGGAACACAAGAAGGAACGCGAAACGAAAGGGGCAAGACCATGAGCTGGCAATGCACGTCATGGGCGCTCAGGGAGGCGCCCGCACCCACGGCCACGGCCAGACTCGTGCTCATCGCCCTGGCCGACCGCTGCCAGCCCGACGGACGCAGCGCATGGCCCACCGTGGACACCCTGATGCTCGAGGCGCACACGAGCGAATCAAGCGTCAAACGTGCCTTGAAGGCGCTCGAGGAGACGGGATGCATCCGCCGGGGCAACCAGAAGCTCGCCCAATGGGACGAGCACGGCAACTACGTGCCCGACCCGTACCGGTCCGTCGTCTGGGAATGCTGCATGAACGTGACCCTCGAGCACGTGTCCGAGAAACCCGGACGACAGGCCAGGGCGGAACGCGCCGAACGGCTCGAAAACGTCGACGCGACGGACGGGGCAAAAGGCACCGGTCTCAGGGGTGTCAAAATGACACCCCTGGAAAACGGCGGAAACAAGCCAAAACCCAGAGGTGTCAAAATGACACCCCTGGACGATGACGGCCAGGCCAGGGGTGTCACCAGTGACACCTCCAGAGGTGGCGCCAGTGACACCCCTATAGAAAGAACAAATACCAAACAAATAACCCTTCTGCCTCCTACGGAGGCATCTCCCCGCGACGGGGAGAGCCGCGACGGGGAAGAGCAGACGGACACCATCATCGACGCATCGGACGGGACCGGTGCGACGGACGCCACGACGGGCGACGGAACCGAACGCTGGCAGGACGCCGAACCCGAACCCGAACCCGCGACAGGGATCGACGCCCGAACCCGTGCCGAACGGCTCGTCGAACGGCTCCAAGGCCGGCGGGCCGCCATGGGCCTGACCCCGCGGCCAGCCGGCCCACGCGACCTCGACGCCGTGACCCGGCTCGTCGAACGGCTCGACGCCGCCGGCGAACCCGACACGAGCGGGCTCATGGAACGGGTCCTCGACCACGCGCTCGACAACGGGTTCCAGGCCAAACGCGTCGACACGGGACGCCGCTTCGCCCGCCTGTTCGACGAACTGCGCGACGACCTGACCTGCGACCAGCGAACCCTCGAACGCCGACGCCGGGAGCATGCCGACGCCAGCCAACCCACCGGAAGCGACACAGGGGAGAGCCGGCCGGCGGAACCGGAATCCTACGAGACCCGGGCGCGCCGCATGCTCGCCGACCGCATCGGCGCCGACGCCGACGGGCCGACCGCCATCCGCGCCCTCGCGGACAGGCTGCGCCTCGACCCCGACCCGGACCCCGGCCAGGCCTCACGCTACATCGAGCTCGCGCTCCGGGCCGGCCGCAAAACCCGGGCCGAACAAGCCCGTCTGCACGCCGAACGATCGAGGGAACTCCACGACTACCGCGCCTCGCACGGCGGCAGCTGCTTCGCCGGCAACTGGCAACTGGAGCAGGCAACATGACGGGCTCAACCAAGACATCCGAACACGCGGACTCGTGCCCAATCCATGAGTCCATGCATGGCCACTCGCCAGGGGAAGGACGAGGAATGAATCATCAGGAAGACGAGAACGCCGAAGCGCCAGGCATGGGGCCTGATGGAATGGCATCAGTCCATGACGTCGGCGCGTACGCCCCTCAAACGGCTGGTCGTGGCGATCCAATTCCCGTCACCGTCGCGGGTCTCCCACTTGACGGCGAAGTATTCCTCACCGGATACTCCAGGAGAGGAAGCGACGGAAGGGCATTGTCCCGCCCTGACGGACATCCCGCCAGGTTTGGCGATTGGAAGGAATGCCCAGCAACTGTATCCTGCCTCCTGCCCACGTTCCAAAGCAAAGGGAAGGGAGCAGGGACCGCCGTCGGCATATACGACCTGAAGCATGAGAAGGACATCGGGCTCCAGGACGCGGTGGCCGGACTTCTCGTTGAGGCCACGCGCTGCCTCATTCGTGGGCACGGACAATACGAGACAAGCGCCGTGATCGGCGGCCCAGGCATCGATGTACCTTTTCAGGGCGAGTGCGACGCCCCTGCGCCTGTACTCGTCGACGACTGCGATCCCCTCGACTTCGGCGACCGTACGCCTGACAAGCTCCGCGCACTGATACGCTCCGGCCGACGCGGAGAAATACCCGAGGAACGACTGGGCTGCCTGTATTCCTGGCGTGACGAAGGCGGCGCCTATGAGGCCGTCCTTGGAGAACGCCCCTATAAAAAGAGGCCTCAACGTGCCGTCATCCTCGACCGGCCGCTTTGGGAATTCTATATCGGCAAGATGAGGGATCTGTTCGACAATCAGACGCTTGGCCCTCTTTATCTCCACCTTATTGACCACTGGTCTGATCCTGACGATTCCGACACCGTCGAAATGATCAACGGACTCGATGCCGGAACCCCCGCATTGATTGATTCCATCCTTCATGATCCCGATTATCCGCCATCAGCCCGATATCGGCAATAAAACAATGCCGACGGTCATCGGAATCGGACAATCATCGGCGGCTTCCCGTCGGGCCGCCGATGGTATCGAGCCACTGCTTGTTGGTCAGGGCATCCGCCTCGGCCTTTTCCGCGGAATTCAATGCTCGTCCGCTTTTAGATTCGTCCATATTCGTCATGCCTTCTTCTGCGGGAGGGGAAAATGAGCTTTGTTGTCATCGCCGTGTTGATTGTACTGACCGCTTTGGCCGTCGGATATGTGGGGTTGCTCTTGGAAGAACACGCGGAATGGAGGGAATGGCACGTACCACGGGGCAAGGAATTCATATCCTATCCATTGGAATACGGGGAACATGACGGGCTGCTCCTGACGGACGTGGAATACGCCACCTGCAAGGACCTGCTCGAGGTGCGCTACACCGTGGAGAACCGGAACAAGGGCCAGACACCGGTCCGCAACGACCTCATCCTGGCGTTCCAGAACGGCATCGGGCTCAGGACCGTGTCCCCGACGACCTGGACCGTGATGCTCGAGGGAGCCCATGCGCGAATGACCCAATCATTCCGGCTCAGGGACCGGAGCGCACCGCCCGTGATCCAACCGGACCGGACCTGGTGACAGCCGATTCCCTTCCCGACGAATCCATCGGGGAACGGCCGCTTCCTCCTTGTAAAAATAAACCCCGCGCCGTGCGGCCGCGGGGCTCTCGCATCGTTTCCTATTCCATCGCTTTCGGACGTCCGGGTCTGAGCTCGCGGGTCTGCGCCCATGCGCGAACCGCGTCCTCGGAATAGAGGGGGCCCTGTGAGGTCTCTATCACCGGCTTGGGAAAGGATTCGATCCTGGGAAACGCGTACGCCCTCTGTCTGGTGACGCCGGTCATGCGCGCGATCTCGGCGTAGCCCACCACCGGCGGGTATAGGGGTTCGCGGTTTCGCGCCACGGCGTCGGCCCATTCCCTCGCTTCGAGTCCCGTCACCGATGCGCCGGGCATGTTCTCTTCGAGGAGCGTGCGCGCCTTGGCCAGCGCCGTCTCCCCGTCCGGGGCGTCGACGGCGAGGGTCAGTCCGCCGCCCGTGTGCCCGGGGTCGACCGCCACCGAGGCCCCGTATCTTCCGAGGGCTTCCATGAGGTCGAACGCCGCGTCCTCGTCGAGTCTCGCCTTGAAGTCAAGGGAAACCTGCCATTCTCGTGCTCTCGTCATGTTTCACCTATCCGATGTATTGCATGGCGTGCGCCGGGAGATGCCTCCATGGGCGCACGCCATCCAGCCGCCCTAGCGGTCGAAGGTTGATGGGGGAGCAGAGGGTGTGCTAATCTTGCGGTGACAAGCCTAGGAAACTTCGTCTCCGCAAGATTAGCGACCGCTCACTCTTGGAACCCGCCGCGTCTCAGGTATTTCAAGCAATTCTCATACCATCTGGCATCCGAAGGTGTCTTGTGTATGGGAACGCCCGGCTTCGACTTGTCGGGTGGGTAGCACATCCAGCCTTTCTTCTTGGCTTCGATGCGCCATCCCTGTTCCTTGAGCTTCTCAAGGAGCGGCTCTGTTCTCTTATCCTTTATCTGCGATAATCCTTCGACTATCAGCCGTCAGCAATATTTTTGCTGACGGTGACAACAATAACGTTGTTTATTGTCATTGTCAACATTTTGTTTTGGGGCTGCGGACACGAAGGAAGATCGGTCTTGCGCGGCGGAGGAATCCCCCGATATAGAAGGGGCCACGGGTGGCATGGGCGAAGGGGCCACAAGGCAGGGCCCCGGAGAGGCAAGGAGCCGCACATGCAGGACCACAGGACGGAAAGACCGGCCGGACGAGTGTCCGGAATCCCGGGAGGGACCGCACCGGAGGCGGGGACGCCATGGGCATGACGGGTTTCTCGGACGCCGAGATGGCATTGCTGTCCGGACTGGACGCCGTGGCATGGGTCACCCGCACGCGCATCACCTACACGGACTCGTTCAAACGCGAGGCCGTCACACGCTACCGGCGGGGCGAAAGCCCCGTCAGGATCTTCCGCGAGGCGGGGCTCGACCCGCGCATCATCGGCAACAAACGCATCGAACGGTGCATCGCCCGGTGGAAGCGCGAACCGCCGGACGCCGGGACGACGCGCCCGCACGCCCCGGCCGCCGACGCCGGCAGGGAGGGAAGACCCGCGCCGATGAGCGTGGTGCTCGCCCAGACCATGCGCATCAACGCACTCGAGGAACGGCTGCGACGGCTCGAACTGGGCCTGGCGGACGGGACCACCCGATGAGCGCGGGCCCGGCCAATCCCGTCGACCGGCTCGAACAGGCCGCCAAGCAGTTCAAGGACAGCGGCGTGATCCAGCTCGCGGTCCAGGGACTCCTGCTCGAAGGCGTCGCCCGAGACCTGCGCCAATGCGACACGGCCACCGTCGGCTGCGTCGAACTGTCCGCCTGGCTGAACCGGGGGATACGCGAGCTCGAACGGCGCAAAAGGACCGTGGACGCGCAGATCACGCTCATCGGCCCCCAACACGGGGAATACACGAGATACACGAAGTACGGAAGGAACCTATGAACAACGACACCGGCGGCGACCACCCCATGCCGGGCACCCGCACGCGCAGGCTGTTCGACGAGAACCTGTCCATGATCGAGACCATGACGAGGATCGAGATCAGACGTCTGGGCCGCATGCCCCGCGGCACGCACCTCGGCCAGGACGACGGGAACCCCGTCACGGACCTCCTGCCCGACCGGTACCTCGACCGGTATGACCGCGAATTCCTCTACCGCATGCTCGGCTCCACGATACGCCTGCGCGCCCGCCTCGCCGACCCGAAGACTGACCATGCGGCACACAGCGTCATCGAGGAGATCCTCATCAGCAGGGCCGTCAGGCTCGTCGCCGACGACGACAACGAGGAGGGCAGCGGACTCGAGGCATGGCTCGAGGACTGGCTCGGCGACCTCGACGTCGACCGCCTGTACGACCCGGCGGCCGACGAGGCCACACTCGCCTCGGACCCCGCCACCGGATCGGGCGACATGCGCTTCGACCACTGGTTCGAGGACCAATACTGGGCCGACGAGACGGACGGAGGGGAGTGATGGACGACGAACGCCGCAAGGCCATCCTCCTCGCCCTCGCATGCCTCGCCATCCTCATCCTCCTGATCATCGAATGCGCGATCATGCCGCGAATGGGATGGCTGTGGATCATCACCGCCGCCCTCGACCTCGTCCTGCTCGCCATGTGCGTCAGACACATCATCCGCGGAGGCCGCAAGTGAACCCCGTCACCGGGGCCGTGCCGCCCCTCATCAGGGGACACGGCATCCGCTTCGAGGTCGACCGGTGGACATGGAGGCGACTGGATGCGGCGAGGTTCGACGGGGAACGCCGCCACCTGCTCGCCACACGCGGCAGACCCTGGCACGCCGACCCCCGACACGGCGGGGATACGGACGCGCTCGAGACCTGGCGCCTGCTCGCCGGCCGCCACCAGGGCGGCGGCATGGGACTGACCGTCACCGGACCCGGCGGGAAGCTGGACGTCTCCTGGGAGCCCGACGGGGCCATCCCGCCGGACGGCAGGTTCTACCCGAATCCCGACCCGTCGGCCGCATACCCGCTGCTCGAACTCGAACGCGCCGGCATCATCCGCCCGGTCGAACCCGCCATCACCGTCTACGGACCCTACGGGCGGCCGACCCGCCTCATGGAAGTCACCGAACCATACCATAACCCCATGCTGCGCGCGCTGCGGATGAGATGAGAATGGGGCGAGGACGCCGCCTCAGGAAAGAGCGGGACCCCCGTCACGCCACATGGGAACGGCGGAAGACTGGTCGGGCTCAGGCATCGGCCGCCCGAAACCCGGCGAGCCATACGGCGACGCCCATGCGGGCCCGGAGGGATCATACAGCCCGGTGACCGCCTGCGAGGCGTACTCGCGCCAGGAGAGGGATTCGACGGTGGCGACGAGCATTCGGGCCGGCAGGAACCTTCGCATCTCGTCCAGAAAGGCGTCCGAAGACAACACCGACGGGATCTCACGCAGCCGGCCTGCGCGCGCCTCCCATTCTCCGACCTCCCCGTATTCCCCAGCCTTGAGCGTGGCCATCCGGAACGCCCGAGACGCATCCACGTCGGCCCTGGACGACAGCCAGCACATGTCCCACAGGTCACGACGGCGGATATGGGAGGAGCATGCAAACGACAGAAGCTTGTCCGCGAGTATCTCGGTGGGGCTTTCCACCGCCAGGATGATGTCCCCGGCGATCGCCGACACGGAGGGATAATTGACCCTGACCGGCCTCGTCTGCGGCTCATGCGCCGGCACCGATGCGACCTCCAGCTTGATCGACTGGCTCGGCAGATCACGACGTTGCGCCGCCGTGCGGATGGATATGCGCCATCTCCTCACCAGGCCCTCGTCCCGGACCGGTTCGCGAACCTTCACCTGCACGTCCGGGGACATGCCGGCGAGGGAGGACCTGACGCATTCGCCCAACCCCCGAAGGTCATCGACGCCGAAACCCGTGCCGCCGGCGAAGTCGAGGTCCTCGCTGTAACGGGGGGACCCGTGGCGCAGACGCAGGCTCGTGCCTCCTTGGAACACGATCGGGCCGAAGAAGCCGCCGTCCTGCATGGCGGAAAGTATCCGGTAATGCAGCAGTTCCTTCTCCACCACGGGAAGCAGGGCACCCATGCCTTCCGAACGCGCGATGCCCGCCGCGACCGCCTTGTAGTCGAACGCCATGTCACTCCCATCCATCGTCGTTCTCCAATTCATCCATGTCCACGAGATCCAGGTTACGGCCTGTGGCCTTCAGGTCCCGATACGCCCAACGTTTCGACGCGAGCGGCGTCATCCCACCGTCACGCGGCACGAGGTTGGGGAGTATCCTCGACCAGTCGAGCGCGCAGTGCGTGAACTCGATCGTCCCATATGGGGTCACGGCCAAGCCCTCACGGCCGGTGGTCATGAACGTGACGCGATCCACCGGGATCTGGCTGATCACGCCCCAACGGCTCAGCGCGCTCTCCAGGCTCTCCCACACCAGCTGTCGGGGGCGCAGCCGGCGTGCGACGGTATGCAGCGTCGCCTCCCCGAGATGCGCCGACCAGGCGAACGCGTACACGCCGCGCGCGGCGCGGACCAGCACGTTCGCCGCTACCAGGCTCGACAAGGTGCGGTCGAGCCTTTGTCCCGTTTCCCCGAGAACCAGCGCCAGATCCGGCTTGCGATACACGTGCACGCCGAAACCCGTGTCCATATCCCTCAGGCGGTTCATCGCCAACTCCCTACGCATGAACATAAGTATACGTGAATCATCAAAAAAACGCATATTCACGTATACCTATGACGTGGATCCGATTATCGCGGCCGGCGCGGGTGACCCATGCGAAACGCACCGGCCGACAGGAAAGGAGCCATCATGACAGACACCGAAGGCACGGAGGCGAGACGATCCGACGGCGAGGAGACCCAGTTCATCCAACCCATCCGCGACTACGGGCGCGCCGAGACGAAACCGCTCGACCTGCCCCGCGCCACGATCGGCGGATACCGGGCCGACGCCGTGGAACGACGCGTCGCCGAACTCGAACGACGCCGCACGCTCGACCAGGCCGAGATCATCCGGCTCAAACGCGAGAACCACGCGCGGCAGACCGAGAACGGGGAGCTCAACCAGCGTCTGACCATGCTCCGGGAGCAAAACAAGAAGCTCGAATACCAGGCGTCGAACCCCTACGAGCACATCGGCGTCGACATGCAGAACATGGTCAACGGCGCCAAGGCCGAACGCAAGGCCATCCTCGACAAGGCCGAAACGGAAGCCAGGGCCATCCTCGGCAAGGCGCGGGCCAAAGCCGAGACCCTGACCGCCGAAGCGAAGAAAAAAGCGGACGAACAGATCGAACAGGCCACGCGGCGCAAACAGGGGATCGACCAGGAAGCCGACAGGAGAATCGGCGAAAGCCGCGAACAGGCGCAGAAACTCCTGTCCGACGCCAACACCGAAGCCGACCGGATCCTCAAAACAGCCGAGGAGAAGGCCGCGGGAATCGACGCGGAGGCCAAGGCAAGGATCGCGGACGCCGACCGACGCGAACACGAGGCCGCCCACACCGTGGACCAGGCCCGCCGGCTGCTCGCCGACGCGGCCGCCAGACTCGCCCGCCCCATGCCGGAACTCCCGGCCACGAACCCCCGCGAATAGAACCGGCCGGCGCGAGAGTCAGAGACCGTCCGCATAGCCGATCACATCCCGCTCCACCGCACGCACGGCATCGGCGCCGATCCGGGCCACGGGAACGCTCCACATCGTGTCCGACCGCGCGTTGTACAGGCCCAGACGCCGCACCCTGAGATACTCGGGATGCGTGGAATGCAGGCCGAGCCGCCAATAGACGAGCAGCTGCAGCGTGTACGTCGGGTTCGGCGGCCAACGGCTCACCTTCAGATCCCACAGGCCGTCGGCGGTGAGCAGGTCCCCGTCTCCGGACGTGACCCGGTCCGTGTAGCCGCCGTCGAACGTGAACCCCTCCCACACGACCGGCCCCACCCGGTCCATGAACCTCAACGTGCGCGCCACCATGCGCCGCACGTTATACACCGTGGCCGGCCCCGGATCGATGACCCTGCCCGCCCGCCACCTCGCCGGGCCCCGACGCGACGCCGCGTCGAACCCGCACAGCAGGCACGCGGCCCGCACCGAACGGTCGGAGAACCCGTCCACCATGGCGAGCAGCCGTTCCGCATCCGCAGACCGGCCCACCAGACGCGCCCCCGCCAACGGCACCCGGAACGCATCCCGCGCCGGCACGCCCCGCGCCACACGGGACAGGTAATCCACCGCGAGGCCCGTCACGTCCGCCGGGACGTCCTCGAACGCATACAACGGCACCGGATCGGCCAGACGAACCTCGTCGAACAGGGACAACGGCAGATACCCATCCGGCGGCTGCGCCACCCGACGGATACGCGACGTGACCGCCATACGAGGCGCATGCGCCGCCTCATCCGCCTCACGCCGCGCGTCATCCGCCTCCATCTCCGAAGGCGAACGCATGTCGAAACCACAACCGTCCGGACCGATCACCATGCCACCCCGCTTCCGCACCATACACCCGGGAATGCGCGCGGGGATGGCGATAGCCGGGAATGACACCCCAGCATAAGGCGATGAATATGCTATACTTGAGGGTATCAAACTTATGGGTGAAAAGAAGGGAAGCGGAATGGTCGGGAACGGGGATTACATGCTGGCCGCGCTGAAGCGCTATTTCGGGTTCGACTCGTTCCGCCCGGGCCAGGAGGAGGCCGTCGGGGCGGTCATCTCGGGCCGCGACGTCATGGCCGTGATGCCCACCGGCGGCGGCAAGTCCGTGTGCTACCAGCTCCCCGCCGCCAGGCCCGGCACGTTCACCCTCGTCGTCACACCATTGAGGGCGCTCATGCGCGACCAGGTGCGGCACCTGCGATCACGCGGCATACCCGCCGCGCTCATCGACTCCGGCCTGGACGAGAAGGAACGCGCCGAGGTGTACGGGCGCGCCCTGTCCGGCGAACTGCGCATCCTCTACGTCGCACCCGAACGCCTGCACGCGCCCGACTTCGCCGACTTCAGCCACCGCATCCGCATCAGCCTGCTCGCCGTCGACGAGGCGCACTGCGTGCTGCACTGGGGATCGGACTTCCGACCCAGCTACATGCGCATCGGCGAATTCATCGACTCCCTGTCCCCGCGCCCCGTGACCATGGCGCTGACCGCCACCGCAAGCCGGACGCAGGCCGGGGAGATCCGCGAACTCCTGCACCTGGCCGACCCCGTGACGGTCACGACCGACGCGGACCGGCCGAACCTGCGCCTCACGGTGGTCCGCGCCAGGCCCGGCGAACGCCTCGAGGCCATGATCGCCTGGGCGAAACGGCACAAGGGCAGCGGCATCATCTACAAGGAGAACCGGAAAGGCTGCGAACGGCTCGCCGAGACACTGCGTTCCGAAGGCATCGACGCCATGGCGTTCCACGCCGAAATGAGGGACGCGGACAAGAAACGGGTGCAGGACGGGTTCCTCGCCGGCCATCCGCGCGTCATCTGCGCCACCAGCGCGTTCGGCATGGGCGTCGACAAGCCCGACGTCAGATGGGTCCTCAACGACGGGCCGTGCAAAAGCCTCGAAGCCTACTGGCAGGAGGCCGGCCGAGCCGGCCGGGACGGCAAGCCTGCCGACGCGGTCCTCTACTGGAGCCCCGGCGACTGGCGATGGCTGCGCCACGCCGCATGGGAGGCGAAAAGCCGCGCCGAGGAATCCGGCGACCCCTCACGCATCAGGGCCGCGCAGCTCATGGACTCCCGACTCGACGCCATGAGCGCATACTGCGAGACCCGCCGATGCCTGCGCCGGACCATCCTCGCCATGTTCGACCCGCCCGGCACCAGACGCGACGACTGCTCCAACTGCTCCAACTGCCAGGCTGACGGTAGGGAGATCGTGAAAAAACCGGCGTCGAACCCGTACCGCCGGCGGCGGACGGCACCGGAAACGGGGGAGGGACAGGGCGAGCCCATGGGCCGCGAATCGATCCGCATCGCCTGCCGGTACATCGCGAACATCCAACGCGAGCTCGGCCACGGCGTCAGACCGGGCGTGCTCGCCGCCGCCCTGCACGGATCCACCCGCCGCAGCGTCACCGAACAGGGACTCGAACTCATCGACGGGCACGGCGCGTTCTCCACGCGCAGCAGACCCGCCGTACGGAACATGATCGGCACCCTCGAGGCCATCCAGGCCATCGACACCGGCACCGGCCTCGTCGAACCCGGGCCCCTGTTCGACATCTACCTAGGAGGCGACAGATGAGCGGCAGCGGCAGGACCATCCCCATCGGCGCGGCGGAACTGCGCGCGATCAGGGAACGGGAAAGCGTCCTCGAACAGACCCTCGCACGGCTCACCGGCGTTGACACAGCGACCGTCGAACGGATCGAGAACGGCGAAACCCCGCTGTCCACGCTCGAACCCGACCAGATCCGGCAATGGGCGAAGACCCTCGGCGTCAACCCCGCCCGGCTCACGGGCGAGACGCCCCAAGAGGGGGAGGGCGCGACCACCGTGATCCGGAGGATGCGCACGGAACGGGGATGGAGCTGCCCGCAGCTCGCCGCACACGCGAACGTGCCATACCGGAGCCTGCGCCAATACGATTCCGGGGAACGCGACACCGCGAACATGGCGGCCGGGATCCTCGCCCGCGTCGCCATCGCGCTCGACACCAGCATGGAAAAGCTAGCCGGCCGGCCCGAACCGGACCATGCCACGGACAATCCGCCCGCCGGATGGGACGGCACCCGCCTCGCCTGGCACCGGACGCGACAAGGTCTCAGCCAGGCCGAACTCGCCATCCGGGCCGGACAGACCACGCAGACCATCGGAGGCATCGAGACCCGCCGGTGGGCCACCGGCAGCAAACGCAGCCGCATCATCCTCGACCTCGCCGCCGGCCTCGGCGTCCGGGCGCTCGACCTCATGGACCAAACACCGGAAGGGAAACCACGCATGGACGAACCCCGGCCCGCGAAAACGGAACATTCGGACGCGGCCGACGACCTCGTCTACCGCAACCACGTGAACGCGGCCATCGACCAGCTCAGACTCGCCCTCCGGACCGCCGACACCGGCGAACGGATCCGACTGCTCACCGGGGCCCTGGCCAACACCGGCAACGCCATCGGACAGCTCGCCCAATTCGACTCGGACGGCAGAGCGCGCCCGCCAAGGAAATGAACGGCGGGCCGACGAAAACGATTCGAGAGAAAACAAGGAGGCGGGGAGAACCGTCCACGGCCCTCCCCGCCTCCCTCTTCTACGGGCATCCCGTTCACGCCGAACGGAGAGGGATGAACATCCTGCCCGATCGTTCGATGTGGCGGAACCCGTAATGCTCGTAGAAGCGCGTGGCCCTGTCCGAGGCCGGCTCCACGAGCAACGCCTTGGCTCCGACTATCTCCGCCGCACCCATCGCCCGCATGGCGGCGTCCCTGAGCAGCTGTGCCCCCACGTGCATGGTCTGGTAGCGCATGGCCACGCCGAGCATGCCCAGAAGGATCGCCGGGATCGGATCCGGGCTGTTCCTCCTGAGCCAGCCATTGGCCTCGGCGTGGCCGATGCTGTACGCGCTCAACGTGTAGAAACCGGCCGGCGCGCCGTCGCAGAACGTGGCATAGGCGACCGCCGTATGCTGCTTGCCGGCATTTCTCAACTGGTTCCGCAGCCAGTCATTGACAACCGGCAGGCCGCAGTCGAAACCGTCGGCGTCGTCCTCGGCGGTCAGACGCCGCGGCGGGGTGAAATCGGTCATTTCCAGATCGGCTCGCTCTCGAGCAGCCGGACCATCTCCTCCGGCATGGGCTCGTCCAGTGCCCGGACGAACGAATCCCACGCCTCGTCGTCCAAATGGAGGACATGAGACTCCCGGATGTCCCGGTCGGCGGCGACGAGCAGGTTGGTCAAAGCCCATTGCGAGGTGCTGAGTCCCCTGAACTCGGCCGCCCGGTCGAGGCGTTCCTTCTGTGATGGCGTGAGCCGCATCTCGAAGCGGCTGGCCTTGCTGGTGATTTCCGTCATGCCATAACCGTACGGCGTTTGTACGTAAGAGTCAATGAGGAGCTGTTGTCGGACGCGGACGGCCGCGACGGCGGATGTCGGATGGGCCGTTCGTGTCCTACGCCTCGGGCTCCGCGTATGCGATCGCTGCCAAGGCTTCGGGCGTACGTCGGCAAGGACTCAGGGGCTGACCAGTTCCACCGCTGAAACGCGATGGGGGATGCTGTCCGTCCTCATTCGTTTATATACGGACTGACGGCGAATGCTCTTGGGGTAGAACACGTTGCCGTTGCAAAGGCCCGACCGCATCCGGTTCCCGTTCCAATCGGAATCCAATCCCAGGCACCACGCCTCGCCGCCGAGGTAATACACCACTTCGGCCTTGTCGGAGTCGACCACCACATCCACGTTGCCTTCAAGGTCCAACGCGTTCGAAAGCACCTCGGCCTTGCCTCTTGTCCGTGGATAATCGGAGTAATGTATGGCCGAGGAGGGAAGGCGTCCCTTGATCAGCTGGTCGAAGAAATAATTGGCCTCTATGGTCTTTCCGGCATGGACCACCTGCGGCGGCCTGTCTCACCATACGCCGCACAGATGCTCGAAGTTGCGCTTCTCCCATAGGATGTCGATGACGAGGCCATCCTCGCAGGTGATAAGGGAATGCCGGCCGATCAGCGGCCTGTACTTCTTGGCCGCCGCGCGATACATGGGAATGAGTTTCTTTTTCCGGGAGCGGTCGAGTTCCGACCCCCTATGCGACGCGGCGGTCATGAAGCCCCTCTCCGAAAGACGATAAAAACCCGGGAACGTCAAGACCGGTAACGTTCCCGGGTTGTGGAGGACTGTTGTTTCGGTCTTCTGCATGACTACCCAAAAGGGTCGGACACGAACTCGAATCGATGCCGTCGCGTCGATCCGTATCACCCGTTCGCAGGGGCTAGACTCCCAATTCTCGCAACGCATGTTCCGCACGGCCGGTTCATGGGGAATCCGCGGACAGCCAATCCTCCGATAAGACTTCGGCTTCAACCCCGACCTCCGGACGGGAAGAGGAGCATGGGCCAAGGCCTTGATTCCAAACTATACAATCGAACCATGGAAGTCAAATACCCCCTATCGTGACATGAGATAGGGGGCATCCGTCACGCCTCGGGCTCCGCGTACGCGATCGCGACCGGCAGGCCCATGGCGTGCAGCCGGTCCGCGGCCAGCCGCGCCGCCGCGTTCTCGATCCGCCACATGCCCGCATCCTCGTCCTCCGGATGGGCCTTCGCCCACTGGGCCGCGTCCCGCCAGTACGCCAGCATGAGCGGCGCCGGCTCGACGCCGCGCTCCCGCGCCACGCGGGCCGCCGACGAGGCGATCTCCACCAGGCCGGCCGCCTTCGCGTCGGCCCGCTGGTACTGGGCGCTGGAAGCGCTCGACGAGACCCAATGCGAGGCGCTGAACATGCGCCACATGACCGACACCCGCTGGTGCGAGCTCATCCACGGCGACTACTGCGGCAAGGACACCGCCATCAACGACACGCACCGCCACACCATCGAATTCCGAACGTTCGGCCCGTGGCACCACGACACCGCCGGAAGACTCGACGCCGCCGTCCATTACATGCACGCCATGTGGCGGTTCTTCCAGAAGTTCCCCGTCCCCAAGCTCAAGACCCGCGACATCCAAGCCATGAGCCGCGTCGCCGCCACACAGGCCATCAACGACACGAACGCCACGACGGCGGGAAGGGAGCGAATCTGATGTGCGTCATCGTCACCAGCCAGGCGGACACCATGCCAAGCCTCACCCAGCTCGCCCGGATGAGCGACGCCAACCCCGACGGGGCGGGCATCGCATGGCACGACGGCCAACGCCTCCACCGCTACCGCAACGAGGACAACATGAAGACGCTCGCGTTCATCATGGACCACTGGCAGAGCCTCGAAACCTCCCCGTTCCTCCTGCACTTCCGCCTCGCCACCCACGGCAAGGTGTGCACCGGGAACACGCACCCGTTCCGCTTCCGCAAAGGCGACCGCACCGGCTTCATCGCCCACAACGGCATCGCCCACTCGTACACGCGCGGCCGACACGCGTCCGACAGCCGCAACGCGATACTCGCATGGCAGGCCGGACAGGCCGACCTCACGGACGGAAGCCAAGGCAGGTTCGCGCTCATCGCCCACAACGGCAAGCTCGAATGGCTCACCGCCGACCACGAGACCATCCCGGGCGGCACCGGGGCCATCGACGTCAGCAACACCAACTGGGACACGAACGGCCTCATCGGATACGACCTCTGGGAGGAGGCATACCAGCAGGGACTCGAAGCCGGATACGAAACCGCCATCGAGGAGATGGCCGACAGCGGATACGCGACGACGCTCGACTACACGCCACCGCGCCGCTGACGAGAGTCGCCGCCCGCGCCGGGCGGGCGGCGACGGCCCCCGGCCGCCGGAGCCCACCCAGGCGCCGCACCCCGCGACGCGGGGCGACGGCGAAGGGAAACGGAACCGGCGGGACCGCGCGGTCGCCGCCGCCCGGACGCGCACGGCCCCCCACGGGGCCCATGCCCGCGCGCCCGGCCGACCGCGCCGCGCGCCCGCCGGCCATGCCGCCGCATGGAGCCCGCCAAGGGCGGGCACGGCAAAAACACAGAGGTTTGGCCTTCTTCGGCCCATCGAAGCATACCCGCGTCGGCGAACCCGTCAACGCCGCCGCACACGCCGCCGGACGGCGGGGCGTCGCCTCATGACGGAACCGCCTTACGCGGGGTACGCATCCGCTGACCGAAGAAGGTCAAAAAACAAAAGACGCAAAAAGGAGAAAACACCATGACCGCCACAACCCGGAACATCATCGAGGAACTCAGGCGGGCCGCAACCGAACAGGGGGCGGGCGAAGCCGTCCGCACCATCGCCGGCCCCGCGCTCGAGACATGGATGCGAGCCCTCGACGGCAAGGATGCGGACCCGGAACGGCTCGACGACCTCGCCACGCTCATGACGGCCCGCCTGTCCATCAGGGACGCCGCACTCATCGCCGCCGTCGAACCCAAACTCGACACGGCGACCGTCATCGACATGGCCGCCCGGCCCCACGCGTCCAACAACAAGACGCTGCTGACCGAAACGCTCAAAGCCGCGTTCGACGACCCCCACATCCGCCCCGACGAGACCCGCCTCGCCCGCGCGGTGCGGGAGGCGTGCGCGATGGCCGACCGCGCCAGAAAGCACGGCGGGCCCGTCGCCCAACCCTACGCCCTCGCCGCCTACCTCGCATGGTGGGACGGCGACGGGAAGGCCGCCACCCTCGCCGCCCTCGCCGCACTGGACGACGACCCGGAAACCAGCCTCGCCATCATGGTCGCCGCCGTGGCCGCATCCGGCCGATACCCCGCATACCTGCGCTGACCGACAGAAAACAGCCGTGGCGTCCGACGGCACACGCCGTCGGACGCCACGACGGAAAGGACACGACACCATGCACGGCATCGAAACACCGGAGAACACCCGCCGCCAATGCCTCGACACGCTCGACGACCTGCGCGACCTCATGAACCGTGACGCCAGCCGCCACCCCCTCACATGACGGAGAAGAAAAACGCCGACGGCAGGCCCGTCATCCGAAAGAGTCCCCGCCCGCATCAGGCGGGCGGACGGGGACGGCCCCCGGCGGGCAAAGGGGCTCACACCGCCCCTTTGCAAACCCCGGCCGGCCCACGCCGCCGGACCCCACCCAGACGCCGCGCCCCGCCAAGCGGGACGACGGCGAAACGGGCGAAGCCCTATCAGACGAAGGAGCCGCGCCGCCGGCATGTCCGCTCCCGGGATGCAAGGCCCCCAAAGGGGCCATCATCGCATCCCGTCCGCGTCCACGCCGCGGACACGGCACGATTCCCCCGCACGGAACCCGCCCCAAGGGGCGGGCCGGACCATTTTTTTCTTTTTGGCCGGTCGGCTTCGCCTCTGGATCATACCGGCGTCGCGGAACCCGTCAACGCGCCACGCAACGGGCTGCGCCCGGCGCGATCGCTCAATGACGGAACCCGCTTTGGCCGGTAACGCTGCGCTTGACCAACCGGTCGAAAAGAAAAAACAAGGGACCACCAGACGGGAGCAGACACCATGGCACGCAACATCATCAAAAGCATCGAACGCGGCGGATACCGGTACGACGTCGAGGAGACGGGCGACGGCGCACGCCCGTACGACGTGCACCAGCTCCACAAGGCCCAAGGCCATTGGGTCGACGCCGGCTACGGACGCTACTGCGCATCCATGGCCGAGGCCGACGCCTACATCGGCGGGCAAACGGCGTGACATGCCGGCCAAGGAAGGCCGGAAACAAACCCAGGACAAACCAAGGAGCCACACATGGACCTCATCAGCCAATACCTCGCAAGCCCGGAATTCGCCGAAGCCATGGGCAACGTCGTCGTCATAGCGATCATGGCCACGGCCGCCGGCATCGACTGGAAGATATACGGCCGCAAGACCAGGCGGCGCACCCCGCCGAGCATCGACACCCCGCAACGCCGCCGCAGGGCGGCACAACGCAGGACCATCCCCGCCGGCCACATCGACGAATAACAGCATCGTCCTCCCGCCCATGCGGGAGGACAGGCAAACCCCTGCAAGGAAAGGACCACCATCATGGACACCATCAAGACGCTCGTCATCGAACCTTTGCGCCGTCCGGAACTGCGCGACATCGACCCCACCATCACGGCCATCGGGAAGACGATCGGCGGATACGCCGAACCATTGCCCCTCGACCGGCGGACCACGCTCTGGTGCGACGAAGAGGGGGCGATCAGGAACCTCAAGCCGAACCGCACCATCCGCCTCAGCCAGGACAGCCGCCTCGCGGACGCCGGCAAGCCCATCATCATCCGCGGCACGTTCGTCATCACGGGACCCCACCCGCAGGACGGCCCCCTCGGACTCGACGACGAGCAGATCGGACGCTACGCCGCCATGTTCGCCGACCCCGAAGCGCCCTGCAGGCTCCCCGACGGCAAAATGTTCATGATACCCGTCCACCCCATCGGCTGACCCACGGCCAAGGAGTCCCCGCCCGCGCCAACCAGGCGGCCGGGGACGGCCTCCGGCGGCCGGGAAGGGCCACGCGCCCCTCCCGGACCTCCCCGCGCCGGCCCGAGCCGCCGGCCCCGACCGGCATCGGTCTTCCGCACGCATGCGGGAAACACGATGGACGGGCAAGCCCTATCGGAAAAAGGAACGCCCCCAAAGGGGCGCGGCCCCAGGTTTCCCTTTTCGGCCTTTTCGGCTGAAGCCGAAACGATCATACCGGCGTCGCGGAACCCGTCAAATCGCCACGCAGACGGGCTGCGCCCGGCGCGATCGATTGGACGGAACCCGCTTTGGCCGGTAACGCTGCGCTTGACCGAAAGGCCAAAAAGAAAAAACAGGGGATAGCCGGACAGGCGATCCACGACACAGGAAAGGACACCATCATGAGCCAGTACAGGATAACGGCCACCATCACCAGCCAGACACAGGCCACCGACTCCGGCGCATGGCAGATGGGCATCACCTGGAGGAAAAGCCTCACCCTCGACCCCGCCGAAACCCAGGAGGCCGCCGACCTCAGGAACCAGGCATGGGAACAGGCCTCGAACGGCATCGACGACGAGACCACACGCCGCATCTGGCAGCAGGTCGACACCGTCACCGCACGTGAAGCCGAACGCCTGCGCGCCCAGGTCAGAAAACTCATCGTCCTGCTCAACGCCGGCCGGCCCGCGCTCGACGAGAACGGCTACCCCATGTGGGACCACCTCATCGCCCTGTCCAACAGGCAATGCTGGCAATGGGAGATCGCCGCCGCCCACAGCGGCTGCCTCGCCGCCATCATGCAGGCCGCCGGCATCGACGACTGGCCGCCAGCCGACTCCATGCCCGACATCACCAACCCCGTCATCACCATCAACCTGTCCACCAACCAATGAGCCAGGCAGACCGACGCTATCGCGCCGGCAACAGGTGACCCACACGGAAGACGGCACGGGCCGCCTCCCGAAAACAGAACAGCCATAACCCGCAAGGAAAGGAACACCATCATGGCGACCATCAACCAGGTCACGCTGACCATCAGCGGAAACACCGGCAGCATCGAATTCCACACCCGACAGGACGGCGGCATATGGGCCACGTTCGACGTCGCCCAGACCAGCCGCACCCAGAACCCGCAGACCGGCCAATGGGAGGACGGCGCCACCACATGGATCCACTGTACCGCCAGCGGATACCTGGCCGAACACCTGCAGCACAGCATGCTGCCGACCGGACCCGACGGCAAGCAGAAAGGCGTGCCCGTCATCGTCACCGGCAGCTACGTGCAAAGGGAATACACGAACCAGCAGGGAGCGAAACGAAGCATCCTCGAACTGCGCGCCACCGACCTCGCCGTCAGCCTGCGCGCCGGCACCGTCGCCTACAACAAGGCGCCGCGCGACAACGGGTTCGCGGGACGCACTCCACAGCCGAGCCAGCCCATGGCCCAGCCGCAGCCCCAGCAGCCGACGACGCCCGCCAGCGACCCGTGGAACGCCACGGGAGCCCAAACCAGGCAGCCCGCCTTCACCGACGGGTTCGCGCCCGCGGCACCCCAGCAGCCGGCGATCTGACGACGACCACACACGACCAAGGCCGGCCCACACATACGCCGGGCCGGCCCTCACCCGGAGAAGAGGCCAACATGCGGCGACATGCCATGGACGAATGGATCGACACCGGCGACGAGGAAGGAGCGGCGAAGGCGTTCGATGCGATGGACGAGCGGATCCGCCCGCCCATCGGCGCGCAGCCGCGCCAGATCATCCCCAGCAGGACGACCCTGGACGCATGCCAGCGGGCCGGCTGCCCCATCGAGGCCGGCGCCATCCACGCCTGGCTGTGCACATGGAGCGTCCGCAGCATCGACGGCACCGTGATCCGACGGGACATGCTCCTGATCGACGTGAAACGCGAAAACGAGATATGGAAGGCGACAAGCCGATACCGGCTCGACGGCATCCGCACGGGACGGCAGGCGCAGGCCGCGCTCCTGCTCGCCGCCACCGGGGCGCTGCGGCCCATCCAGGAACGATTCAAATAAACGGCATGGGCCGAGACATGGACGAACGGTATCGGTATCATTCCCGAATCAACACCAAGCAGATTATGATATTATATGGAAAACACGTAAGGAGAAGGAGGCTTACCATGGCATTGATCCAGGTCAACGTCCCCGACGACGTCAAAGCGCGTGCCGACGCCGCCTTCGCGCGCAACGGCATCACCACGCCCGCCGCCATGAAGATGATGGTCACCCAGGTCGCCAACGAGAACCGCACGCCGTTCGACGGCGTCTTCTCCTCCCCGTCCGCACGCGAACTCGGCGAGGACGTACGCCGCGACATGCTGCTCGCCGAGGCTCAGGAATACGGGCTGATCGCCGACGACGCCACCGACGCGCGAACCATCCCCGACGACGTGCTCGGGGAACTAGGCCTCACCGCACAGGAGGTAGGCCAGTGAACTGGAGTGTCAAGGCCTCGCCACACTTCTGGCGGACCGCGCTGCCCCTCAAGGAGAAATACGCCCACGAACAGTTCGCGTCCATCATCCGATCCATAAGGAAGGCGATCTGCGAACTGGCGGCCAGGGGGCGCGTGGAGGAGAGCGGATGGCACGACCACCCGCTCGAGCGCAGCCCGTTCGGGGACGGAAACCACTTCGAGTTCCACACCTTCGACGACGACGTGCTCGTGGTCTACTTCAAGCGCGAGGCGAAACGCACCATCCGCATGGTCGGCATCTACGACCATGACACCATACCCGACGACGAGTGATCGGAAAACCGCAGCGAAACAAACGGGCGGGGCCATCCATAAGCCGGAGGCCCCGTCTTCACATTCCAGACAGGAACGGGTGACGTCCATCAAAGACGGCCGAACGCCGAATCCATGTCCGCCAGAACCCCGGCAACGAGGCGACGGATGCCGGCCAAAGCCGTGGACGTGGAAACATACAGCCATCTCGATCCGGACAGTTCGACACAGGCGTCGACGTGCCCGCCATCCTCGAAGGGCCGACGAAACCGGTACGAGAAGCGATCGACATCAGCCGTCCCCATCATCCAGCCCTTCCGCATCCATATGCCGTCAACGACAACGCCATCCACGAACCGGGATGGAGACGGCATCCATCCAACCAAGCCGGGACGATGACGTGGCCCGGGTCCCGGCGTCCATCTTCGTTTTCCCTCCCGATCGGTTCCTTGGCGCACCATGCCACGGCGCACGCCGGGACGTCAACGGTCCACGCGACCCCTGCGGGGCCCCGCGCGTCCCATTGACGCCCCGACGCGCACCGCGGCAAAGAGCGGTCGTCACCAACCGGAAAGGAAAACGAAGATGAACACCAAGACCCTCGACAACACCGCAAACGACCCCTGGGCGGACATCGCGACCGCCGACCTCGTCAACTACGTACGCAACACCGGACACTTCCCCGCCGACGGATACCAGACACCAAAGCCCCAGACCGGAATCGACCCCTGGGCGCCGACCAAGTGACCGGCATGGGATGGCGGGGCCGGACGGGCCCTGTCCTCCCTTGACCGACCAGCAAAACGTGAATACAATTATCATCACAATAATAGCTATTTTTGAATCGATTGGAGCAAGGCGAATGGCGGGAAACATCACATTGGACAACCTCGTGTCCGTGTCCGAACTCAGCCACGGAGGGGTCAGCAAGACGCTCAGCAGGGTGGGGGACAACAACCCCATCGTGGTCATGCGAAACAACAAGCCGGCCGCCATCGTCATCAGCCCGGACGATTACCGCCGACTCACCGAGGCCGAAGAGGACTTCGCCCTGTACCTCGAAGCCGAGGAACGAATGAAGAAGGACGACGGGACAAGACTCGGCATGGACGACGTGTTCGGCAAGGACTACAAGCCCGTCGATGACGGCTATGTTCCGGAGTTCGAATGATGGTCTGGAACATCGAATTCACCAAGGAGGCGCAGAAGGACATCAGGAAACTCCGTGAGCCGTCCAAAAGCCATGTCAACGAGGCCATCAACAAGGTGGCGCAGAATCCGCTTCCCTTCACGGAAGGCGGCTACGGCAAACCATTGGGGCACAAGCGCGACGGCAACCTCACCGGATACCTGAAGGTCAAACTCCGAGGGGAGGGGCTGAGGGTCGTCTACCGGCTGGAAAGAACAGTCCATTCCATGACGGTCGTCGTCGTTTCCGTTCGTGACGACAACACCGTCTACAAGGAAGCGGCAAGAAGAATAAAAAAGGACCTGGCATAGTGGCACACGTTAAAGGGGGCGGAGTCCGATGACGGCTCCGCCCCCTTTGCCGTCGGCCGGACGGGCCGATCGGGCACGGAGGGCGGCATCGACCGTGGACCCATCCAATCCAATCCGGCCCGGTCCACGATCATGCCCACGTCGTGCGGGCCATGGCCAGCGTCCGAGACCGAGGACCAGGGAGCCGAATGGGCCACGTCGATGCATGTGGGCCATCAGCGTGCCCTGCGCGCTTCCGGACCGCATCATGCGAATGGGCCAATGGGCCACATGCCGGACCGATCATGCGGCCCACGCGAAAGCCCATGTGAGGGCCGGCATCGCGGACCACCCTGACGGACCGTGGACCGTGCAAGGGATGGTCCCGCGGACCACCCTGACGGACCACGGTCCATTCGGCGGACCAACCAAATACGTGGTCCACGCGAAAGCCCATGCGGGGACGGCCACGCGGACCACCCTTGGTCCATGGACCGGGCCGGACGATGGCGTCCCCGTCCACCGGGCCACGGTCCAAGGACCATATGGGCCGGTCGGCGGGCGGACCCGGTTCATGCGGTCCATGGCCCGAGAGCCCATCGCCATCGGGCCGGTCTCCCCAAACGCACATGGAGCGGAGCCATGCGCATCGCGCGGCGCGCCCGGGACCGGTGCCGCATCCCCGACAGTCGACGAGCAGGCTCCCGACCGTGGACGTCTCCCCGTTCGGCAGGAGCCGGCACCCGCCGGGGCCGCCATGCCCGGCCTCCGTGCGGCAGCCGGCCCCGAACAAACAGCGGCACAACAGACACATACGCGAAATAAAACCCGACATGAAAACCAGCACCCAGACAGACGAAAAAGCACGACACAGAAACCAGAAACAACGAAGACAGAACCAAGAACCCACACAGCCAGTCACAAGGTACGACGCCATCAGAAAACCCAAGAAAAAGCACATCCCGATGCAATCTCCGAAGGAGATGGACTTCTTGCACCCACCGCCTCGCGGCGGCCGCCTATCGGCGGAACGGCAACGTTTTTGATGGTGTTTGCCGTCCGGACGTCCGATATCGGGGTTCGGCGTTATCGACGGGACGGGAGACGCGGGCCGGGTGGGGGCGCCATGAACGATGGGAACATGATCCAGGAGCCGCCCGCATGCCCGGTGTGCGGGCTCGCGGTGGAGGAGCGGGACCCGCGCCGCGGGAAGCCGCTGTCGATCCACCGGGCATGCCGGAACCGGCGCCGGGAGGAGCTGAGGAAGGAACGGGAACGCGGACGCCGCATGTCGCAGGAGTCGCTCCTGATGGCATCCAGGAACGACGTCGCCGAGGCGGCCGCCGAACTGCGCCGGCGGGTGGCATGGCGCAACGAGGCCGTCGGCCCAGCCGACCACGGGACGGTCGAACTGTGCTACTGGTCGGTCAGATGCATGGCGGCGCTCATGCGGCTCGAACCGGAAACGCTCATGGCATACGAGGACCGGTGGGCCGTGGACCTGGCCCGGTCCATCGGCCGCAAGGGCATGGACCGGATCGCGGGCCTGACCGGCTGGAGGGGTCCACGCCCATGGACCATGGACCCGGCCATGACCGACACGGGCGAAGACCACACGCTCGAGGGCATGTGGCCCGAACCCGGGCCCGGGGTGGACGACGAATGGCGCGCCGACCTGGACCACGACGACGGCGCGGGCCCGCGGGCCGTCGGCATGGACCGGATCATCGAGGGCATATGGGCCGAGGACCATCGAGGACGCAACGGCGCGGACCACGGATGGTGGTCCCTCGACGAAGGGGCCAGGCCATGAGCGACCGCCCAGGGACCACAGGGGCCACAAGCGAATGGCCCAGACCCAGCCGATGCAGATGGGCCCGGTGCCCGCACCCCGAGACCCTGGTATGGGCGGACGGGTACTGCTCGGCCCGATGCCGGCGCCAGGCGCGCAAGGCGGAACCGGGACGGGTGCCGGCCGGCCACTGCCGCATGTGCGGCGAACCCGTGTACAAGCCCGCCCAGGGACCCGTGCCCGACTTCTGCTCCGACCGGTGCCGCAACAGGTGGAACCGGCTCACCCGCACCGGGACAAGTGCCCGCCCACGGCGATCATGCCACGAATGCGGCGCACGGCTCGATACCGGCACGCGAGGCGAATACTGCGGCGACGCATGCCGCAAGGCACATGACTACAAGACGGCGCGCGATCGGCGCACGCTGCGCTCCGCCGCCAACGCCGGAACCATCGAAAGGCTCAGAATGAACGCCGACGACCTGCTGACGAGGGCGCACGCCATCGAACTGGACACCGAAACCATACGGCGACATGGCATCGAGACGCGCGCCCGCACCCACATCCTGCTCATGCGCATGCTCACGCTCGCCGCCACCCACGACCCCCGGTCCCTCACGCAGGCGGGACCCGACGGCCAGATCGGCCGCATCATCGACGCATGCGACCGGACCGGCGAGGACGGGGACGCGGAACGACTCCTGCGCCGCCACGGACCGGCCCGCGGCGCCGCAGGAAAAGGAGAGGAGCACGCATGGCCATCAGCATGACCAAACTCAGCAGCGCCGACTACTACCTCGACCGCACGCGCGAGGCGCTCCAGGCCGACGGCGCCATACCCGACGAGGCCACGCCCGGACCGCTCACAGGCCCCGACCCAGCCGCCTACTACAACGCCGAAGGCAACCCGCCCGGCCGGTGGATCGGATCGGCCAGCCGGCTGCTCGGCGGCGAGACCGGACGGCAGGCCGGCGCCGAGACCGTGCGCATGCTCATCAACGAACGCCGAAACCCCGAAACCGGCCGCAGCCTCGACCAGGCCGGCATACGGGCCGACAACGACGGGCAGCCGCCCATCGCCGGATACGACCTGACCCAGACCGTGCCCAAAAGCGTGAGCATCCTCTGGGCGTTCGCCGACCAAGACACGCGCCGCGCCATCGACGAATGCCTCCACCAGGCGGCCGACATGACCATCGGCTACTTCGAAGCCGAATACGCGGCCACCCGGGCCGGGGCCGGCGGCGTCGCCAGCACGGCCTGCGACGGGGTCGCCGGCTTCGCCTTCGACCACTGGGACTCCAGGGACGGCGACCCCCACCCGCACACGCACCTGGTCATCTCCAACCGGGTGCGCCGCACCACGGACGGCCAATGGACCGCGCTCGACGGCCGCGCCGTCTACGGGGCCACCGTCGAACTGAGCGAATACAACGCCAACCTCGTCAAGGACCTGCTCACCCAACGACTCGGCTGGGCCTGGCACGAACCGGCCCGCGCCCGCGGACGCGGCACCAGGGCCGTGGCCGGCGAGGTCCAGGGAGTGCCCGAGGAGCTCATCGACGCGTTCAGCGGACGCGACAGGGAGATCGAAACCCGGCTCGCCGCCATCATCGACGAGGAGGAACGCCGCACCGGCCATACGATCGGATGGAAACGACGCGCCGAACTCCACAAACAGGTCTGGCTGGAAACCCGCAAGCCCAAGACCGACGCCCGACCCGGACTGGCAGAACTGACCCGACGATGGCACGGCAAACTGCGGGCCGAAGCCCCCGGCACCAGCATCGACGCCATGTGGCAGGCGGTCGACTCGCACCGGGACAGGACCATAGAACTGGGACAGACCGCCTCCCGGGCCGCGGGCATCCGCCTCGCCGGACAGCTCGCCGACCACCAGACACCCGGCCGGACGGAACTCGAACGGCTCGCCGACGCTGCCATGGCACACACCGAACGCACCCGCGCCACATGGACGCTCAGCAACATCCGGGCCGAAGCCGAACGCCTCCTCGCCGACATCCGGCTCGACCCCACGGCCCGCGCCGACACCGCCAACCAGGTCGCCGAACTCGCCATCCGCCGCTGCGTGAAAATAACCCCGACCCGCTACCGTGCAGGCCAAGCCGGCGACGACCCCGCGCTCGTCAGCCGCGCCGGACGCAGCACGTTCGACGACCCCACACTCGACCGATACACCAGCCAGACGATCCTCGACATGGAAAAACGCGTCATGGCCACGTTCGGCCGGACCGACCCGCTCGCCTGGGGACCCGGGGAGGGCACCCGGCTCATCCAGTCCATGCGGGCCGGCGGAAACCGGCTGAGCGACGACCAGGCGAAGGCCGCCGCATACCTGCTCGAGAACCCGCACGCGGCCAGCGCGCTCATCGGCCCCGCCGGCACCGGAAAGACGACCACCATGCGCGCCGTCGCCCGAGCATGGGAGACCCGGCACGGGAGGGGATCCGTGCTCGGCCTGACCCTGTCCGTCCGGGCCAGGGACGAGCTCGCCGACAGCATCGGCACCAACGCGATCACCATCGCCAAGCTCCTCGACAACGTATCCGAACGGCACCGGGCGCAGATCGACGACCTGCGACGCGAATACCGGTGCCGGCTCGCCGCGGCGCGCACCCCCGCCGAACGCGACCGGATACGCCGCGCCATCAGCGAATCCGACGCCCGGGAACAGGCCGGCCTCATCCACCCCGGACAGCTCGTCATCGTAGACGAGGCGGGCATGGTCGGCACCCCGGAACTGGACGCCATCGCCGAACTGTGCGAACGGGCCGGAGCCAGGCTCGTACTGACCGGCGACCCCATGCAGCTCGACGCGCCCGCCGCCCCGGGCGGCCTGCTCGCCTGGGCCGAACGGGAACACCGGTGCGCGACCCTCACCAGCCTGTGGCGCTTCCGCAGCGACCCCGGGCTCTGGGCGAACGACCCCGACGGCGGACGGGCCAGATGGGCAGACGAAGGCAAAGCCACGCTGCGCCTGCGCGCCGGCGGCGACCGCGCGAAACCGGACAGCGTCGAGGCATGCCGCCGGCTCGTCGCCGAATACGCGGCCCACCACCGTCTCCACTGGGGCGAGGACCGGGAATGCGAGGAGGAGGCGTACCGGATGACCCTGCAATGGCAGAAGACGGGCAAGACCACGCTCCTCGTCGCCGGCACCAACGAACAGGTGCGCGCCATGAACCAGCGCACCATCCTCGAACGGCGCGTGCTCGGCCTGTCCGACGGGGACCCGTCCCGCCTCGCCACGCTGTCCGACGGCCTGAAGATAGGAGCCGGGGACCGGATCGTGTCCCGCGCCAACGACCACCAGGTACGTGGCCCCGACGGACACCGCATCGAGAACGGCATGGCGTTCACCGTCACCCGCATCGACACGGACGCGATCGCATGCCGCGACGCGGACGGAAGGCAATGGACCATACCCCGGGACTGGGCGAAAACGAACTGCGAGGCCGGATACGCGACCACCATCCACAAAAGCCAGGGCATGACCGTCGACCGGTGCGCCGCCATGTTCCCCTCCGACGCGCGCGTCCCATGCAACCTGCAATACGTGGCCGCCACACGAGGGCGCGAGGAGAACCACCTCCTCTACGCGTGCAAGGACGAGAAGACCCGGCAGACGGAAGCCATGCTATCCGGATCGGACACCGACCCCGAAGCCATCGCCCGCCAACGCATGCTCTCCACGCTCCTGACGCGCCCCGACACGCGCACCGCCACCGAAACCCGCATCGACGAACACGAGGAGAGATACAGCCTGACACGACTCCTGCGCGAACACGACTACGCCGCCGGCCTCATCGCCGGCCCCCACCTCGAGGCCAAACTCCGCCAATGCCACAACCCGGGCATCGTGAGCATGATCACGAGGTCCCCGAACTGGGAATGGCTGCGCGCGCTATGGTCCCGCGCCTGGATGACCGACCCCAAGCGGGCCATGGCCATCGTCAGCCGCGACATCAGCCCCAAGGACGAGCACGGAAACCGGCAGGACCCCGCCGCCGTCATGGCCGGCCGGCTCAGCAGCGGCCTGCTCGACCGGCTCAACGGCGCGGTGCGCGACGACTGGACCGCCGGCATCATCCCGCCCATCAAGGCATCCAGAAACACCGCCGCCCTCGACCTGGTGCGCCAGAACGAACTCCTCATCACCCAACGGGCCGACGCCCTCGCCCGACAGGCCGCCACGGGCGAACAGCCCTGGTCGAGGACCGTCATGGAAACGGCGCGGAAACACGGCGACCACAACCTGCTGCGCGACGTGGCCATCTACCGGGACATGTGGCACATCGACGACCCCGACCAGCCCATCGGGCAAAGGCCGCCGGGCCGGTCCGGCCGGCAGGAACAGCACTGGTGCAACCTCGACGCACGCATCACCGGACAAGGAAGCGGCGTCGTCAACCCCGGCAAAACCCGGAAGGCCAACCGTAATCGGCCGGAAAACCCGACGCCCCGCGTGGAGACGCCGAACCCCGCAGCCATGGAGGAAAGGAACCCGCAATGGAAGACACGGCAGGAACCATCATCGAACAACTCGCCCGATGTGCCGACGCAATGACCCGGACCCTGGACTCATGGGACACCGGCACCCTGATCGTCCTCGCCGTCACGCTCACGGTGCTCGCCGGCGTCACCGGCCGCGCCACCACCGGCGGCGGACTCATCAGGCAGATCCTGTGGATCACCGTCACCGCCATACTCACCCTCATCGCCGTCGCGACCGTCTGGACCATCGCGAGCCGATACCTGCCCATCCCCGAGCTCGAAACGCTCCTGCGAAACCTCGCCGGCCACCAGCCCCTCTTCCGGAGCCTGGACACGGCGGCACGCATACTACGATGGTGACGATGGGGAAACGGGATACGATGGAGTGACTGACACCGGAGCAAGGAGGGAAACGGACGTGGAACGACGGATAATCATGTGTCGCCGACATCCGGTGCTGGCCTTCGACTACGATCCTTCATCGGGAAAGGCCGTCGGCAGCGGCCGTATACTGGATTGTTCAAGGTTGCCTCTCGAGCTCATCTCCCACGGCAAACCCGCGATCTACGCGAAAAGCATCGATGCTTGGTGGAGAAGAAGGGCCATCCCACCCACTCGGGATGGGATACGCGGCATACTTGACTCGATGGGAATAAGATCGGCGGTGGAACTCCTCAACCGCTCGCATGGACTCAGCCTTTCCGACCAGTATTGGGTCAAGCCCGAATCATCCGACCTCGAATGGGATACCGTGAACTTCTTCACCAACCCGTTTGACGAGGAACTTGGACGAACCCTCCTGACTGCCCGTTCCTCCTCCCACAGGTTCAGCCTCAACGCACCCGACGCATCCACCGGCGGCGACCTTCCGAAACGATGGACCATTGCGGGCGACGGCACCAGGATACTGATCAAAGCCGGACGTACCGGACAGGAACCGGTCAACGAACTCATCGCATCGGACCTTTGCTCCAGGCTCGGCATACCAGCAGTCAGATATAATCTCGGCGAATACGACAACAGGCCAGTATCCACCTGTCCCGAAATGCTGACGGACACCGAGGAACTCGTATCCGCATGGCAGATTCTCGAATCGGTGAAGAGGGATAATCGCCTGAGCGCCAGGGACCAGTGGATCAGGGCGGCGCAACTGTTCGGCTGCGAAGGGGCGGCGGTGGTGCATGCGACCGACGATTGGCTACTCGTGGACTACCTCATGCGGAACATCGACCGCCATTACAATAACTTCGGTCTCATCCGCGACGTGGAGACACTGCGGGTCCGGCCCGCGCCGTTGTTCGACACCGGAGCCTCTCTGTGGTGCGGAGAGCTCGCCATAGACAACCGCGACTACAAGGCCAAACCGTTCTACGCGACTTATAAGACGCCGACAGCCCGCCGACAGCTGCGCCTCATATCCGACTGGACCAGATATGACCTTGGCAAGCTCGATGGGTGGGAGGAACAGGTGGGACACCGCCTGTCAGTCACGGGACTCGTACCTGAAACGCGAATCACGGCCATCGCGACCATGCTTTCCGCCCGTATCCGCGAAGTCCGCTCACTGGCGGAGTCCGCCGGCGATGACAGCACCCACAAAACGGTGGTCATGGGTGCCGAAACGGGAATAGGGACCGGCATGCTTCCGTGGCCATCGCCCATGGAACAGGTGGAAACGGGGAATCTCCACTGGCAGTCCACGACAAGCGGCCCGACATCGTTCTAGAACAACGGGTCCATGCCCTCGCCGGGGATACTGCGGCGTTTCGAGGCGCGGCGGGCAATCACCACCCACCTGCCATCACGGTTCTGCGCCTGGGCGTCCCACAACCCGTCCTCGAAGCCGCGACGCTCCCCATGCCGTATCTTCCAGGCCGCGGCCCACGCCGCACGTCGGTTCGCCGACTCCGCCACCACATGCCAGCCCGGATGGGCTTTCAGCCATGACGCCAGACCGGGCCCATTGCGCTTCACCGTGCCGATCGGCCGCGCGTCCTCGACCACGGCGTCCAGTCCCTCGCCGCGGCAACGCTCGAGAAACCCTTCCGCAGCCGTCGCATCATCGAACATGACCCTTATCACCGTCTTCGCTATAGGCAGGCATTTTACAGAACCGCACGCGACCGGAACCGGAGAGGGCTCCATGGAGAAGGAGATTCGGTCTGGAACTGACGATGAGGCGGAAACGAGTGGCCGTGTTCGTCTCGGGTGGGTTTCCCGGGAGCCGGCAGTCTGCCTGAGTGTGGGCCGGACCTAGACTCGAAAAACTGATCAGGGAAAAAGGAAACGGGAGAGTCGGGGGAATCCTGAGCCCGAGCGCGGCGTTTGAAATCCATTGGACAATAACTGACGGCATGCCGTTGACATGGGGTGATTCTCCGGTATGAGGCTGATGGTGGTAAGGCGCAATGAGATTCACCGGGGCGGCGTCAAGGTCTGGAATGATGCATGATTCGATATGCTGTCGTGTCCATCTCCAACGGGAACAGACGGAACAATGGACGGTTTTCTTGAGTCTGTTGGATCGCGGATTGCAGATGCTGCCGGATGGGCGCGCTCGACGACCTCATCGGGAGCATTCGGGCGGAACGCGCGGCGAGGTGGAACTGATCAACGAGGGTGATGATGGACACCAATGTGATGCTGTCCGCCAGCACATTCCGTTCCGCCAACGCGGTAAGGACGATTGAGTTGGCGTCGGGACGTGACCATGGACTCGGCCGGCGTGAGGATAGGCAGCCCTTCCATCATCACGCCGACCGAGTTCGTGAGCGTGTTCTTATGACGTTCCCGCGCCGGCTCGAAGCAGAGTGGCGGTCTCAGCCGTGAGTCCGGCCGGCACGCAGCATGCGGGCCTCATCGGTGTCGCGGATGCGCAGGTCGGTGACGGTGAACGCGAGGATGGGGCCGCCCTTCTCGGGCCGGTAGAGACGTGGCCTGCCGGCGAACTCGACGATCTGGCCGCCGGCGGCCCCGAGCATGCGGTTGTGGACCGCCCCGGTGGCGGGGATCAGGGCGACGGGGATGTCGGCGCCGCCCTCCCGGGTCACGCAGCGCAGCATGCGCACGCGTGTGCCGTCGGGCAATGTGATGCCTCGGATGCCGGCCGGCAGGATCTTCGCTATGCCGGGGCAGGAGCCGATGCCGAGACGGATGCCGGAACCGCTGTGCTCCCGCCGCGTGGTGTCCGCTGTCATTGTGCTTCCTTTCCGGTGTCGGGTATGGTGACCGATGGTCCGTCCTGAGGGAACAGGCGGTCGATCTGGTCGACGGTCATGTTGGCGGTGCATGCGCTGATCGATTTGGTGAGGGTCTGCTGTGCGGAGGTGAGCTTGTCGTAGTCGTCGGATCCGGCGTCGACCAACGTTCGCGCCTGTTTCGCGGCCTTGGCCAGGCCCGTGCAGTCGTCCGGCGTGGGGTCGGGAAGCCTGTCCACGGCATGTTCCGCTTTGGGCAGACTGGATTTGAGATCGTCGAGCCGGTATCCGGCGGCCTTCGGCAACGCCTCGGCATACCATTCGTCGGCCAATGCGCGGACAGTGGATTCCTTCTCCTGCCGGCCGATCGCGTCGAACAGGTCGGTCGCGTTGCCCAGGTCCTTGTCGCCGTGGCGAATGAGCGTCTGGCCGAACGTGTCGATGTTGCCGCCGTCCGGGGAGTTGAGGATCGACCGGACCTTGTTGGCGATGTCCTCCGTGGAACCGGTGAATCCCGATGGTTCCGAAGACGGGTCCGTCCGGGACTGGTTTTTCGTATCCTTGCCGCCGTCCGTCGCCTGTTGGGCGGATTGAGGTTCTGGTTGATCGGATGTCGTGGACTGGAACGGGTTGAGCGCGATCGTGGCCGCCAATGCGATTACGGCCGCGACGGCGAGCAGCAGCGCCTGCCGTTTCGGCTCCATCCGCTCGAACCGGTCTCTCGCTCGGCCGAGAAGGCCCTGACGTTCCCTGTGCTCGCCTTTGCGTGGTGTCTCGTCCGTCATGATGGTGCTCCTTTCGAATGGATGATGGGCTATAGTCCCGGATCGTTGCCGGGCAGGCCGATGCCGTCGCTGGGGGCCGGCACGCTCCAGCCGTTGCCGGGCTGGGAGCCGGTTCCGCCCGATTGCCCCGACTGTCCCGACTGTCCCGACTGGTATTGGGGTATCCATTGCTGTTGCTGCTGTGGCGGCGTCGGGTCGGGGACGGTCTGCTGTTCGGACTGCCGTTCCCTCTCCTGGCGTTCCCGTGCCGCTTTCTCCTCGGCCGCGCGCTTGGCCTTCGCATGCTCCGCCTGCGTGGCGATGGCCTGTTCGAGGGTCTTCCTCGCCTGCTCGACCCGGGAGGCCAGATCCTCGAGCTCCTTGACGGTGACGTCCTTGCCGGGCTCGGCGGCCCGTTCGAGGATCGTCGTCAGATCGTCGATGGCCGTGCCGGTGTCGTCGTCGCGCTTCGCGCCGTCCCGGAGCTTGGTGGCCTCGCCGACCGCCTTCGCGAGCGATTCGCGCGCGTCGGCCTCCTGTTTGATGGCGAGGGCCCTCCTCGCCGCCGACACCAGCGTGTTCGTGTCCTTATTGGCCTTGCCCGCGCGGTCCTTCAACGATCCAGCATCCCTGATGGACAGCCGGGCGGCGGGCTCGTCGAGTATCCTCGCGTTGTCCGAAATCCGCGCGTCCAGACGGCTCCATGCCTTCGCATCGGCGAGGTCGGACGCCTTGTGGGCTTTGGCGAACCGAGTCGCAATCGTATTGGTCTCCCGCAGCACGGCCTGCGCCTGTTCCGCGCCGTGGCGGGCGGACGCGGTGACGGCGCCGGCGGCGATCACGCCGACGAGCGCCACGGCGGCGACCACGGCGAGCACCGTCAGTACGATCCGGACGGCATGGCCCGCACGGGCGGGCTCATCGGCATCCATATCGGTGCCGAATCCCGGGATCGCGTCCTGGTGCATGTCATCCAGGTCATCGGATGGCGACGTGTCGTCGGATGCCGGCAGGGGGATCGCATGCGCGCCGGAAGGCGGGGGAGCCGTCACATCGCCACCGGCCCCCGGTCCTGAGGCCTGCGGCGGGACAATCCTTTCCTCCTCTTGGGGAAGATCGGGCTCATGGCCGGTATCGGTGCCGTCGTCGCCGGCGGCCGGCGTGGGGGAGGGAGTCTCGTCCGGTTCCGAGAGCAGGCGGCGGATCCAATCGTCGCCGGTCTCGGCAGGGGAGTCGAGTTGTTCGAACAGGTCCGGCATGGTCATGGGCGCATGCCTCCCCTCGGGCCGATCGTCGCGCGTATCGTGGCCGTGAGCCGGTCGAGCTGTTCCAGGGAATCGAGATCCCGTTCACGGGCGATGCCTTCGAGCCGTTTCGCGAGCTTCAGCTCCTCGTCCGGGTCCCGGGGCCGGTACGAGTCGGGGTTCCAACGCGGGTCCCCGGCCTCGTCGAGCAGGGCGCGTCCCCGTGACGCCAGTGCGCGCGCCTCCTCGGCCTCCTCATGGGACAGGGGTGCCTTCCGGTCGTCGAGCCGTCGTTCGATGGAGGCGATGGCCTGGTCGAGCCGGTCGCGGGCCGCGAGCTCCATGGACCTCCAGTCACGCCACCGGTCGGACAGTTCCCGCAGCTCGCCGTCGGTGTCCGCGGCGAGCTGGCGTGACAGGCGGTCGCGTTCCGGCCCGTCGGGCATGCGGCGGATGCCGTCGCGGGAACGCCGGTAGTCGTCCAGCCGCTCCTCGCATCCCGCCAGCGTGGCCATGAGCACGTCGGCGGAGGGGTCGTCATGCGAGGCGGGCGAGGGAGGCGTCCCGTAGGCAAGGAGCGTGGAGGAGACGAAATCCTCGCCGCCCCGCCAACGGCCGGTGAACGCCGGTTCCGTCTTCCATCCGCCGCGCCGGCGATACCACGACTCGTATTCGACCTCCCGGGCGCGTCGGCGCGAGGCATGCTGTTCGCCGTCCATGTGATGCGCGTGGGAGGATTCTCCCGTGCCGGCCGCCGTCAGGTATTCCGTGACCCGGGCGAGGGCCTGGTGGATGTCCTGCATGAGGGCCGGCATGTACATGCCGCCGTTGGGGGAGGCCGCGGCCAGGTCCGCATGGCATTTCAGGGAGAACACCTCGGCCACCACGTCGTCGTGCTCGATCCAGCAGGCGGGCAGCGTCTGCTCCCATGTGGGGAACGTGCGGCACAGCCATTCGCCGTAGCGGATCGCGTGCATCGTCATCAGGTCGATCTCCGTGCGCGAGGGCGCGCCGGTCCAGTCGATCGGCCGGGCCATGCCCATCGTCTCCCAGGAGCGTTGCGGCATCGCCGTCCACAGGCCCGGCCCGTATTCCGGCTCTTGCGGAGGCTCGCCGGTCAGGTTGCGCACGGTCTGCTCGATCTGCGCGGCCAGGCTGGCCGACGGTTCCTTGCCCTGATGCGCCTTGTACACGTCCGACAGGAGCATGGTCAGCCGCGCGGCCGACGCCGACGCGGCGTCGAGTCCCCGGGGCCAGTCGGCGGCCGGCGGCACGGGGGATGAGACGCCGCCGGCGGTACCGGTCCGGCCTCCCGTCATGCCGGCCAGGATCTCGCCGACCTCGTCACGGGTGTCGTCCATCACCTGTCTCCTTTCGCGTCATGCCACCATCCGCGTTCCATGAAATGCGGGGCGCGGACCAGGGCCGGCGCCTCGCGTACGGGCTGGACGACCATCCATCCGCGCGGCAGACGGCTCAGCTCCCACGGCAGTACGGTCTCCTCTGCGCCGCGGCGTTCCGTGACCCCTCCGAGCGGGCCCTGTCCCGGATTCCACGTGGACTCGAAACGGGTGACCTCATGCCGGCCGATCTGCATGCCCCACCATTCGAGGCTGTCCCGGTCGGTGACGCCGCCCAGCATGATCCGGTTGCAGTTGTTCCAAACGGTCTGCTCGGTCTCCCGGTCGTAGTCGCGCACCATCATGTCGCGCGACTGCTCGACCACGAGCAACTGATAGCCGTTGCCGCCGCCCTGCGTGATCGCGTTGCGCAGGCCGCCCCACGTCTCGATGTTGCTCAGCTCGTCGAGCACGAACCGGGCCGGCGGCTCGATCTTGCGCAGGTTGGGTCCCGACGCCTCGCGCGACAGGGCGAGATCCTGGCACGCCTCCTGGAACGTGTCCAGCAGGAGCACGGCGAACAGGCCCGCGTTCACGCCTCCGCCCGCCTGCGATTTCGGCCGGCTGAGTACGTACACGGTGTCATGATCCTCGACCATGCGCCTCGGATCGATCAGACGCGGGTCGCGCGGCGAGAAATCCATCGTCGAACGCACCTTCGGGTCCGCGAGGATCGCGAACGCGTTCCTCACGCCGAACCATTCGCTCGACCGTTGGCGCGTGTCCATGGTCTCCAGGCCACGGATCGTGTCCGCCCAGCGCAGCATCTCCCGCTCGCCCGTATGCTCGCGGATCAGGTCCGCGGCCTCGAGCGCCTTGCGGGGGCTGACCGACCACTCGTAGCATTTCGAGATCGGCAGGTTGCTGATCGCCGCCGCATACAGAAGCGCCTGGATGTAGCCTCCCGCGCTCACGCCCCACTCCCTGTTGTTCGACCCCTGGCCCAATCCGCCCACGCCCACCAGGGTCTGCGCGCGGCGCATCGCCGTGGTCGGGTCCTCGCACCCCTGCAACGGGGTCCAACGCATGTTGTGCCGGGTCAGCGGGTCCGCCGCGCCCAAACCCTCCGGGTCGAAGATATGGACACGGCCACGGCCGCCGTACCGGGCCCCGGTCGACGGATCCGCCACACCCCTCTCCCGCAGGCGGCGGGTCGCGGAGATGATGTCGCTGCGCGTCGACGTGGCCAGCACGAAGCCGGGCGCCTCCACCACCGCGGGGATCACGACCGTCACTGTCTTGCCGGACCTGGTCGGTCCCAGCACGTACGCGTGCATCTCCAACGACAGCCAGACACCGACGTGATGGCATTCGCCCACGTACATGGCCGCCTGCCAGGGCCTCGGCCACACCGGGTCGCCGCCCATGCGACGCTCCCGCATGGCCGCGGCCAGCATGGCCGGCAGCACGCTCGGCACCATCGTGCGCATCACCTCGCGCACCCCGCACGCGGCCGCGACCTGACGGCGAGTGGCCATGCCCGGAGCCGACGACAGACGATCCACGAGCCGTTCCCCGGAATCACGGTACGCGTCCCAGAACGCCCACAGCACGGCGCACGCGGCCAACGCGGCCATCCAGAAGGGCATGGACAGCAGCCCGCCGGCCACCGGATCGCCGCCCGCCGCCGCGAACAGCAGCAGCGTGAACGCCATCGCCACGAGCAGGACGCCCACGGCCAGACGACGCACCAGCACCGACCCCTCACTCGACAAACCGGCCAGAAGCCGCGTATGCTCCGCCAGCCACACGCCCGCACGCGAGTCCTCGAACCCACGCCACACGGCCATGACCCGACGGCGCGAATCGACACGCGACCCCTCCACGCCCCGGCCGGCATCGCCCTCCAGATCGGGCGCCAGCTCCTCATACCAGGGACGATCCCCGGACACATCCGCCATCAGCGGCCTCCTCACCAACGAATACGGAGAAACGAATACGGAGAAACGGATACAACAAAAACGATGCGGTTCAGGCCGCGGACCTCAGGTCGCTCGTGTCGAACAGGGCCGACAGGGTCGGACCGGCCAGGGCGCGCACCATGCGCGGATGCTCCGCGCCGACCCTCCACACCCCAAGCCCCTGCGGCAGCGTGGGAATCACCCGCCGCTCGTCCTCGCTCAGATCCGGGACCAGCCGGCTGAGCATGTCGATGTTCGACCCGCCCTGACGGAAGATGATCTTCGTCTGCATCTGGTTGAGGATCTCCTCGACACGGCCACGCAGCTCGCTGCCCTCGCCGAACACATGCGTCATGTCGTTGACTCCATGCACGATCAGCCAGGTCGCGCACCCCCAATGGCCGGCGGACCGCTGTCTGGTCTGCAACGAGTCCACCAGACGCGCGTTCGACAGCAGGTCCCACGCCTCCTCGTCGACCACGATCCGCCGTCTCCCGTCTCGCCCCTGCAGCAGACGGTCGATCCACGAGCTCACCGCCGCCGTGAACACGCGCTTGAGCTGCTCGTTGTTCAACGCCGGACTCGACGTGTCGAACACGATCATCGGGCTCGACGGGTCCAACCGGATCGTGGACTCCCTGTCGAACATGCCCGACAGGGTGCCGCCACGCACCATCGGCGCATACACGCGAGCCGCCGCGGCCGCCGCCGCACGCGCCAACGCCGGCTCATGCTCGAAACCCGTCATCGAGGGCGACTCCCCATCCACCCACGAACGGTCCGCGAGACGGTCCACCGCCGCCTCCAACGTCATCGGCCCAGTGCCGAACGACACCGCCACACGGTCCACGACCACCTGCATGTCGCGATCCAGCGGGAACGGGCCTCCATCCTCGCGCAATGCCTCCGCCAGGCTCATGAACGCCGCCTTGCGCCCGGAAAGCACCTCCTGACGCCACAGATCGTCCTCGCCGGCGGACGGACGGTCCGGCAACGCGAACGGATTCAGATAATGGCCGCCGCCCGGCGAGACGACCTGGCCTCCCACATGATTGGCGACCCGGCCCCACTCGCCCTCGCGATCCGACTGGATGATCACATGACGGCCCGCCTCGATCTCGCGCAACGCCATCACCTTCGCCGCGAACGACTTGCCGTTGCCGCGAAGACCGCAGATGAACACGTCCGGGCTGGTCGTCATATGCGGGCCGTGAACGCCCGGCGCGTCATATGTCGCCCACGAATCGAACCGCCACAACTCACGCGACAGCACATCCACGCCGATGACCGGCCCGTCGATGCGAGGCGCCCCCGACCCCGCCACCAGCGTGGACAGGACCCCCGCACGCCCCGTGCTGGTCTGATGCCACGCCGTGACCGGCCGCACGCGGAAATCACGGGTCATCATGTCCACGGGGGAGGGCGAGCCGAGAGGCAGATGCCCCTCCTCGTCAGCATCCACCATGCGCCGACGCCGTTTAGCATCCGCGGCCATCGCGCGCATCAGACCCGGGGCCACGCCCATCGCGTCCTCCACCGCATGCCGGTCGGCGCGACGGAACGCATGCGCGGGCATCGGCCCGGGCTCCACACCCGCCGTCAGACAACACTGCATCCACATCGCCTCACGCAGCGTCAACCCCGTCGCCACCGGCACCAGACCCAGACAGAACACGCCGCGACGCATGCCCTCGCCCAACCGGTGTTCTCCCTCCAACACCGGAGCATCCCCAGTCGAACCAGACATCACACCAACCTCCGACGATCAGGCCCACACACAAGACGAAAGCCCGCCGGACACGCCGACGGGCCGGAAGCGAAACGACGACGGACGGTCACACCGAGCCGCCCATGCCGCCCACCAGCACGCCGACCAACACCATCGCGGCCACGCACAACACGCACAGCAGCACATTGCCCCAGAACGCGCGACGACGCTGGCGACGGCTCATCGCCACCACCTCGTCACGGAAACGGCTCCCCACATACCGGGACGACGGACGGGCCCGCAGCATCCAGAACGCGCGATACGCGAACGACGCCGCGGCCACCACCAGCAGCAACACCAGAACCGACAGCATGACACACTCTCCCAATCAGCCCGCCGACACCTGAACCGGAAAACGGAAGACGCGACGGACGGGCAAGCGGCCACGCCTCCACGGACACCACCAGCGGGACCGCCGATAACGGCCGGCGGCCACGGTGGCAGCCACGAGGACTCGGGCATGAACAGGAACGTGCCCGAGCCGGGAAACCCGGTTATCGTCAGAAAACGGAACAAGAAAAACGATCCGGGAACCGGATCCGAGGAAAACCGATACGGAAACAACGAACGGAAGGAGCAAGGGCATGGAGCAGGAACATGGCACCGATGCCGCGGCAATATGCAAGGGAGTGCTGCTGCGCGTCGGGATGGCCGCCGCCATGGCGACGGCCGTGCTGGGATTCATCTCCTACCAAGTACTGCCGCGCCTGAGGAAAACGGACTACCTGAGAATGGTCTCCGACGCGGACGCGCAAACCGCGCTGACCCTGGCACCGCTCGTCCTGCTGGCCATCTGCTGCCTATGCGTATACCCGCTGATCGGACACGGGAAAAGAAGCCGCGCGGATGCGGCGGCCGTGGCCTGCACCGTCGCCTCGTTCGTCCTTCTGGGGGCGGGAATGGTGAATATGGCGGTCGAGAAAACGGTGACCCCGCTGCTCGCGGTCTCCGTGTTCCTGTTCTGCCTCATGCTCGCCCACACGATGCTCGCCGGCATGAAGACGGCGCTCGAATGGGTCGGCCACGGCGACAAGGCGGACCCCGCACGACTCACGTTCATCTGGGGTGTGATCGTCTTCGCGGCGGGACTGATCGTTCACTAGAATCAGGAACGTGATCAGACAAATCCCCGTAGGAGAGAAAGCCACCGTCCTCGCATCCCTGGCCTACATCATCGCGCTGGCATTCTACAAGCACTGGCTGCGTTCCCAATATGATGTCATGAACGGATCTCTGATCGAACGGGCCTTCGCCACCGCCGGAAAACCCTGGTACTGGTTTTTCCTGCTGACCGGATTCGCGTTCATAATCCTGCTGGTCTGCATGGGAGTCCATCTGTTCAGAAAAGACATGGACAAGCCGGGAAACCTCGTCGGCGTGATACTGAACATCGTGCTGATCGTCATCCTCGTGACCGTCTTCTGGGACCCCATCTTCACCACATTCGTCGTGCTCGCGTTCGTGGCCGGCACAAGCGCCGCCGCGATGTCCTAATAAATTCAACAAAACACGTGAAAACGGATCATCACGGATATACGGTGGTTGGGACGGCCGATGGGAGAAAGGGAAGTTGATTATGAATGCAAACACGTCAAATTCGGATGGAGGCGAAAACGCCACGGGCGAGAGCATGAAGAAGAATATTCCGGGATTGTGGTTACTGCTGCTGGACGTGGCCGTAGCTCTGGCGGGTTTCTGCACAGGAGTGCATTTTTTCTGGAAAGATCAGAATGAAGGCGGCGTCGTAGTCGCGGCAGCTATGTCGGCAGCCTTGGCTGTCGTTCCAGGGGAAGTGTTCGGTCCCATGCTCGGCCGTGATAAATCGAAGAAGTTCGAGGCATGTATCTTTCTCACGTCCATGCTGATGTCCTGGGATGCGGGAGCGGCAATGGCCTGCGCGAACTATGGAGGGAAGGGAACGCCCTTCTCGGGGATGGGAATGGCGTTGTGGCTGCTTTCCTTGGGCCTTGTCTACTGCGACTATGCGTATTGCGGTTTCGTCTTAAAGCATGCGAATCCATCATCAATGCATCTGATGCTTGCGCCCATACCCTTCTTCGTCGGAATGGGTCTCCCCGGTTTTCTTTATTACGTAGATGGGTCCATACATACGTTTATCTGGCTGATATGCGTGGTCATGCTCTGGATATCCGCACTGTCCTTCGCATATTACTGGCCCGATGGAAAAATCGGTTCCGGTCTTGCCGACTCCGCATCCCTGCTGGAATGGCGGTACGTGATTTCCTCGACCTTGTTTCTAAAGAACGAAATAACCGAATCGATCACATTCGACAACATCAAGGACTGGGATCCCCGCGTCAAACGGTATCTTCCCGAATTCATCAGGAACAACGACATCAAAGCCAAGGCAATGAATGCGGTGCTTGATTTAGGAGGGATCGTCCCCACCGCGTCGGCTGTATTTGGGTTCGGTCCATTGAAAGATATGAAGGGTGTAAATGGCGTCGTGTTATGGCTGTGCACGTTCGTGTTGACATTGGCGATGGGGTTGTTCGCGGCTTGGCGAAAGCGTTATTGGAACCGACTCAGGAACTGCCAACGAATCCTGATGGAAGAAACCAAGTCGGCCGAAGACGCTGACAAAACGGCGCAAGCAACTCCGTCCCACGCAATTCAGTAGTGGTCCTTCGCGGAGAGGATGCAGAGCCTGTCGTCGGCGACGGTGTAGATGATGCGGTTGGCTGAGTCGATGCGCCGCGACCATGCGCCGGACAGGCCCCATTTGAGGGGTTCGGGCTTGCCGATGCCCTCGAACGGGGTACGCTGCATATCCCGGATGAGCGTGTTGACACGTTTGAGGGTCCTGCGGTCCTGGGATTGCCAGTACAGGTAGTCGGCCCAGGCGTCATCGGTCCAGCAGAGCAGCATCACGCGCCCGCTTCGACAAGGTCGTGGGCCATCGTCTGGCCCTGCCGGACCTGCGCCATGCCGCGCATCACCTTATCGCTCAGATACGGGTTCTGGTAGACGCGCAGCGTCTCCATGAGCGAATCGTAGTCGTCGGCGCTCATCACGACCACGTTGTCCTCCGGGTCCGCGTTGGTCACGAGAAGGGTGTCGGCGTCCTCGTTGACCCTGCGCATATAGGTCTTGAGATTCGCCCTGAAATTGCTGTAGGCCACGGCCTGTGTCATCACGCACCTCCTGTTTGTACAATAAATTGTACCATGACATCGTCGGAATACGGGCCGGAGTCGCGGCGCGCCCCGCGTCGGTCGTAGCGTTCCCGCCGGGCGTCAAACGGGTGCATGTCCCCGCCTTAATAGAACATTTGTTCGAATGCTGGTTCGGTTCTTGTTTTCGGGAAGGCGGTAGGTCATGGCTTGGAGATTCGTCACGCACGCATGCGGGCACCAGGAGCGGATCAACGTGGACGGCCCGTACGTGGTCGTCGAACAGCGGGTGAGGAACGCGGAACGGGTGTCATGCCCCGCCTGCATCGGCATCGCGTCCCGGCAGCGCAACAGGCTTGACGGGTTCTGCGAACTGTGGGGCTCGAAATCCCAGTGCGACCGGGCGGAGCCGATACGACGCCGCACCCTCAGCCAGGTCGACGTGCTCGCCCGCCACGCGCGCATCGAGGACCGTGACGCGTTCGCCGAACTACGCAGGCAGGTGCTGCGGATGAACGACGCGGCATGGTGGATTGAACACAAAAACGACGCGGCCACCATGCTCGCCCAGGACATCGAGCTCTAGGATTGCGGAAGAGGAGACGGTCATGTACGAGGAGCATGAGGACGGGTCGTTCACGCTGCACATGTGCGAATGGTACGAGCAAGGCAGGAGGCTCGTGGGCGAATACGAGACGCTGGGCGACGGATCCGGGTTCGCCGTCACCGACGAGTGGTCTACCTGCAGCAAGGTCGTCGTCAACCATCCGTTGACACGTCCGGACGGCACCGTCATGCCCGGCATCAGCCGGCTGCGACGCTTCGACTGGAGGGTTGGTCCCGACGGAGGGCTGCACGCCGACGACTACGAGATCTGGGAGCGGGAACTGCGCGAACAAGCCGAACGCGACCGGTTCGACGGCGAGCTGCGATCCCTGGGAGCGTTGGGCGACGGGGAATCCATCTTCGGCCGACAGCCGGGCAACGGGCCGTCGTCTCCGGATGGCGATGATGGCGTGTCTGATTCATGAACGGACGAAAGGAAGTAGCATGATGACGGGATATGCCGGGCATCCGGCATGATTGGGGGATCAATGGATGGGCAGGGGCTGCGCATGTGCAGATTCACACGCGACGGGATCCCCGAACTGGGCGAATACCTGGAATCGGTGGACGGCATCATGCGAAAGGAAGACGGACCGATCCGCCACAAGGAGAATGGTGCCGTCCGTCTCCGGTGCCCGTGCCGGGAGTCGAACCCGGTGCCACTGGGAAATTGTGAGAGGCGTGGCGTGCCGTGCACGGGCCGGGGCGCGCCCGGAGGACCGGACGCGCCGTTGTTCAGTTATTCATCACTGGGCATCGTCGGATGCGTGTTCCGCTCCGGCCGTCACCGCCTTCCTGCGGCGGCGTGCCACGGCGATGGCCACGCCGTTCCAGTCGTCGGTGGCGGACTCCACCTTGGTGTCCGAGCAGTAGTCCTTGCCGTCGATGGTGACGACGTCATCGGACTTGCTCTCGGTCTTGGCCTCGGGCTTGGAGCCGGACTCGTCGTCCGAGGTGCCGTCACCGAATGGGGCCGACGTGTCGACCGGACATTCGGTCAACGGGGTTTGCCTGTCAGCCATGTGCAACCTCCAGAGGAATGATGATGGTGCGAACAATGTCAGAGTCGATGATGCGGCGGGTCGCGGGCCGCTGCGGGGGCGCACCGTCTACAGGCCCCATCGGGCGCACCGTCTACAGGCCCCATCGGGAGCACGGCTCCACGGGTCCACGGGTCCACGGGTCCACGGGCATGGGAAAGGCCCTCCGCCGGGAGAGGCTGGCGAAGGGCCTTTCCCATGCCCGGAACCCGTCGTCGTAACGTCTCCTTCGATCCTCACGCATACGAAAGAACCGCACCTCCGATCATCGAATCTGAATTTCTTCAGTCCAACAATCGGGGTGCGGTTCAGCTTCGGCCGAGAGGGAGGACGTCACCTTGCAGCCGGTGCAAAAGAAAAGGCCGGGCGGGGAATCAGCTCCCCTGCCCGGCCTTTCTACTGGCCTACCGTGGCTTTACTTCCTGTGCCGCGCGGTCTCGGTTTGGTCTCCGCGACGGCGGAACAGCATCAATCCCACTCCCAAGAGCGTGAACGCGGCCAACGCCACGGTGGGCGCGGATACGCCGGTCTTGGCGAGTTGGCGAATCGTCTTCACGATGGCCGGGGTCGCCGGTGGAATGTAGGAGTTGGTGAACTCGGGTCGGGTTCCGGTGATGGTGACCATGCCGGGGGTCGTGGACGGCTTGTCCCCGACGGCATCCCCCTTGGTCTTGTCGGCCTTGTCGGTCGGCGTGGCGCTGGAATCCTTCGTCTTCCCGTCCGTCGGGTCGTATTCGACTTTGGCGGTCAGATTGCCTTGCAGGTCGTCGCCCACGGTGACGGTCACGTGGTGTTCCGTCCTGTCGTAGGTGACGTTCTTCTCGCCGGTGTTCCTTTCCCGAATCACGTACCGGTGTTCGCCGCAATCGTCGATGCCGTTGTTGTCACGACCGTAGGTGAGAGGCTTGAACCGGATGTCGCCGTCCTTGTCGTTCCGTTCGGTGTCGATGACCTTGCCGGTCTTGTCCACGAGTTCGAACTCGAACTCGTCGGCCTTCAACTCGCGTCCGGTCAGACGCTTGCGTGCGGTGAGTTCCACGAGCACGTTCTGCGGCTGGTACGTGTTAGTGAAGCGGATGCCGTCCTCGGAACCGTTTTCGGTGGAGTATTCGGTCTTCGCGGTCAACGTGTGACTGTCCGCATCCTCGGTGACGGTGACGGTGACGGTGTGGCTGGTGGTGTCGTAGGTGACGCCGCCGAGCTGGGTGTCCGTTTCGTCAACGGTGTACTTGTAAATGCCGGTCTTGTCGAACGTGAGCTTGTCGAAGGTGAGCGTGCCGTCGCCCTCGTCCGCTTTCGCCTCACTGCCGGTGGTGCGCTTGAACCGCTTGGATTGGAGCGTGTTGCCGTCCATGTCCTTCAGTTCGGCCGTGAACTCGCCATCGTTCAGGGCGCGTCCGATCAGGTGCTTGTCCGCCTTCACGGTCACGTCAACGGGTGTCGGCGTGTACGTGTTGTCGAAGCGGATGTCATTGGTCTGACTGTCGGCGGTGGCCGAGAGCATGCCGTCTCGGTCGGTGACGGTGACGGTCACATCGTATTCCTGAGTGGAGTAGCCGATGGTCTTGTCCGTTCCGGCGAGTTCCTTCACGTGATACGTGTATACGCCGGGCATGGTGTAGACCATTTGGCCGAATGTGAATCCGCTTCCCTTGTTGGTGACGGTTACTGTTCCGTTTTGGCTTCCGGCTGGCATTGGCATGTCGTTCATGCTGATGGCGTTGCCGTCCGAATCATGTGCGGATACCGCGTTCAACTGGAACTTGAATTCACCGTCTTGTGGAACGCGGCTGGTTGCCGTATCCGTGTTGACGATGTTTTTCACGCCGCTGATAGAGTATCCGACGTTCTTCGGACTGTAATGGTTGGTGAACGTGTTGTTCTTGCCGTTAGCGCCGGTGGTCGGGGTGACGGTCTTGGACACGACGGCCAGCTTGCCCGTATGGTCAACATCCTTGACCACGTAGGTGATGGTCGCAACCGTCCCGTCCTTCGTGACGCCCGGAACGGTCGTATCCTGCTCCGACATGGTGAACACGTAGGTGCCGACGAGCGGGAACGACAGTTGGTCGAATCGGATGTTGCCCTGCTGGTCGTTCCGTTTCGTCTGGTCGGCGTTCGACACGTTGGCGGGCGCGGACTGTTGTTGGAGCGTGAATGCGAAGTCTTCGCCCTTGAGCGTGTACTTGTTGCCCTTGGAGGAGGTCATCTTCTTCACTGCGGTCGGATTGTCCGTGGCGGGTTGGGCATGGTACGTGTTGGTGAATTCCGGAATGTTGGTTCCGTTATCATACTTCACGTCGGCCAACAGTTGGCCTTCGCCGTTGTCGGTGACGGTGACCCTCACGTGATGTTTCGTAGCGTCATAGGTGATGCCGCCCCTGTCGCCTTGGACTTCGCTGAGCGTGTAGTCGTACACTCCCGTCTTCGTGTAGGAGATGGTGTCGAACAGGACGTCGCCCCGCTGGTCGTTGGTCTTCGCCGTGCCGACCTGACCGCCTGTCTTGTCCTCGACGCATGTGAACTCGTATTGTCCGGCTTGCAGTTGGATGCCTGTATGGTCGGGGTCCGCGAGCGTCTTGCGGGCGCGGAATTGGACGCTGACCGGTTTCGCCTTGTACGTGTTCGTGAACTGGATGGTGTCGGATTGCACGCCGTCGCACGTCGTGTTGGCGGTGATGCGACGGGTGAACGTGGTCAGATCGTCGGTGACGGTGACGGTCAGGACCCACGTGCGGCTGTCGTAGGCGACTCCCGCATTGTCTCCCTTGCGTTCCTTGACCTGATACCGGTAGACCCCCTCCTTGGCGAAAGCGTTGGAGTTGATTTGGAGCGTCTGCGTCCTGTTGTCGGCGAACGTGATGGTGGAGGGCACCGCGTTCGCGGGCGCGCCGTCCAACGCGGTGATGTCCGCGACGTACCTGTCCCTGTCGGTCCAAGCGCCGTTCGGACGCCCGTCCAATACTTTGACCGCTTTGAATGTGGCGGGCGTGGCGAGCATGAGCGTGCCGCTCATGCCGTGGTCCTCGTTCGGGTCCTCGTACACGGCGGACGTCATCTCGTCCAACGCGGGGAACGGTTTCAGCGTGATGACGCCGGCGACCATGTTGCCGTGCGAATCGTCCTCCCGGTCGCTGTCGGAGTCGGTCGCCTCGCTGGCGTCCTTCGCGTTCTTGACGGTGACGTTCTGCCCGTGCCAAGCGGTGCCGGTTTTCGGCGTGAACCTGAGCTTGAACCCGGAACCTGCCGGAATGGAACCGATTGCGTAATGGCCGTTCCTGTCGGTTGTGGCGGTGCAGGGTTTGCCGTCCACACTGGTGACTGTCCTGCCGTTCGCGTCCACCAGCGTGACGTTCACGTCCGCGAGAAGCCTGTCCGAATCCTGTCGGACACCGTCATGATTGGTGTCGAACCATGCGACGCCGTTGACCTTGCGTTCCACGACCTGCGTGACCGCGTCCACCTTGTTATCACCGTCCGTCCAACGGTTCACGTACGAGTCCGCCGCCTTGTTGCCTGTAGGCTTGATGCTCAGGCTGAAATCGTAGCGGGCGTTGGCGGGCAGGCTTGGCGAGGTGAACGCCCATGCCACCGGCTTGCTGTAGCCGTCGGGGATGGCCACCTTGCCTGTGGTCGCATTCACCGTGGCTTCGGTCCATTGTGCGACCTGTTCGCGGGTTATCTTCGTCGCGTCCACGTTGCGCCACTTCTGGTCGGTCGTGAAGTAGACTCTGACGCCGTTCATGCTCGCACCCGCACCCGCCTTGACGGTGAGTCCGGCCAGAGTGTAGTCGCCGTGATAGTTGGACTGGTTCAAGCCCCTGTAAGGCATGACGTCCACCGCATACGGGTCGGTTTTCTCATCCTTGGAGAAGTTGCCCAGCATGTTCCTGAATCCCAACGGGCGGTTGATGTCGTTCAGCAGCGGGTCGACGCGGGTCGCCAGCGCGGTCGCGCGCGTGCGGGACACGCGAACCGTCATGTCGGCTATCTGCGCCTTTGGAGCCAATGGGGGAGCCATGTTGCGTTTCGACCGGATGGTCGCATGGTTCGTGAACGAATCGTTGTTCCTCACGTCATGGTCGGGATCGGACGCGTCCCCGATGGTGGTGGAATAGTGGATGACGGTCTGCGTGCCGGAGTCGGCGCGCGCCCCGTTCACCCTGATGGTCATGGTGGTGGTGCCGTCCTTGTTCACGACGATCGTCGGCGTGACGGGGGTGCCGCCGGTGACCGTGCCTTTGTCGGGCGTATGCTGCGTGTACTGTCCGCCGACCGTCATGGAACCGTCCACGTAGGTCAGGCCCTTGGGCAGCGTGTCGGTGATGATGTAGTCGGTCGTGTATTGTCCGCCGTCCGTGGTCGGGGACGTGTCTGCGGTGGCGGTGAGCTTCCAGTCCACCGTACGCTGTTCCTTGTCCAAATCGTAGACGGTTTTAGTGTTGCCTGCCTCGTTGGTTTGCGCGACCTGTTTGGCGATGTGCGGTGTTTCGCCGGCTATGTACAGGCTGTCGCCTTTCAGGGTGTCGGCGGTGTCGCCGCCCTGATAGGCGCCGTTTTCGTCGAACGTGGCGGGACGGTACGTGTCGCCGCTGTAGGTCAGGTCGGGTTTCACGCTGTTCGCGTATTCGGGCAGTCGGGTGATGAGATTGTCGGACCATTGCTGCCATTGCGTGTCCGGCGCGTCCGCGTTCAGGTTCGCGGTCCGGGCGAGGCTGTTGCGCGTCCAGTAGGCGGTTTCGGCGACGATGGGTGTGACCGTGCCGATTCTCGCGGTGTCGAGGATGCGGGCGGGCAGGGAGACGATGGGCGTGAATGTTCGGTTGAAGCTCGTGCCGGTCGGGTCCACCGTGTTGTGGTCTTCGAACAGCATGCCGACTATCGTGCCATGGGTTTTCGCCTCGTTGAGGGTCGGATAGTAGTCGAGTCCGCTGATTTTCGTGTCGCGCTGCTCCCTGTAGTCCTTCCAGTTGGTGCCGTCCTTTTTGACGGCGTACCAGTAGGGGATTGCGTTCCTCCGTTTGGCTGCCCTCATGCCCCACGTGAAAACGTTCATGGGGATGGTCGGCTGCGTGTCGGGATGGTCGTCCACCGGTTCGATGCTGTTCGGGTCGAATTTGACCAAACCCATGCCCATCACTTCGGCGTCGCCTTCGGAGTTGATGATGATGTTGTGGCCTATTTGGAGGCGTAGTTTCGACCCCTGTATGAGACTGTCTGACCCGTTGCCGTAGTCGGGTTGCGTCCAGTCGCAGCTCGTGCCCGCATTGTTCCATGAGCTTTCGTTGCTCCAGCACGTGTATCGGATGCGCGTACTGTACGTGCCCGTCATGCGGACGGTCATGGCCGAACCCGCATGGTCGTCACCGGTGGAGGCCTGATTCGAATTGTCTTCCGCCGTGGCGAGACGGTCTCCGCTGACGCCGGTGGCCGTCAATCCCATGTCGTCCATGGTGATGTTGGCCGTCTGGTCCACGTTCCCGTAATATTGCGCCACGGTCCGGCCGTCACGGCTGGTGGGCGTGATGAACTGCAATACGTCCGTGTGGATGGCTCCGACCTGCATGGTGGAGCAGTCCGACGTCATGTAATCCGTGCTGCATTTATTATGTGTGCCGTTCAGTTTATTGTGGATGGGGAAGACGGACGTGTCGTAGCCGTCGAACGAGACGGTCACGTCCGTGCCCTGCCCGCCGGTCGTGGTCGTGACCGTCGTATCGCCACGCGCCACCTTGTCATATCCGTCGGCACGGTCGGCGACGCCCGGAGCCCTATACCGTAGATCGCCCATCCATGCGAACGTCCGACCATACTTCGAATCCATGTTGTCGATATGCCCGTAATCGTAGAGCAACGGCTGCCAACGGCGTTCCATCGCATGCTTCGTCCCGGTCTTCGTGTCATCCGAATACTGGTTGGACAGGTGAATCTTATAGGTGATCCTGCCGGACGGGGCCTCCAACCCCTTCAACCCCTTCGTCCGGTCGGGCCAACGCATCTCCGTGACCAATGCGACGCCCAAACCCAAGCCGGTCACCTTGCCCTCCGTCCTGTTGGGCGCGTTCGCCGCACCCGAGGAGAAGTCGAACACGCCCCTGTCCACGTTGCCGTAATCGACCATGCGCACGTTCAAATTGAGTTTCGCGCTGACGGTCACATCCTCCGGCGTGTCCTCGGCCCGTTTGTGCGTGCCCGTGTTCGTCGGGTTCGAGGCGTCCCATGCGGGCCACGCCTTGACGGTCGGATGGAACCGGTAGCCGTGGGGCGCGCCCTTGACGGCGACCGACAGGCCGATGGAACCGGTGCCGGGGTTCACGGTCGGCGACTGGCTGGTCGGCTCCAACAGGCGGTAGCAGGTGTACACCTGCGTGACGGTCCCGTTGATGGTTTCCGTGGTGAGTTTCGGCTCGTAGCCGGGCGTATGGTCCACCCAGCCCATCTTCTCCGCGTCGAACGTGACCTTGTCCTTCGGGTAGGGCAGTTCGAACCGGAAGCCGACGCGCGTGCGCCGATAGTAGTCCATGGTCGAGTCGGGGGTGAGCGTGTACTCGTAGTCGTAGGTCACCGTATCGTAGGAGCGGACGATGTCGTTGGTTTCGTCCTTGTCGTCGCCGCGTTCGTTGTCCTTGTCGAACGGCGCGGTGCCGGTGATGCGGTCGGTGAGTCTGAGTCTGCTCACGGCGGCGCTGTCCGTGTCGAGCATGTCGTGGATGGTCACGTCCGGCGCGGCCTGACCCGCATCCGCCTGCGGAGCGGATTGCGCGGGCGCACCGGTGCCGGATTGTTCGTCCGCCCCGGTTCCGGCCTCGTCGCCGGAACCGGTGTCGGGTTTCGTCGCGGCCTCGTCGCCGCCTGTGGTCGTCTTCACGTCGGGTTCGGTTTGGATTCGCATGGACGTGCCCATGGTCGTATCGTCCGCATACGCGGCGGACACGGCCGACGTGCCTGAGCCGAACAGCGTCGCGGTCGCGAGTATGAGCGCGGCGACCTTTCTCAGACCGGGTTTCATCGCTTTTCGGTTCCTTTCGGGGATGTGCCGTGACAAGTGGAGGGAAGTATGAATACGGCTGTTTTAATGGTGTGGAGGATGGGTCCCAAGTACGGTTTGCAGGAGAGTTCCCGGGACCCGTCCCCCGGCTCACGCCGTCCGACCGTCTCCGGTCGGGTGGCGGTGATTCGTCGGGGAGGGCGAAGTCTGTGGTTCATTCATGTGAAGTCAATGGAGGGCGTCCCGGCCGTCATCGGACGACGAGGCCGGAACGCCACGGGGTCACTTGCCCGCGTTCACGGCCGTGTGGCGGCCGGAACCCTGTGCGTAGTGGCGCTTGCGGAACACGAGCAGGGAGCCGCCCGCGAGCAGCACCGCCAGGGCGCCGCCGGCAAGGCCGAGCACGGCCGTGCCGGTGGAGGCCAACGGCTTGGCACGGTATCCGTTCCAGTCGTCGGTGTTGCTGGCGGTCTGGGTGTCGGCGCACAGCTGCTTGCCGTCGATCTCGGTCACGTCGCCGGTGGAGTATTCCGGATCGGTGTCTTCGCCGCCGTCGGTCTTGTCGTTGAACGGGTCGCCGTTGGACGGCGCGCATTCCACGAGCGGGGTGCCGGTGACGATGGCGCGGTCCGTGTGGGTATCGCCTTCCTTGACGCCCTTGAGCGTGCCGGTCACGCTGACCGATTCGCCCGGCTTGAGCACCAGGGTGTCCCAGTTGTCGGGATAGGTGAGCGAATCCATGTCCACGTGCGCGTCGCCGACGATGGTGGAGTCGGCGAGGTCCAGGTCGCTTGCCTTGAACCATGCGCCGTCACCGGTGGCCGGGTCGGTCTTGGAGGTGTTGGTGATGATGAACGTGATGCCGATGTTGTCGGCGTCCATCTTCAGCGCCTGCTTGGAGTCGTCGCGGTCCGCCTGCTCCTGGCCTTCCTGCTTGAGGGTCGGGGTATCGACCTTCTCGAGGTGGATGCTCGGGGTCATGTCCGGGGTCTTGGTGACGACCTTGTTGGATTCGCGCGGCTGGCCGTTGATGGTCTCGGTCCACGTGTTGGGCACCTCGTCGGCCACGGCGATGCGCTTGCACTGGAGGTAGAGCCTCCAGCCGGCCTCGTGCTCGTTGTCGGCGCTCACGAGGTCGAGGTAGGCCTGGGTCGCGTCGGCCGTGACCTTGCCGTTCTCGTCGGCGTCCACGGTGAACAGGTTGCCGCCGAACTTCGAGGAGTCGAAGCCGCTGCCCGCGATCTTCTCGCCCTTGGCCGCGAGCATCTGGCCGTCCCTGTACAGGTCGCGGCTGGCGTAGACGGCCCAGTTGCCCAGGTACTGGTCGTACTCGGTGTTCAGCTGGTCCGTGCCGCCCCAGTCCGTGACGGTCTGGTAGGCGCGGTCCGGGGGCAGGATGCTGGAATCCAGGCGGTAGAGGAACGTGTGGTTCAGATACACGCTCTTGCCGTCGATGCTGTCGCCGCCGACCTTCACGGTCACGTCCTTGGTCGGGTTGATCTCCTTCAGCGGGTTGGTGACGGTGTTGGTCTTGTCGCGCTTGTCGTTCGTGACCTGCGTGGCGGTGTTCTCCACCGTGTGGCCGTCCTTGACCTTGGTGACGGTCATCGGCATGACCACCTGGTAGGTGTGGCCCAGCAGCGACTGGTCGATGCTCGGGTCCTTCAGCGGGTCGTAATCCTTGTCGGACTTCTCGCTGTACGCCTTCAGGTCGTCGGGTTGCGGGTCGCCGGGAACGGTCTCGCCGGTCGCGGGGATCTGGGTGTCCACGGTTTTGGCGAAGGCGTAGAGCACGCCGTCCTTGTCCTGGATGTTGAACTCGCCGGTGCGGTCCCTGCCGGTCTCGTCAAGGATCTCCACGTGTTTGGCGTCGAGGGTCAGGTACTCCTGGTCGTAGTCGTCCGTCATGCCCAGTCGCCATACCTTGTAGGCGGTGTCGGTGAGCCTGGAGGCGTCGATGTTGACGCGGTAGTACACCTTGTCGCCCAGCAGCGCGGTCTTGCCGTCGATGCTGATGGTCGGGTCCTTCTGCGTGTCCTGCTTGGAGGGCTTGATCGTCGGCGGCTCGTTCTCGACCTTGTTGGACGGGGTGACGCCGTTGTTGACGGTCAGCGCGGCCTTGTTGTCGACGGTCTTGTCGGTGGGCGCGTCCTCGTTCACCTTGGCCTCGAAGCGCAGCAGCACGCGCGGGTTGGAGCCGGCCTTCCAGTTGGCGGCAACCCAGTCCCTGGTGAACGTGGCCTCGAACGAGTGGGCCTTCTCGTCCCACTGCACCTTGTAGGCGCTCTTCGGGATGATGCCGCCGGTTCCCAGGTCGGTGATCTCCAGGGTCTGCTTGTTCGCGGTGGTGTACTCGGAATAGGTGTCGCTCAGCTTGATGGCGGTCACCGAATATGCCTGGTCCGCAGGGATCTGCGGGTCCACGCGCACGGTGTATTCCACGGTCTGGCCGGGGAACACGACCTGAGTGTCGATGCTGGACTGGTCGCCGCCCTGGGAGGATTCGGCGATGACCTGCTTGTGGATCGGGGGCACGGTCACGCAGATCTTCGGCGTGTTGGTGTCCACCGTGCTGCCGCCGACCGTCTGGCCTCCCTTGTTGTCGAGGTCGTCGCCCTTCGGGTCCGCGCACGTGTTGAGCTCGTCGCCCTCCGCCTTGCCGTAGGATTCGAGCAGCTTCACGGTGTCGAAGTTCACGTCGAAGGGGATCACGACGCTGATCTGCTTCGCGGTCTTCAGGTTCTTCTGCGCGGCCTCGTAGGAGTCCTTCGCGCTGACCGTGACCTTGGTGCCCTCGGCGGTGATGTCGAACTGGTCGGTCACGTCCTTGCCGGTCTTGTTCAGGTCGTTGACGCTGGCGTTGGCCTCGTCGGTGGTGTCCTGCTCGTAGACCTTGATGTTGGAGGTGTCCTTCAGGTCGAGGATGCTGTCGACGTTGGCGAAGTCGTCGGTCCACGCGATCTCGGGCACGCGGCCCAATCCGGTGGGCAGGGTGCCGGAGATGACCGCCGCCACCTCGTCGCCGAGACGGTAGTACTTGTCGTCGCCGCCCACCTTGTCGCTTTTGGTCGGATCGACGGTCAGCTGCCACTTGCCGTCAGCCTTCATGGCCCACGCCTTGTTGGGGTTGGGTGTCCACACGAACACCGGGGGCTCGTTGGTCGGTCGGGTCTCGTTGTTCCACTTCTCGTACGCCTTGTTGGTCAGCTGGATCTTCTTGCCCTCGGTGGCACCCTTTTTGATGGTGCCCGTCAGGTAGAACTTGACCTTGCTCGCGCTGTTCTTGAACATCGTCTTCGCGATGTAGGCGGACTTCGCGGTGGCGGTCGCGGTCCCGGCCTTCCGGTCGATCGCGATGGTGAAGTTCGCGGTCTCGTCCTTGCCGTCGACGAACACCTTGCCGGACTTCCAGTCGATCCACTGGTTCGAACCGGTCAGATCATCGGTGATGGAATAGGATGCCAGCGGGTTGAGCAGGTGCGCGGGGATGCTGCCGTTGACGACCACGCCCACCTGGTCGCCCACGAGGAACGTCTTCTGATCGACGCCCTGCTGGTTGGTCCATTGCTTGTCCTCGGCCACGAGAGCGCCGGACTCGTCCAGCACCCACACCTTGTCCGGGGTCGGCGTGACCTTGCCCACGCTGTCGCTGTTGCCGGTCTGGCAGTCGGCCAGGCTGCCGGTGCCGTTGTCTCCGTTCCAGCACGCCACGGAACCGTCGTTGATCTCGTAGTCGCCGCCGGTGGGCTTGGCCGACTGTGGCACGTTCAGCGTGTAGAGGCCGGAATGCGGGGCGGTGGCGTGCGCCTTGACCACGCGCTTGCCATCGATGGAATCGTCGATGGAAATGTCCGCCGGCACGATGTTGCCGTTCGCGTCGGTCACGGTCACCTTGCTCACGTCGTCCTGCTCGGTGCCGCCGATCACCACGTCCCTGGTGTCGATCGTGTCGTAGATCCAGAACTTGCCGGAGGCGTTGGAATGCGCCTTGATGTGCGCCGTGTACAGCGAGCCGGACGCGATGGAGTCGTTGCCGTCCCGCACCGTGTCGCCGGCCCCGTTGGTCAGCCATTTCTCGGGCGGGGTGGTGGTCTTCTCGCCGGACTCCTTGCCGTCGTTCTCTCCCTTGTGGGAGACCGCCTCGGCCATGTTGCCCTGCTTCGCCACGTCAACGTCCCACCAGCGCTTGCCCGCAGGCCACGACTCCCACGAGGCGTCCATGTCCTTGAAGGACGCGCTCACTGTGGCGCTGCCCTTGTTGGATGCGGTGAACTGCTTCGTCACCGTCTTCTCGGTGCCGTCGATGCCGCGCCAGTGCAGGGTCGCGGTGCCGTTCACGTTCTCGGTCTTCGACCCGTCGGTGGACAGGCTGATCGTGTCCGAAGCGTCCTTGGTGTCACCCGACTGGCCCGACATTTCCGCAGCCTGCGTGCTCACGCTCAGATGATAGGTCGGCGGCTTCGGCTGGTACTTGTCCAGCACGATGATGATCAGGTTCGGCGTCGCACCGGCCCGCGCGATGTTGTCATACGCGATCTTGTCCACGCTGTTCGACGGATCATCATCAAACGGATAAGAAGTCTTGTAGACGATGCTCCCATACTGGAAAGTTCCGGGTTTGATCTGCGAGTCCCAGGACGAGTACCATTCGGACGCCGAATAGCCGCCGGACCCGTTGTACACCCATCTGCCGCCCTGCTGGCCGGCGACCGAGCCCACGCCCACGACACGGCAGTCGCCGTCGCCCTCGCCCGGATGACGCTGACGGAACCCGGCCACGCACTTCGACAACGCGCCCCGCAACGTATCGCGGATCGCCCCCGGCCCGTCGTACACGCCGTCGTTCACCACACTCACGCCGGCACGCTTGTACGCGGCCTCCACCGACGCGATGCGCGGCGAGCCGTCCGCGTTCGCGGCCGGACCGAAGCTGCCGGACGCGTCGTCCTTGTACTGCCAGAACATGCCCGCGGGAAGGCCGCCGGTCGCGCCGCCCGGACGGTTGTCTCCCGCGCCGCCCGCATACGCGGTCGACGCCACCAGGCCGCCCGTGGCCAGCGTGGCCACGGCCACCAGGCCGGCAAGCACCGTGCGTGCCGGCCCCGCCCCATGCGCGCCACGCGCGAGCGGTTCATGACTCCGCCCGGCCGACGCCCTATCATGACGAAAACCCATAAGGGTCTCCTCCCTGTGTTGATCAACAGGACGGGCCTCTCCCGCCCCTCACGGAACCCGTCCCACAGGCCGGACTCCACGACCCCCACCCGCACACCCCGGAAAACCACACCGATATCACAGGAAAAACACAGGGAGTAAAAAAGAGATGGGAGAGGTCCTTCGCAGAAGCGAAGGACCTCTCCCATCTCCTAAGCCGTTGAATATTTATAAGCGAATTCAACAGAAACAATAATGCCTTGTTCGAACTAATCGAACAAGGCATATTATTCACGAATCAATGATGATAGTAACCGTCATCCGTGCCGGTACAGCTGTTGCCGCACCCTTGAGCTCCGCTGATTGGTCCGCTGGAGGCGGAACCCCCACCGTTGCCGCCTCCGGTCGCGGGTGGCGTGTACGTGCCTCCGCCGGTGTAGCCGCCACCGGTGTAGCCTCCTCCCGTGTAGCCGCCTCCGGTGTAGCCGGTGCCGCCGCCGTACGAGTAGCCGCCGCCATAGGACTGGGCCTGCTGCTGCGCCTGCGCCTGGGCCGCCGCCTGGGCCTCCTGTTCGGCCTGGGCCTTCTCCTCGGCCTCCCTTCTGGCCTTCGCGTCGGCGTCGGCCTTCGCCTTGGCCTTGACCGACCCGTCCACCGCGTTCACGGCCTCGCCGATCGCGTCCGCGTCCCTGTCCTTGATGGCCTGCTCCAACATGCTACGGGTCTTCTCGTCGGCGACCCTGCCCTTCGAATCGGCGAGCAGCTTCTCCGCGTCCTCGACCGTCCTGTCCAGCCTCGAGGATTCCACCGCCTTGACGGCCTTCCCGAGCGATGCGGCATGGGTCTTGTACCAGGCGGCCTGCCTGTCGAGCTTCGACGTCGCCTCGTCCAAACCGGCCTTGGAACCGGCCAAGCACCCCTCGTATTCGGGCACCGTGGTCTTCAACGCCTTGGCCAGCGCGTCCACGGTCCTCGCGTCCTTCACCTGGTCGACGGTGACCGCCGAGGCGTCGGCGGCCTTCCCGTTGACGACCGCATTGTAGTCGTTCGCCGCGCCACGCACCCCGTCCGCCGCCACGGCGCAAGCCTCCCTCGCCTCGGCCAGTTCGCGCGCCGACCACACACGGCAGCCGACCACACCGCCCACGGCAAGCAGCACCAGCACGCAACCCACGGCCGCGGGCGCCAGCCACTTCGGACGCCTGCGAACCGTCTCAGGCTCGGGCACCACGCCCACGCCGTCCGGGGACGGCACCTTGTCCTCTTCGCTCATCCTCGTTCCTTTCCCGTCATCGGACCAACCGCCGGCACCCCTTCCGGGAGAGAGGGACGGTCCGCATGAACACATCCTATGCCACGGCCGGCGATCCCGCCGGCCGTGGCATGCCATCCACCCGACAATCCGCCGATATCGGGGGAGCGGGAGGGGAAGCCGGACGGCTGGCGCTCCCCTTCCCGAAATGCCAGTACACGCAAGCCGCGGCGACCAGGAGCCACAGAAGGGCGGCGTACGCTGGATCCCGTCCATGCCGGCGGCGTGAGGAATCATCGGGGCCGACGGATGGCCTTGCGATAACCTTTGGATTCCGGATCCCATTCCACGGTGAATCGTTCCCTCAACAGATCCAGCACGGCATAGACCTTGCGGCATGCATGAGGATTGACCGGACGGATCTTTCCATGAGGCGTGGCCTCGGAGGCCGCCTGATATAAGCGAATATCCTCTTCGGTCAGCAGCCCGCTGAGATCGATGTTCGCGTGCTCCGGAGCCTTTGGAATGGGGGCGGCTTCAACCTCCGCATCGATCTCTCGCATATCCGCGCACTGGGTGCGACCGAATCCGCAATAGCTGAACATGGAATCCGCATGCCTGCGAATCGTATCCTTGCCGGCCAGCTCCCTGAACGCGGATAGTCCGATTTCATCGGATCTGAATGGCAGGAAGAAATCCCGGGAGATTCTGAGTCGTAACGTACCGTCCGGCAATGGGATACGTTCGATGTGATGCCTGGTCAGAACGGCCCGAAGTAATTGCTCCGCATCGTCCACATGATCCGGATAATCCTCCGCGGACGTCATCTGACGGACCATCCACGGGACGGGGAATTCCAGGAACGGGTCAAAGGGCGTCCCTGGGCCAAAGCCTCCAGAAGCTGCCGTGGGATGGCATCATCCCGGTTCCAGACAAGGAACAGGTCATCACGGTCAAGGTTCGTGGACGAAGCCAGCTCGTCGTCGCCCACCTCGACGGATATGTCCCTGTCCTCATCCAGATAATAGGTGATGTTGATGGTTCCTCTCGGGGAAGGGGAAACGCATGGCACGATACGGCTGACAGCGGAGACCCGGGACAGGAAGACGCGCGCGTTCCGAATGATCATCCGGGAGGGCGCGAACGTGCCGGGGCCGGCCCAGCCATCTTTCATGTCCAGGAAATCCACGATGGCCGACCCGCCGCCGTAGTCCGATTCCTGCGGGTATCTGTCGTCTGATGCCAGATCGAGTCGCGATTGGCGGGGAAGCGAGAGCGGCAGACGGTCCCTCACCTGTCTCCAGGACAGGGGCTGCCTCGTCCGAAGCGTCTCCAAGAGTTCGGCTGTTTTCATTGGTCCTCCCCAACGCCGAACGTGTCCCTTATCGGCTCGATGAGGGTGAAGAACATTCTATGCGCGATGTCATGTTCCTCCGACAGGGAATCCATCACGGAACGCAGGTCCGTGTCGATGGACGAGCGATTCGAGATCTGCATCATCAGGGCCACGCCTGCACGACTGGGATCCGCGGGGCGTCCGGCGATGCGTGTCATGTCCGCCACCTTGATGGTCGCGTCCAATCCGCAGCCGGCGAGATGCCGATTGACGTATGCCTGGACCGATTCATCACCTTTGGAAGGGAATCCTTCGTCAATCCGGTCGGGAAGGGCGATGGAAAAACCAAGAACGTCCCTGATGAAATGGGAGGAATCCCTTCCTGTGATTTCCGTCGGGAACCAGTCGTCATACCGGATGGAAACCGAATCGAAGCACGTGGCACCCACGGTCTTATTCAATGCCTGTAGAAGTATGTCTATGCCCGATTCGATGACGGGAGCGAAGGAATCCCAGTTGGAATAGTTATCCGGCTTTGTCATGTCGATGCGGAACCGGTCGACGTCCAGGTCGAAGCTGATGCCTTCCCGTTCGTTCTGCAGCTGGTAGCTGTATGGGTAATCGCCTGTGGACCAGCCGTCGTTCTTGACGATGCAGATAATCGAACTATCGGGCTGGGAATCCTTGAAACGAAGCTGATAATTCGAGAAGAAATCCTCCGGACCCTGTGAGGGCGGGTTTTCCGGTATGGACCAGGTCAGCGTGATGCTCAGCCCGTCGAGAGGAGCGTTCCTCAGTGTGTTCTCTCTCATGCCATCCTCCTATGACCCACCCTACATATATCGGGGTACCCGATTAAACATATCCCCATGCATTCCCAATGACAAGCCGTTTCCCGGCATGATACCCGTAATGGTTGCACCCGGAAACACGCATATCGGGGGTCACCAAGCCAGACTCATACGGTCTGGATATCGTCGGTTCGGCAAAGACGGAAACACGCCGCCTTCTCGGAGACATGGGTGAGCCAGTCGCCGACCAACGACAGGGCCAATTCCGTGTAGGCATTGTCGACACCGGGCATCGTACGCAGATTGAAGGTCTACCAGAATCGGCTGCGAGCATAAACATGGCCAGCGAACGCATACCACGGCACATGGAATACATCAGAAACTTGGTCGAGGCCATGCTCGACATCCTCGAAATCATCCTGAACCTGCCCGCCGCCCGGAACCACGATCTGGTGGCGCTGCTCACCATCGGCTGCCTTGTGGCGCTGTCGCTTCCGAACGGACTGAACACGAGAATCACGGAGCCCGTAACGGTCAGGATGAGCACAAGCAGCCACAGGGCCACGCCATGCAGGTCCCGGACGGACTCCCCGGCCTGTTCGAGGCATAAGCGAATCAGGTCAAGTCTTTTCTTGATCCAATCCCGAACCGCCCGCACCGTGCCAGGGCCGCACTCCGACGGCCCGTCCTCCCGCGACGAGAAGGCGCCTGTCCCCTCGGGGCGGGACGGTTCATCGTTCCCGTGTTCCATGTTTCCCCTTCTCATGTGGAAAGCTGATACGAACACGATTGTCCTCCGACAGCCGGAAATTCTTTCCCGTCCCATGAGAGTGTGACGTCTCATGCCATGATGCACGCCGAACGTGCCCCCCGTATCGGCTTGATGAGGAGTGAAAAACTCTGTGCGCGATGGCCGGATTCCGGACCGTCCGTGAACGCGCGACCCGGTTTATAGAGAAGCATCAGCCCGTCACGGCGATTTGCTGGTAAATGGCTGCCACAGTCTTGTGTCCCATGAAACGCCATCCCCCGAATCATGGACGTCCGTGGCTGATCGAAAGCATTTCCCCGATCAGGATACTCATGGCTAGGGCTTGTTCCTTGTTCCCGGTCGAAGTATACGCATGTGCGCCGTTCTGGAGCAGTCGGAGCAGATTTTCCGGCGACACCGCCTGGTTGCGCATAAAGGTAACGAGATCAGCGCTGTTTGCCGCCTGCCTGAGACGTTTTTTCGCTTCCCCGGCATACTCGCCCGCATATCTGTCCAATCCGCCGCATCGTTCCATGGCGGCCGTATCGATCAGCAGACGCAGCCCCATGCGAAAGATCGGCACGAACGCGGCGGCATTCCGCATGCCTCCGCGCGCATACATGTTCCACAGTTCCTCCAAAGTGCGATACATGTTGTTGACGTCTCCCGTCTGCAGCCGTAGACCCGAAGGGTTCCCGAACACGGGAATGGATGCCGGCTTGACCTGACGGGTGCGTCCCCTTCGCCTCCTGGCGGATGCATCGGTGTGGGGGAGTGTCCCGGACGTATCGGGGCGAAGCACATCATCCCGGCCAAGACCACCATGGGATTGCGATGGAGGCTCGGAATTGTCGGAGGGAAGTTCCCTTTCCCGTCCGTCGGCCTTTTCGCCCGCCGGTCGGCGGTGCCGTGCTTCTCTGATACGGTCCATGAGTTCGCCCGGTAGGACGCTGGCGGGGTCGTTTCGCGCGTTGCGCGTGTTCAGCTCATTATCCAGTTTGTCGGCGACGGCCTCCACGAGCTCCTCCAGCAGCTCCAGAGGAACCCCGAAGTCCGGCTCGTCGGGAAGAAGACCCATCTCCTCGAGATGCTTTTTGTTGAAGACGTCATCTTCGACGTATCTCATGTTCAGGGCGGGCCATTTCGTCACCGCCTTGATGAGCTCCTCCAACCGTATGAGAACGGTTTTCGGGCCTCCCCTGTAGTCGAACATGAAACGGTCCCGCTCGTACTGTTTCCAGCTCCCGTTACCTCTGTGCTTGCGTTCCACATTCTCCAGCGCGGTCTCTTCGTCGCACACGTTGCATGGGATGGGGTCTGGGAAATCCGGAGGCACCAGTTGTTGCTGGCCCTCAGTAGTGAGACCGGACTTGCGGAGCATCGCCAGAATGACACGCCTGTTGCCGTCGTATACCCTGTACTTCGGTCCGTCATCGATTCTGCATACCGTGGGCAGTTCGCTCAAATCGAATCTGTCGCCCATCTCTTTCGACAGCTTGGACAACTGCCATTGCTTGTCGTTGCGTCCGTCGGTTGCGCGACGGATGACATCGTCGTTCGTGTAATCGCCATCCAGCGGATCGCGGGGATTCTCCGTCCACAGGACCAGATCATCCAGCGGAATGTACTCCACCTGCTGGCCCTCCCATGGGCCGATATTCTTTTCCCCGAACGGATTCGCCATGTCCTCTCCTTCGCGTCAGTGCATGTGGGCTGCGGCCTTGCCCAGTGTATCGGAAAAGATCATCAGCTCGTTCGCGGTGCGCCGGGCGGAGGCGCTGTATTGCAAAGGAAACAGGCCACCGTACCGTTCCCCGTACAGCTCGCGTATCAACGCCGTATCGTCATAGGTGAGCATCCAATGGGAGCCGGCATGATTGTTCAGCAGATTTCCGAGCTCCCTGTGCCTCTCATCGTCCAAGGCGTTCATATACAGGCTGCCGCCTTTCTCCACGTAAGGCGGATCCGCATAGATGAACGCCTCAGGGAATCCGACGAATCGTTCGACCACGGCCCTGCCATCCTCGTTTCTGACCTCGATGGAGTCGGCGTGTTCCCCGAGAAATTCAAGTTTTCGTCTTAGCGAGGCCTTGTTGTACCGCGCCGAAACCTTGTATCTACCGTTCTGTTTCAATCCTCCGATCACGCCGCCGTTCAGCACGCCGGATCTGTTGGTTCTGTTGAGGAAGAAGAACGCGAACCCCCTGTCCAGCTCGCTGGCAGGGTCCGCGATGATGCGTTTCTGCCTATGCCATTCCTCGATAGTGGGTTCCGCCCGGTCGAATCGTTCCAGGAACGAAGCCGAATCATTGACAGCGCTGTTCCAGAACGCGAACACGTCGGGATCGTAGTCGTTGATAACTACCTTCGATACTTTGTGGTCCTTCAACAGACGCAGAGCGACACCGGCACCCCCGGCATAGGGTTCGACATACGTGACGTCACGAATGCCGAGAACATCGATAAGCGAGGCGACGTACCCGGACAGCACGCTTTTGCCGCCGGGATATCTCAACGGCGAAGCCACATCGTGGTTGGAGACGAGAGGGACGGACAAGCTCCCCGTCTCCGCGACTGTAAGCATTGATGGCATATCCTTCTCCGGGCTTGTTCTGACGACATGACAATTATAGGGGTTTCGACGGCATGTCCGGTTCTGGTCCAGTGTGAGCCGGACGATGCAGCCCGCCGGCCGCGCAGCCGACATGCAGTGAGGCGGGACCGCCCGACGGCCAGAAAGTCCAGGGCCTTCCTCCCGCACTCCGATCCAATATGGCCAATCATTCAGGATGTTCCTTCCCCATGGCGCGATCACCCGCGGCGGCACCGATTTCGGCGGGTGGACGACCATAACGTTCCCGGCCGTCATCGGACCGGGAATCGGACGTGAACATGAGCAGGGACGTCGGACGCATACAGCGGCACATGGAATACATCGCAAACACCATCGAGGCCATGCTCGACCTCCTCGAAATCATCCAGAACCTGCCCGCCGCCCGGAACCGCGACCTGGTGGCGCTGCTCGCCATCGGCTGCCTCGTGGCGCTGTCGCTCCTGCGCGTCATGGCGGCCGCGAGAAAACTCTTGGCCCACGTTCATGCGTGGGGACGCCACACCCGCCACGGCCTCCGGGAAAACGGCGGCGGGCGAAGCCGCGCCGCACGCCATGCCCGCCGCGGCCGTACGCGGCTCAAGATCCGCTTCGAGGTGGAACACGAACACGAACGGGAGGAATGACCGGCGGTACGCGTCACCGGTAGTCCGGACCGGGATTCCCGCCGCCGCGCAACAGGGCCCATGCGAGGAACAGGTCCGCCAGGACCGCGCCCGCCAGGTCGAACGCCTGCCAGGGCGCGAACGGCGCGCCCCACGGCTCCCGGAACGCGAGCGAACCCAACCCCGCCTGCATCGCCTCCACCGCCAACGCCAGCATGAACAGGCGGGCGCGACGCGAACCCAGGCCCTCGCGCGAGCCCTCCTCACGTGACAGGAGCGCGCAGCACATCAGTACACCCAGCACGTACAGGGCCTCCAAGGCCACGTCCGCCAGATTCATGTCCTCGCCTTCCCCGAAAGGAGCTGCCGGCATCGGCCGCACAACCCGTCCGGCGAGCCCTTCCGCCGCGGCGCGCCGCAACGAGAACAGGATGGCAACACACGGTGCGCCCGGCACCTGCCGCACATGTCCTCGCCCTCGAGGCACCGGCACCTGCCGCATTTCGGGCACATCGGCCTGGCCTGTTCCCGGACCAGTTTCAGGCATCGGGCGCACAACCCGTCCACGGGACGGCTCGTCCGCCTCCCGCATTCCCGGCAGCGGGGCAGATCCTCCAAGTGACGGCACTGGGCGCACAACGTGTCGCCGGCACGGACCCGGCGCCTATGGCATTTCGGACAGATCACCCCCTGCTCGATCCGGCGGCGTTTCTCGGCGGCGAGCTTGAGCAGACGGATCCTCTGGGGCATGCCGGACCGGCACCACTCCACATACCCCGGATCGGCCGGGGACAGGACCCGCAACCCATGCGGACCCCCGGCCTTGCCGGCACGGACCCCGGCAGGAGCATCAGCCATACGAAACCTCCCTGAACGGAAAAAGCACATGATCGCCGACGCCGACACCCACGAAGGACGCCTATATCGTCAACGGCGCCAGCGCGGCACGACCGGCGAACCGTCACGCAGACGGAACCGCTGCTCCATCACCACACGTCCCCCTTCCAGCCATGACAAATGGCGTTTGACCGTGCCCACGCTGCACTTGCACCACGCGGCCAGCTTCCTGTGCGTCGGATGCGCGTTGCGCCCCTCGGCGGGAGTCTTGCAGACGTGCGCGCAGCACGGGCACGCGCGGCACGGGAACGTCGAGCATCATCGACAGGTAGAAGTCGTGGCTGCCGTCCGACGGGCAGGCCGCCAACAGGCCCGAAGCGGAACCACGGGCCGGGAAGCCGCCCTGACGCCCGGCACGCTCAAGCGTTTCATGCGCTCTCATGGCTCTCCTCACCCACGGAACCGGCCGACTCCTCACGCCAACGGGCCTCAAGCATGTCGCGGCGCGTGGCCGCACGGCACAGGGCGAACGTCAGCAGACAGGACACGGCGAAAACGAAAACGACGGCGATCACGAGTACGAGGTGCATCATCGGCCCGCCCCCATTGATCGCGCGAGGATGGCGCGTTCGATGAGTCCGGAACCCTCTGACCGACACGACATGACCGATTCCTTCCTGTTTCCTGATCCGTTTGCCCGTACACGCGTGCGCCGGACCGATAACCGTATGGCGGCCCGTCATCGCGTGCCGGAGGCGAGCGAGGCGACCATGGAGTCGATGCCCTGGAAGAGCCGGTCCATGTCCTCCGGGGACGCGGACCCGTCGTCGAGCAGCCCCGCCGCCTGTTCCGTGAGCTGTTCGAGCCGACGGTACAGGTACGGCACCTTGTACTGGTCCGCCGTGCTCCCCGCCAGCAGGCCCCGCGCGTCGGCCACGGCCCGTTCGAGCCGGCTCCTGGCCCGTGACGATTCGGCGTCGCCGACCGTCTGTCCGGCCTTCGCCACGGCCTTTTCCAGCCGTTCCGACCGTTTCGCGAGCATGTCGGCGGCCTTGGAGATGCGTTTCGCGTCCGCGTCGAGCGTTGCCATGTCGCCTCCGGCCGTGCAGCCGGCCGGCGTGACGGGGTCGGAGGAAAGCCGTTCGAGGGTGCCCGCCATATCGGGGTCCGTGGCGCGCAGCGCGTCGAGGTCGACCGATCCCATGATCCGGTCGCGGTCACGGCCCCATTCGGACGATCCCGCGGACCATGCCCGGGCGGATCGTTCGCACGCCGCCGACGCGTCGGCCAGCCGTTCGCGCCGGTTCGCGGAGACCATGCCCGCAGTCAGCCCGGCCCCGACCATGAGACCCGTGACGATCACCGTCGCCACGCCCACACGCACCCCGATACGGGGCCTGGTGCGGGCCTCGGCCTCGTCCCCGTCGTCCTTCCCATGCCGGCCGGGCCATGGGAATCGCCGTTTCCCACCAGGCCGCACGGCGTCCAACCCGGGCATGACCTCGTCGAACCAGTCCTCCTGGCCGTGCGCGCCCATGGTCACAACCCCAGCGGCAGGACCGCGGTCAACGCCTGCCGCTGCTGGCCGTGCAGGCCGGACAGGCGCAGATGGTACTTGCCGACGCGCACGCGCAGGTCGCGTTCGAACACGGCCAGCATGTCGCGGTCCGGGGCGAACAGGGCGATATACCCCTGATGGTCGGTGTCGGGCCAGTTCGCGTCCTGCTCCGCCTCTCGCTGCCGCTGCTCGCGGCGCTCACGGCGTTCGTCGCGCGACAGTTTCCGCTGGTTCTGCAACGTGTCGCGCTGCAGGATGCTGGACTCGCGGTCCCTCAGGTCCTTCTCGCTTTCCTCCATGCTCATGGGCCTCCAGATATGGGTCAGGGCGATCATCCTGCCGCCCTGCAGGATGTCGCGCGTCCAGCCCGCCGGCACGGGCCGGTCGGGCCACTGGGTCACCCACCAGGTGCGCGCCACGCACGATTCCAGGGTCACGCTCTCCCCGTCGAGGCTCTCCTCGCACCAGCCCAGCGTCGGCTCGTCACGGGTGACCGGAGGACGGTCCGCGTTGCCGGCCGGATCCGAAACCGACCGGATCAGCGTGCGCAGGTCGTCCAGGCCGCACCAGCGCACCGAACCGGGACGCGCCCCGCATTCGACCAGGGCCGGGGCGACGGTCATCTTCACCAGGTCGCCCAACGCGACCCCGACCCGATCGCGTTCCGTGAGCCGGCCCCGGGCGCGGTCCACGCCCTTGAGCCGGTCCACGTCGCAGGTCACGGACACGTAGCTCACGTTCGCCAACGGGGTCATGACCTCCGGCAGGGCCCACAATTCCGCCATATCACGGCGCATCCACTCCGGCGACCCGCCATCGTCGGGCAGGTCCGGAGCGGGCGCGGCTCCCGGCAGCAGGAGCGCGGTCTCCTTGAGCTCGACCACTCCCGGCGTGTCCGCCAGACGGGCGGTCAGATCGTTCAAAGCGGCCGCACGCGACGATTTCGACGCATCCGTGCTCAACGTCCACTCCTCGACCTTCAACGCGAGCACCGCGGTCGCCCGCCGGCGTTCCGGGTCGAACAGGTAGCAGGCGCCATGGAACGGGGTTCCGACCACCTCCACGCCGGACCCCTCGACCACCTGGGCCCGGGACCCGACCTGGCCCCACACGCCCAGCACGCCCGCCGGCCGGCCCGAGGCGAGCGGGCTCGCCGACCATCGGGTCGACCCGTCGCGCACACGCCGCCGCCACGCCAGCCACACGTACGTCCACGCCATCAGGCTCAACCCCTCGTAACGGATCAGCCCGTACGCCATGACCACGCCGCCCGCGAGCATCAACGGCAGCACCATGCCCGCCGCCGCGCCGCCCACGACCATGACCAGGCCGGCCAGGCCCACGCCGATCTGCGGCCATGTCCACCCGAACAAGACATTCGTGGCCGACAGGCGGCTGAACGCCGCCGTGGGCACCCTCGCCCCGTCGTCCCTGCCGTCGGCATCCACCATCAGCAACCTCCGATCAAACAAGAAAAAAGGGCCGGGCGCGATCCCCGCCCATACGGGGACGCCACCCGGCAACGCATCGATAAGTCAGGCCAGGACCGGGCCCGACGGCGACTGCGGCGAGACCGGGGGCGCCGGCGTCGCATCCGTTCCGGGCATCCCGGCAGGTCCCGGATCGCCCGGAGACCCCGGAGCGCCGGACGATCCGGTCCGGCCCTCGCCGCCGGCGCCGCCCAGGCCTCCCTCGCCGCCGATCCCGTCGGCACCGTCCGAACCGTCACGGCCCGCGACGCCCCGGCCACCGTCCCCTCCCTCGCCGCCGGGCGCGGTTCCGGCGGGCGACGCGCCATCGGGCGCCGGAATGGCCGAGCCATCCGGGCCCGGGGGAGCGGAGACCGGCGGCTCGTACCCGTCGTCCTTCGACGGGTCGGCGGCATGGGCGCCGGAATCCCGGGCCCCGCCGCCATCATCCTTGTCCTTGCCGTCGGACTTGGAGCCGGCGAGCATTTTTCCGGCCTGTTCGCCGACCTGCCCCCATTGGCCGGTCAGGGCGGCCAGGCCGCCCTGCGCCATGCCGGGCAACTGCACGCCCGCCGCCGCGGCCCCGCCGGTCGCCACCCCGGCGGCCGCGGTCACGACCTGCCGGGTCAGCTGGGCCGCGGTCACCAGCGCGTTCCGGCCCGCCTGGCTCGCGGCCTGCTGCATGCCCATGCTCCGGTCGTCGCCCAGGAACTGCACGACCGGCATGATCATCTTCGGCGAATAGCAGGCCATGTAGATCGCGGCGATGCCGACCAGCAGATCCCAGAAACTGCCCTCGCCCACGCCCGACGTGGTCTGCGAGGTCATCAGCGCCGACCCGACCGTGATCACCAGCGCGGCCAACGGCTTGGCCAGCATCACGCCCACCACGGCCGAAAGCCAGCGGCGCATCGCCGGCCGGGTCGCCTTCCAGCCGGCGCTCATCACCGGCAAGGGGGCGACCGCGGCCAGCAGCACCAGGCACAGGGTGCGGGCCGCGAGCATGCAGCACAGGAGGAACACGCCCACGAACAACACCAGATAGACGAGCAGCATCGTCAGCGAATGCAGGACGGACGCCTGCTCCAGGATCTTCTTGAACATGGCCGACACCATCGACTCCATGCCCCGGCCCTTGGTCGTGTCCGCGCCCACCGCGAGGATCCTCGCGGACAGGAGGCTCACGATCCCCTCGCACGTGATCATCACGCTCACGCAGATCGCGGTCAACGGCCAGGCGAGCACCGCCATGGCGAACGACTTGACCGACTCCGCCGGGCTGGCCTTCACGGCCGCATGCACCGCGCCCACCGCGCATATGAGCATGTTCACGAACCCCATCACCCAGCCGATCCTGTTCGCGGCCGTGATCGCCACGTTCCACTCCGCGTACGACACGGATCCGGCGGTCGACGAGAACGCGCCCACCATCATGCCCTGCAACGCCTTGCCCATCGGGTCCAGCATCCACGGGAACAGCTTCTGCAGCACCGCCTCGACGATATCGCCCACGACAGCCTCCCAACAACGGAAAAACAGCAAAGAAAGGAAAGGGCCCGCCCCGACGGCGGGACGGGCCCGGAGGAAAAGGGGACGGGCCCCGAGGTCAGAACAGGGCCTGCGTGGACGCGAACTTGACGATCGCCATGGCCGAGCCGAGCAGCATCATGCCCAGCGCGATCCACACGAACACGATGCCGCTGTACTGCTGCATCGTGCTGTTGTGGATCGCCTTGGACACGACCCAGGAGAACGCGGCGATGATCCACGCGGCCGTCGCCACGAAGATGCCCAAAGCCCACAGGCCGCCCACGATGTTCGACACCAGGCTCATGAACGGGAAGAACGTCCAGTTCGGGGACACGGAGAACCCGGACAGGTCGTTGTCGGTCAACGCCAGCACGATATCGGACGCGGTGGCGGCGATTGGATGAATAATGGTCATGATTCACCCTCCTTTCCCCACCGCCACCGGGCCCGTACGACGCCCGACGCCGATAACGGGCCGGACGGCTCAGCCGAACAGGGACGACCATAGGTCGCCCGCCGCCTGGCCCGTCTTCTCGAACACGTTGCCCTTCCCGTCGCCGCCGGACAGCCAGTCCCAGGCCCCGGACGCGGCGTCCCCGGCCTTCTGGAACACGTTGCCCTTCCCGTCGCCGCCGGACAGCCACTGCCACGCCTTCTTGCCCGTCGACAGGGCCTTGTCGATCGCGTCGCCCGCGGCCTTGCCCACACGGTTCGCGATGTCCTCGCCCAACTGCCGGACCACGCCGCCCAGATCGTCCGACTTCTTCGCCTCGTCGTTCTTCACGCCCTTCCAGTCGGGATGACCGTTCGCGGACTGGTACGAGTCGTTCACGGCCAGCCCGTCCGTGCCGAACGCGCCCGCGCCCCACGCGAACCCGCTCGTCGCCGCGCCGATCGTCAACGGGATCATCAACGCGCACAGCAGACGCTTCCAGGAGAAGGCGCGCTCCATCATGTTGTTCGTGATCAGGCCCGGCAGCAGGGTCAGCACGCCGACGATCACCATCGCGACCGCCGCGTACAGGCACACCGCTATCACGCCTCCCGCCAGGTCACGGAACCCCGCCACATCCCACGCGGGATCGGGGAACAGGTTGATCAGCGAATCATCGGCCAACACCATCCCGGACATCACAGCCTCCCTCATCACAAGCCTCCACGGCCCGAAAGCACGGGCCCGCGCATCCACCACGCGCCGGCACGGCCCACGGCCGATAACGGGCCGGAAAAAAGGAAAGGCCCCACGCCCGGGGGAGGGGCGTGGGGCCGTGAAGGAAAGCGGCCCGCCGGCGCACGGGAATAAGGAGAAGAAAAATCATGCGCCGGCCGGCCCGGGAACGCCATGAGACGACCGCTCCCGGAAAAACCACCCGAACGGACGCCGATAATCTCAGTACCAGCCCTTGGCCCGGCGTTCCGCGTACGCGGCGCACGGCGTCCCGTACCTGTCATGGATGTATTTCAGGCCCCAGTCGATCTGCGTGGCCGCGTTCGTCCGCCAGTCCTGGCCGGCCGAGGCCATCTTCTCCGCCGGCAGCGACTGGGGGATGCCGTACGCGCCGCTGTCCGGGTTGGTGGCGTCCCACCGCCAGCCCGACTCCTCGGTGAAGATCGTGTCCAGACACTCGAACTGGGAACCGTCATCCCAGCCCATGTCCTTCATCTTGCGCTTCGCGATCCTCTTCGCCTCCTCCACGCTCGCCTTCTCGCCGTCCTGGTCGCCCGCCGAGCACGTCGCCGTCGACGAGGACCCCCCGCCGGCCCCGTGGATCGGGTCCTTGGGAAGGATGAAGTTCGCGCCGCCCGCGATGGGCAGCTCGCGCGACGTGTACACCGGGCCATGCGCGTTCATCTCGCTGATCGTGAACGTGCCCTTCGACGCGTCCACCGACTCGACCACGGCCACATGCCCGGCCGCCGGATCAGCGCCCTGCACGCCGGGCGGGAAACTCACGATCGCGCCCGGCACCGGGGCCGTCCGCGTCACCCTGTAACCCTCCGCGGCCGCGGACGAGGCCCACATGCCGCCATCGCCCCAATACTGGCCCACATGCTTCCACCCCAGACGGTAGGCGCGCAGGCACGCGCCCCACGTGCACTGGCCCTGCGGATACGAGACGCACGTATTGCCCGGACCGGCCAGGCCGCCGAACCATGCGGCCTTCGCCTGCTCCGCGCCCATCCCGTCCCAACCGGAATCCGACGTGCCGCCCGACACCGCCTGCGAGCCCTGCGAGGCCGGCGCACGGTACACGCGCGTGTACCGCGCGTTCAACGTGGACGTCACGCCGATCTCGTCGCCGGTCTGGTCGCCGGGCGTCCTGCCCTCGACCCCGTGCCTCTCGTCCCAATGCGCGCCCACGAACTCGCCATCACCCATGTAGATCTCCGTATGCCCGTCCGCCCACACGACGTCGCCCGCCTGCAGGGACGCCACATCCCTGAAATCCGACCGTTCGAAACCGGCCGCCTTCAACACCGAATCCATGCCGTCAGTGTTGAACGGGCTCGAACCCACGTCGAATCCCGCATGGCGCAACGCCGCCCACACGAACGACGAGCAGTCGTAATCCGGGTCGCCCCCGCGGTTGGGCTGCGAATACCCGTGCTTATCGTCCTTCGCGACCGACACCGCCCAATCCACCCACGACGAGGAGCCCGTCACGCAACGCGTCCCCAGGCCGTAATCCGACTGCAGGATCGCGACCACCAGGATCACCAGGCACAACAACACGACCACGACCGTGAGCAGCGGGGCCGCGACCGCCATGCCGGCCACCACGAACGCCTTGCCCGACGACCCCCGCCTCCCCTCGCCACCAGCCATGCAAGCCTCCCAACACGCGCGACGCACAATCCGGCCATCCACGCCGGGGCCGGCCCGAATCCCGCCGATATCGGACCAAAGAAGGGATATTGGGGATAATGGGACCATGTACATGCCCCAGCTGACCGAAACCGTCCGAACCGTCAGGAAAGACCATGCGGCTCATATCAAAGGAGATAGCCGACCACTGCCGGCGGACCAACCAGTCCACACGATGGACGGAACATGCGCCATCCGGGGAAACGGAGAACAGATTGCCCCGCAACATCATCGAAGTGCAGCGTTACAGCCATCTGGACTGAAGACGATCGAGCGCGCCATCCACCGCCCGCCGGGCGACGGCATGACCCAAACCCGCGATGGCCGCCGCAAGCTCGGCCTCGGTCCGGGGCGGATGCGATACAAGCTCGCGCACACCGGAATCCAATGTCGAATCAAGGGCCTCCCACGCGGCCGGCACGCAATGCTCCCTGAGCCCGTCCGAAAAATCAAACGCGCGCGACAATACCAGCAGATCATGATCCGTCAACGGTTCATCGAAAACACCCCACGTCGACGGGGCGGAACGAGCCGATTCTTCCACGCCCACGCATACGCGGAAAACACCTCCGACATCATTGTCGTCGGCCGGACCGCCATGAGCCGAACCCGTCATCGCACGCCTCCTCCTGATCATTGTCATGGTTGTCACTCAAGCCATGCGACGCATGCCATCGATATGCGGACAAAACAGGGCGGCTCATCTAACCGAGACGTAATCCCGGAAGGAAGACAACGCCCGGGCGAGGGTCAGGGCGGCATCGGCGTCCATACGCGACAGCCTCCAACGCCACCAGCAGGCGGCCTCCAACGGCAACGCGACCTGACGCAGGACCAAGCCCAACAGGATGAGATCGCCACCTACCAGAATCTCGATCGTCGACTGGATCACAATGGCCGCGACGGACCGTGCCCCCATACGTCCTTGACCCGTCGCCTATTTTGTGTCACAATATTACCGTGAACATATTCCCCTCGGCGCTCAAGCACGGCATCGAACCGGATGACGCCATGTACGTGGTGGAGCATCGCGCTTCGCGACCTCGTGCTGCGTGAGGACCCCCTCAAGGTCCTGTATCTGGGTATATCACCGGACGGCCTTCCACTGGAGGTGGTGGTGGCCGACACATCGAGGGGGCCGGCGCTCATCCATGCGATGCGCATGAGGACCCAATACGTGAAACTGCTGGAAGGAGGCAGGCAATGGACATGAACTACGACATCCTCTCCTACGACGAACTGCCGGCCGACGAGGCCGCGATGCTCAAGGCCGATGCCGAGGAGGCCGAGAGGGGCTACACCGACGAGCAGCTATCCGAGGCGCTGAAGAGAACCCCCGGCCGTCCCCTAGCCGTGGGCAGCACCCCTGCCTCCAACGTGATCCGCGTCCGTCTGGACGACGAACGCGACGCGAAGCTGGAACGGTACATGCGCAAACACCACATGAGCCGCAGCAATGCGGTGCGCACGCTCCTAGACAAGGCGCTGGCCGAGATCTGATTCTCCGCCCGAAAACAGGCCCTCCGTCCCGCGGCGGAGGGCCTGCTGTTTTTTCAACTTACGTTATACGGCCGATGTCCGTGTTTCTCGGCGTCCCGCGCACGAAGTGACAGCCGCTCGTAGATGAGCGCGACGCCGCAGCCGGGACCCGTCGAGCACGTCGCCGGACCAGGCCCTACGCGGGGACGTGAACCTCATAGCCAATCGGGCTCCATGCCGATAAGGTCCCGGGCGGTCTGCGGCACCGGCCTGTCGAGGGCCTTGAGAAACTCGTCGAACGCCTTGGACGGCAGACGCGTGACGGTCTCCTCCTCGATACCGCGGTAAGCCGGTTCCATCGTGATTTCTCCCATATCCCGATTGTACGTCGTGAAGTACATGCCGGTGACGGACGGGACGAATGATAAAAGGCCTTTCGTTGGACGGCGTGCGCATCCGATACACAGGCCGGACCCCCGATAACGGGAAAGATTGGTCACGCCGCGCGGAACGCTCGTGCCAGTCTGGTCGCGTTCTCCAGGCTCACCTTCGACATGTCCCCATTCTTGAGCCACGCGTTCACGTTCCCGACATTCAGTCCGAGTTCACGGCAGATTGGCGCGACAGGCACACCCCTCTCCCGTTTCGCGCGAAGACAGGCATCCCTTCTGATGGATTTCGAGCGGGCAAGAGTCTCCGGCCTGTGCCAGTCGGCATAGAAGGAGTTCAACACCTTCCGGTACCTGTCACCGGTGGAAGGGTCGTAGCCGTGCTCCAACGCATAGTCTTGGGGGGCGAGTTCCCCTAGAGAATCGGCCGCATGCTCATATTCACCCCTCAGCTCGGAATCGTCGGTCATGGCCATCAGCTCGGGAAAACGGTCCGACTGCAGAGCGTACAGCAACAAAGGCTCGCGCAGCCGTCCTTCACTATGGCACGCCATGGCGCACAGACGAGGAAAATCGAATCTCGACAATCCGGAAAGGTGCAACAGGTATCTGCGCGACCACGGCTCGAAGTTGGGGCGTCTCACGAATGATCTCCAATCATAGGGACGGATGAGGGGCATCGAGTTCTGACGGTGGCTGGTCATCGGATGAGAAGGAGGGAAATCCGAAAGTCGTACTCGTATCGAAAGAAAAGGGGTCGCGACCATCCAAAACTGCTATTCGTTGGTTGAGCAGGTTCCATTGAGCCTCTGTGATATTGATACGAACCTCGGTAATGTCCAGAAGGATGCTGTTCAAGGTGCTGCGGTTGATGGACCCATTGGACCACATATTTTCAAGGTCCCTTCGATCCTTGTCGCCTCTCCACGAAAGGAGTTTCGTTATGGCGAGATCCTCGTTTCCCAAGGTATATACGTCAAGTACCGAACCATCAAATTCCACGGGACGTATCCTGTCGTGCCAGTGAGTCGGGTACATATACCGGAAAGTGTCCACATGAGAGTTCATGTCATAGGCGGACATCAAATCGACGACTTCGTCGGGCACGGACAGCACATCGATGTCGGTGGTTACACGGGAAGGGATGAGTCCTCGAATCGATAAAGCACTGCCTCCTGAGATTACGAGTTCGAACCTGCGCGCGCCGCCGAAACGGAAATCAAGGTCTTCATCGAGAAGTCTCAGACGGGATAGTATCCCCTCTTTCCCAAAAGAAGAATCCATGATCCACCTCCTTATTATATAAAACCATTTTCTTATTATATAAAACCATTTTCTTATTATATAAAATCGGCTGACATTGATGAAGATGATCAAGGCACAGGAGCCGGATGCGGAAACCGGACATCGAGGTTCCTGAACGGCGAATCTGAAATGGGAAAAGAATCGGCCGGCGGCTCGCGGCGTGCGGGTGCCGGATGGGAAGGGGCCGAAAGACGGCCCCGCCCATCAAGGAGGACCATCATGGCCGACAATCCCCGCAGCACCACGCCAGCCTGGCAGGACCCGCATCTCAAGGACCGTGGCGACTACACCGAACAGGACATCCAAAACATCCGGGGGAAGGGCGGCATCCTGCCCGACTTCACGCTCGACGAGGCCGAGGAGACCTACCTGTTCGCGCGGGTCGCCCAGGCCCTCTCGAAGACCCTCACGCGGCAGGGCCTGACCGTCGGGCACGAGGCGAAGGCCGCCGCCGAACCCATGGGATTTCGGCTCGACGAACACGCCATCGCGATCGACACCCGCCGTCCATGGAAGGACATCGCGCTCGACCTCGCGCACGCCCTCGGCACCGTCCAGGTCGCACGCGACGCGCTCAACCCGGCGGACCAGCCGCAAGGAGCCGCGGAATGGAACAGATACAAGGACAAGGGCCGCATGGTGGGAGACCAGCTGCTCGCCTCCATCGGACTCCTCAACTCCCACTGGCATGAGGACCGGGGCGTCATCCGCGCCCATGCGCTCCAGGCCCGCGTCATGGCCGAGCCCGACCTGCACGCGCCCATCGGCGTCTACGACTGGAACGCCGCCTGGATCACCGGGGAAATCGCCACCAGAAACCCCGACCCCGCCCAGCCGCTCGCCGTCCAACCCATCCGCATCCCCGCCACCAAGCCGGAGGACATCCACCTCGCTCTGCCCGACGACCCCGCCCAGCCGTTGCAGGTCACGGACCATCCGATCATCACGCCGCACGACGACCTCGCAGAGACCACGGACCGGCACCTGATCCTCGGCGCGGGCATGCCGACCATGCTCATCGTCGACATGGACCGCAGCGACGCCGCCGGCCTCGACCTGGTCCGCCGGGCCGCCACCCGCGAGAGCACGTTCCAGGGGAGTGTGAGCGAATGCATCCGCCAGGCGCAGGCGACGGCCCCCGGCTACGATCCCGCACCCGACGAGGGGCCGACCGGGCTATGGCCCGCCGCGAACATGTTCCCCGACCCCGCCGTACTGCCCGGCGCGATGCCCATGGAAACGCCGGACCGTCCCGGACCCGCGCAGGATGCGGGCATGGACGGTCCGGCCGTAAGCGCATGAACCCGTATGGTCACGCACGGCCGGGCTAGCCGGCCGGCTGCGCATTCCGGGCGGCGATGCCGGCCATCAGCGTCGACACCTGGCCAAGCAGCAACGCCAGCGCGGCCATGTCGCCCGCATCGCCGTCCGCGTCCAGCCCGGCGGGAGCGGGAGGCAGCGAGGCGATCGCGAGCGACGGGTCCGCGGACAGCAGATAGGCGGCGGTGCGTTCCGCGGCCTCCCTCTGATGCTCCGGCACGGCACGCAGGTAATGCCGCAACGTGGTCTCCTCCCTCACATGTCCGAGGGCGTCCATCGTCTCCTTGAGACTGCTGCCATCGAGCATGAGACGGGTGGCATGGGTCACGCGCAGAGTGCGGAACTGCAGGTCGGGACGGCCCGCCGCCTTGCGGGCCTTCATGAAGTGGTTGCGCAGAGTGTTCTGACACAGGATCTCGCCGCGCTTGGCCTGGAAGAACATGTGGTTCGACTGGTCCGGACGATCCTCGAGATGCATGCGAATCAACGGAATCAGCATGTCCGGGATAGGCACCGTACGCCGGGACCCCTTCGTCTTCAGCCTGCCGATCCGGGACGGGCCCAGATCATCCGCGCCATGGCTGACGCTGCGACGGATCATCAGCACCTTGTTCTCCAAGTCGAAGTCCGTGTCCATCAGGCCGCAGACCTCGCCGATGCGCATGCCGCCCGCACAGGCCGCGAGATACACCGACAACCGCGTATAGCCCGGCATCGCATTATATATATGGTACAGTTCGTCGGGCGTGACCGGCGGAATATCCGACGACCCGGCCTCCGGCTCGGGCGGGATCGGCAGCGTGAACGGGTTCTCCGCCAACAGGGGAGGAGCGCCCTTGGAGCCCGGCGCACACGCCTCCCGCAACAGCATCTTCAACCGGATGCATTCCGAGCGGAACTGCCATTCCCCGTTCGGATGCGGCCCGTAATACCATTCGGTCACCAGCTCCTCGGTCAACTCGGCCAGTTTCACGTCGCCGAACGCCTCCTTGAGATGCTTGATGTCATTGCGCAGGTTCCGCAACGTCGAGCCCGCGATCTCGGCGCCGTCCTTCCTGCGATGCCGGCGCACATACCCGTCGGCGAACACGCCGAACGTCAGCTTCGGCGTCAACGTGTTCCCATCCCGGTCCCGTGGAGGAATCCACGTCATCATCCCACGACGGTGCAGATCGACGATCGACCTCTCGGTCTCGAGCCAATCCTCGGCATCGCCCCGCCTGCCCGGCGCGAAACGTTTCGACACACGCTGACCATCGATCGGAGAGATATAACGAGCCTCGATGCTCGTGACATCCCCCGTCGAACCCTTGCGTTCGAGAATGCACCCAAAACGCCTGCGGCGCAAGGGCCTCTTTGCCTCTTCAACCATCTTCGGCCTCCTTCAGCCAATAAAAAACCGTCTTCGCGCAGCGCACACCCTAAAAAACAAGGTCACCTTGGTAAACCCTGCATCTATGTGGACACTCCGCGAAAACGGAAACTCCATTCTCCCACACGCCGATATTTGACAGGCCGCGTCCGCAGCCGCTACTCTTGACTGCCGTACAAAACGGGAACGGTTCAGCGTGCGGGCAAAGCTCGCAGAGAAACCGCGAACAGGATGTACAGGAGGGTAAACTGAGTCAGAAGCGATTCCTGACAAGGAATTGCCCTCAGCTCGGCAGGGTATGCGAAGGTGGTGGGTTCGAGTCCCACCGAGGGCACTTTAGTTAGGAGTTCGCTGAAATTATTGCGAACCCCATTGTTGGGTAATTCAAGAAAGAGGTTGGCATGGCTGCAAGGAAGAAGTCCGAAGAACCGAGTATCAACATCGATGAGGTGCTGACCGACGAAGAGCTCAAGGCCGTGGCCAATGAAAGCGAACCTGCTGAGCACAAGGCCAAGTCCGAGGACGGTCCGCGTACCGTTGTCGTGGCCGAGGACGAAGCCGTGAACCGCATGGATCTGGTCGCCATGCTGGAAGACAACGGTTATGAGGTCGTTGGTCAGGCCGCCAACGGCGAGGAAGCCGTGGAACTGACCCGCAAGTACCGCCCTGATGTGGTGTGCATGGATGTCAAGATGCCGCGTATGGACGGCATCACCGCTGCCGGCATTATCTGCGATGAAAACATCGCCCCCGTCGTCATGCTCACCGCATTCTCCCAGACCGATCTGGTGAAGAAGGCCACCGGCGCTGGCGCCATGGCATACGTCACCAAGCCGTACGAGGAATCCAAGCTGCTGCCGACCCTCGAGGTGGCCATGGGCCGTTTCGCCGAGATCAACGATTTGCTGGACAGCGTGGAGCGCAGCGAACGCAAGCTCAAGGAAACCACCGATCAGCTCAAGGAAACCGAAGAGAAGCTCAAGAAGGCCGAAGACACGCTTGAGGAGCGCAAGCTCGTCGACCGCGCCAAGGGTCTGCTGATGGACAAGGCGGACTTCTCCGAGCAGGGTGCCTTCCGTTGGATTCAGAAGACCTCCATGGACCAGCGCATCCCCAAGAAGCGCCTGGCTCAGGCCATCATCGCCAAGTACGGCGATCCGAAGCCTTCTGATTCGGGCGAACGCTGATTATCGGCGTCGCCGTACCGAGTCGTAAAGCAACACAAACACACTATGGGAGAGGCCAGCGTGACCGTACCCACCAATGAAACATTGCTGGTGGTGGACGGCCACTCGCTGGCCTTCCGTGCATTTTTCGCCCTGCCGGTCGACAACTTCAGCACCTCCAGCGGCCAGGCCACCAACGCCGTCTGGGGTTTTGCCACCATGCTCGCGCAGGTGATCGATGCGGAGAAGCCCGACCATCTGGGCGTCGCCTTCGATGTGAAGGGCGGCACATTCCGCAATGAGATGCTTCCGCAATACAAAGGCACCCGTGAGGCGGCTCCCGAAGAGCTGCTCACCCAGCTGCCATTGATTCAACGCATGCTCACGGCCCTCGGCGTCACCTACATCGAGAAGCCGGGATTCGAAGGCGACGACGTGATCGCCACCCTCGCCACCATGGGAGACAAGGCCGGTTACCACACACTGGTATTGTCCGGTGACCGAGACGCTTTCCAGCTGGTGGATGACAACGTCACCGTGTTGTACCCGGGCCATCACTTCAAAGACCTGAAGCATATGACGCCGCAGTCCATCATCGACAAATACAAAGTCACTCCCGCACAATATCCGGATCTGGCGGCACTCCGAGGCGAAACCGCCGACAATATTCCCGGTGTGCCCGGCGTAGGCGACGGCTTTGCGGCCAAGTGGATCAACCAATTCGGTTCCCTCGACGGCATTTGCGAGCACGCCGATGAAATCGGCGGCAAAAAAGGCGAATCACTGCGGGCCAATATCGACCAGGTCAAACTCAATCGCAAAGTCAACGCACTGGTACGAGACGTCGATCTAGGCGTCGATATCGAGGATCTGACATTCGGCACCGTGGACGTGGCACAGATCGACGCCCTGTTCAAGGAGCTTGAATTCGGACCTCGCACCAAGAGTCGTGTACTGAAAACCTTCAATACCGGGGCCAAGGCATCCAACACATCCGGAGCTGGCGAGTCTACGAATAATGAGCAGAACGAGCAGGATAGCAGCCTCGATCTGAACCTGCCGGAACCCACGAGCATCACTGCTCCGGAGCAGTTCGACGAATGGGTCAAGGCCCATCGCGTCGAAGTCAAGGTTCCCGGTGAAATCGCCGATTTCACGGTTTCCGACTATGGCGATGGCTCGCAGCGGCATGCCATCTGCGGCGACGCGGTCGGCCATGCTTGGACCGTGGCCGCATGGGGCGACGAAAGGCCGGGGCGTGCCACGGCACAAGCCATTGCCGTGGCCACGGCAACATCAGCGGCCATAGTGCCCCTTCCAATCACCGATACCCTGCGAGCACAGCTTGCGCGGTTCCTGAAAAGCGAACACTCCCGCACCATCGTGCATGGGTATAAAGAATTGCTGCATCTTTTGGGCGCGGTCGATCTTGACATGGACCTGCCGATGTTCGACACCAAGCTTGCCGGGTATCTGGCCCAACCGGATTTCCATGCCGATAGCCTCAAGCAGGCGGCCGAGCACTTCCTCGACATCCACTTCACCGAAACCGAACAGCCTTCGCAAGGCACGTTGGACTTCGACGACGATCAGGTCGAAGAAGATCCGAACGAACATCGTCTGCGTGATTTGGCCATTATCCGCAGCCTCGCCGTCACGCTCGGGCCGATTATCGACGAGCGTGAACAATGCTGGCTGATGCGCGCGATTGAACTTCCTGTTTCCCGCGTGCTGCACGGCATGGAGCACACAGGAGCCAAAGTCGATAGCGTTCGACTCGTCTCCATGCGTGACCAGTTTGCCGCCGAGGCTCGCCAAGCGCAGGAAATGGCTTGGGAGTATGCCGGCACCGAAATCAACCTGCAAAGCCCCAAGCAGCTGCAGAAGGTGCTGTTCGAAGATATGGGTTTGAAACCCACCAAACGCACCAAGTCCGGCTCATACACCACGAATGCGGCCGCATTGCAGGATCTGTATGTCAAATCAGTGGACAATGAGCGGGCCAACGGTTTCCTCGGAGCGTTGCTGCGCCATCGCGAGATCAACAAGCTCAAGCAGATCGTCCAAACGCTGATCGATGCCACCAACACATCAGATGAGCGCATCCACACCACTTTCGAGCAAACCGTTGCCGCCACCGGCCGATTGAGCTCCGTGGATCCGAACCTGCAGAACATCCCCAATCGGAACGCCGCCGGCCGTGAGATTCGTGGCGTGTTCGTGCCGGGGGAGGGGTACGAGGCCCTGATGAGCTGCGATTACTCACAGGTCGAGCTGCGCATTATGGCTGATCTGTCCGATGATGAGGCGCTGATCGAAGCGTTCCGCTCCGGAGCCGACTTCCACAAATACGTGGCCTCGATGGTCTACAAGCTGCCGGTCGACCAGATCACCGGCGACCAGCGCAGCCACGTAAAAGCCATGAGCTACGGATTGGCCTATGGTCTGAGCACGTATGGTCTTGCCCAGCAACTCAAGATCGCGCCACGTGAAGCGGAAGCGTTGAAAAACCGGTATTTCGATACCTTTGGCAAGGTGCACGATTACCTTGAATCGCTGGTGGCCAATGCCCGAGAGAAGGGGTATACGGAAACCATTTTCGGACGACGTCGCTACTTCCCGGCCCTGCATTCGACCAATCGTGTTGCGCGTGAGGCCGCTGAACGTGCGGCACTCAACGCACCGATTCAGGGATCCGCCGCCGACATCATGAAGATTGCGATGATTCGCGCCGAGCAGACCTTGGCCGAGGCTCACGTCAAGAGCCGTATCATTCTGCAGATTCACGATGAACTGGTAGTGGAAATCGCGCCGGGAGAAGGCGACCAGGTCACCGAACTGGTGCGCAACGCCATGGAACACGCCGTCGACCTTGCCGTGCCGCTGGACGTATCGTGCGGCATCGGTTCCGACTGGCAACTCGCTGCACACTGACAATTTCTAGCTCCCCTCGGGTGAGGGGGGCTGAGCCGTTGAGCAAACAGTCCAGTGGATTGTTTGTAGGCGAAGGCGAGCCGATAGTCGAGCAATGAAGAGCACGAGCATGGCTTGTCCGCAATTGCAGAATGAGTCCCTTGCAGCAATAGCCCACTACAATGGGACATATGCCGAATCTCAAGCAAGTCATCGACGTTCTCGAGACCCTGTACCCATTGCGCTACGCCGAGGAATGGGATGAGCCGGGCCTCATTGTCGGCGATCTGAGTCACGACGTGCACCGCATCGTGTTCGCCGCCGACCCGACCTCCGCCATCATTGACAAGGCTATCGCTACTGGCGCGGACCTGCTCATCACCCATCACCCGTTGTTCTTCCGTTCCGTACACGAGACGAGCGGACTCGGTTTCCGGGGCGACATCGTCCGCAGACTCTACCAGCACGGCTGCGGGCTGTGGGTAGGGCACACTAATGCCGACGCTGCGTATCGCGGCGTGGGACAGGCGGCGGCCGACTACTTCGGACTCATCGACCAGAAACCACTCGTGCCGATTGACGATGCAAACGCCTCTCATCCGGTCGGCTTGGGGCGTGTGGGTCGTTTGCCGAAGCCTGTTGCCCTGAAGGATTTCGCTCAGCGAGTATTCGACGAAGTGTCCGATCATGGCATGACCAGCGCGCTCGGCATCCAGGTATGCGGCGATTCGGACACTTTTGTTCAGTATGTGGCCATTCTGCCTGGCTCTGGGGACTCCCTGTTCAACGAGGTACGTGCCACCGGTGCGGACGTGTACGTAACCAGCGATTTGCGTCACCACCCGGTGACCGACGCCATCGAACAAGCCCGGTATGAAGCCCGTATGAGGTCCCAAGGCATCATGCTCGGCCATGGAATGGCGGGGGAGAGCCATGTGCGTCCCTGCTTCATCAACACCCCTCATGCCGCCATCGAATCCATGTGGTTCAACTACGCGATCGATGACGTGCCAGCCGCCATCGAACAAGCGACCGGAGCAAGGCCTGAAGTCGAGTGGTTCCACGACACGACCGATCCATGGACGCTGTCCATTACCGCGCATCGAGATTAAGACGCTATAGTAACGTGGCAAAAACGTTTTTTCCGAGGAGATGACATGTTTGGCGGAAGCAAGCAGGAACAACTGGAGCATCGGCTCGACCATAAGCTGAACGCCTCCTCGGACGGCATCGACATGGACGTGCCCGCCAAAGTGATCAGTAGCGAAACCGTTTATACCGGGCGTATCTTCCATGTGGACGACATGCGCATCGCTCTGACCGACAAGCAGGGCAAGGAACACGAGATCGGCCGCCAGGTGCTGCGTCACGCCCCCTGTGTGGTCATGCTCGTGCACGACATGTCCACCGACCGCTACCTCATCGAACGCGAATACCGCGCCGGATCGGACATGTTCGCCTACGGGCTTCCCGCCGGACTGATGGACGAGGGCGAGGACATCATGGACGCGGCCCTGAGGGAACTGGCCGAGGAAACCGGCGTGGTGCCGGACCGTGACACCATGGGCGTTGACTTCGTAGGTGATTTCTACTCGTCCGAAGGCATGACCGACGAACTGGCCCACATCATGGTGTTGCATTTGGGCCCGTTCAGGCGGGAGCAGCGCCATTTCGATGCGGACGAGCATGTGGAATCCGCGTGGATTCCGTGGAGCGACCTTGCCGCCACGCGCATCACCTCATCCAATTCGATGATCGCCATCCAGCATGAGGCGTTACGCAGACTCATCGCCAGGAACTCCGACAAAGATAAGCCGTCGCTGTTCTCCTGACGTTCAACTCCCCGGCACATCACTGACACAAAAAAAGTGGGATACTGAAAACTATGCAGATCAGACCTGGATCAATGTATCCGCTGGGCGCCAGCTATGACGGCGCCGGTGTGAACTTCGCGCTGTACTCACAGGTTGCGCAGAAAGTCGAACTATGCCTGTTCGACGAGCACGATGTGGAAACACGCATCGAAATGACCGAACGGAACTCGTACGTATGGCATAACTACATTCCCGGCCTCCATCCTGGCCAGCGTTACGGCTACCGCGTCTACGGTCCCTATGACCCGGTGCACGGCCTCAGATGCAACCCCAACAAACTGCTGCTTGACCCGTATGCCAAGGCCATTGAAGGTAATATCGACGGCGACGAAAGCCTGTTCTCATACTGGTTCAAGAGCCCGGACGACAACTCGGCGATGAACGACCTTGACTCGGCCGCCCACACCATGAAGTCGGCCGTCATCAACCCCTACTTCGATTGGGGCAACGACCAGCATCCGTACATCTCGTACCACGATTCGGTGATCTACGAGGCGCACGTGCGCGGCATGACCAACCTCAACATGGACGTGCCGCCGGACATCCGCGGCACCTACGCCGGCCTGGCCTATCCGAGCGTCATCGAATACCTGAAGAAGCTCGGCATCACCGCCATCGAACTCATGCCGATCCACCAGTTCGTCAACGACTCCTTCCTGCAGGAGAAGGGCCTGTCGAACTACTGGGGCTACAACACCATCGGCTTCTTCGCGCCGCACAACGCCTACTCCTCCTCCGGGGAACGCGGCGAGCAGGTCAACGAATTCAAGTCCATGGTCAAGGCCTACCATCGCGCCGGCATGGAAGTCATCCTCGACGTGGTGTACAACCACACCGCCGAAGGCAACCATATGGGCCCCACCCTGAGCTTCAAGGGCATCGACAACGCCTCCTACTACCGACTGGTGGAAGGCGACCAGCAGCACTACTTCGACACCACCGGCACTGGCAACTCGCTGCTCATGCGCTCGCCGCACGCGCTGCAGTTGATTACCGATTCGCTGCGCTACTGGGTTACTGAAATGCACGTCGACGGCTTCCGCTTCGATCTGGCCGCCACGCTGGCACGCCAGTTCCAGGAGGTCGACAAGCTGTCCGCGTTCTTCGACATCGTGGAGCAGGACCCGATCATCTCGCGCGTCAAGCTCATCGCCGAACCGTGGGATCTGGGCTCCGGCGGCTATCAGGTGGGCGGCTTCCCGTCCAGCTGGTCCGAATGGAATGGCCGCTACCGCGACACCGTGCGCGACTTCTGGCGCTCGCAGCCCTCCACGTTGCCCGAATTCGCCTCGCGCTTGATGGGCAGCTCCGACCTGTATCAGGTCAACGGCCGCCGACCGGTGGCGTCCGTGAACTTCATCACCGCGCATGATGGTTTCACAATGAACGACCTGGTCAGCTACAACGAAAAGCACAACGAAGCCAATGGCGAGGGCAATCGCGACGGCGAGAGCAACAATCGCTCTTGGAATTGCGGCGTTGAAGGCCCGACCAATATTCCGGACGTCAACGACTTGCGTCAGCGTCAGATGCGCAACATGTTCGCCACGTTGCTGTTCAGCCAGGGTATCCCGATGATTTGCGGTGGCGACGAAGTGGCCCGCACCCAGCAGGGCAACAACAACGCCTACTGTCAGGACAACGAGATCTCCTGGACCAACTGGCATCTTGACAAAGGACGCAAGGAACTGCTCGCCTTCGTTTCCAAACTCATTCATCTGCGTTTGGATCATCCGGTGTTGCACCGCCGTCGCTTCTTCACCGGCCGTGAGCCCGGCGACGATTCGAACACGATTCCGCAGGTCGAATGGTTCGACCACACCGGCTCGATCATGGATATGGACGACTGGCAGAACACGCATGCGTTCTCCATGATGATCTATCTGAACGGTTCGGATATCCCGGAGGTCGACTGGTACGGCAACCGGATGGTCGACAATGACTTCATCCTGATCTTCAACGCGCATTACGAGCCGATTATGTTCACCCTGCCGGATGAGCGATACGGCCGCAAATGGCAGCTGGTCGTGGATACGCACAACCCGAATGAGCCGGCGCTGAGCTATGAGGCGGGCTTCATGATCACCGCCCAGTCCCGCAGCTTCCTCATGCTCATGAGCGCCAAAAAGCCCAAGAAGCCCATGGGCCTATAACCAGACCGAATTTAAGCTCCCTCTGACGAGGGAGCTCCCGGTGTAGCCGGGTGAGGGAGAGACCGCAGCAAAGCCGCGAACTCCTACTCGCGCCCCTTACGCTCCTCCACGAGCCGAGCATCCCCGAACGCAAGTAGATGCTCGCCGGCAAGCGGGCGCGGCTGGTCGAGCAGCTCGCGGAAATCCAGGATTCCATCGACTTCGTCGACGCCAAACAGCGCTTCTACGACGACGTCCTGTCTGGCGCAACCCCATACGTAAGCGTGCTCATCCCATCCGCGGCGCTCGCAAAGGAGTCAGAGGAACCGGGAGAATTGAAGGGGGTGGAGAGGAAATAGGTTCGACCGAGCCGTTTCTTCCTCCGGGATACAAGCGCGAACAACGGTTTGTTGTACCCGCGCTTGGCGAACGGGACATGCCCTTAGACTGGAATCAGCAAGCGCACAGCGAGACGCGCGAATCGTTTTCCGATGTCGGGAGGTAGTCATGTCAATCGGTCAGGTTATCAAAGTCGTGCGCGAGGAGCGAGGTCTTACGCAGTCGCAGTTCGCGCACGAGCTGTTCGTCACCCAACAGGCGCTTTCCCGCTGGGAGAAGGGAACGGCAGAGCCGAGCATCGACATGATTCGGCTGATCAGCACCCGTTTTGAGGTGCCGATGGCGAGGCTTATGGAAATGCCGGACAATGGTTTTTGTCAAAGTTGTGCCATGCCGTTTTACTGCCCGGAAGATCACGGCACCGAACCGGATGGAACGCGAAACGGAGATTATTGCAACTACTGCTATGAAGACGGCGTTTTTCTTCAGGACTATGCCAATAGCGATGAATTGGTCGCCGCATGCGCGCCGATGATGGCGGAATCCTGCCATATCAGCGTCGAACAGGCCGAGGACTGCATGTCGGCGCTGTTGCCAAACCTCAAGCGGTGGCGGCGCCAGGATGAGATCGATGCGGTGGCGGAGGGGAAATGAGCGATGGCATTCGACTATAAAAAGGAATATAAGGACCTGTATCAGCCGAAGAGGATGCCCGCCATCGTCACGGTGCCGGCGATGCGGTTCGTCGCGGTGGACGGTGTAGGAGATCCGAACGAAGAAGGCGGCGACTACGCCAAGGCGATGCAACTGCTGTACGGCATTTCGTTCACCATCAAAATGAACAAGAAGTCAAATAATCCGGACGAGCACATTGACGGGTACTTCGACTACACCGTGCCTCCGCTGGAGGGCTTATGGAGCATGGAGAAGGGTGTGCCCGGCGTCGATTACACGCGTAAAACCGACTTCTATTGGACTTCGATGATTCGTCTGCCGGAATTCGTGACCGATGAGGTCTTTGCGTGGGCCAAGGCATCGTTTGCCTCCAAGCATCCCGAAGTCGACATCAATCGTGCATATCTCTTCGACTTCGATGAAGGCGTGGTCGCGCAGGTCATGCACAAAGGCCCGTACGACGACGAGCCCGCAACCGTGACGATTCTGGACGGCTACGCGCGTTCGCAAGGCTACGGGCTCGACTTCTCCGACGCCCGCCGCCATCACGAGATCTACCTATCCGACCCGCGCCGAGCCAAACCGGAAAATCTCAAAACCATCATCCGTCATCCGGTAGTGAAGGTGGGTTGACTTTCGGCGAACTGCTCGAAGCGCTCACCGCGCAGTAGCGTGAACAATCTGCCGGAATCCTTACCGGGGTCAAAGAGCGCTACCAAGAACTCGATAAGCAAAATAACTAGAAGCACGGGTTCCTCTCGGAGAGATTCTGCCCGAGCGACCTTATAAATCCTTGCGCGGGTCACCTTTCCCTGTGCAGGAAGCATCCAGGCTCATGTGCATTGATGACGCCGATGGATTGCAGATAGGCGTAGACGATGGTGGTGCCGATGAATCGCATGCCGTACGTCTTGAGATCCACTGCGATGGCGTCGGACAGAGGGGATGTAGTCATGCCTGTCTCGTAGATGACGTGACGGCCGGTGAACCGCCAAATATAGTCGTCGAAACTGCCGTACGACGTCTGGATATCCCGGAATGCGTTGGCATTACCGACCGTCGCGACGATTTTGCGACGGTTGCGGATGATGCCCGGATCGTTCATGAGTTCGGCGATCTTGTTCTCGTCATAGCGCCGGATCCGTTCGATGTCGAACCCATCGAACGCCTGACGGAAACGCTTGCGTTTGTTCAGTATCGTCTCCCATGACAGTCCGGCTTGGAAGGTCTCGAGCACCAGCATCTCAAAGAGGTGGTGGTCATCATGCGACGGAACCGCCCATTCGGCATCGTGATAGGCAACATAGACGGGATTGCTGAGATTGCACCAGCCGCAGCGTGGTCTTATATCGTCCATGTGCTCTCCCTATGGGTCGTTGGAGACGGTCGGTTCTAGATGTTGATTCGATGTGTGATCTAGTATAAACGGTGTGTTCGGATAGCGGTCTGGATGTGCGGATTGTCTGAACCATATTTGCCGGATTGCAGGTATAAAGGGGTTAGTTACTGCGGTTGCGGGTATTTCGGTACTAGTTAGGGGTGATTCTGGGCTGTAACTCGACACCTTTTACCTGCAACCCACTCCCGCCCACGGGATTGCACAATCGGTTGCAGGTATTTTGGTGTCATTTGAGATTGGGAAGCGGAAATCGATGTCGCATGGAATCGAACTGACTAGCAGGTTGGGGTCCCAACATCACAAAAGTCCCTTATACCGCAAGGCCATATAGGTTCTACGGTCATCGGATAAAACCGGATAAATCGTTTAGCGGTCGGATAAAAGAAGAAGCCCAGAATCGTTGAGATTCCAGGCTTTTTTGTTTGTCGGGCTAGCGGGATTTGAACCCACGACATCCTGCTCCCAAAGCAGGCGCGCTACCAAACTGCGCTATAGCCCGATGCGCCATTAAGGCACAATGAATCATTGTAAACGACGCTGGATACATTGCGTGTCGAGCATGTGAATTCAAAAGGTTCTGGATTCTCTTGATAGCTTATGAGTGACATCTTTATTCATTGATGCTCTACAACGACTAGGTTTGGATCTGCATCGATATCCGGCGCATCCGCTGGACTAACAAGGACCGTGCAAACGATGTGGCCCCCGACTTCCTGCGAGGAAGTCGGGGGCCACATCGTTTGCACGGTGGACTATCGGATCAATTCTGATCAGATCAGCTCGAGGTCGACATCGAGGCTGATCGGCTTGTCCGCCGGGATATGGTACTGGGGGTGCACCGGCGACATCCAGGAATCATCGCCGCCAACGCCCATCTGTGCGGCAAGGACGCGCAGGAACATGTGCTTCGGCTTCGGCAGCTCGTCCTGGTGCTGAGCCTCCTCAAGCATGAAGCTGGAGTACGGCAACAGGCTTACCGCGAACGGCGCGGCACCATCGGCGCGGCTGACGCGCATGCCGTGGCCGTGATCGTCGGTAATCTCGGCCCAACGCACATCCTCATGGTTGCCCGTCTCCTGCGGCATGAGGTACGGCGCATGATCCGCGAAAGCGTTGGTGCTCCACACGCCGAGCTTGGCGTGTTTGCGGTCCAGGTACGTCTCCGCCGGGCCGGTGCCGAAGAACCTCAGGTTCGTGTACTGCACAGGCAGCGTCCATTCGATGCCGAACGCCGGGATGGTGGGCAGGTCACCCTGCTCTCCAGGGTATTCGACGTGCAGGTTCACGCGGCCATCGGTGTGGGCCGTGTAGGAGACGGTCACCTTGGTGCGCTGCGCGGTGGCGAGCTCATACGTGTACGTGCCCTTGAGCGTGCTGTCGTCGATCTGCTCGAGCACGTTGTCCACGCAGCGGGCGTAGCGGCCGGCGCCCAGCCACTGGACGCGCTCGAAACCGTGACCGGCGCCGCGATCGTTGTCGGTCAGCGGACGGAAGGTGGTGATTGCGGGACGGCGCAGCACGAACTCGTTGCCGGCGAAGGTGTAGGAGACCATGCCGCCCTGGGTGCGCGACAGCAGGACCTCGCGTCCGGCGCCTCGCACGCCGGCGTTCCAACGGCCCACGGTGATGGTCCCATCGGCCGGCTTCGTGTCGGGCGTCGCGGTGGCGTCCGCGGGCACCACGGTCTGTCCGAAGGCGAGCTCGTAGCCGCTTTCGGCCCAATCGGTCGCCTTGGCGAGACGCTGCGAAACCTGCAGCACCAGTTCGCGGGCGTCGGCGCGGTACGCCGCCACCGGCCATGCGACATCGAACGTGCGGGTCTCACCGGCGGGCACGTCGAAACGCCGGGTGGACTGCCAGACCGGCTTGCCGTCGGCGAGAACGCTCAGGACGAACACGTAGTCGCCGGTGGCGGTGAACAGGTTGTCGTTCTTGACGGACACCGAGTCCTTCGTCACGTCGATGTGGACGTTCGAGTACAGCTGCTTGACTTCCTGGGCCTTGGGGGAAGGCTTGCGGTCGGCGAACAGCAGGCCGTCGCCGGAGAACTCGTAGTCGGACGGACGGTCGCCGAAGTCTCCGCCGTAGCGCAGGCTCCTGGTGCCGTCGGGCTGGGTGGCGTAGATGGCCTGGTCGATGAAGTCCCAGATGAAGCCGCCCTGATACTTCGGGTAGCGTTCGAGCGCCGTGTATTCGTCCATGTTGCCCACGGAGTTGCCCATGGCGTGCATGTATTCGCAGGAGAGGTACGGCTTCTTCGGGTCGTCCTTCAGGTACTTCTCGATCTCGTCGGCATGCGAGTACATACGGGTCTCGATGTCGGTGACGTCATCGTAGTCACGGTTGTGGGTCACGCCCTCGTAGTGCACCGGACGGTTCGGGTCGATGTCGTGCACGTGCTTGTACATGGCGCGGAACACGTCGCCCACGTAGGATTCGTTGCCCAGTGACCAGATCAGCACGCTCGGGTGGTTGTAGTCGCGACGCATCATGCTGTTGACGCGGTCGACGCAGGCGCCTTCCCATTCGCGCTTGCTACCCGGCACGATGGTGTCCTCGGTGAGGACGTCTCCGGGCAGGGACCAGCTGCCGTGGGCTTCGAGGTTGGCTTCGTCGATCAGGTAGATGCCGTACTCGTCGCACAGTTCGTACCAGCGTTCCTGGTTCGGGTAGTGCGAGGTGCGGATGGAGTTGATGTTGTGGCGCTTGCAGAAGACCACGTCATCGATCATGTCCTGCTCGGTGATGGCGCGGCCGCGTTCGGCGTCGAACTCGTGGCGGTCGGCGCCCTTGAACACGATGCGCTTGCCGTTGATGGTCAGGATGCCGTCCTCGATGCGGAAGCGGCGGAAACCGACCTTCTGGGACGTGCATTCGATGACGTCGCCCGCCTGGTCGATGACGTCGACGTCAAGCTCGTACAGCGTCGGGCTTTCGGCGCTCCAAGGGGCGATGCCCTGCAGCGGCCCGCTGGAGATCGCGGTCTGCGCCTCCGCGTCGCCCGTCGTCTGCCACACCGTGTTGCCGTCGGCGTCCTTCAGGGTCGCGCGGACCGTGGCCGCGTCGGCCGCGTTGAGCACGGTCAGCGCGGCATCGAGGGAGGCGGTGCCGGCCTCGGGATCCCAATCGGCTTCGATCTGCGTGTTCTCGATGTGCACATGCGGGCGGGCGGCGAGTTCGACGGAGCGGAACAGGCCGTGCAGACGCCAGAAGTCCTGATCCTCAAGCCAGGAGGCGCTGGAGTATTCGTAGCAGGCGACGGCCACGACGTTCTCCCCGTCGTGCAGCAGTTCGGTGATGTCGAACTCATTGGGCGTGAAGCCGTCCTCGCCATAGCCGACGAACGCGCCGTTGACCCACACGTAGATCGCCGTGGCCATGCCGTGGAACACGATCGACACCGATCCGCCGGCCTGCTTGGCGTTTGCCACGGGGGCGGAGACGGTGAACTTCCTGCGGTAGAGCGCGACGTGATTGTTCTCCGGGATGTTCGGTTCCAACGGGTTCTCGTGGCCGTCCCACGGATACTGGACGTTCACGTACTTGTGGTTCATCAGACCGGCCGTCTGCAGGTGGCCCGGAACCTGGATACGCTCGAACGAGGAGTCGTCGAACGACTCGGCCGTCGCGGGTTCCTCTTCGAGGTTGATGTCGGCGGCCTGAACGACCTCGACCCGCCACTCGCCGTCAAGGCTCTGCTTGAGATCGGACCATTGTCCGCTCTGGGGGTCGCGGGCGTACCACTTGTGGCTGGAATGGGCCGGAGTCCGGTTCACCTCGAACACCGTCGGGTCGGTCAGCCAAGCCTGCGATGCGCGATCGACATGTGTGACGTCTGTCATGCTCTCCTGCTTTCTGTCATTACCTCGTTGTGAATGATATTATGGAAGAGGCCGGGGCCTCCTTTACCGAAAAGGATAAACAGTTTTTATATAAAACGCAAATCCTGTTTACCGCTTCCAAATCACTGGCACTGCTTGCCGTCGACGCTACGCCGCGTCCATGCAATGTCTCGGTTCAGCTCATGTTATCCCATCCTTGCGACACGCTGTTTATCTCCTTGTTTACTAATGCTTTTTACTTTCAGTGATAAAACTTGTATGCTTACGGTGATAAAACTTGTATGCTTACGGTGATAAAACTTGTATGCTTACTTTACAAAATCAATGAGTGATTCCATGCTCTGGGTTCTTAAGGAGAAGATTAATGAGCAACGAAAATGTCGCGGACGGTGACGTCCGCAGGAAGGGCGGGTTAGGCCAGCGCATCGCCTACGCGTGCGGCAACTTGGGGCAGGCTGCCTTCTACAACGCGATGAGCACGTACTTCGTCACGTACGTCACCAGCTGCCTGTTCGTCAGCTACAGCAAGGCTCTCGCCGCCCAAATGATCGCCGTCATCACCGGCCTGATCGTCGTTATCCGCATCGCCGAGATCTTCATCGATCCGCTGCTGGGCAACCTCGTGGATAACACCACCACCAAGTGGGGCCGTTTCCGCCCGTGGCAGTTCATCGGCGGACTGGTCTCCTCCGTGTTGATCGTGCTCATCTTCTCCGGCATGTTCGGACTGGTCAACGTGAACACCACGCTGTTCATCGTGCTGTTCATCATCACGTTCATCGTGCTTGACGTGTTCTACTCCCTGCGTGACATCTCCTACTGGGGCATGATCCCGGCGTTGTCCTCCGACTCCCACGAACGTTCCACCTACACCGCCCTTGGCACCTTCACCGGCTCTATCGGCTACAACGGCATCACCGTCATCGTCATCCCGATCGTCAGCTACTTCACCTGGACGTTCACCGGCGCCAAGGGCCAGGGCCAGGCCGGATGGACCTCCTTCGGCTTCATCGTCGCGCTCCTCGGCCTGATTACCGCCTGGACCGTCGCCTTTGGCACCAAGGAAAGCACCAGCGCGCTGCGTGCCAAGGCCCAGAAGAACGGCAACCCGTTCGAGGCGTTCAAGGCGCTGTTCCAGAACGACCAGCTGCTGTGGGTCGCCCTGTCCTACCTGCTGTACGCCATCGCAAACGTCATCACGACCGGTGTGATGTACTACCTCTTCGTGTTCGTGCTTGACGAGCCTGCCGCCTTCTCCATCACCGGCATCATCCCGCTGATCGCCGGATTCATCATGGCGCCGCTGTACCCGATTCTCAACCGCTGGATTCCCCGTCGCTACCTGTTCACCGGCGGCATGGTCTCCATGATCATCGGCTACACGATGCTCGCCCTGTTCTCCAGCAACCTGCCGGTCGTCATCGTCGCCCTGATCTTCTTCTATGTGCCTGCGCAGTTCATCCAGATGACCGCGATTCTGTCGCTGACCGACTCCATCGAGTACGGCCAGCTGAAGAACGGCAGGCGCAACGAGGCGGTCACCTTGTCGGTGCGTCCCATGCTCGACAAGATCGGCGGCGCGATGTCCAACGGTGCGGTCGGTGCCGTTGCCCTCGCGGCTGGCATGACCGGTCATGCCACGGCAGCCGACATGACCGCGTCCAACATCGCCACGTTCAAGACCTTCGCCTTCTACGTCCCGCTTGTTCTCATCATCCTCAGCCTCGTCGTGTTCTGGTTCAAGGTCAAGATCGATGAGAAGATGCATGCGCAGATCGTTGAGGAGCTCGAAGCCAAGCTCGCTTCCGGCGAGATCGTCGACGATGAGGCGCAGGCAGTTATTAAGAACTGATCTCCCGTTCCCATCCCTCCCATAAGGCCCGTCCGCCTGAACCGCAAGATGCGGTCCGTGGCGGACGGGCCTGTTCGTTCCTGCGGTCGGCGGTCATGAACATACCCATGTCGGTTCCGGCAGTGGGGCCGGAACCGGCGGCGTGTCGACTATCGGCCAGGAGTGTCTATCAGCTGGTATCCGATATGGGCCGTGGCCCTGCGCCGCCTGCCAAAGGAGATAACCGTGCGTGCATGACGTGACTTCGTATGGCCAAAACTGCTGACCGCGGACGGACGCGGCATCGCTTTCGGTGGCGACTATAGTCCCGACCAATGGCCGGAGGAAATCTGGGATGACGACATCCGCCTGATGGGCCAGGCCGGCGTCAACACCGTGGCCCTTGCCATCTTCAGCTGAGATCGCCTCCAGCCCATCGAAGACCATTGGGATTTCGACTGGCTCGATCGCGTCATCGACAAGCTCGGTGACGTGACCGTCGCCGGACCGCATGTGCAGGTGCTTGCCTCGTATGCCGGCGAAGAAGCGGATGAGTGGGAGCTTGACGGCATGGCCGCGATCACCCGCAACACGTACGGCGAAGGGGAGGCGTATTTCCTCGGCTGCGATCTGGGCGTGAGCGATCTGACGCGATTCGTGGGAGGCTGGCTTGCCGCGCAGCCGCAGGATGGCCGGCAGCCGGAAGCCAACCTGCGGTCGCCCGCCAGCGGCGTGACCTCTGACGTTCTGCACACCGTGCGTCAATCCGACGACGCCATATTCGACTTCTATCTGACACGTGGCAGATCGGATGTCGAACTGCGCGACATCGCAGGGGAGCCGATCGTCCTGTTCCGGGCGGAACGGGGCAGTGACGGCGGCGCGTATACGGTGCATCGCAATGGCGTTTTCGTGACGAAGCGCCCGAACCCGTCGGTGTAGTCAGTTGCGACGAAACAGGAGGGCGGAGCCGCGGACGGTTTTGTGAGACGGTCCGCGGCCTCACCGTTGGAAGCCGCGGACTCGGATCATCAGCAACGGACGCGCCGTTGATTTCCACTTCCGGAGCAACGATGGTGAGCTTTGCCGCGACGAGATGCTGCAGGACGGTGCCGACGTACATGGTGCCCGGATTCTCCCTTCGCCGCTGCGCTGCCTGCCGCAGCAGATGTTCCACGGCCGCATCAACGGAAAGCGAGTTGTCGGACTCCAGCTTGAATGGTTTGCTGGTGAAGAACGCCTGAATTCGTTTGACCCAGTATTGCTCGATCTCGGTGAATTGCTCTGCTGTCGGACGTAATTCATTGATGAGCTCGGCATAGTCATGCATCAGCGCCATGGTACCGCGGCTGGTTCGTCCCTTAAAGGTTGAACCGATAGAACCGTCATTCATTACTTTTTCAACGATACTGACACGCTCATTCGATTGTGTCCAATACTGCTTTCTTTCTGCATGAACAACGGTACTCGGCAAGGCGGTAACGATAGTCGCAAAGGCTAAGAAGCCCGTACATAATCGTTTTTTTGTAGTGTTTCAGATTTTCAGTAGAATGGCGACAGCCAAATCCCGCTGGCTTGCTAGTAAAGCGTTGTCCTCGGGGGGAGTTTTGTTTGTTGTTGAAAGATAACGCGGCATCGAATAGATAGGGGAGGCCCGGCATGGGACGTCATCAGCGTGCAGAAACCTCCGGACTCATCTCCTTCTTGATTTGCGCCGTCGTTGGCGCGGTATCGATGAACCTGTACATGGAATACGCGCCGGCCATCTGGCAGCTGACGCAACGCCGATTCATGGTATGTTCGGGCATCGTGGCGGCATGCGGCGTCATTTCCTTCATTATTGGCTATGCGCGCAAATCACGTTCATTGAACCTCAAACATGGTTGGTTTGCACCGATTCGTCGCATTTTCGAAATCGTCGCCCTTTCGGTGGTGTATGCCTCGACCATTTTCCTGTCGTCTTTTGCACTCATCGGTGCGGCCAACGACATGATGGGCAATGCCATCTTCTCCGGCTATATCTCCAGCGTCTGCGCCGCCTTCGCCGGCGTGGTGGGGTACATGACCTTTGTACAGGCGGAGATGATGAACGCCAAAACTATTGCCAGTCTGTTGCCGTTCTTCGTCATCTCCGGCGTGGTCACCGCCGGCATGACCACCGACGACCCATACTGGTATCACAACAACTTTTCGCAGCTCGGCGACAGAACCACGTTTGCGGCCCGTATGTTCAACTCCACGCTGATTCTTGCCGGCACATGCATCATCATCGTCAGCTACTTCGCCATCTCCGAACTGGTGACCACCGAACGGCTACAGCGCCTCTGGCACGACCGCACCAACAGAGATCCGAATCGCGGCTACGAAATCCCACATTTCATGCTGCGCATCTCCATTCTGTCCTTCCTGCTGATGGTGGCCGGCCTGGCATTCATCGGCATCGGCGTGTTTCGGTACACGCCACACAATCTCTTGCACAATATATGCGCCAAAGGCCTGCCGTTCGTCATGCTGCTGCTGTTCGTGCTCCTGCCGTGGCTTGCGCCACGCCTGTCCAAAGCAGTGATGGTGGCCTCCGACCTGACCGCGCTCGTATGCGCTGCATTCTGGGTCAATATGATGATGGGTCACAACACCCTCACCAATGTGGAGGCGTTGGCTGGTCTGGCGTTCCTCGGCTGGTTCATCGTGTTCTCGCGCCAGATCGCCGCCATCGAGGCCGATCGCGCGGCCGCTCAGTTGTTGCACGCGCAGGCCATCGAAGGCGGTTTTGAGCAGCCGTCTTCCGCACCTGATCAGCAGATCGAATCCCGCATCGCTGCCGACCGGTGAATAATTTGTTTGATAGATTTGGCCTTATGACTGAACGACTCACGAATCTCTGGCCTGCCCCGCTCGCCGCACAGCCGTTGAACGCTACGGTAACGGTGCCGGGCAGCAAGTCCCTATCCAACCGCTACCTGATTCTCGCCGCCCTCGGCAGCAAGCCCGTTACTCTGATTGGCCTGCTGCGTTCGCGCGACACGGACCTTATGATGGGCGCACTCGAAGCCCTCGGTGTCCGCTGCGACGTGGATTCCGCAACCGACACCACCGTAACGGTTACTCCTCCTGTATCCGGCCGATTCCATGGCAACGTCAATGTGTTCTGCGGACTGGCCGGCACGGTGATGCGTTTCGTGCCCGGCCTTGCCCTGTTTGCAGATGGCCCAGTGAATTTTGATGGCGACGAACAGGCTTATGCACGTCCGATGAAGCCGGTGCTTGACGGTTTGGAACAGCTGGGTGCAACGGTTGATTACCACGGCGAGGTTGGCCGTCTGCCGTTCACTATTACGCCGCCTGCAACCTTGCCGGCTGCCCAGGCGCAGGTCAGCATCGATTCGTCCGGTTCTTCCCAGTTCATCTCCGGCCTGTTGCTGATTAGTTCCAAACTGCCTGGCGGTCTGCACCTCGCGCACACGGGGGAGAAGACCCCGAGCCTGCCGCACATTCGCATGACCGTGGCCGATGTGACCGGTGCCGGCGGTGCGGTTGAGGCCGACGAATCCGCCCGCACATGGACGGTTGAACCGCGCGCAATGCAACTGTCGAGCAAGGTGACCGTTGAGCCCGATCTGTCGAACGCGGCGCCATTCCTCGGCGCGGCATTGATCGCCGGCGGCACGGTCCGGGTGCCTCATTGGCCTGAAACCACCACCCAGCCGGGCGGCCTGTTGCCCGGATATCTGGAGCAGATGGGTGCCGAAGTATCGTTCCCGACCATCGGCGGCGTGCGCTATTGCGAGGTGACCGGTGACGGCACCGTGCGTGGGCTGGGTACGTTCGATTTGACGGCGGCCGGGGAGATTGCGCCCTCGTTGGCGGCGATTCTGGTGTTTGCTGATAAATCGACAGACATGGTTGGTATTGGTCACCTGCGCGGCCACGAAACGAATCGTCTGGAGGCATTGGTCAACGAGATTCGTCGTGTTGGGGGAGCGGCTGAGGAATTGCCTGATGGATTGCGTATCGAACCGGTGCCGGCGGAGACGTTGCACGGTGCCGTGATGGAAACCTATGCTGATCACCGTATGGCCACGTTCGCCGCGATGCTGGGGCTGCGTATTCCCGATATCGAGGTCATCAACGTGGCCACCACGCGCAAGACCTTGCCTGATTTCGTCGGTATGTGGAGTGGCATGCTGAGGCAGTAAGGGGTCCTGTGTTCTGGTGGAACTCCCCTCAGTCCGCTACGCGGACAGCTCCCCTCAGAGAAGGGAGCCAAGTTATAGGGCCTGGATCCCCTCTCTGAGTGGATCTGTCCACCGGAGGCGACTGAGGGGAGTATGACGCGGGGGTAGTGGTCTCATGACCATATACGAATGGGGGCTGATTCCAATCGGAATCAGCCCCCATAGTGTTGCAACTAGAGATTGGTGAGATGCCTAACGGCGGTTACTTACTTGGCGAAGGTGTTGCCGTAGGTGTCGGTGCCGGCTTCGGCGATTGCGGCGGACTTGCGGGCGATGGCCAGCTCTTCGTTCGTCGGGATCACGGCGATGATCACGGAGGAGTCCGGAGTGGAGATGATGCGCGGTTCCTTGGAGCGGGTGGCGTTCTTCTCCTCGTCCAGCTTGACGCCGAACGGAGCGAGCTTGTCGCACACCATCTTGCGGACCACGTCGTCGTTCTCGCCCACGCCAGCGGTGAAGGTGATCACGTCGCAGCCACCCATCTGGTAGGTGTAGTTGCCGATGTAGCTGACGATGCGGTGCACGTAGACATCCAGAGCCAGCTTGGCGTCCTCATTGCCCTCGGACACCAGACGGTGAACCTCACGCAAATCGCCATAGCCGGTCATGCCCATCATGCCGGAACGCTTGTTGAACAGGGCGTCAAGCTCGTCCACGTTCATGTGGGCGTTGCGAATCAGGTGGAAGACCACAGCCGGGTCGATGTCACCGGTACGGCCACCCATCATCAGGCCCTCAAGCGGGGTCAGACCCATGGAGGTCTCAACCGGCTTGCCGGAGACCTCAGCGGAAGCGGAAGCGCCGTTGCCGATGTGCAAAACGATCTGCTTCAGGCCTTCAGCCGGCTTGCCGACGACGTCCGGCACCACGGAGGAGATGTACTCGTGGGAGGTGCCGTGGGCGCCGTAGCGGCGGATGTGGTACTGATCGGCGATTTCCTTGTTCAGCGCGTAGGTGCTGGCGGCCTTCGGCAGCTGGAAGAAGAAGGAGGAATCGAAGACGAAGATCTGCGGAACGTCCGGCAGCAGGGAGCGCATGACTTCGGCGCCCTTGGCCTCCGGGCCGTTGTGCAGCGGGGCGAGCACAGCCAGATCCTTGACCTGGTTGATGGTCTTGTTGGTCACGAGGGCCGGCTTCGGGAAGATGGAGCCACCCTGCACCACACGGTGGCCGACGGCGACAATGCCAGCCTCAGACAGGTTCGGGCCGTACTCCTCGAAGAAGCCGAGCACGCGCTTCAGACCCTGCTCGTGGTCGTGAATCGGCTCTTCAAGCTCGTGCTTTTCGCCGTTGTACTCGTGCTTGTAGTGGCCGTCGACCGGCTCACCGATCTTCTCGACGAGGCCGGAAGCGAGGCCTTCGCCGGATTCGAGATCAACCAGCTGGTACTTGATCGAGCTGGAGCCGGAATTGATGACAAGGACGGTTTTCGCCATTGTGGGCATCCTCCATTGTGATTGAATGTTCCCGTGAGACACGGGTTACCGTTGATTAGATTACTCGTTGCTTGCTACAAAATAAGCATTACGGTGGCTCCCGCTGGCGGGAGCCACCGGGAGCCAAGCCGGGCTCACTGCGCTTCGATGGCGGTGAGGGCGATGGTGTTGATGATGTCCTGCACCAGAGCACCACGGGACAGGTCGTTTACCGGCTTGTTGAGACCCTGCAGCACCGGGCCGATGGCCAAGGCGCCGGAGGAGCGCTGCACGGCTTTGTAGCCGATGTTGCCGGCGCACAGGTCCGGGAAGACGAACACGTTGACGTGTCCGGCCACATCGTTGCCCTTGGCCTTGGTGGCGGCCACGGTGGGGGACCAGGCGGCGTCGAACTGGATGGAACCGACCACCGGCAGATCCGGAGCCTTCTCCTTGAGCAGCTTGGTGGCTTCCTCGACCATGTCCACGTCCGGTCCCTTGCCGGAGCCGAGGGTGGAGTAGGAGAGCATACCGACCTTCGGGTCGATGCCGAAGGCACGTGCGGTCTCGGCGGACTGCAACGCGATTTCGGAAAGCTGCTCGGCATCCGGGTTGAGGTTGATGGCGCAGTCGGAGAACACGGCCACATGGTCCTTGAAGCACATGAGAAATGCGCCGGAGACCAGCTTCTGGCCGGGCTTGGTCTTGATGACCTGCAGGGCCGGGCGCACGGTGTTGGCGGTGGAGTTCACGGAGCCGGAGACCAGGCCGTCGGCGTAGCCGAGCACCACGAGCATGGTGCCGAAGTAGCTGGCGTCGGCCAGCTGCTTGCGGGCCTGCTCCTCGGTCATGCCCTTCTTGGCACGCAACTCGCACAGCTTGGCGACCATGGGCTTCAACACGTTCTCGTCGTCCATAGCCTGGAAGCGGGCGCGCTCCAAGTAGTTCAGGCCCAGTTCCTTGCCGCGAGCCAGAATGGCGTCCTTGTTGCCCACGATGATGAGGTTCACGATCTCGCGCTCAAGCAGGTAGTCGGCCGCCTTGATGATGCGGTCCTCCTCGCCTTCGGGCAGCACGATGGTCTTCTTGTTGCTCTTGGCCTTGCCGAGCAGGCCGAACTGGAAGGCGTACGGGGTGATGGGCGCGGTGACGTCCACATCGAGCGCGGCGAGCACTTCATCGGTGGGAGCGTTCTTACGGAAGGTCTCCAGCGCCAGATCCTTGGTGGATTCATCGGTGAACGGCACCTGCGGCAGAGTCCAGACCGGCAGGCCGTACTTGGCGAGGGTCTCCTTAACGGAGAAAGCGTGGCGCGGCTCGCATCCGGTCACGAAGATGCCGAGCACCTTGTTGCCAGCGGCCTCCATGCCCTCGATGGACAGCTTGACGGTCTCGTCGAGCTCGTGCGGCCAACGGTCGATGGTGCACACGGCTAGGAACACGCCGGCCTTCAGATCAGCGGCGACATTCGCGTCGAATTCATAGCTGGTCGGATCGTTGACGTGGGACTTGTCGGTGCCCACGATCAGGGCGGCGTCCGCGCGGGAAACGTCCATGGCATCGTTGAACGCGCCGACGATATCGCCACGGGCGGTGTCCTTATCCTCGCGCACCTTGTGCACATCGAGGCCGGTGGACAGGGCCACGCCGAGTCCGGCATTGGAGGCGGCGAGCAGGATCGGGGTGAATTCGTCATGGTTGGACACAGCAGGGCGGAACACCATGGTCTTGTACTTGGAAGTCAATGCGTTGAGCATGCCGTAAGCGACGACGTTGCGGCCATTGGCGCCTTCAGGGCTGGCGATATATACACGGGTGACGGTCACGATGTTTTTGTCTCCTTTGATAATCAACACGATAGGGACCACACCTCATTGTAGTGGCGATTACTGTTATCGCTCACGCCGGTGTCGCGCCAATCGGAAGAGCGTCCCCTTGGCGACGCTTTCCGGGGAATGTTGCGCAAAAGTCGGCCGATAGGCCAGAAAACGAGAAAGGCCGGTGCATGAAGCACCGGCCTTGATTGTGGAGCTAGGGGGATTCGAACCCCCGACCCTCTCCATGCCATGGAGATGCGCTACCAGCTGCGCTATAGCCCCGTTTTCAATTGTTGGCCCGTTGTTTGGACCTCGTATACATTACGACGAGATGTCGATTCTGGCAAAAGCCGGCGTGTCGCCAAATGGCAAAAGTGGGATTTGGCGACACTTTTTGGCTTGTTTCCGCCATTATTCAGGCATTGGGTTATTCAATTACTGCTTGAACGGTTTTTCGAATACACTGAACCTGTTGGCTCAGCAGGGGAGCCGTGACACGATCAGCGTTCGCGTTCCCACTCGTCGGTGTCGGCGATGGCCGGACCGTGATTGTAGTCCAGCAGACGCCAGCGCACAGTGCCATCGGGATTGTCCATCGGCACCAAGCGCACCCAGTGCGCATTACGCAATGAAACCACCGTAGAAAAGGTCGGATCGATTGCAGAAATGCCCAACAGGGTCTGCAATGTCTGCGCAATCCATGCGCCGTGCGAGAACACGAACAGGTCCGTGTCGTCTCCGGCACGCGTGGACCAGTCCTCAAGAGCCTCTACGCCGCGCTTGCCCACAGCTTCCTTGGGCTCGGCACCATACTTCAGCTCGCCGCCCCGAGACTCCATCCAGGAACGGAAGTCCTCGGGGTAGCGTTCGGCCAGTTCGGCCACGGCATGGCCATCCCAATCACCGAAGCTGCGTTCACGGACGCGACGATCATCGACGGGCTCGATTCCACCCAATACGTCGGCGAAAGCTTGCGCGGTGGCGTGCGCACGCTTCAAATCGGAGCAGACAATGAACCGGTGGTTGATTTCCTGCCGACGATCGACGTACAGCCTTTTCAAGGCCGCGGCGGTCTGCTTGACCTGCCATTCACCCACGGCGTCCAGCGGAATGTCGACCTGGCCTTGGAGCTTGTGAGCGGCGTTGTAGGAGGTGCGTCCATGACGGATAAGGAAAACGGAACGAACATGATTGGTCATAGTGACGATCCTTTCGGTTCCAGTGAGGAAACAGGAAAAAGGGGAGGGCTGCCTGATGCCGTCAATGATGTTTGGCAACAGGCAGCCCGACACGCGAATATCAGCGAATATCAGCGTTATGTGATTCGCACGTTACGCGGTGGTGACGGCAGCATCTTCCGCATGCTCCGCCGTTTCCGGGTGTGCGAGTTCAAGATCGATGGCCGGGCAGTCGCGCCAGAGTCGTTCGAGCCCGTAGAATTCGCGCGATTCCTCGTGCATGACATGAATCACGAAATCACCGTAGTCAAGCAGCACCCACTGGCCCTCGGTCAGGCCCTCGCGAGAGCGCGGCTGACGGCCGGAGCACTTAAGGAACAGGTCCTTTTCGATTTCCTCGGCCACGGCCAGTACCTGACGCTCGTTGGAGGCGCCGGCGATCATCATGATGTCGGTGATGCCGAGCAGGTCGGCTACGTCGAAGGCCACGATGTCGGTGGCTTTGATACGGTCCGCGGCCTCGGCGGCCACGCGGACGGCGTTGATGGAATCCTGAAGTGCGGGCATGGTTCAGCGCTCCCAGGCGGGCTTCCAGCCCTCGACGTTGTGTTGCGTATTCTCGGAGTAGACCATCGTGTCGCTCGGCACGGCGTGGCGCACCACGGAACCGGCGCCGGTGGTCACGTTGTCGCCCACTTCAACCGGGGCCACGAACAGGTTGCCGGCACCCACGTGGCAGCCGGAGCCGATGGTGGTGCGGTTCTTGTGCACGCCGTCATAGTTGGCGGTAATGGTGCCGCCGCCGATGTTGGTGTGGTCGCCAAGCTGGGCGTCGCCCACGTAGCTCAGGTGCGGCACCTTGGTGCCGTTGCCGATGTGCGCCTTCTTCATTTCGACGAACGCGCCGGCCTTGGCATCCTCGCCGAACTCGTTGCCCGGGCGCAGGTAGGTCCACGGGCCGATGTTCGTGCGTGCGCCGATGTGCGATTCCTGTACGCGGGAACGCTCGACCACGGCACCTTCGTCCACGGTTGCGTCGATCAGGGTGGTGTACGGGCCGACGATGGCGTCCTCGCCGACCACCGTGTGGCCTTGCAGGAAGGAGCCGGGCAGGATGGTGGCGTCGCGGCCGATTTGGACATCGTCCTCGATCCAGGTGGTTTCCGGGTCAAGAATGGTCACGCCGTCGCGCATCCAGCGCTCGCAGACGCGGCGGTTGTAGGTCTTGGACAGCGCGGCCAGCTGCACGCGGTCGTTCACGCCTTCGACGGTGAGCGGATCCGGAGCGGCGAACGCGCCGACCTTGCCAGCGGCCTTGGCGGTTTCCAGCGCGTCGGTCAGATAGAACTCACCCTGCGCGTTGTTCGACTTCAGTCCGGCGATTGCCTCGGTAAGCACGGAAGCCTCGAACACGTAGACTGAGGTGTTCACTTCCTGCACGGCGAGTTCGCTGCGGTTGGCGTCTTTCTGTTCAACGATGCGCAGCACGTTGCCTTCGCGATCGCGGATGATGCGGCCGTAGCCGGTCGGGTCATCGAGGATGGTGGTGAGCACAGTGGCGCCGTTGCCGGAGGCGGTGTGGAATTCGACCAGACGGTGCAGCGTCTCGCTGTCGAGCAGCGGCATGTCGGAGGCGGCGATCAGCACCGGGCCATCGACCTTGCCAGCCTCGGTGAGCTGCGCCATTGCGCACTGCACGGCGCGGCCGGTACCGGGAATGTCGTCCTGGTTCACAATGGTGACCTGCTCGTCATAGGAGCGGGCGGCTTCGGCGACGCGCTCGGCCTGGAAGTGCACGACCACGGCCAACGTGTCGGGATTCAGGGCGGCCACCGAATCCATGACCCTGTTCAGGAAGGTCTTGCCTGCAAAAGCATGCAGCACCTTCGGCTTGTTGGAACGCATGCGGGTACCCTCGCCGGCGGCGAGGACGATGGCTGCGGATAATGCCATAACTGACGTATTCCCTTCGATCGGAATGTCTATTGAGGGTGGAAACACCTCAAAACAATAGACGGCCGCCCGGATGTCGAGCGGCCGTCAGCCGTTCCCCCACCTGGACTCGAACCAAGACAAAGGGTTCCAAAGACCCGTGTGCTGCCATTACACCATGGGGGAGTCGTGGGCTTTCGGCCCACAAGTGTTCATTTATACCATACTGTCGGTATTTACCGAAAGGCTACGCCATGTCGCGTCTCGCATCGTGTGCTTTCCACGAACAAACACGCACGTGATCAGGCGAACAGGAAGCCTTGACCGTGGTGCTCGGGGTAGGTGTCGAACAGTTCGGCGACCGAGCCGTCCTCGAATACGGCGCGGATGGCGCTGGCCAGCAGCGGGGCGATCGACAGGACGGTCAAGCCATCCCAGCGCTTTTCCTCGGGAATCGGCACGGTGTCGGTCAGCACGACCTCGCGCGCACCGCAGTTCTTGAGTCGCTCGATGGCCGGGCCGGAGAGCACGCCATGTGTGGCGACCACGGTCACCGACTTGGCTCCCGCGTCCTGCAGCACGTGGCATGCGCCCGCGATGGTACCGGCGGTGTCGATCAGGTCATCGACAAGCACGCAGTCCTTGCCGGCGACGTCGCCGACCACACGGTTGGCGACCGCCTGGTTCGGGCGGGTGATGTCGCGCGTCTTGTGCACGAAAGCGAGCGGACCGCCGCCGAGACGCTGCGCCCACTGCTCGGCCACGCGAATGCGGCCGGCGTCGGGGGAGACGACGGCGACGTTGTCGAGATGGCCCTGGAAACGATCACGGATGTAGTCGACCAGCACTGGCATGGCCACCAGATGATCGACCGGGCCGTCGAAGAAGCCTTGGGACTGCGCGGCATGCAGATCGACCGACATGATGCGGTCGGCACCGGCGGTCTTCAGCAGGTCGAACACCAGACGGCAGGAGATGGGCTCGCGGCCGCGGTGCTTCTTGTCCTGACGGGAGTAGCCGAGCAACGGGCAGACCGCAGTAATGGAACGGGCCGAGGCGCGCTTCAATGCGTCGATCATGATGAGCTGCTCCATGATCGCCTTGTTGATGGGCTTGTAGTGGCTTTGCAGCACGAACACATCGGCGCCACGCACCGATTCAGTGTAGCGCACGTACATCTCGCCGTTGGCGAAATCGTATGCGGTGGTTTCAAGGACGTCGATGCCGAGCTGCTCGGCGACATCCTCAGCCAACTTCGGATGAATCCTTCCCGTAACGAGAATAAGATTCTTATCGGGCTTCCCTTCAAGGATTGCGCTCACCATGTCTCCCAACGTGTGGTCTCGTTGATGCAGTCTTCAGCATAGCCGTTCTTCACGACTGGTTGGACAACTCAGCGTTGCCTGCCGTTCACCTGCCGCTTGCGATCCATTGTTCGATGGCCTGTTTGACCGCCTTTGCATAGATATCGCTATCCATGCTCGGGTGGATGCCGTCGGAGCCGAGCACCTGCGCGTTCGCGTTGGCTGTGGCATCCCAATCCACCAGCACCACATTGTCCGGATGTGCGGCCGCATAGTCGGCAAGCACCTGGTTGGTAGGTGGAATCCACGTACGGTCTCCGTGGGCATTGACCAGTACCAGCACGCGGTCGGGGCCGATCATATTACGAATCTGGTCCAACTGATCGGGGGTGATTGCCGAATTGGTGCCAAGGCCGATCAACACCCACTGCCGCAGACTGCCGGCGGACAGAGCGTTGCCGATGAGTTCGGGGGCGACCATGATGGAGCGGGAAACGCTCGCGTCGGTCTGAATGCCGGGGAAGACTTCCGAAAGGCCCTGTGATGAGGCCAGCATCACCGAATCGCCTATGGCGGTAATCTGATCGCCGGTGGGCATCTCATGCTTGGGCTTGGGCGGTGCCGGCACGGCATGGCGCAGCAGCACGTGTTCGGTTTTCTGCATACGTTCCAGTTGTGCGGCCTGTTGCTCCAGCTGGATCTGCATGGCGGTTTTCGCAGGTGCATGAGCAATGCCCTGCACGCAGCCGGCCAACGACAGCACCAGGATAACGTCAACGGCAATAACCCGGGCCACATGATTCTTCTTGTTCGTGCGAAGGGGCACCACGACGGATACCGCCGAGTGCGTTGCCGCCGGTTTCTCCACCATCAGCCAGGAAATCATCACCGCAATGGCGGTGAGCAACGCGGTCATGATGAGAGGCCAAGGCCCTACTGCCTTGAAGATCTTCGGGGCAAGGGCGCTGGAAAGAATCCACAACGGCCAGTGCCACAGGTAGATGCCGTACGAATACTTGCCGAGGGAGGCCAATGGCTTGAACACCATGAGGCTTTGCATCCAGGAATCGTCGGAGATGGTACCGGCAATCAGCAGCACGGACAACAAGCTGGACAATATGATGCCACCGCGGAAGGCGAATGCATCCTGTTTGCCGATAACCGCCATGGTGACCAAGGCAATCAGGCTGAGGAACGCCAATACCGGTGCCGCCGCATTCCAGATGCGATGCTCCACGGGAATCTGAGGTAACGGAGCCCGATGTGCGGCTGCCGAAGCGCTCGAGCTAATGGTGCGGGGCATCGGCACAGCCCTCTGGCGAGCGTGGCCCAACTGAGGAGCGGTGACCCACCAGGCGAGAGCCACACCCAGCATCAGGCCCATGCTGTGGGTATCGGTGCCGAAGTAGACGCGGGTGGGGTCGCCTTTGGGCACATACATCACCCACATGGCGATACTGCTGAACGCCGCGAGTCCCAGTGGGATGAGTGAAGACAGTTTCGTCTGGCGGAGCTTCCACATCAGCCAGACGATGAACGGCACGATGACGTAGAACTGCATGAGCACGCCAATGAACCACAGATGGCGAAACACCTGCGGGTTCATTTGGTCGAAATAGCTTTGGCCTCCGGCAATGGCGTACCAGTTGTAGCAGCCCAGCAGCACGGTGATGACTTGGTCGCGGATGGAAACTAGAATGTCGTGATCGAACAGCCAGCCGACGGAGACGATGACCGGAATCAGCAGAAACAGCGCCGGATAGAGACGTACTGCACGCTTGGGAATATATCGCACGAGATTCAGCGATCCGGTTTCCGCCAGAGAACGAATCAAACTGACGGCAATCAGGAATCCAGAGACGGTGAAGAACACGTCGACTCCGTAGAATCCGCCTGGCAGCCGTTGCTGCATGCAGTGGTACAGCACAATGGCTATCAGCGCCAGTCCTTTAATACCGTCTAAACCCACGAACCGCTTCACGGATAATCCTTCTCTCTCCGTAGTGCCGATGGCATTCCCCGTTCTCTCCAACAAACGGAAAACAAGCCCAGCATGGCCGAGGGAAGAGACAATGCGACAGCAGCGAATCGTCAGGCCGCATGCTGCATGATTACCGGCTTGACGATTCGCGGCATACCGCGCTTATCGGTGGCGCTTACCGGTGATACAGACTCACCCGTTCGTACTTCGGTTCGCAGCACACGTTGATGCCGAGTTTGCGATACAGCGCCTCGTCCGTGGATGAGATGATAACGGAGAAGAAGGCGTCGCAGCCCCGCAACTGTTTGAGCCCGTCGATGACGCGAGCGGCCACAGGACTGGTGGCGCTGGTGATTGACAATGCAATCAGCGTCTCATCCGAGTGCAAGCGTCGGTTCACGCTGTTGAGATGCTCGGTTTTCAGCCGACAGATGGGTTCGATGGCGGCATCGTCGATTACCGGAATGGTTTCGTCAACACCGGTGACGGCCTTGAGCGCGTGCATCAGCAGCGCGCTGGCCGCGCCCAACAGGTCGCCGGTTTTGCCGGTGACCACATGGCCATCGGGCAGCACCATGGCACCAGCCGGGGCACCGGTGGCGGCTTCCTTCTCAAGGGCCACGGCGCGGGCGGGAGAAAGATCGGGGGTCACGCCGGCCCGGTTCATGATGGAGCGCAGCCGCTCCACCTGTTCCTCGCCAGTGCCGGTGCGCTTCAAGTGCACGGCGGCGGCGAAGTAGCGGCGCACGATTTCCAGACGCGCGGCATCGCGGCAGGCATCGTCGTCCACAATGGCGTATCCGGCCATGTTGACGCCCATATCGGTGGGGCTCTGATAGGGGCTTTCGCCCATGATGCGCTCCATCATGGCTTTGAGCACGGGGAATGCTTCGACGTCGCGGTTGTAGTTGACGGTGGTCTCGCCGTACGCCTCCAGATGGAACGGGTCGATGATATTGGCATCGTCGAGGTCGACGGTGGCAGCCTCGTACGCGATGTTGACCGGATGGTTGAGCGGAAGATTCCAGATGGGGAACGTCTCGTATTTGGCATAGCCGGCGTCGATGCCGCGCTGGTGCTCGTGGTAGAGCTGGCTCAGGCACGTGGCGAGTTTGCCGGAGCCAGGGCCGGGCGCGGTGACCACGACGAGCGGCCGGGTGGTCTCGATGTACTCGTTCTTGCCGTATCCGTCGTCTGAAACGATGCGTTCGATGTCGTGCGGGTATCCGGCGATCGGGTAGTGCAGGCGGCAGGTGACGCCGAGTTGCTCGAGGCGGTGGCGGTAGGCGTCGGCGGCGGGCTGATTGGCGTATTGGGTGAGCACTACGGAGCCGACGAGGAAGCCGCGGGAACGGAACACGTCGATGAGTCGCAGCACGTCCTCGTCGTAGGGGATACCGAGGTCGCCGCGGGTCTTGCCTTTTTCGATATGGTTGGCGTTGATGGCGATGACGATTTCCACATCGTCCACCAGACTTTCCAACATGCGGAACTTGGTGTCCGGCTCAAAGCCGGGCAGCACGCGCGAGGCGTGGTAGTCGTCGAAGAGCTTGCCTCCGAATTCCAGATAGAGTTTGCCGCCGAATTGCGCGATGCGCTTTCTGATGTTGGCGGCTTGCAGCTCGATGTATTTTTCGTTGTCGAATCCCTGGCGCATAGAGGTCGGCATCCCTTTCCGAACGACGTCGTAAACGGAAAAATTATACCGGACGTCGTCGGCAACAAAAAATGGGATTCCCCGATGGGGAATCCCATTCGTCATAGAGAGCAATCACTCCCGAGGAATGTTGAACAGGGGTTTGCATGGCTCCCAAAAACGCGCTGGTCGAAACGTTGCCGACGACGCGTGCGCTCGAAGAGTATGCACGGGTGGCTTTGCGGTGATTTCCCAGACCGTTCGTTGCTAGGCGAGATATTTCTTTTTCCAGGCCTTCTTTCGGGCGTAAGCGTTTTCTGTCATGTCGGAGTAGTCGTAATCAACTTTGAACTTGCCGTTGGAATGGAGAATAAGCGTCATCGATCCCCATCTCTTTTCGGGCTTAAGCGCGGCCCTTTCAGGTTCAATGAACTTGTTGATAGCCATAAAGTTTTTCATCAAGGATGCCCTCGAAACGCCTTTTTGGTCAAAGCATTTAACGAAGTCGTCTTTTCCGCTGCCAGCAACGTAATACTCAATAGAGAACGCACCCTCGGCGTACTCGGCGTAAAACACGACCTTGCTCCAGTCTTCGGGGAGGGTTTCCTCAAGAATTGAAGCTATCCCTTGTAGCATCTTCTTTTCACTCATTACATTTCCTTTGCAGTGTTAAGAAGAAACGTAACCGTCTCTTCGCCGTCAATAATGTCCGTGATAGCAAACGAGCTAGGCCTGAATGACCCGCCCTCATAAAGTGGCTCAACCTTGAAAAACACTTCAGCGCCATCAGCCAAAGCATCGGCGCATTTTTGCTCGATTGCTGCATAGGCTTTTGGTTAACCTCGCCGCCCATGGCGACAATATTCTCAAGGCCATTTGATCCATTGAATCGGTCGGCAATCAGATGGCCTCTTTGATCAAAAAGCTCTTCAAACCCTTTTCCGATTGACTGGATAGTGTCCTTGATGGTCAAACGACCTTCGTGGGTCTTTAGTTGTAAGAAGCCTTCGGCCGATTCGACCCTACCCATTGCATCGGTAACGTAATTATACCCATTGATCTCATAGCTCATGTTCGGAACGAGGTCGTCGCCAACGCGGTAAAGCTGCCCGAGATCGTCGGTTGCACACTTCACGCCGTCGATCGCAAACTCGTTATTGGGAAGCAGTCGGTCGCCTTCGTAAATTGCCTTTCCGGCATCATCCAGAATTCGTGAGCTTGCGCCCGATTCTGCTGCCTTTGAGGCAAGAAAGTTATTTAGACCTCGTCCGGCAAGAAGCGTTGCTGCCGTAACAGTTCCCGCAACGACTTCTCCGACGATATCCTCCTGAGATATCTCACCGTCTTCAGCGCCGGCTTCCAAGCTCTTTCCCATTTCGTCAAGAACGAGTACAGCCCCAGCAGCGAGTGCTGCAGGGGCAGAAGCGGTGACGGCTACGGCACCAAGCGCAACTTCAGTGGCGATTTCGCCTCCAGTTTCGACATAGTCTCCGATTTCCCGTATCTGCTCATCGGCTTCCATGAAGTCGCCCCAGGCGTTGGCTGCATCGTCAACAGCGTGTGTTTGCGCGGTTTTCACCGCTGCTTCTTCGTCTTCGGCCAGTAGTTCAATATTCGATTGAACACCGACATATGCGTTTTCTCCAACGTCGGCAACTCCAAGTGCGAACCTGCCGCCAAGATAAGCTCCGTTCCTTGCGCCATCGCGGACAGTTTCGCCTGCAGCGTTGAGTGTTGGCTCGCATGCTTTCCAGGCGTCATCTGCGGCTTCTTGAACTGTTGAAATGCTCGCGGTTAGGACATCGCCGGAAGAAATATCCCGCCATGCGGCATCTGCACAATCAGCAACGGTGCGTTGCGCCTCCTCGAAGGCCAATCTCGTTTCGGTCGTATCCGGCATTAATTGCTCTATATTTTCAAACGCCATTTAGATCACCGGCCTTGTTTGAGATAAGACCGCTGATACTTCGGCGAGTGCTGAGGCCTTTTCCGTTGTCTCGATGCCGGTACCCCTCTTTCTCAGCTCGTTGAGATGAGCGTTAAACATCGACTGAATGAACAGGTATTGGATTGGTCCCCAGCTTTCGGGTGAGGAGTCATCTTCGAATTTCCAGCTTGAAAGCAGATGGGAGCAAAGCCTCTCTTTGAGGCTGTCGGCAGATAAATCCCTGGCGTCGTCGAGGATGCGTCCAATATTGAAATACCTATAAGCACACCATTCAAACAGTGGCTTCCTCGAGAACAGAGGAGTCCCTGCCATCTCAATCAAGCGTGCCTTCATGGAGTCAGGTATGTCCATCTTGTGCACACAGTCGCAGAAGTTGTATTCCCTTGGCTCATCGAGCTTGAACGGATTAAGCACACAAGAGTTGAGATAGCGAAGCTCTTCAGAAGAAACCTTGTCCTTCGCGCTGTGCTTGCTCTGTGTTGGCGAGTACTCTAGGCCGCGTTCATGCGGTTCGATGTGACAGAGGACAGGTTCGGTCCATTCGTTCTGATATATTGCTGCAACGCCTCGCTGAAGATTTGCAAGCTCTTGGATTTGGCTCTCGTTAAGATTTGCCGCCTTGCTGACAAGCATCCTGTCGCCTTCGTCAGGCAGTTTCCAGGATAAGTCGATGCGATGATTCTGCCTCAAGCCCAGCGGGTTGTTAAGACGCGGTCATTTTGGCGCTTACATCTCACTTTTTGCAGACGTAGAATACGGGTATTGGAATCATAGGAGGGTTCTCATGCCAAATATCGGTAAGGACGACCATCCGAAGCTGTGGTCGCTTATTTTCGTGCTTATCATCGCGCTGACCTTCTGTTGCTTCGTCATGGGCCAAGGACTCAACAGTGGAACCAGCGTCTTCCTGGCAGGCCAAGGTTACGGTGCGAGCCTTGCCGGCGTACTTGCACTCGTCTTCTCCATTGCCGCCGCGTTAGCACGACTGTTCGTCGGCCCTGTTATCGACAACGGCAAGTGCTCACTCGTTATCATCGCCGGCATCGCTATCCTCATAGCAGGAACAGCACTGTCCGCTGTCGTTCAGGGCATCCCCTCTTCACAATCAGCCGTTTGCTGCAAGGCGTGGGCTTTGGCGCAGCAACAACAGCAGCCTCGACCGCCGCAGCAAGCGTCTTACCGCAAGAACGGCTCGGCGAAGGCATTGGATACCACGGCCTCGGACAGGCTATCGCCATGAGCATCGGCCCAGCCTTCGCACTTTACCTAGTAGGAACCGATCCCTCAACGAACCTCTATGTCGGCCTTGCCCTGGTTGGGTTTGCAGGGCTTGTAATCGCCCTCAACGCACGCTATGAAAGTAAATGGCAAACTCTGCCAAGCTCCAGCGCATACCGAATCAAAATGGGAACCCGGCTCGAACTCGACTCAAAAGACGGGCAGGCACCCAGCTCCACCACAGTAACTACATCCGAAACAATTAACAGTGAAAAGTATCCTGAAGGCGACCAGGTGTCCAAGAGAACCCTGCGTGACTCATTCAACATCTTCGAGCCGCGCGCATTGCCTGGCGCCATCCCACAGATGATCATGTGCCCCACTTTTGGCTTTGGCGTCTTCTTTGCCGGTCTGTACGGTACTACTCTCGGCTATACCCACGCCGGTCTCTTCTACACCATCAGCGCGGTAAGCATGATTATCATTCGCATGATTTCAAAGCATTTCATGGACACCGTACCTGCAATCAAAACAATGACCGGAGCCGTCGCGTGCGGCATCCTCTGCTGCCTTATGCTACTTGCCGCACCGTACGGGGAACCTGTCTTCCTGGCGTCCGGAATCTTCTATGGTCTCGCCACTGGCATAAGCCTGCCACTTAATCAAAGCGTAGCGGTAAAGAACACCCCGCCAGAGCGCTGGGGCGCCGCAAACGCCCTGTTCCTGCTCGCCAATGACATCGGCATTGGCTTCGCAAGCGTAATCTGGGGCGTTATCAATGACTCATTCGGGTTCCAGACAAGCATCGTCTGCGTCATTGTCTGCCTTATCGCAAGCTACGCATCCGCCTGGATCGTCTACCCCGCCCGCGACAAGCGGTGGAGGCATTAGAGCGTAAGCGTCAAAATGACCGCGTAGCAGGAAACGTCCAGGGCCATTCCGGCATACGGATGGAAAAGTCCTGGACGTTTCCATCTTTGCGTTGCGGTATGCCTTAGGCCGCTATGTCGCTACAGGCCCTCCTCGGCGTTGTTCGCCATCTCGTCGTCGAACGCATCGGGGTCGATGTTAATTATGAAGTCGTCAGGCATCTCTTTGGCCTTCTCGGCAGCGGCTGGGTCGAGCTTGCAGGACTCAGGCACCCTATCCGACCATGGCAGGAACGAGTCCACAACCTCATCGGTGAGCTCGCCGGCGTTGGGCATCTCGGTCAGCAGCCACTCGACGTAAAGCCTGGGATTGAGCCCGTTGGCCTTGGCCGTGGTGGTGACGCTGTATATCGCCGCAGACGCCCGCGCGCCGCGTGGCGCATCGCTGAAGAGCCAGTTCTTGCGCCCTACGACGAAGATTCGCTGGGCCTGCTCGGCGACGTTGTTCGAGAGCTCCAGGTGCCCGTCTTCGAGCACGTTCATGACGTAGGGCCAGAACTCCACGGCGTACTGCAGCGCACGGTGCAGCGCCAGCTTCGGCGAGGCTAGGGGAAGCTGGCCCGCGCCCATCCCCCCCCCCGAAGTCCTCCATGAGCGGGCGGAGCTCCGCGTCGCGGGCGGCCTTCCTGGCACCCGGCTCCATGTCGTCGAACTTGGAGTCGACCTTGAAACATGGCGTCGATCCTGCGCCTTGCCTCGAGCGCAACGCTGGCCGCAGACGCCGCCTTGGCGCCGCCGCCGGCGATCTTCACGATTTGGGCGAAGTAGCGGCGCACGTGGACGAGGCACGCCGTGTTGGCGATGTTGGGGTTGCCGAGATTGAAGTAGGGTTTGTAGCCGTCGGTGGTAAGCGTGCCGGACCAGCCCGCAAGAAACTCCTGGGCAACGCCCTTCCTGCGGGTCTCGTGGTATTCGAATACATACACGGGCACGTCGCAGCGCGCCGAGCAGAACAGCCACATCCTCGATTTCTTCTTCGCCTCGCGGTTCGGCTCTTTCAGGACCTGAACCGTGGTCTCATCGGCATGAATCCTGACATGCGACAGCAGCTCGACCTTCATTCTCTCATGGACCTTCGCCAGCCAGCGCGCGTGCACGTTCATCATCCAGTTCGCCATGTCCTGGCGCGATATCGTCGCGCCGCACGCCTTGAGGTCTGCCTCTATGCGGTAGAGCGGCAGCGACATGACGTACTTGCCGTTGACGATCCAGGCAAGCAGCGACGGCGTCGCAAACGAGCCTGGTATCGGCGGCTCAGGCTGCGGTGCTCGCACGATGACGCCCTTGCGCTCCTATTGAGTTTCACTTGAGTTTCAGGGGCGTTTTTGGGGTGGTGGGACAAACTACTGGGACAGTTCACTCTTCGAAAAAATCCTTTACTCTTCGTCCGCTGCGTGTCGCCATGTCCGTGGTGTACGCGCTTTTAGAGTAAAAATGACTGAAACTGCAGGTCAAAAGGCATAAAGAGACCCCCTGAAAACGTTGTTTCCAGAGGGGCTCAATAGTTTTTACTCACCCCAAATCACAGGTGGCTTTACGCTTTTTCGTACGTGGCGGCACACTGCGACACTCTACGGACGGAATTTCGATTGCGCAAAATCCGCTCCAGTTTACTCCCACTCGCCAAAGTAAAACTGGTTCTAAACAATACTGTTTAGGGGATTTGACTCTTAGTTGCTCAATTTGATACCAATTATCCAACTTATACGGCGTTGTCGGACTCCTGTTATCAAAAGATTATCAAGCCCAATGTTATCAGCAGAAAAGCAATGGTTTGGATCATCTGTATTATACCACAAGCAGAGTGCTATTTCAATCAAATAAGGGACTGCTTCAACTGTAGAATCCGTTTTTCAATCTCTCGAATGATCTCGACAAAGACTTGATCTTCGCTTCCGGTCGGATCTTCTAATCCCCAGTTATCGTCAAATGCTCTACCAATGAAAGGACAGCCCACATTGCACCCCATGGAGATTGCAATATCAGGGGCAGGAATATCCGAGATCAGTTTGGAATACTGGGTTTTCTCCATGTCAATCCCGTACAGTTCTTTCATAATGCGGACAGCATCCTGATTGATTTGCGGTTTTGTTTCCGTTCCTGCGGAATAGCTTTCAAACACATCGGAAGCCAAGTGCTTTCCCAAGGCCTCGGCAATCTGACTGCGGCAGGAATTATGGACGCAGATAAATGCCACCTTTTTCTTACTCATATTTGAACCAGTCTTTCGTTTTATTTGCGTTTTTTTACAAGGAACAGCATCACGGGAACTTCTGTCAGCACACCCACAGTCGTTGCCAGTGCCGCAGGGGAAGTCGTTCCAAACAAGGCGATTGCAACAGCAACAGCCAGTTCAAAGAAGTTGGAAGCACAAATCATTCCGGCGGGAGCAGCAATCTTGTAGGGCAGCTTCAAAACCCGGCAAGCGATATACGCAATCGCAAAAATCAGGAAGGTCTGTAAAATCAGCGGTACCGCAATCAAAACAATGTGCAGAGGTTTTTCCAGAATGGTATTGCCTTGGAACGAGAAAATCATCACCAGCGTCAGCAATAAGCCAATGGTAGTTACACTGTCAAACATATGGATGAAAGTCTCCTCAAAGTACACTGCCCCTTCCGCTTGATGACAGCCGAACGGGTCAGCATACCGCCAGCCAGAGGAAACACCACAAACAGTACCACAGAGAGAATCAGGGTATCCCACGGAACGGGAACATTGGAACGCCCAGCAAAAAATGCCCGTTGAGTTCGATTTGAGTTTCACGGGCCCCGAAACGGCCCCGTTTCGCCCTCGGGGACAAAAACCGCGCGTCAACTCACTTGGGATAAATCCTTACTCCCATTCCCTCGAATACCTCCCCGTGCCTTGTTGTCTTGAAACACGGGGAGTAAATGGCGAAATCGCAGGTGAAAGGGAGTAAAACGGCAAAGAAAAAGCCTCCGTTCCAACGAGGGAACGGAGGCTAGGAAATCGTTTTTACTCACTGCCGTCGCTGGCGGTTTTGCCATGACTCTCGTACGAAACGAAACTCAGCGGTACACCACGGCACTCAAAAGAGCAGGTCAAAGCCCTATCGGCTTACTCCCATTCGATGGTCGCCGGCGGCTTGGAGGTGCAATCGAGGACGACGCGGTTGATCTGGCGGCATTCGTTGGTGATGCGCGTGGAGATCGTGGCGAGCACATCGTAGGGGACACGGGACCAGTCGGCGGTCATGGCGTCTTCCGAGCTGACCGGGCGCAGGACGATCGGCGAGCCGTAGGTGCGCTCGTCGCCTTGGACGCCGACAGAGTGAACGTCAGCCAGAAGCACGACCGGGCACTGCCAGATGTCGCGGTCGAGACCGGCCTTGGAGAGTTCCTCGCGGGCGATGGCGTCGGCCTCGCGCAGCAGGTCGAGGCGCTCCTTGGTGATCTCGCCGATGATGCGGATGCCCAGACCCGGGCCCGGGAAGGGCTGACGCCAGACGATTTCGTCGGGCAGACCGAGCTCGGTGCCGATGGCGCGCACCTCATCCTTGAACAGAGTGCGCAGCGGTTCGATGAGCTGGAACTTGATGTCCTCGGGCAGGCCGCCGACGTTGTGGTGGCTCTTGATGTTGGCCGCGCCGTCGCCGCCGCCGGATTCGACGACGTCGGGGTAGAGCGTGCCCTGCACGAGGAACTTGACCTCCTTGCCGCGGGCGCCGGCCTCTTCGAGGACCTGGCGCTGGGCCTTCTCGAAGGTGCGGATGAACTTCTCGCCGATGATCTTGCGCTTGCGCTCCGGCTCGGAGACGCCCGCGAGGGCGTCGAGGAAGTCGTCGGCGGCGTCGACGGTGATGAGGCGGATGCCGGTCGCGGCGACGAAGTCGTGCTTGACCTGCTCGACTTCGCCCTTGCGCAGCAGGCCGTGGTCCACGAACACGCAGGTGAGCTGGTCGCCGATGGCCTTGTGTACCAGAGCGGCGGCCACGGCGGAATCAACGCCGCCGGACAGGCCGCAGATCACCTCGGCGTCGCCGACCTGCTCGCGGATCTTCTTGACTTGATCCTCGATAATCGAGGAGGCATCCCAGTCGTTGGGCAGCGCGGCGCAACGGTGCAGGAAGTTTTCGATAAGCTTCTGGCCAAGCGGGGAGTGCTTGACTTCCGGGTGCCACTGCACACCATAGAGCTTGCGGGATTCGTCCGCCATGGCGGCCACGGGCGCGCCTTCGGTGTGGGCCAGCACTTCGAAGCCGGCCGGGGCCTGTTCGACCGCCACACCGTGGCTCATCCACGTGGTCTGCTCGGCGGGGGAGTCGGCGAGGATGCCGGCGGCGTCGTCGATGGTGGCTGAGGTCTTGCCGTATTCGCCGAGCGCGGCCTTATCCACCTTGCCGCCGAGCTCATAGGCCATGACCTGGAAGCCGTAGCAGATACCAAGCACCGGAACACCGGATTCGAATACCTTGGTGTCTATGGTCGGCGCGCCGGGCTCGAACACGGAGGCCGGGCCGCCAGACAGAATAATCGCCTTCGGATCCTTGGCCAGGATCTCGTCGACCGGCATGGAATGAGGGACCAGCTCGGAGTACACGCCTGCTTCGCGCACGCGGCGGGCGATGAGCTGGGCGTACTGGGCGCCGAAGTCGACGACAAGCACAGGACCGTTTGCCATTGATATTCCCCTAACGTTCATTGGAATTTTACGTGGGCTGAACACCCCTGATTATCACTGGTCAAGGCGACAAGGCCGACACGCAGAGACTATGTGCGCAAATCGAACAAACTACATGCCTGTAGACGGACAACACGCCGATTTCGAACATGGGAAATCGAACGTGCGCTGTTCTAGCCAAATGCTGGATTTCCGCATGCTTCCGCCGTTTTGAAAAAGTATGTTGAAAAAACTAATGTTGACAAACGGTCAGTCGAACCGCACAAATACTGAAATATCCGCAACAATTTCGAACACACCCGCAAGAAATCGTTCAAAAGTCGCGTTGTCCTCGTACCATGACGATTGATTGGGAACGGAAAACCTTGGCACCGCAAGGGTCAGGGACCGTGACCGAACAGAAATAATCAATCGCACGATCACGTGCAGGAGTACAGGAGTACACATGACGAGTCCTGTTATTGGCACCCCTTGGAAGAAGCTCAACGCTCCGGTTTCCGAGGAAGCCCTCGAAGGCGTTGACAAGTACTGGCGCGTTGCCAACTACCTTTCCATCGGCCAGATTTATCTGCGTTCCAACCCGCTGATGAAGGAGCCCTTCACCCGCGAAGATGTGAAGCACCGTCTGGTGGGCCACTGGGGCACTACCCCTGGCCTGAACTTCCTCATCGGCCACATCAACCGTTTCATTGCTGACCACGGCCAGAACACCGTGATCATCATGGGCCCGGGCCACGGTGGCCCGGCCGGTACCTCCCAGTCCTACCTGGACGGCACCTACACCGAGACCTTCCCGAAGATCACCAAGGACGAAGCTGGTCTGCAGAAGTTCTTCCGTCAGTTCTCTTACCCGGGCGGCATTCCGTCCCACTTCGCTCCGGAGACCCCGGGCTCCATCCACGAGGGTGGTGAGCTGGGTTACGCTCTGTCCCACGCTTACGGCGCCATCATGGACAACCCGAGCCTGTTTGTCCCGGCCATCGTCGGCGACGGCGAGGCTGAGACCGGCCCGCTGGCTACCGGCTGGCAGTCCAACAAGCTCGTGAACCCGCGCACCGACGGTATCGTGCTGCCGATCCTGCACCTCAACGGCTACAAGATCGCCAACCCGACCATCCTGTCCCGCATCTCCGACGAAGAGCTCCACGAGTTCTTCCACGGCATGGGTTACGAGCCCTACGAGTTCGTCGCTGGCTTCGATGATGAGGACCACATGTCCATCCACCGTCGCTTCGCCGAGCTGTGGGAGACCATCTGGGACGAGATCTGCGACATCAAGGCCACCGCTCAGACCGACAACGTGCACCGTCCGTTCTACCCGATGCTGATCTTCCGCACCCCGAAGGGCTGGACCTGCCCGAAGTACATCGACGGCAAGAAGACCGAGGGCTCCTGGCGTTCCCACCAGGTGCCGCTGGCTTCCGCCCGCGACACCGAGGCCCACTTCGAGGTTCTCAAGAACTGGCTCGAGTCCTACAAGCCGGAAGAGCTGTTCGACGCCAACGGTGCTGTCAAGGACGACGTCCTTGCCTTCATGCCGAAGGGCGAGCTGCGTATCGGTGCCAACCCGAACGCCAACGGTGGTGTGATCCGCAACGACCTGAAGCTGCCGAACCTCGAGGACTACGAGGTCAAGGAAGTGGCTGAGTACGGCCACGGCTGGGGCCAGCTCGAGGCCACCCGTACCCTGGGTGCCTACACTCGCGACATCATCAAGAACAACCCGCGCGACTTCCGCATCTTCGGACCGGATGAGACCGCTTCCAACCGTCTGCAGGCTTCCTACGAAGTCACCAACAAGCAGTGGGATGCCGGCTACATCTCCGACGAGGTCGACGAGCACATGCACGTCTCCGGCCAGGTCGTTGAGCAGCTGTCCGAGCACCAGATGGAAGGCTTCCTCGAGGCCTACCTGCTGACCGGTCGTCACGGCATCTGGAGCTCCTACGAGTCCTTCGTCCACGTGATCGACTCCATGCTGAACCAGCACGCCAAGTGGCTTGAGGCTACCGTCCGCGAGATTCCGTGGCGCAAGCCGATCGCCTCCATGAACCTGCTGGTCTCCTCCCATGTTTGGCGTCAGGACCACAACGGCTTCTCCCACCAGGATCCGGGTGTCACCTCCGTCCTGCTGAACAAGTGCTTCCACAACGACCACGTCATCGGCATCTACTTCGCCACCGATGCGAACATGCTGCTGGCCATCGCCGAGAAGTGCTACAAGTCCACCAACAAGATCAACGCCATCATCGCTGGTAAGCAGCCTGCTGCCACCTGGCTGACCCTGGACGAGGCTCGTGCCGAGCTCGAGAAGGGTGCCGCCGCTTGGGATTGGGCTTCCACCGCCAAGAACAACGATGAGGCCGAGGTCGTGCTTGCCGCCGCCGGCGATGTCCCGACTCAGGAGATCATGGCTGCTTCCGACAAGCTGAAGGAACTGGGCGTCAAGTTCAAGGTTGTGAACGTTGCCGACCTGCTCTCCCTGCAGTCCGCCAAGGAGAACGACGAGGCTCTGACCGACGAGGAGTTCGCCGACATCTTCACCGCCGACAAGCCGGTGCTGTTCGCGTACCACTCCTACGCTCACGACGTGCGTGGCCTGATCTACGACCGTCCGAACCACGACAACTTCAACGTCCACGGCTACGAGGAGGAGGGCTCCACCACCACCCCGTACGACATGGTTCGTGTCAACCGCATCGACCGCTACGAGCTGACCGCTGAGGCTCTGCGCATGATCGACGCCGACAAGTACGCCGACAAGATCGACGAGCTCGAGAAGTTCCGTGATGAGGCCTTCCAGTTCGCCGTCGACAACGGCTACGACCACCCGGACTACACCGACTGGGTGTACTCCGGCGTGAACACCGACAAGAAGGGTGCCGTCACCGCTACCGCCGCTACCGCTGGCGACAACGAGTGATAACACCTCCACGGTGTTGTTAGTTCGCTAACACCAAAGGGCTCGGGATTCGTCCCGAGCCCTTTGCTTATTCATAAGCCCTGTCACGGCGGGGCAGAACAAAGCGAACTGTTGTGATGTTTTAATCGCGTAGCACCCTGAAATGCAGCAGGGCATTGCGCACACCGTCGTGGTCCACATCGTCAGTGATGTAGTCGGCGGCGGCCTTGGGCTCGGCGGTCGCATTGCCCATCGCGACCCCGATGCCGGCGTAGGCGAGCATATCCGTGTCATTGCCGCCATCGCCGAAGGCCATGGTCTGCTCGCGCGTGATGCCGTAATGCGCCATGAACCGCTGGATGCCGCGCGGCTTGCCGCCATCGGCCGGAATCAGATCCGTGAAATCCGGATGCCAACGCACCCCGCGCACATTGCTGCACAGTCCCACCAGTTCGGCCTCCAGCTCGGGCCCGACAAAGGGACTGATCTGGAAAGTCTCATGATCCAGCGCGCGGGTGCGCGGGTCCTCGAAATACCGGGTCGGTGCGGTTTTGCCCAGTTTGCTCCACGTGGCGCGAAGCAGATCATTGGACTGGTTGAAGTACACGTAATCCTTCTCGCCGAAATTGCACACCACATCGGGGTGACGGTCCAGCCAGTCGAGAATCACCTCAATATCAGCAGTATCCAAGGCCTGCGAGGCAAAGAAGCCGGTGTCATCAAAACAATACTGCCCATTGAACGCCACCACGCCATCGAACGTCACCGGCATGGTATCCAGCACCACGTGCATCTGTGAAGGCGCGCGGCCCGTGCAAATCAGCACCTTGACGCCTGCGGCCTGCAGCCGGTGAATCGCCTCGATTGTGGAATCCGGCACCGTATGGGTCGTGAAACTGGTGAGCGTGCCATCGATATCGAAGAATACGGCTCGGATATCGGCATTGGCAGTATCGGTAGTCATAGCTTCCATTGTCAAAGCCCCTCTCGACGTGCTTTCCGGCGTGTTCGGCACGCCTATAGCGGGTTATCAAACGCACGAATCCCGGACATTGCATGCGCGCCATAAAAGACACCTATATGGCAATCGGCCATTTTCCGTCACTTTCGCGGTTCAAGCGCGTTATGGTGTTACCCGACATCAATTTTGGAGAGAGGAAATCCAATGACAGCAGCAACCCAGCCGGCAACCCCGGCCGCTCCTAACAATAACGAGCCGGTGCGTGTGAACCACACCGCCCGCAACGTCATCATCACCATCGTGGTCGTGGCGATTATCGCCGTGGCCGCGTTCTTCGGCTACCGCGCGTTTGCCGGTGCCAACGAGTCGTCCGCCAAGGGCAGCAAGGGCAACCCGGTCAAGATCGGCGTGGTCGGCGCTACCAACCCCGAATGGGTCAAGTTCAAGCAGGACGCCGAGAAGGCCGGCATCTACGTCGACATCGTCGACTTCCAGGACTACACCTCCGAAAACCCGGCCCTTGACTCCGGCGAGCTGGACCTCAACGAATTCCAGCACCTGCTCTACTTGGCCAACTACAACGTGAGCAACAAGAAGGACCTGCAGCCCATCGGCGGCACCGCCATCTACCCGCTCGGCGTGTACTCCACCAAGGTCAAGGACATCAAGGACCTGAAGCAGGGCGACACCGTCACCATTCCGAACGACGAAACCAACCAGGCCCGCGCTATCGGCGTGCTCAAGGCCGCCGGTCTCGTGACGCTCAAGGGCGACTGGACCGCCTTCTCCACCCCGGCCTACATCGACGAAGCCAAGAGCAAGGTCAAGGTCACCCCGCTCAAGGCCGAACAGGTGGCCACCACCCTGAAGGACCCGACCATCGCCGCTGGTGTGATCAACAACGACTACGTGGCCGATGCCGGTCTCGACCCGAAGGACGCCATCTACCAGGATGACGCCGAATCCGAAGAGGCTCGCCCCTACATCAACGTGTGGGTGGCCCGCAAGGCGGACGTGAACAACGAGACCTACAAGAAGCTCGTTTCCATCTACCAGCAGAAGGATGTGCTCGACGCCCTGCAGGAGAACTCCGGCGGTACCGCGGTGTTCGCCGACAAGTTCAGCGCCAGCGAGCTGCAAGGCTTCCTGTCCGACATTGAGAAGGATGCCAAGGCCCAGCAGTGAGCCGCGGCTGATACGAGCGCACGACTAGCCTGTCCATAGCCATTACCACCAAGCGGAGCGAGTACCCGAGCCAACAATCGGGATTCGCTCCGCTTCCGTGACCGGACACCAACAACCAGCATCAGGGAGCACTATGAGCGACCCCATCATCACCTTCGACCATGTCGTGAAGGAATTCAAAACACGCGGACGCGGCGCGAACATCGCACGAGCCGTGGATGACGTCAGCCTGACCATCGATCGCGGTGACATCTTCGGCATCATCGGCTATTCCGGTGCAGGCAAATCCACACTGGTCCGGCTTATCAACGCGCTCGAACGACCCACCTCCGGCACTGTGACCGTGCTTGGTACTGATATCACCTCTCTGAGTGAGACCAAGCTGCGGCCCATCCGCCAGAAAATCGGCATGATTTTCCAGCAGTTCAACCTGTTCTCCACCAAAACCGTGGCCCAGAACATCGCCTACCCACTGCAACTCGATCACTGGCGCAAGGACTATCAGGATCGTCGTGTCAACGAACTCCTTGAATTCGTGGGCCTCAGTGAGCACGCAAACAAATACCCTTCGCAGCTGTCCGGCGGCCAGAAGCAGCGCGTCGGCATCGCCCGCGCACTGGCCACTAATCCGGAGATTCTGCTCGCCGACGAAGCCACCAGCGCGCTCGACCCGGAAACCACCACCGAAGTGCTGGCCTTGCTCAAGCGTGTGAACGAGGAATTCGGCATCACCATTGTGCTTATCACCCATCAGATGAACGTGGTCCAGCAGATTGCCGGCCGCGTGGCCGTAATGAGCGCCGGACGCGTGGTCGAATCCGGCGACGTATACGATGTGTTCGCTGCACCCCAGCAGCCGGTGACCAAGCGATTCATTGCCACCGCATTGTCTGGCCTGCCCGAGGAAGACCGGGTCGAGCGATTGCATCACGAATGGTCGGGCCGCATTGTCACCGTGCTTATCCGCCAAAAGGACGTTTCCGGCACCCAAGGCCATGAACTCAAGGCATCCGGACAGAATATCTCCGAACTCATCGCCAAATACGGCGTCGAATCCAGCCTGCTCTACGGCGGCATCGACACGGTCAAGGGGACCGCCATCGGTGCCATCACCTACGAATTCAACGGGCCCGGCTGGCATGTGGACGAATTCCTGCGCGAGCTCGCCGCCAATAGCGACGTCATCGACTTCGGCACCGCCGCAAAGCCTGTGGCCTACGCCGACGCAGTCGCCGGACATGCCTCCTACGCCGAAGACCGCGCCCATGACCCACTGGCGGCCGATACTGCCACCGCGCCCGCCGCGTCCGCCGCCGCACATGAAGGAGCCAACGCATGATCATCCTCGCCAACCCGCGTAGCGACTGGAACGTGCTGCGTCCACTACTGTTCGAATCCATTGGCCAGACCCTGACCATGGTGCTCGTCACCCTCGTCATCGGCGGATTCCTCGGCCTGATCCTCGGCGTGGTGCTCTATGGCACCCGCCCCGGCAACCTGTTCGAGAACGAGGTCGTCTACCGCATCCTTGACATCATCGTCAACATCGTGCGCCCGATTCCGTTCATCATCTTCCTGGCAGCCATGCAGCCGCTCACCATCGTCGTGGTCGGCACGTCCATCGGCACCGTGGCCGCCATCTTCCCGATGGTGGTGATGTGCACCTTCGCCACCTCGCGTCTGGTCGAACAGAATCTCGTGCCGGTCGACCCGGGAGTAATCGAGGCCGCGCGTTCGATGGGTGCCGGCAAGCTCACCATCATCCGCACCGTGCTCATCCCCGAAGCCCTGGCACCGCTGATCCTGGCCTACGCCTTCCTGTTCATTGGCGTGCTCGACATGTCTGCCATGGCCGGCTACATCGGCGGTGGCGGTCTCGGTAACTTCGCCATCGCCTACGGCTACCAGAAGTTCGACCAGACCGTCACCTGGACGGCCGTGATCATCATGATCGTACTGGTCCAGGTGGTGCAGGGCATCGCCAACGCCATCGCCAAACGACTGCTCAAACGCCAGCAATAACAAGGCATACTGACCCCATAGATCGCGGCCCTCGCCAATATGGAGCGAGGGCCGCAATATATTCTTCGCGCTACTAGAATCGGGAACCATGAGTGAACATATCGACATCGACCACGAACTCATCACTATCCGCCACTACCTGCACGCCCATCCGGAGCGTAGTTTCCGTGAATTCGGCACCAGCATCTATCTGACCGACCAGCTCAAGGCGCACGGCATCGAGATCCTGCACAACCCGCTGGAGACTGGTGTTGTGGGGCTCATTCAGGGCGAGGCCGGTCCCGGGCCGCGTATCGGGCTGCGCGCTGACATCGACGGCCTGCCCATCGTGGAAGACTCCGGACTGGAGTTCAGCTCCGTCAATGAAGGCGTGATGCACGGCTGCGGCCACGACCTGCACATGACCGGTCTGCTCGGTGCCGCCTTCTGGCTCGCCGAGCACCGTGACAAGTTCGCCGGCTCGATCAAGATTCTGTTCCAGCCGAGTGAGGAGACCGGCCAAGGCGCTCGCGCCATGATCGACGCCGGACTCGTGGATGACGTCGAAGCCATTATCGGCACGCACAACAACCCCAACTATGCGCCCGGCCAGCTGGCCATCGGCGTTGAGCCGATGATGGCCGGCTGCGTGAAATTCCGCGTGACCCTCCACGCCCAAGGCACCCACGCCGGTTACCCGTACAAGGGCACCGGGCCCATCGAAGCGCTCGCCAGTATTATTCTGAGCCTGCAGACCATCGTGAGCCGCAACGTCACGCCCTTCCACCCGCTGGTGCTGTCCGTTACCGAAGTGCACGGCGGCCATGTGTGGAACGTGGTGCCCGCCGAAGCCGGATTCCAAGGGACTGTGCGCTATTTCCACAAGTCGGATGGCAATCTGGTCGGCCGCCGATTCAAGGAAGTGGTGGAACACACCGCCGAGGCATACGGCATCAGCGCCGACGTGGTCTGGGATGACTTTCAAGACCCGCTGGTCTCCGATCCAGGTCTCGCCAAGGCCGTGGCGGCGGATGTCAACGACTACGCGCAGCTCGAACCGATACGTCAGTCGATGGCGGGGGAGGACTTCTGCGAATTCGCCAAGGTGACGTTGCCGGTGTTCGCGTTCGTCGGGTCAAACGGCCAGGAAGGTTGCGCCGACTGGCATAGCCCGCATTTCGTGGGTCTCGACGAATCCATTCCCACCTTCGTCAACTTCTACGTCAACACCGCTCTGCGCGTGCTCAACGAGCTGAAGTAAATCCTTTTCTGGCTCGCCTCCGGAGGCTGAGGCGTTAGGCAGACAGCCCAGTGGGCTGTCTGTAGCCGAAGGTGAGGCGACAGCCGAACCAGATATGCGCGGGCCTCGCCCGTCCATAAGTGCAGGACGAGCTATCAGCGAAGCTGACTGAGGGGAGTGGCATTCGTTCATTAGGTCGATTCATCGTCCATTAGGTCGGTGAACGGCGATACTGGTTGTTGGAATCGCGCCATTGCAACGACTGATATCGCATTGCAGTGACCTAATGAACGCAAAAACGACCTAATGAATGACGCCAAGCCGGAAGAACAGGCAATCCGACGTCATACGCGGCTACACTAAGAATCTATGACACAGCTTCGCTTCGCACTCGCCCAGATCGACACCTGCGTCGGCGCGCTTGACGCCAACGCCGCCAAGGTGCTCGACTACTCCCGTAAAGCCGCCGCAGGAAACGCCCAAGTGGTTGTTTTCCCGGAAATGACCCTCACCGGATACCCCATCGAGGATCTGGCCCTGCGCCGCACCTTCCGCCAAGCCGCATGGGACAAGGCCAACGAACTCGCCACCCAGCTCAACGACGACGGCCTCGGCGATCTGTTCGTGGTGGTCGGCACCGTGGGCACCGACCGCAAGACCTCCAAGCCGCGCAACCGACTGGTGGTCTTGCACCAAGGCGTGGTCTGGGCTGGCTACGACAAGCACTTCCTGCCCAACTACGGCGTGTTCGACGAATTCCGCATCTTCTCCGCCGGCGACCGCTCCGTGACCCTCGACGTGGACGGCGCCACCATTGGCGTGGCCATCTGCGAGGACATCTGGCAGGACGGCGGCCCGGTGGCCGACCTGGCCACCAAGAACATCGACCTGCTGCTCACCATCAACGGCTCGCCGTATGAGGAAGGCAAGACCAACACCCGTTTCGAGCTCGCCCAGCGTCGTGCCGCCGAGGTTAACGCCCCGGTCATCTACCTGAATCAGGTCGGCGGTCAAGACGACCTCGTCTTCGACGGCGGCAGCTTCGTGGTCGACGCCGACGGCACGCTTATCGAACGCAGCCCGATGTTCATGGAAAACCTGACGTTCTGGGACTTCGATTCCGCCGCCGAACATCAGGCCAAGGCCGAGATCGTTCCGGAACTCGACCCGGACGAAGAGGTATACACCGCCTGCGTGCTCGGCCTCAAGGACTACATGGCCAAGAACCACTTCACCGGCGTGACGCTGGGCCTCTCAGGAGGCATCGACTCCGCACTGGTAGCCGCCATGGCGGCCGACGCATGCGGCGGCGAGAACGTCTGGGGCATCTCCATGCCCTCCATGTACTCCTCCGACGGTTCCAAAGACGACGCCGCCGATTTGGCCTCCAACATTGGCGCCCATTACGAGGTCCAGCCCATTGAGCCATTGTTCAACGCCTACCAACAGCAACTTGACCTTGATGGCGTCTCCGCCGAGAACCTGCAGGCCCGCATCCGCGGTGTGATCGTGATGGCCAGCTCCAATTCGCGCGGTCTGCTCGCCGTGGCCACCGGCAACAAGTCAGAGCTCGCCTGCGGCTACTCGACCATCTACGGCGATGCGGTAGGCGGCTACGCACCCATCAAGGACCTGCTCAAGACCCGTGTCTGGGAGATCAGCCGTTGGCGTAACAAGGCCGCGGCCGCAGGCGTCGGCATCGGCGGTCTCAAGATCGTGGGCAACGAGGACGGCAACACCGGCATCCCGTTGAAGGACGGCGTGATGATTCCGGTCTCCTCCATCGAGAAGGCACCCTCGGCCGAGTTGCGCCCCGGGCAGAAGGACTCCGACTCCCTGCCCGAATACGCGCTGCTCGACAAGGTGCTCGCCGCATACATCGAGCACGCGCACGGCCGCGCCGACCTGTTAGCCGACGGCTTCGACCAGGTCACCGTAGACACCGTGATGCGATTGGTGGACCGCGCCGAATGGAAGCGCCGCCAATACCCGCTGGGACCGAAGGTCACGGCCCTCGCGTTCGGCCGCGACCGCCGACTGCCCGTCACCAACGCATTCAGGGAATAAACATATATTGCTCCCGCCAGCGGGAGCAAGTAATACCGTTGAGGAGGTATCAATGACAGACGATAACAAGAAGCAGTGGTATTTCAACACCGTCAAGAAGCAGGCCGAGTTGGGCATGGTCTCACCGATCGAACAGCGCATGGGTCCGTACAAGACCAAGGAAGACGCCGAACATGCGTGGGACATCGTGGTGGACCGCAATGCCAGATGGGAGGAGGAGAACCGGCGCTGGAAGAACTACGGCGTGAAACCCGCACAGGCTCGCCCCGAGGATTGACGGTCGAAAACTGACGGATACGGTTCTGCTGTCAATCTCAAGACCGAACCGCTCATACGAACATCACAGTATGAGCGGTTTCCCATATCTGGAGACGTGCAATAGTCCCATCAATATCTAGAAGCCATTGGAATGGTAGCGTTCACAGAAACAATGTGAGATAGCTCACTCCCAATTTCAGCTTTTCTCAAGCAAGTGCCAACTACACTGTTGAACCAAGGGTTCCGTGAAGATGCGAAACCTACAACCCCATTTAAGGAGTGACATGACCGCAGTGGAAAATGCAGCTGTCTCCCAGGAGGAGCTCGACGCCAAGGCGTGGGCCGGCTTCACCGAGGGCAACTGGCAGAAGGATATTGACGTCCGCGACTTCATCCAGAAGAACTACACCCCGTACGAGGGCGACGAGACATTCCTGGCTCCTGCCACCGAGAAGACCAAGCACCTGTGGAAGTACCTCGACGACAACTACCTGGCCGTGGAGCGCAAGCAGCGCGTCTACGACGTGGACACCCATACCCCGGCCGACGTCGACGCCTTCCCGGCCGGCTACATCGACTCCCCGGAAGTCGATAACGTGGTCGTTGGCCTCCAGACCGACGTTCCCTGCAAGCGCGCGATGATGCCGAACGGTGGTTGGCGCATGGTCGAGCAGGCCATCAAGGAAGCCGGCAAGGAACCGGATCCGGAGATCAAGAAGATCTTCACCAAGTACCGCAAGACCCACAACGACGGCGTCTTCGGCGTGTACACCAAGCAGATCAAGGTCGCCCGCCACAACAAGATCCTCACCGGTCTGCCGGACGCCTACGGCCGTGGCCGCATCATCGGCGACTACCGCCGCGTCGCCCTGTACGGCGTGAACAAGCTCATCGCCTTCAAGAAGCGCGACAAGGACTCCGTGCCGTACCGCAACGACTTCACCGAGCCGGAGATCGAGCACTGGATCCGCTTCCGTGAGGAGCACGACGAGCAGATCAAGGCTCTGAAGAAGCTCATCAACCTCGGCAACGAGTACGGCCTCGACCTGTCCCGCCCGGCCCAGACCGCGCAGGAAGCCGTGCAGTGGACCTACATGGGCTACCTGGCCTCCATCAAGTCCCAGGACGGCGCCGCCATGTCCTTCGGCCGCAACTCCGCCTTCCTCGACTGCTACATCGAGCGCGACCTCCAGGCCGGCAAGATCACCGAGACCGACGCCCAGGAGCTCATCGACAACATCGTCATGAAGCTGCGCATCGTGCGCTTCCTGCGTACCAAGGACTACGATTCGATCTTCTCCGGCGACCCGTACTGGGCGACCTGGTCCGACGCCGGCTTCGGCGATGACGGCCGTTCGATGGTCACCAAGACCTCGTTCCGTCTGCTCAACACCCTGACCCTCGAGCACCTCGGACCTGGCCCCGAGCCGAACATCACCATCTTCTGGGATCCGAAGCTGCCTGAGGCCTACAAGCGCTTCTGCGCCAAGATCTCCATCGACACCTCGGCCATCCAGTACGAGTCCGACAAGGAAATTCGTAGCCACTGGGGCGACGACGCTGCCATCGCATGCTGCGTCTCCCCGATGCGCGTGGGCAAGCAGATGCAGTTCTTCGCCGCCCGCGTGAACTCCGCCAAGGCCCTGCTGTACGCCATCAACGGCGGCCGCGACGAGATGACCGGCATGCAGGTCATCGACAAGGGCGTGATCGAGCCGATTACCCCGGAGGCCGACGGCACCCTCGATTACGAGAAGGTCAAGAACAACTACGAGAAGGCCCTCGAATGGCTGTCCGAGACCTACGTCATGGCCCTGAACATCATCCACTACATGCACGATAAGTACGCGTACGAGTCCATCGAGATGGCCCTGCACGACAAGGAAGTGTACCGCACCCTCGGCTGCGGCATGTCCGGTCTGTCCATCGCCGCCGACTCCCTCGCCGCCGTCAAGTACGCCAAGGTCTACCCGATCTACAACAAGGACGCGAAGACCCTGGAAGGCCACGAGTACGAGTACGTTGAGGGCGCCGACGACGACCTGATCGTCGGCTACCGCACCGAGGGCGAGTTCCCGGTCTACGGCAACGACGACGACCGCGCCGACGACATCGCCAAGTGGGTCGTCTCCACGGTCATGGGCCAGGTCAAGAGGCTCCCGGTCTACCGCGGCGCCGTCCCGACCCAGTCCATCCTGACGATCACCTCCAACGTCGAGTACGGCAAGAACACCGGTTCCTTCCCGTCCGGCCACGCCAAGGGCACCCCGTACGCTCCGGGCGCCAACCCGGAGAACGGCATGGACTCCCACGGCATGCTGCCGTCCATGTTCTCCGTCGGCAAGATCGACTACAACGACGCTCTTGACGGCATCTCGCTGACCAACACCATCACCCCTGATGGCCTGGGCCGCGACGAGGACGAGCGCATCGGCAACCTGGTCGGCATCCTGGACGCCGGCAACGGCCACGGCCTCTACCACGCGAACATCAACGTTCTGCGCAAGGAGACCATGGAGGACGCCGTCGAGCACCCCGAAAAGTACCCGCACCTGACCGTGCGTGTCTCCGGCTACGCGGTGAACTTCGTCAAGCTCACCAAGGAGCAGCAGCTCGACGTCATCTCCCGTACCTTCCACCAGGGTGCCGTCGTCGACTGATGACCAACCCCGCGAACCGCGGCAATGACTAACTGAAGGGGTGGGGCACGGCTCCACCCCTTCCTTATTTCCCACAGACTTTCGCATCATTTGGAACAGGAGGACAACGATGCCCGCAACACCCACGTTCCGCACCACGACCAGGCATATGCTCAAGGAATCGAAGACCTATGCCTCGCAGACTTTGATGGGTGGCCTTTCCGGCTTTGAATCCCCAATCGGACTCGACCGACGTGACCGCCTTTCCGCCCTGAAATCCGGTGATATCGGCTTCGTCCACTCTTGGGACATCAACACCTCCGTGGATGGACCGGGCACCCGCATGACCGTGTTCATGTCCGGCTGCCCGCTGCGCTGCCAGTACTGCCAGAACCCGGACACTTGGAAGATGCGCGACGGCAAGCCCGTCTACCTTGACGCCATGATCAAGAAGGTCGATCGTTACAAGGACCTGTTCAAGGCCACGCATGGCGGTATCACCTTCTCCGGCGGCGAATCCATGATGCAGCCCGCCTTCGTCTCGCGTGTGTTCCATGCCGCCAAGGAGATGGGCGTGCACACCTGCCTCGATACGTCCGGCTTCCTCAACACGAATTACACCGACGAGATGCTCGAGGACATCGACCTGTGTCTGCTCGACGTCAAATCCGGCGACGAGGAGACCTATCACAAGGTCACCGGCGGCACCTTGCAGCCCACCATCGATTTTGGCCAGCGACTGGCCAAGGCCGGCAAGAAGATCTGGGTGCGATTTGTGCTCGTGCCGGGCCTGACCGACTCCGAAGAGAACGTCGAAAACGTGGCGAAGATCTGCGAGTCCTTCGGTGATGCCGTCGAACACATCGACGTGCTGGGATTCCACCAGCTTGGCCGCCCGAAGTGGCACGAACTGCGCATCCCATACCCGCTGGAGAACCAGAAGGGACCCAACGCCGCCACCCGCGAACGGGTGACCAACCAGTTCAAGGACCACGGCTTCACCGTGTATTAAATTGCAGGGCCGAACCGCGCGTAAATACCACGATTCGGCCCGTTCGCCCATACCCTAGAGATATGGCCGACATCTACGCATTTCCTACGGGAGAGTCCAACGACGGACGCCCCGTGCGCCCTCAGGGTGTGCCGGATGAAGTATGGGCAGCCGTCGAATCCGTCAGCACCATGAAGCGCATCCATGACGTGCGCTATCGGGAGATTCCCGTGCCTTCCACCTTGGCCGATTATGGTATCGGCGTGGAATTCGAAGCGGGAGAGCGTGCCCTCGGCGATGCCTTTTCCGCCGGTCTTGGCAGCGATGCCGAATCACGAATCGCCACAGGCTGGATCATGATGCTTTATGCTCATGAGCTGCGCATTGACTGGGATTCCAACTGGCGTTGCGTGGCGTTCGCGCGACTGCCGCTGGAAACCGCCGAAAACGATTCTCTGACCCCCGGCATGTACTGGGATGACATGTGCGACTATTTCGACGGCATCGAGCCGGATTCGGTATCCGGCACAGTCACCGTGACCCAAAACACGGCTTTTGGCTCGATGGCCGGCTCCACCAGCGCCGGGTGTGAGATTCGCGTCTCATGGACCCCGCTTGACGGGACCGGGCCGGACGGTACTATGGACGCCGGCGCACAAGTCCGCTCGTGGGCCGCATTCATCAGATCCACCATCCGTTTTGAGGAGGATGACGCCAGTTGAGTGACGTCCGTGACACCGAACCCCGACTGCTGAAAGAGCCTCGCGGGGGAGTACCCGATGTCACTTCGACGCTGGACGGCTATCATCGTGTCTGCGATGCGATGGCCGAGGCGACGGGCTCGCTGGCCGCCGACGCCGAACGGGCGTCCGGCTTCCGCTATGGACACGAGGATTGGCTGATTCAGTTCAAACGTGAGGGTGCAGGCATCGCCTTGCTTGATCCCGTCGCCCTGACCCGGGCCGGAGCTGATTGGAATGAATTCAATGACGCCGTGGGCGACGCCACGTGGATTCTGCATGATTCTCTGATGGACTTGCCCGGATTCGCCGAAATCGGGCTCAAACCCAAAGCCCTGTTCGACACGGAAATAGCGGCGCGATTGCTCGGCCTGCACCGCTTTGGTCTGGCCGCCGTCACCGAACACTACCTCGGCATCACGCTAGCCAAAGAGCATTCCGCCGCCGATTGGTCCTACCGTCCGCTGCCGCGCGACTGGCGCAACTATGCGGCGCTCGACGTGGAGGTGCTTATCGAACTTGAAACCATGATGCGTCGTGACCTGAAAGCCGCAGGCAAGGACGAGTGGGCCGCTGAAGAGTTTTCTCACGCTTTGGTTGCGGGCCTTGCCCCGCGCAAACCGCATCCGATTCCTTGGCTGCGTATCTCGCGCATCACCCAGCTGAGTCGTGATCCAAGGGGCTTGGCCATCGCCAAATCCCTATGGGAGGAGCGCGACCGACTCGCCCGGCAATACGATATTGCGCCCAGCCTGTTATTGGCCGATTCATCAATCATCGAGGCGGCGACCAACAAGCCGCACAATGCTGCCCAATTCCGCGCGCTCCGATCCCTGAACGAGCGTGTGCGCATCCATACCGGCACCGAGCAGGACAAAATGTTCGAGCGGTACGCGCCGATTCAGCGTGCGGTCAAACCGAAGGTCTGGAAGCAGGCCATCGATCGAGCCATAGCCCTGAAGCCCACCCAATGGCCTACCATGCCCGCCCCCGAACAGGACGAAAACGGTGTGGTGAACGCGCCCCGATCCATGCGGCTGTGGCAACAGCGCCATCCGGAGCGTTATGACCGTCTGCAACGGGTGCGGCGTGTGATCAACCGCATCGCCGAAGACACCCGCACGCCGGCCGAGATGATCATCAAGCCACAGATCCTACGCAACCTGTGCTGGGTGGAAGACCCGGTGGAAGTGGACGTCGAGACGTTCCTGATCGAGCAGGGCGCAAGGAACTGGCAAGTGAAACTCATTGCACCGTCCGTAAGTGGCGTTATCATGTAGAGGTTGCCTTACGGCAGAACTGTAAGAAATAACGACTTTTGAGGAGTCATTAGCGTGAAGATCAGCGTTCGTAACCTCGAGCCCACCAAGGTGAAGCTCACCGTCACTGTTGAACCGGAAGAGCTCAACCCGTATCTGGATGCGGCCCGTAAGGAAATCGCCAAGCAGGTGAACGTTCCCGGCTTCCGTAAGGGCCACGTTCCCGGCAAGATCATCGACCAGCGCATCGGTTTCGCCGCCGTCGCCGGTGAGGCCGTGAACGACGCGGTCCCGGAGCTGTACTCCAAGGCCCTGGATGAGAAGAAGATTCGTCCGATGGCTCAGCCGGAGTTCGACGTGCAGGATGTTCCGCAGTCCGCCAACGACGAGACCAAGCTGAAGTTCACCGCCACCGTCGAGCGTCGTCCTGACATCGAACTGCCGGAAATCGACGGTCTTGAGATCGCCATCTCCAAGCCGGAAGTCAAGGATGAGGACGTCGACAAGCGCCTCGAGACCCTGCGTCAGCGCTTCGGCACCTTGGTCGGCGTGGACCGCCCGGCCGCCAAGGGCGACTTCGCCAACATCGACCTGACTGCTGAGATTGACGGCGAGACCGTCGACTCCCAGGAAGGCGTGAGCTACGAGCTCGGCTCCAACACCATGCTCGACGGTCTGGACGAGGCCCTTGACGGCCTGTCCGCCGGCGAGGAGACCACCTTCGAAGGCACGCTGGAAGCCGGCGAGCACGAGGGCCAGAAGGCCACCGTGAAGGTCAAGGTCAACTCCGTCAAGGCTGAGGAACTGCCGGAGCTGAACGATGAGTTCGCTTCCGAAGCTTCCGAGTTCGACACTCTGGACGAGCTCAAGGCTGACATCCGCAAGGCTGCCGCTCAGGACGCCGAAGGTCGTCAGGCCACCGAGGCTCGCGATGCCTTCATCGCCAAGCTGCAGGAAGGCCTCGAGATCCCGGTGCCGAAGGGCGTCAAGGCCAACATGGTCGAAGAGCAGCTCAAGGGCATGACCCCGGATCCGGAGAAGGCCACCAAGGAGCAGAAGGCTCAGGCCGAGGAGACCGTGGAGAAGGATCTGCGCGATCAGATGGTGCTCGACGCTCTGGCCGAGAAGCTGGACGTTCAGGTGTCCCAGTCCGACGTGTTCAACTTCCTCGCTTCCATCGCCCAGCAGTACGGCATGGATCCGAACAACTTCATCCAGGCCATCATCAAGAATGGCCAGCTTGGCTCCGCTGTGCAGGAAGTCGGCCGTTCCAAGGGCCTGCTCGCCGGCATGCGCGCCGTCAAGTTCACCGCTGATGGCGAGGTTGTGGACCTCTCCGCCTTCCTGGGCGAGGCCGCTGAGGACGAAGAGTCCGAGTCCGTCGAGGCCGCTTCCGCTGCTGCCGCCGTGGCCGACGAACTGTCCGCCAAGGATGACGCCAAGGATGCTGAGTGAGCATAGCCTCATCGCGTTAGCGTGATTGTTTGAGCCCGGAATCGTGTTTCATGGTTCCGGGCTCTTCCTATTCTGGCAAAAGGACTATTTCTTTGGCTCCCCTCTTTGAGGGGAGCTGTCGAGCGTGGCGAGACTGAGGGGAGTTCCCAAGGCATACTCGTTGCATAGGGTGCGGAGGTTGACATGCAGCCAACGGTTACTATCAAACGCCTTGGTTGGCTCGCTGCGGCGACCATTGTGCTCGGCGTGCTCATCGGTGTGGGAGCAGGTCTGCTGACCCTGTTGCTCTACGGCGTTGAACATGTGCTGCTCGGCTACATCGAAGGCCCAGAATTGCCTGGTCCATTCGGCGTGCCCGCTGCACGCCGTGCGATATCGGTGACCGTGGGACTCAGCATCGCAGGCATTATCTGGTATCTGCTGCGACACAAAACGACTGCGGTGCCCTCAGTCAAGAAGGCCGTGGCGGGAAAGCGAATGCCTTTCTGGCAAACCATTGCGCATGTGGTATTGCAGATTTTCATCGTCGGCTCCGGTGCCTCGATCGGCCGAGAAGTCGCCCCACGCGAACTCGGTGCCATGCTCGCGCAACGTTTCTGCGACCTGTTCCATATCGAGGGCGTTGACGGCATCGACCGGCGCATGGTGGTGGCAGTGGCTGCCGGTGCCGGTCTAGGAGGCGTCTATGACGCGCCACTGGCCGGCATGTTCTTCGCCGTCGAAATCCTGTTGGTAGATGTGACAATCGAAAAAGTTGCGTTTGGACTGGGCATGTCTGCCATTGCCGCATTCGTGGCGGTTGCGATCAAAGGGCATTGCCTGTTCTACGACATTACCGCCATGCAACCGGAATCCACGCCAACGTTAATGCTGTTCGCTCTGATCTGCGGTGCGGCATGTGGAGTGGGCGGCGCATTGTTCCGAAAAGGTTCGCAATGGGCGGAAGCGCACAAGCCAACCGGTAAGGCTATTCTGTGGCAGATGACGCTGGCTGGTCTCATCACCGGTTTGGTGGCGATTGTTGTGCCGCAGGTGATGGGCAACGGCCGTGCCGCAGCGCAACTTGGATTCAGCACATTCATTCCTGAAACCGCCGGCACTGCTGGTGCCATGCAGTCGGCATCTTCAGCGGCCGCCTCTCCATGGAACTTGCTGACGGGCGGCGGTAATGTATCCGATTCGGCCTCTGGCGGGGGAGCGGGCTCTGGAATGGCATCGTTCTGGGCCATGCTTCAGGGTGGGAGCGGCCCTTCTGGATCCGTGATGAACGCCGGTTTCCCGCTGTCCCAGTCCAATATCTGGATGTTGCTGGGTGTGTTGGCACTCACCTTTGTTGCCAAAGCGCTGGTGACGCTGATGACCATTCGCTCCGGTGCGTCGGGCGGTGTGCTGCAGCCCGGCATCGCATTAGGTTCCACGCTGGGTGCGATGCTCGGTCTCGTATGGATACTGATGTTTCCGACTGATTCGGTAACTGTGTGTGCCTTGATCGGTGCGGCTTCGTTGCTTTCGGCCTCACAGCAGGCACCGCTTATGGCCATGTGCTTGGTGATGGAGCTCTCTGAAGCGCCGATTACCTTCTTTGTGCCGGTCGGCATGGCCGTGGCCATGTCGTCACTGATATCAAAGTGGTTGCTGAGTCGTAAGTAAATACATATATTCTGGCTCCCCTCTCTGAGGGGAGCTGCCCCGGTCGAAACTCCCCTCAGCCGCCTATGGCGACAGCTCCCCTCAGAGAGGGGAGCCGAGGTAAAGAAAGCTATGTCAGAAAATACAGAAATTCGCTCGGCACTTGAATTGCTTGCCGCTGAGCCGCTCACTGAGCAGATTGACTACTATCGAAAGCCATTCATGGTGTTATGGGCCGCCATTCAGGAGGCAGCCAGCGATGTGGCCGAAGACTACGACTTACCTGCGGATATGGCCCAATTATGGGTGGCCGAACAGATGCGCCAAGTCGCCGATTCACTGGTCGATCGGCTCGCGGAAAAAGCCGTGGCCCATGGTGCCAGCAAGTCCAACGTAGCGCGAGCCGCCGGTGCCAGCCCCGCCAATGCCGCCCGTCGCTTCCCGCGTCTGGGCGACGATGCCGCCTCCCAGACCCGCCTCCTCATTGACGACGTCCTCGACACCCTCGAATAAACCGAAATCCCTACGCTGCCCGCCAAAAAGCACGCGAAAAGCCGCCTTCAGTCGCTTCAAGGCGGTAGTCTGAACAATGTTCGAGTAATTAGAAGGAGAATCAAGGTGAGCAATACCTTTGCGACCTTGCCGGTCATGGCGGGCGATGACGTCCCGGCCGGCCCCGTCGACCCGATTTTCAACCGTCTGCTCAAAGACCGCATCATCTGGATGGGTGAAGAGGTCAAGGACGATATGGCCAACCGCATCTGCGCTCAGCTGCTGATGCTGGCCGCCGAAGACCCGAAGAAGGACATCTGGCTGTACATCAACTCGCCGGGCGGCTCCATCACCGCCGGCATGGCCATCTACGACACCATGCAGCTCATCGAGCCTGACGTGGCGACCGTGGGCCTGGGCATGTGTGCTTCCATGGGCCAGTTCCTGCTGAGCTCCGGTACCAAGGGCAAGCGTTACCTGACCTCGCACGCCCGTGTGCTCATGCACCAGCCTTCCGGCGGCATCGGCGGCACCGCCACTGACGTGCGCATCAACGCCGAGCTCATCATGGACATGAAGAAGACCATGAGCGAGCTGACCGCTGAGCAGACCGGCCACACCCTCGAGGAAATCTACCGCGACAACGAATACGACCACTGGTTCACCGCCCAGGAAGCCCTCGACTATGGCTTCGTGGACAAGCTCGTGACCACGCCGGACACCATCGGCAACAACCAGCAGGGGGAGTGAGACTCATGGCAAGTGAAGAAGCAAAGTTCGCCGCCCGTGCCGACCGCTTGGCCGGCCGTCAGGGCGTAGCCGGTTTCATGCCGGCCTCCGCCCGCGCAGCCCAGCCCGCGCCGACCAACCGTTACATCATGCCGCAGTTCGTGGAGAAGACCCCGTATGGCATGAAGACCCAGGACGCCTACTCCCGCCTGTTCGAGGATCGCATCATCTTCCTCGGCGTGCAGGTGGACGACGCCTCCGCCGACGACGTGATGGCCCAGCTGCTGGTCCTCGAATCCCAAGATCCGAACCGTGACGTGATGATGTACATCAACTCACCCGGCGGTTCGATGACGGCCATGACCGCCATCTACGACACCATGCAGTACATCAAGCCCGACGTGCAGACCGTGTGCCTCGGCCAGGCCGCCTCCGCCGCCGCCATTCTGCTGGCCTCCGGCACCAAGGGCAAGCGCCTGATGCTGCCGAACGCCCGTGTGCTCATCCACCAGCCGGCCATCGACCAAGGCTTCGGCAAGGCCACGGAGATCGAGATTCAGGCCAAGGAAATGCTGCGTATGCGTGAATGGCTGGAGGAGACCCTCGCCAAGCACACCGGCCAGGACGTCGAGAAGATTCGCCGCGACATCGAAGTGGACACTTTCCTGACCGCTCCTGAAGCCAAGGAATACGGCATCGTGGACGAGGTGTTGGAACACCGCCAGTAAAACTTCCGGACATTGCAATACCCTCGGTCGGCAACGACCGGGGGTATTGTATTTCAAGGATGACAATGATAATGCGCAGCGTGGCGGTTCGACGGTGCGGCGCAGTCGGCAAAGGAGAATCATGGGACGTGTGGTGAGCTACAACGAGGACGTACCCCGTTGCACGTTCTGCGGCAAAACCGAACATCAGGTACGAAAACTGGTGGCCGGTCCCAATGCCTCCATCTGCGATGAATGCATCGCCCTGTGCGTGGACATCATCTCCGAGGAGCGTGTCAAAGATGCCGAGGTCAATTCGCTGAGCCTGCCCAAGCCCGCTCAGATCTTCGATTATCTCAACCGCTACGTCATCGGTCAGGAGAACGCCAAGCGCGCATTATCCGTAGCCGTATACAACCATTACAAGCGCGTCAACATGGAGCTTCAGGAGTCCGCTGAGCAGCTTGACGGGAATAACGGGCACAGTGGCCAGACCGGCAAACAAGCCAAGCAATCCGTTCCCACCCAGACGCGTGCTGCCCGCCGCAGCAATGACCCTTTGGCTGACGTCGAGGTCGCCAAGTCAAACATTCTGTTGCTCGGCCCCACCGGCGTGGGCAAAACCTATCTTGCGCAGGCGTTGGCCCGCGTAATGAACGTGCCGTTCGTCATCACCGACGCCACCACCCTGACCGAAGCCGGCTATGTAGGCGACGATGTGGAAACCGTGCTCCAACGTCTCCTCCAAGCTGCGGATGGCGACGTAAGCCGAGCCCAGCACGGCATCATCTACATTGACGAAATCGATAAGATCGCCCGCAAATCCGGTGAGAACACCTCCATCACCCGTGACGTGTCCGGTGAGGGCGTTCAGCAGGCGTTGCTGAAGATCTTGGAAGGAACCATCGCCTCCGTGCCGTTGGAAGGCACGCGCAAGCATAAGGAGCAGGACGTTGCGCAGATGGACACACGCGGCATCCTATTCATCTGCGGCGGTGCGTTCGTGGGGCTGACGGACATTGTTCGCAAGCGATTAGGCCGTCGAGAGACCGGCTTCGGCGCGAATTGGCACGACGCCGACATGAAAGACGAGGAATTGCTCGAACAGGTCAATGCCGATGATCTGGCCGAGTTCGGACTGTTGCCTGAGTTCATCGGACGTTTGCCGGTCACCAGTGTGCTGAAGGAACTTACCGTAGACGATCTGACGGCGATTCTCACCCAGCCAGCCAACGCGCTGATCAAGCAGTACCGTAAACTGTTCGCCGTCGACGGCGTCGATCTGCAATTCACAGAACAGGCCATTCGGGCGATTGCTGATATCGCTATCAAGCAGGGGACCGGCGCACGCGGTTTGCGTTCGATTATCGAACGTACGTTGCAGGACACGATGTTCCAGTTGCCGAGTTTGGATGATGTGAGGCAGGTGATTGTGGACAAGGCGTCCGTAGAGGGTTCCAGCACGCCCAAACTCCTGCGCGAAGCCGTGGATGTGCCGCAGGGACGTCTCAAAGTTGCGCAGTCGGTTTTGCTTGACCGAGTCCGTACACACGAGGCGTGAGGCCAGTAAATACGCCGTTGCGGTAGTGGTCGGGATGGTGCGACTCGCCGCAACACGCCGAGTTGCATTCAGCTGAACGGCGTGTATTATATATCGAGTTGTCTGAAAGACAACATGCGCCAGTAGCCCAGCGGATTAGAGCAGCTGACTACGGATCAGCAGGTCGCAGGTTCGAATCCTGTCTGGCGCACAGTAAGCCTCGAAAGCGAAATGCTTCCGAGGCTTTTCCAATTGTATTGGCCCGTTTGAGTCGGTTGAGTCGGCCACACAGGGTTGGGCTAAGGTTGCCCTTCGCGACTCAGCCCGGAGCGGAACGTCCTGAGATATTCCGTACTATTACATACGGTTCATCCAAGAGAGTGCAGCAAGGAGACGCGATGGCCACGACCGCCGGCGCGAAGAAGGGACTTTGGTCCACCATCAGGCGAATCGCCGCCTCAGACCGTATTTCCGGACTCATCATGCTTGGCTTCGCGCTCACCGGCCTGGTGCTCGCGAATCTGCCCGCCACCGCGCATGCGTTCGAGACCGTAGCGGAAACGCATCTGTTCATCCCCTACACCAATCTCGACCTGCCTATTGGCCACTGGGCCCAGGATGGTCTGCTTACCATCTTCTTCCTGACCGTGGGCCTCGAACTGAAGCAGGAACTCACCGCCGGCTCGCTTGCCAATCCGAAAGCGGCCGCCGTGCCGATGCTGTGCGCGGTGGGCGGCATGATCGCCCCGCCCATCCTGTTCCTGGCCGTCACGGCATTGTTCTCTCAGATCGGGCCTGGTGAACCCGGCACGCTGATTCTGACCACCACCGGCAGCAGCATCCCGTTCTCGGAGATGTCGCACGGCTGGGCAGTGCCCACCGCCACGGATATCGCGTTCTCGCTGGCCGTGCTCGCCCTGTTCGCCAAGGCCCTGCCCGGTTCGATCCGCGCGTTCCTGATGACGCTTGCCACCGTCGACGACCTGCTGGCCATTATTCTGATCGCCGTATTCTTCTCCTCGATTAACGCCTGGTATTGGTTCATCGGCATCGCCGTATGCGCCGCCATCTGGGCATACCTCGTACGACTGAAAAAAGTGCCGTGGATCGCGGTTGGCATCGTCGGTATCCTCGCTTGGATCATGATGTTCGAGGCAGGCGTGCACCCCACACTGGCCGGCGTGCTGGTTGGCCTGCTGACCCCCTCTCGTGAAATGCACGGCGAACTCTCGCCGCGTGCCGAACGCTATGCCAACAAGCTCCAGCCATTCTCCGCACTGCTGGCCCTGCCCATCTTCGCCTTGTTCGCCACCGGCGTACACTTCGAGTCGATGAGCCCGCTATTGTTGGCCTCGCCGCTGGTCATCGCACTGATTGTGGCTTTGGTGGTCGGCAAACCTCTGGGTATCATCACCACCGCATGGCTGTCCACGCATGTGGGCGGGCTCAAGATGGCCAAGGGGCTGCGTGTGCGCGACATGATTCCCGCTGCCGTCGCCTGCGGCATTGGCTTCACTGTGTCCTTCCTCATCGCTTCGCTGGCGTACAAGAACGCGGAACTTTCCGCTGAGGCGCGCTTCGGCGTGCTGGTGGCCTCCCTGATCGCCGCCGCGATTTCCGGTGTGCTGCTGAGCCGTCAGTCCAAGCGATTCGAGAAGACCGCAGCCGCAGCAGCGGCTGATGCGGAGGATGACGAATCGATTGATGGTGATGGCATCGGGCAGCCAAGCCACACCACAGAGCCCACCACGCCCACGGAACACCCCGGCACCCTCGCCGACGGCACCGCCAGTGTGGAAATCGACTTCCGCCACTGATGGCTTAGACGGTCCCTACTCCATTGTTGGCCTTGTTTCGTGAAAACCGTACGCTGAGACGCGCTCAGTGTACGTTCTTCACGAGATGAGGCCTTATTTCGCGGAAAACGTACGCTCAGTGTCACTCACCGTACGTTCTTCACGAAGTCAAGGATGATTTCGCGGAAAACGTACGCAGAGCTTCAGGCGCTAGAATGCGAAGAGTCGATAGCGCCGTACAGGAGGACATTGGATGGCAAAGAAGCAGAAGAAATCCAAGAAGAACGACGGCAAAAAGGCCGCTGAAGCAAAGAATCTAGCCGAGGCCGCATCCAAGTCCGCAGTCGTGGACGATATGGAACCATTGGAAGCCACAGCCGCGAATGATGCGGCGGCGTTGGAGGCTGAGACGGCAACTGAGGCTGCGGCCACACCGGTGAACCCGGTCGATCTGGAGGACGCCTCGCCGCTGGGCGATACCTATCATCGCGGCCCGGTGATTCTACGCGGCCAGATGATTCCCTCGGACAACACCACCGCCAACCTGCTGAAATCCGATCAGGACACCGACTGGCTGCACATGGACCCATGGCGTGTGCTGCGCATCCAATCGGAATTCGTGGACGGTTTCGGGGCGCTCGCCGAGCTCGGACCTGCGGTCTCTATTTTCGGCTCCGCACGCACCCAGCGCACCGAATCGATCTACAAGGCAGCACGGCGCATGGGTAGCCAGATAGCCAAGCGCAACATCGCCGTCATCACCGGCGGTGGTCCCGGCATCATGGAAGCCGCGAATAGGGGAGCGGCACTGGCCGGCGGCAAATCGGTGGGACTTGGCATCGAATTGCCGCACGAGCAGGGGTTGAACCAGTGGGTGAACCTCGGCATGAGCTTCCGGTACTTCTTTGTGCGAAAAACCATGTTCATCAAGTATTCCTCCGGCGTGATCGTATGCCCGGGAGGCTTCGGCACACTGGATGAGATGTTCGAATTATTGACCTTGGTCCAGACCCACAAGGTGGCGAATATTCCGGTGGTGCTCTACGGCAAGGAATACTGGCAGGGGCTCTTTGACTGGCTCAACGGTCCGGTGGCCGAGCATGGCATGATCTCGACGATCGACCCGAAACTGGTCACCGTAACCGATGACGCCGACGAAGCCGTGGACGTGGCCGTCAGCGCAATTGTGAGGTAAGCGAGATAGAGTGGCTCCCCTCTCCGAGGGGAGCCAAGGACAGAGTTACTTTTTGTAGGCGATGAGCAGGCCGGTGCCGTCAGGGGTGAGCGTGGACTCGAAACCTTCGTCATCTTCGACGGTGGTGAGCAGCTCACGCATGGCGATGGCCTTGTCGCTGCGGTCGGCCGGATTGATCACGCCGCCCTGACCGTCCTCCAACGCCAGCACATCGGTGAACACGATCACGCCGTGCACGCGCAGCAGACGGGAGGCCTGGGCGAACGTGGCGGCATAGTTCTCGGCGTCGCCCGCCACCACGATCAGATCGTAATCATTGGCGTTGAGGCGCGGCAGAAACACGCTGGCCGGGGCGTTCACCGCACGCAACGTGGTGTCGGTCTCGTCCTGCAGCTCGGCGAACGCCTTGCGAATCAGCGCGATGCCCTGGGCGGTGGAATCGACCGCAGTCAGCAGGCCCTTGTTATCCAGTGCATGGGCGAGCTGCAAGGTCTCCACCAGCGAGCCGGTGCCCACGGCAATCACCGAAGCGGCGCCGGTGATGCGCACCAGCATGCCCAGCAGACGGGCCTGCGCCGCCGAACCCTGCAACTGGCCGGACTCGTCGGCGGCCGTACGGGTGTCGGTCAACGCATCGGATTCACGTTCGCGCGCGTGTTCCTCGGTGAATTCCCATGCCTTGGCGAGGTTGGTGTACTGCGTTCTGTCCATAATTCGTTCTTTCATGTCTTCTCTCGTGCGGGCACCCAGCGGATGCATCGACGCATGTGCTTAGGCGATCGCCGCAGCCAGCCGCGGCGCGGCTTAGCGCTCGCGGACCTTAGCCACGATCTGCCACATCTCCTCGCCCACATCGATGCCGCGCGGGCAGTGGCGGGAGCAGGCGCGCACGGACTGGCAGGCGGCCACGCCGTCGGCGGTGTCGATGGCATCCATACGCTCCATGGCCTTGGTGTCGCGCGAATCGTTGACGAAACGGGAGGCCCAAATCAGCGCGGCCGGGCCGATGAAGGCGTCGCCGCCGGCGTACACCGGGCAGGCGCCTTCGCACACGCCGCAGGCGATGCAGTTGCTCAGCAGCTCGTATTTGGCGAGTTGTTCGGGGTTCTGCAGGTATTCGAACACGTCCACCTTGCCTTCGGCGGTGGTGGCGAGCACGCCGTCCGCCTGAAGATACGGGGTGAGCTTCCTGATCTGGTTGAGCATAGGGTCGATGTCGGCGATGAGGTCGCGCTGCGGCGGGAAGCCGGGCAGGGACGCCAGTTCGATGACTCCCAGCGAACCGTTTGCGGCTGAGTTCTGGGCGGCCGCCGCGTTTGCGACGTTTTCCGCGGAATCGTCGGATTCCTCAGCCTCGGTGCCGGTGTGTCGGAACCTTTCGTCATCGACTTCGGGCATGGCGCCGGGTTGCTTGGCCCAATCGCGGATGGTGGCTGTGCACAGCAGGGTGGGGGTGCCGTTGATGGCCACGGCGTCCGAACCGCACATGCCATGACCGCACGAATAACGGAAGGCCAGCGTCGGGTCGACGGTGCGTTTGATGGTCAGCAGACAATCCAACACAGTATCCGAAGGGCGCGCGGGAATCGTGTACTCCTGCACCCACTGCTTGCCGCGCGGACGACGGCGCGCCGCCGAATCCGAGCCGCCGCCGAACGGGGAGCCTTTCTTGGCAAACGGGCTGCCACCGCGTGCACGTTCGGCACGCTCGGGTCGCGGCGTGAAACGATGCACTTGCAGGGTAACCGTCGTGTTGCTCGCCTCAGCCATGTTCTGCCTCCATGAAACAGTGGGATGTCAAGTCCAATATTAGCCAACCTATTGTGCCACAAGCCCTAGGCGGCTTGGGTATTACCACCAGCGGATCAGTACTCGCGCTTCTTGGGCGGATAGTCGGTGATGTGCACCGGCTTGAAACTTACCGAACCATCATCGGCGACCATCGAGTGAGCAAGGAAATGCTCATCGTCGCGTTCGGGGAAATCAAGGCGTTGCATGGATCCGCGAGATTCCTGACGGGATTCGGAAGCGTGCAGCATGACCTCGGCCAGTTCGATCAGATGACGGACTTCCCAGATGGCGGTGACCTCCTGATTGAAAGCGGCGGTCTTGTCATGGGCCCGCAAGGTATCGGCAACCGGTGTGATGTCACCGTTGATCTGGGTCAACGCCGTATCGATGGTCTGAGCGGTGCAACGTACGGCCAGAGCCTGCTCCATCACTGATCCGAGTTGGGCCATGAGCTGATAAGGATTGGCGGTGGGCACTCCATCGTCTGAATCATCTATTGGCCCGGCGAGCAGTTCGTCAAGCTCCGCTTTGCGAGAATCGGCAGCCTGATCGGCGGCATCGGTCAGCATGTCATCGGCCGAATCATCGGCCATGGGGGAGTCAACCGGGTTCTCGGCGATGCGTGCGGCCATCGTCTGACCAGCGCGTGTGCCGAACAGGCAGGCGTCGAGCAGAGAATTGCCGCCCAGACGATTCGCACCATGTACGGAGACACAAGAGCATTCGCCAGCGGCGAACAGTCCATCGACTACCTGCACGGCACCGTCGGCCCAACGGTACACATCGCCGTCGGTGGTGATGGGGATGCCGCCCATCGTGTAGTGTGCAGTGGGCTTGATGGGTACTAGGTCCTTGGCCGGATCGAGGTTCGCGTACTGCTCGATGGTTTCGACCACCTGCGGCAGCACTTCCTTCATACGTTCGGGGTCGATGCCGGTCATATCCAGCCAGACGCAGTCCTTCGGACCATCCGGGTCCTTCGGGTCGGCGACGCCGCGACCGGCGTCGATCTCCGCCATGATGGAGCGGGAGACCACGTCTCGTGCGGCCAGATCCTTATGCTCCGGAGCGTAGCGTTCCATAAACGGCTCACCGTCGGCGTTCCTCAGAATGCCGCCCTCGGCGCGGGCCGCCTCGGACAGCAGGATGCCGGTGTGCGCGAGCCCGGTGGGGTGGAACTGCACAAATTCGATGTCCTCCAGCTGCAGACCGGCGGCCAAGGTCAAGGCCATGCCGTCGCCGGTCAGATCCCAGGAATTTGACGTGGTGTGGAACAGTCGGCCCGCGCCACCGGTGGCAAGCAGCACGTTGCGCGCGTGGATGGCCTGAATCTTGCCCGAATGCGTGTCAAAGGCCACGATGCCGGCCGCCTGCTTGCCGTCGTCGGCGAGCACCAGGTCGGTCACATACCATTCCTCGGCGAACTCGACGCCGGCGGCCACGCACTGCTGCCACAAGGCGTGCAGAATCTGGTGGCCGATGCGGTCGGCCGCATAGGCGGCGCGCTTGACCGGGGCGCCGCCGAACTCGCGCGTGTGGCCGCCGAACCGGCGCTGGGCGATATGCCCGTCCTCGGTACGGGAGAAGGCCACGCCCTGACGCTCCAGGTTGATCACGGTCTGCGGCGCGTATTCGGCGAGCAGTTTGGCCGCATCCTGGTCCACCAGCCAGTCGCCGCCCTTGATGGTGTCGTAATAATGCCAGTGCCAGTCATCGGACTCCACATTGCCCAGGCTCGCGGCGATGCCGCCCTCGGCTGAACCGGTGTGCGAACGCAGCGGCTGCAGTTTGGAGACCACGAGGATCTTCGGGTCCACGCCTTGTTCCTTGAGCTCGGTGATCTCGGGGGAGCGCAGTAGTCCCAACGCCGCCGACAGGCCGGCCGCTCCGGCGCCGACGATCACCGCATCATACATATCTTCCAAACGTTTCGGACTCATGGGTTCGATTCTCGCACACCCGCCGAACAGCCTTCGAGCCGTGTCATGGAAGCCGATTAGCCGACACGGCTGCTCAGCTTGAGTATGCCGGCATCCCGCTCGATCACTCCCTTCAGCTCCAATGCGCCGAGTAGCTCAAGTATGGTGCCGATATTGGGAATCTCGTCGGGTACCGTCTCTCGCGCCACACGCAATAGTGCGTCCGGGGTGACGATGAGATGTCGTTTACGGCATTCACGAATCAATGCCACTAATGTGCGTTCCATTTCCGGCAGCTTGGCGATAATGATACGTTGTTGGGCTTCCTTCTCGGGATCGGGCTTCGGCTTGACACGAAGATCCGGCATCTGATGTGACGAGGGAAGCTCTTCACCCTTGCTTTTGTCGTTACCGGAATCGGCAGTTGCGCTCGCCGGCCCATCCTTGGATTGAGTGCGCGTAGGCTGAGTATGCTTGGTCTTCGAACGTTTCGAATGACCTGAATCTTGTGACGACTCCTGTGACGCCGATGATTCCGAGGATGCTGGCGATAACGGAGTCGTTGCCGGCACTTCCATGGCCTCCTCGTTTTCGGACGAGTCCTGACCTGTGGATTTCGATATGCCTGGGCATGCTGCCATAACGGGCTTATGCCGTTCATGGCATATATCCTCGGTGGATGTGGCGGCACACAGAATCATCGCTCGGTGGTCGCCGATCATCTTATTGCACCCGGCGTTGCAAGGCTGATTGATGTCACCGGGAACCGCATACACTTCGCGCAGCAATTCGCATGCCCATCCCGCGGTGTTGAGCGCTCCGGAACGCAACCGGGCTTGCGTCACAATCAATGTGGAAGACATGGCCGCGATAATGCGGTTGCGAAGCAGAAAACGACGGGCTTCGGGAATCGTCCCGGGGCACAGTTCACTGATCAGTGCACCACCCTGCGCCTCGATGCGTTCGAACAGCGTGCGGTTACGCATCGGTCCGATATGGTTGAGCCCGCCGGCGAATACGGCAACGGTTTTGCCCACATTGGCGGGCATTCTGCCGTGCAGCGCATTCAACGCTCCCCAATGTGCCGCCGCATCCGTGCCCATCGCGCCTCCGGACACGACCAGATGCCCGGCAACGGCTGCCTGTTCGGCTACGGTGTGTGCCACATACCGGCCATATTCGGTCACGTCCCGTGAACCGACGATGCCGACCGGTTTGGCGCAACTGGTCAATGCGCGTGGATCGCCTTTGATCCACAAACACAGCGGTGGCGCCCAATCGGAGCGAATGGACAGGTCGGCCAACTGCGAGGGCCAACATGGATGGCCAGGGCCGATAATCCATTGCGTGCCATCCATAGTGAACCAGTCGGCCAGTTGGATGATGTCTTGCGAGGGCAGGTCCATCATGCGGTTATGCCAGCAGGCCAGTGCATTGCGGAAGGAGCGCATCGCGTTCGCCGACGCCTTGCGGCCCCATCGAGTGAGGCCGTCCACGAACATGCGGTCAATACGTGACAGCGCCGGGCCGCAGATTTCAGATGGCTGGCTTGGATGGGATTGCGCCAACGCATGCCAGAGGGATTCGGCGTTTTCCGCGCCTTTGAGCGTGGCGTACATCATCACATCCGCGCCATCAAGACAGAACGTGAGCGCGGCACGATACAACGTATCCGTGGGAGGTACGGGAATAGTGCGCGAAACGGCGAGACTCGTATCGGTGTGATCCACACTTCCTGCGGTGCCGCCAGATTGCCGGATATCAGTAGCGTTACTCATGTCATCCTCGTTCTCATTTCGATGCCCTGATGGACGTCCTGTTCAGTGGGGGATACGCGGCCGGCCAGATCGGCGAGCGTCCAAGACAGACGCATGGCGCGATCAGCCCCGCGCAATGTGAGTTGATGATTGGACAGGGCCCGATTGACCAATTCCATCGCTTTCAGCGATGTATTGGCGTGCAGCCATTTGCCCGAAGCTTGCGCGTTGCACACCCATCCATACTGTCTGAACCGGTCTTTGGCCACTTGACGGGCACGAATCACACGAGCTTGTATCCCGGCACTGGACTCGCCGATTGGCTCGCTTTGCGCGGCAATGCGCGAGACTGGTGGCACCGCCATCTGAATATCCACACGATCCAGTATCGGTCCGGACAATCGCGAGAAATAACGTATACGGTCTTTTTCCCGGCAAGCGCAACGTTCGCCGGTGCCGTAATAGTATCCGCACGGACAGGGGTTGGCCGCCATGATGAGTTGGAATGAGGCCGGGTAGTAGGTGCTGCCTTTTGAACGGGAAAGCGCCACATACCCGGATTCCAATGGTTCGCGCAACGTCTGCAGGGCGCGTGCGCTGAATTCCGGTGCCTCGTCCAGAAACAGAATGCCTCGATGCGCGCGTGTGATTGCGCCGGGAACGGCGATGCCGCTGCCACCACCCACCAAGGCCGCCGTGCTGGCGGTGTGGTGCGGTGCCTCGAACGGCGGCATGTCGGTGATGCCGTACTGAGGCAGTATGCCGCACAGCGATCGAATCGATGCCACCTCCAGCTGTTCCGCCTCGTTCAACGGGCACATGATGCCGGGCATACGTGAGGCCAACATGGTTTTGCCGCTGCCTGGCGGGCCGGTCATGATGAGATTATGCCCGCCTGCCGCCGCCACTTGCAGTGCCCATTTGGCATGCTCCTGACCCAGAACCTCGTTCATATCGCCACAATCGTTGGGATGACTTGTGGGCGATTGATCCGTGGTGGTCTCGTCGGTAACCGGTGTATCGGGAATCGTATAGGTGGCATCGCCGCCCATCAGTTCGATGAGCTCACCCACATGCCTCACGCCCACTACATCCAGTCCATCCACCATCGAAGCCTCGTCAAGATTGCGATGGGGAACAATCATTTTGCGCACGCCACGTTCCTCGGCATGCAGCATGATCGGGAGCAGCCCATGAATCGGCAGCACCGAGCCGTCAAGATTCACTTCGCCGAGCACAATGGTATCTTCTAGGCAATCATGCCCTATGGCACCCGCCGCACATAGGACGCTGGCCGCGATGGCCAGATCATGCGACGAACCGCGTTTGGGCATGGCCGCAGGGCTCATGTTCACGGTCACACGGGTTTGCGGCCAACCGAATCCAGTGGCTTGACACGCTGATTTCACGCGCTCGCGGGCTTCGGACAACGATGCATCCGGCAATCCGATGATGCTGAAGTATGGCAAGCCAGGGCTGATGAAAGCCTGCACTTGGACGATGAAGGCCTTAAGGCCGATCAGTCCGACTGAGAGGGTGCTGCCGATAGCCATGTCTACTCCTTTCACAATGTGTTTCGCAACGTGGCTGTTTTTTTTTGGGGGGGGGCTTCAGAAGGCATTTTCAATGTGATGCACGAGCGGCCTGCCCACCCGAAGCACGATGGTGACGACATCGAAACGGACCGCCGAATGCGGCACCCGATTACGCCGGTCAAGTAGCCAATCGCAGGCGGCTTTCCTGAGATTGTGCTGTTTCGCCGGCGTAATGGCCTCTTGCGGATATCCGTAATGCATGGACCGGCGTGATTTCACTTCGACGAACACCACCGTGTACTCGGGATTGAGCATCACGATGTCCAATTCGCCGTAACGGGTATGCCAATTGCGGCTCAAGGTCGTCCAACCGTGTTCCTCCAGCCACGCGGCGGCATACTGCTCGCCGAGCGCGCCGAACTGTTTGGGCGTCAGATTGCGGTCGCCCATCGTGGCCGCAATCCGTTCCGAAGGCAGCATTGCCTGCGGATCAGGTGAAGCCAGCATGGGCTGGTGAAAGGCAAGACCGGCGTCGATGCCGGACTTCGTCGTCGGCTGAGTAGGTGGTAAAGCGTTCATGATTCCACTGTGCGGGTTACTTATGTAAGAGCACAAGCGCAACCGGCAAATGTGGATACTATGACGCGGTTTGGCGTGTTGTGGATAACGTGTGGATGAAAACTCGGTTATCCACCATTAGTTCAGAAGGTTTACCAAGGCTCACCAGTCGACTTCCCTGTGACGAAAAAACAACCCATCGGATTGTTCGCTGAATACGTCAGACCCAGTGAGCGGAGAGGGGAGCCAAGGTGCGGTCACTTCACCAAATCGGTGAGTTCGCCAAGGTTCAGTTCGAAACTGACGCCACGATCCTCGAAATGCGGCTGGTTACGGGTGCTGACCATGGCGTGACGCACGAACTCACCGGCGATTTCGGCCGACTCGGCCAGTCCGCGGCCGGCCATCACCGCGCCGCACAGGGCAGAGGCGAAGGCGTCACCCGTGCCATGAATCATGTATGGCAACTTCTCATGAGCCAGCTCGATCTTGCCGGCAACACCGGTGGAAGCGCTGGCCACATAGTTGACGATTTTGCCATCGCCATGGTCAATGCCCTTCAGCACCACGTTCTTGGCACCCAACTCCAGCAGAGCACCAAGCAGCTCGTTAACCGTGGCCTCATCAATATCCTGGCCAGGATAGTCACGCTTGGTGAGAATGCTCGCTTCGGTGAGGTTCGGCATCAACACGTCGGCACCATCGGCCAGCGCGCCCATTGCCTCGCACAGCTCCGGTGTGTACGTGGGGTACATTTCGCCGGCGTCTCCCATCACCGGGTCAACCAGACGCAGCGCGTTCGGATATTCGCGGTAGAGACGCTGAATGATCGCCACCTGATCGGGGGAGCCGAGGAAGCCTGAATACACGCCATCCAGCTCCACGTCTTCCTTCTGCCAGGCATCCAAGTAACCGGAGAGAATATCCGTGGTGTCATGGAACGTGAACACTGCATAGCGTGTGTGCGCCGAGAACAGGGCGGTCGGCACCGGGCACACATCGCAGCCGGCGGCCGAGAGAATCGGAATCGCGGCGGTCAGCGAGCACTTGCCGTAGCCGCACATGTCGTGCACGGCGGCCACGCGCGGAATATAGTTCGGATCGCGGTCGTACAACGTAACGTCGGACACTAGAAAACTCCAATCAATCAGACGGATGTCACATAATCACAGTTGACACTAGTCTGTAGGGATACGGACACGCTAACCGGTATTCATCTGGTGAGGTTCCGTCGCCGAATTCAACAGATCGCTCAAACTCCTAGCGACAGAAATCTTGGAAATAAAACCATCCACCCCAAAATTCCGTTGCTGGTTCCATCTGAGCGACAGAAATTTCGGAAATCATCCCATTCGTCCTGAAATTCTGTCGCTGACGTCACCTCAGTGACAGGATTTCAGGAAATTGAGGATGATTTCCTAGATTTCTGTCGCGAAGAGACGTGGAAGTGTCTCGGCGTGTCGTGAGATTTTTGATGACTATTTTGCCCGACGTAACCGCCTCATATCCCAATGATTCCAAGGGTTTATAAGGGTCTATAGGCAAGCCCGATAACGTTCAGCTTGCGCCGCGCGGCCCAAGCGTCGTAACTTCATAACCAACACCTCGCCAACCGCCCGAACACGGCAGGCGGGTGGCAAGGAAAAATCCTCGCGACCTAGCACAACCAAGGAGAAAGACCCATGGCCGAGAACAACAAGAAGTACCGTTTTGAAACCCTGCAGCTGCATGTGGGCCAGGAGCAGGCCGACCCGGCCACCGACTCCCGTGCAGTCCCGATCTACGCCACCACCAGCTACGTCTTCCACAACTTCGACCACGCCGAGGCTCGCTTCGGTCTCGCTGACCCGGGCAACATCTACGGCCGTTTGACCAACACCACCCAGGGTGTCTTCGAGGACCGCATCGCCGCCCTTGAAGGTGGTACCGCTGGTCTGGCCGTCGCTTCCGGTGCCGCTGCCGTTGAATACGCTGTGCGTAATATCACCCAGTCCGGTGACCACATCGTCGCCGCCAAGAACATCTACGGTGGAACCTTCAACCTGCTGCGCCACACCCTGCCGCGTGACGGCATCACCACCACCTTCGTTTCCGCCGAGAACCCGCAGGAGTTCGAGGACGCCATCCAGGAGAACACCAAGCTCGTCTACTTCGAGACCTTCGGCAACCCGAACGCTGATCTGCCGGACTTCGAGGCAATCTCCGAAATCGCCCACAAGCATCACCTGCCGGTGATCGTGGACAACACCTTCGCCACTCCGTACCTGTTCCGCCCGCTGGAGCACGGCGCCGACGTGGTGGTCGAGTCCGCCACCAAGTTCATCGGCGGCCACGGCACCACCCTCGGCGGTGTGATCGTCGAAGGCGGCAAGTTCAACTGGGCCGAGGTGCCGGGCAAGTTCCCGACCCTGACCGAGCCGGACCCCTCCTACCACGGCCTGAACTTCTACGAGGCTCTCGGCGGTGCCGCCTTCGTGACCCGCGTCCGCGCCATTCTGCTGCGCGACACCGGCGCCACCCTGTCTCCATTCGCCGCCTTCCTGCTGCTGCAGGGCACCGAAACCCTGTCCCTGCGCGTCGAGCGCCACGTCCAGAACGCTCTGAAGGTCGTCGAGTACCTGCAGACCGTGCCGGAAGTCGAGTCCGTCTCCCACCCGTCCATCCCGGGCCGTCCGGATCACGACCTGTACGAGAAGTACTTCCCGAACGGAGCAGGCTCCATCTTCACCTTCGATATCAAGGGCGGAAAGGATGCGGCTCGCGTCTTCATCGACAATCTGCACCTGTTCTCTCTGCTGGCCAATGTGGCCGACGCAAAGTCCCTCGTCATCCACCCGGCTTCCACTACGCACTCCCAGGAGACCCTGGAAGAGCTCGAGGACCAGGGCATTCACCAGGGCACCATCCGCCTGTCCATCGGCACCGAGAACATCGAGGACATTCTCGATGACCTGAAGGGCGGCTTCGAAGCCCTTCGCGCTTCCGGCTTGGCCAAGTGAGGTCGACAGGAGGGTTGACGGCCCGATGAGAAGGGGCGCGATGCTAATGGGGTGCATCGCGAATCATCGAGCCGCATGGGGTGCCTTCCGTCCGATAACTTGACTCAAGGAGTAGAAAGCTCGCACTGACGTCATGCAGTGCGGGCTTTCTTGCGTCTGTATGCCTCACGCTGTTTGCGCAGAGGCATGAATAGTGTGAGACCTGAGACGACATAATCCTCAAGGATGAGGGCCGGCGCGTGGCCGACCGCCCAATTCAGTCTGGCGCACGATGGGGCGCGCCGTTATTTCTTCATAAGTTGGAATCATCATCCGGGCATAAGGCCCGGCCAAATATGGAGAGGCATTATGAACGTGCAGAACCCGTCCGCATCGCGCGGCATCGCTATTCAGGCCGTCGACTTGGTCAAGAACTACGGCACCGGCAGCAATATGGTTCACGCCCTGCGCGGCGTGAACGTGAGTTTCGAACGCGGCAAATTCACCGCCATCATGGGCCCATCCGGTTCCGGCAAATCCACGCTGATGCACACGCTCGCCGGTCTCGACTCCGCCACTTCCGGCCATATCTTGTTCGGCGGCGCCGACCTGACCCGCATGGACGACAAGCAGCTCACCTTGCTACGTCGCCACAAGATCGGCTTCATCTTCCAAAGCTTCAACCTGTTGCCCATGTTCACCGCAGAGCAGAACATCCTCATGCCGCTGACTTTGGCCGGTGATAAGCCCGACCGTGCCTGGTTCGATCTGCTCGTAGAAACCTTGGGACTCAAGCAACGGCTCAACCATCGTCCGAACGAGCTGTCCGGTGGCCAGCAGCAGCGCGTGGCCATCGCCCGCGCGCTGATTACCAAGCCGAAGCTGGTGTTCGCCGACGAGCCGACCGGCAACCTCGACTCCGTCTCCAGCGCCGAAGTGCTCGGCTTCCTGAAGCGTTCGGTCAACGAACTCGGACAGACCATCGTCATGGTCACGCATGATGCGGTCGCCGCGTCTTACGCCGACCGTGCGCTCGTGTTCGCCGACGGCCAGATCGTGGCGGACGTGAACAAGCCGACAGCAGACCAGATGAGTGAACTGTTGATGAAGGAACGCGAAGCCGCCACAATGAATGCGGCTTCCGCGAGACATTCCCACTAAACGCACTGTAGAAGCATTCGAAGAAGGGAACAGAATTCACCATGTGGTCCATCACTTTGAAACTCATGCGAAAAACCAAGCGCATGCTCATACCCGCAGGCATCGCCATCATGATCGGCACGGCGTTCATCGCCAGCACCTTCCTGTTCGGCAATGCCATGAACGACTCCCTGACACGGCGGCTGACCGCCATGTTCGGAAACGCCAACTATGCGGTGACCGTCAACAGCTCCGACCTGAGCGATGAGGAACTCGACGAGGCGTACTCCAGCACTGTCGGCGACTTCCATCTCGACCAGATCGCCGGCATCGAAGGAGTCGACGGCATCCGCGCCTCGGTGGAAACCGGCGCCAGCGTTTCCAAGGGAGACAGCACCATCAGCGGCGAGATCATCTCCACCGCGGCACAGAAGAACATGCTCCCCGTGAATATCACGGAAGGGGACCAGCCGAAGGATTCCAACGAAGTCGCGCTGCCGGAAGACATGGCGAAACAGCTGAACGTCGGCGTTGGCGACACTGTAAGCCTGACCTCCCGATATGAGGTAGGCGCCGATGGCAAAGCCAAGGCGGACAACGTGCGCGTGGTAGGACTCACATCCGATCCGAACGGCGCCTACTCGTATTATGGTGGTGCGATTGTAGGATCCAACAATCTGCTTGCCGCAATGCAGGGAGTGGACGATTTCAACGCCACCGGAACAACAATGGTGTATCTCGACCTTGCCTTGGATGGAAACAGCGTATCCGCAAAAACCATCAACGGTGTGAAAGCGTTGCTGCCAAAGCATTTCGATCTGATGTCACGACAGCAAATCAGTGACGAAAGCATCAAATCCTTAAGCGGCAACCAAACCAACATCGCCACCACATTCCTTATGTGCTTCGGCGTGCTTGCCATGTTCGTGGCGGCACTGGTGATCGCCAACACGTTCCAAGTACTCGTGGCGCAACGCCGCCGCACACTCGCCTTGCTGCGCACCATCGGCGCGAAAAAAGGCCAGCTGTATGGTTCCGTGCTGTCCGAAGCGGCAGTGCTTGGCTTCGTCGCATCCGTGCTTGGCGTGGTGCTGGGAAGTCTGCTCATGTGGGGCATGTGCGTCAGCGACATCATGCAAGAGGGTATGCGATTCAATTTCTCTTGGCAAGCCGCCGTCGTACCCATTCTTTTCGGTATTGTGGTGACGGTGCTCGCATCCTTGGGATCCGCACGTTCCGCTACCGCGGTAACGCCATTGGAGGCATTGCGCCCGATCGAACTGACCGACAACCGTCGTTCCAGCCTCACGCGAGCCATAATCGGTATTCTGATGGTGGTGGTCGGTATCGCCATGGCAGTATTTTCCATCTGGCAGGTACAAGCCACCAATGGCGGCGAGGAAGCGAACAGCGATCAATTCACGATGATTCTGCTCATAGCCATCGCCGGTGCCGCACTGGTGTTCCTCGGCATGGTGGTCACCGCGGTGTTTTGGATGCCGGCCCTCATGAAGGGCGTTGGAGCGTTGGCCTCGCTGACAGGCCCTTCCGCAACGGTTGCGCACGCCAACATTCAGAAGAATCCGCGACGCATCGCAGCAACCGGTGCCGCTCTGCTCATCGGCGTCACCCTGGTTTCCACCATCGCAACCGGTGCCGCTAGCGCCAAAGAGACTATGAATGGTGCGCTCGCCACCCGTTATAGCGTCGACATCGTGGCCATGGGCGATGACATCAGTCAGCAAATGGCCAAGGATGTAGCCGACATCAACGGCGTGTCCGACACATTGTATGTGCCGGCGGTTTCCGTGACCTTGGAGAAAGCGGATGGAACCCAGCCTACGTCCGCATTGCTGGTCGGTGTGAAGAACATCGATCAGATCAAGCAGGTCATGCGTGCCAACTTGGGTAACGCCTCCATCGACAGTGATAGCGTGCTCATGCCAACATACAATGCGCAAACCGGCAAGGAACTGCAGTTCGCCAATGGCACGGCTGATTTCTCCACCGAATGGAATCAGGACGGCGTCACTACGCGTTCGCTGACATTGCAAGCAAACCAAGCTGACTACCGTCGCGTATCCGCACAGTATGGAGCTGTCGGATTCGTGGATGAAAGCCATTTCACCAATGGTGACCTCGATGCCGCCACCCATGTGTTGCTGGTCAAGGCAGATACTGACAAGTCAGGAGTTTCCGTCGACGGCATCTACAACGACATGCAGGCCGCATTGGAGAAGAGCGCTGATGCGACAGTGACCGGACCGATCGCCGAACGCATCGTATGGGCGAACATGATCGACTCCATGATGATGCTTCTGGTGGGATTGATCGCCGTGGCCGTGCTCATCGCACTTGTCGGCGTGGCCAACACGCTGTCGCTGTCAGTGATCGAACGCACCCGAGAATCCGCCACATTGCGCGCCATCGGCATGACCCGAGGCCAGCTGCGACGCTCCCTCGCGGTGGAAGCCCTGCTCATCTCGCTGGTATCCGGCATCGCGGGCGTACTACTTGGCACCCTGTTCGGCTGGCTGGGCGCATACGTGGTGTTCAGTATGTACGGCAAAGTGGTGTTCCCGTTCGAATGGGGCATTAACGGCATCGTACTCGCCGTGGCAGCCGTGGCAGCATTGCTCGCCAGCGTATTCCCCGCACGCAGGGCAGTGAGCACGCCTCCTGTTGAGGCGCTCGCCGAAGCCTAAGCTTCATAGCAAACACAACGAAAAGGACTCCTGCCACAAACATGGCAGGAGTCCTTTTCGCGTATCATGCATACGCAAAACAACAAATCAATCAGACCAAATGGTTTTCGTAAGCGAACACCACCGCCTGCACACGGTCACGTGCATTGATTTTCGCCAGAATATGCGCCACATGCGTTTTCACCGTCGGCAGGCTGATGAAAAGCTTGTCGGCAATCTCCTGATTCGACAATCCATGCGCGATCTCAATAAGCACTTCGCGCTCGCGATCGGTCAGTTCATCTAATTCCGGATCGGTGTACGTCGAATCAGAAGTGGAAGAAGCAGTGGAATTTCCATGTGCGCCAACATTCGCAGCCATGAAATCGCCTTCCATCATTTTCTCGATAAGACGTTTCGTGGCGGACGGTGCGATAATCGCATTACCTTGAAAAACCGTGCGAATCGAATTCAACAACGTTTCCGGTTCCGTATCTTTCAGCAGAAAACCGGAAGCTCCGGCAGTGATCGCAGCCATAACATATTCATCCAAATCGAATGTCGTCAGAATGATCACTTTGGTACGGGCGACTTCTGATTGCGTTCCATCGGCAGCAAAGCGATGCTGCAACGAACTGATCTGCCGAGTCGCCTCAATACCATCCATGCCGGGCATACGCACATCCATCAACACCACGTCAGGATGCAGTGTTTCCGCCAACGCCACAGCCTCTGCACCATCGCGAGCCTGCGCCGCAACCGCCATATCAGGTTGGGACCCGATCACCATGGCGAAACCGGCACGTACCAATTCCTGATCATCGGCAATGACCACACGAATCTTCTGTTCTTCACTCATACTCTCCACCTTATCGGCATTGTTCCGCTCACAGCGCGAAACAAACCCTTAAATCTCCCTGAAAACTTGAATCGGCTATTGAGATGCGCGCTGCAGCTGCTCCTCCAACGGTGCTGCGGGCCTCAACTGCAGTTCGTTCGCGCTACCGGCATGAGCGTCATCGCTGAAACCAGTCTCACGAAGCACGCCAAGCAGTTCGCGCATACGTTTAAGCGCGGCGCGCCCCTGTTCGCCAATGGCTTTGAACGCTGTGGAAATCTCGTCGGCGGTAGGCTCTTTGCCTTGTGCTTCGGCGCTATCCAGCATGCGGATACCATCGACGGCTTGACTAATCACGCTGTTCAACGTGGCGGTGACTTCAGCCTGAATGCTGGCACTGATACGGTCACGTTCCATATTCGCCGCGAGAATACGCTGCTTCTCCTGCTCGGCCACCAGCGCTTCCTCTCGCGCCTGCAACACCAGTGCGTTTGAATCACTGGAACGAGCCCAACGTGCCCACGCCATAATGCCGGCGCACAGCATCAGCACTGCAACCGTATACATAACGCCGGTAAAGAACGCCGCCGTAGTACTTGACGTGACTGAAACCGGTTTCGTCAAGCCTGCAAAAGCGGCGATGGCGCCGAACAAGGTAGTGTATCCGTGTTGATCAGCCGCGATTTTCAAGCCCATCAGCACCGAACAGGTAGCGGCGGCAAGACCGGTCCAACGCCATGCGTGTTCACGCCCATACAATACGGCTGAATACAGCGCACACAGCGACGCTACGATATGTCCAACCTCAATCGATCCCAAAAACACCAATTGCACAACTGACAATACGAACACAATAAGCGCGCAAGTCTCGGGGAACCTGCGTCGAAGAGCCAGCGCCAGCAAGCAGCATGCGGCGATCGCATTTGAGAGCTGCGCATGAGGTGAACTATCAAAAAAGAACGTAACCGACATGCGATTCAGCAGCATGACCAATGCCACGGCACCAACGGAATCCATGAGCGCATAATGGCGCTGCGTCCACGCGGAAACACGTTCCACCCAATTCAGCCCTCGCGAATTGGATGTATTTGCAAGTTCTACGGATTTCAGTTTCAATGATTTGAGCAAATCATGCAGATTGGGTGCGGTGATGCGCAAATGTTGCAGGGCATTCGAACGATGATCGCGACCGGTCGGTTGGTTGGTTTCCTTCGTTTGCTCCGATGGCTGATCTGGGATTCGCGCCGATATGTTGACGACTGTGTGAGGTGCGATTGCTTCGTCGGATAGTTTCGCTTTGCTGGATATGGCAGTTGTGTTGCACGATTCGGACTGTTCCGAGGCATACTGTTCGCCGGTTTCTTCTGTCACCTGTTCTTTACCGCCGTAAGGCAGGGTGGCCATGACTTCGAAGCCTCCGCCGAGTTGAGGGCCAGCCTGCAACGAGCCTCCGGCCGATTCGATGCGTTCTTTCATGCCCAGCAGGCCGTAACCTGGCGTATGCCCGTCGATATTGGCCGCCGCGCCATGACCATTGTCGGTGATGGTCAAAGTGAGCAAACCGTTGTTCCATGACTCTTTAATGTGCACATCGACGTGCGGCCCCGCATACTTGCGGATATTCGTCAGTGCCTCCTGCACTACATGGTAGGAAGCTATCGAGGCTTGTTCGCCGAGTTGTTCCGGGCTGGCGGTGCCGGTGATATTCCGTCGGATTCGAATGTCGGGGGAGACGTTTTGCGCTTGTTCCACAAGATTGCCGATATCGTTATAATCGGCGTGCGGTGAACCCCCGAATACTCCCAGAAGACGTTGCATGTCATGCAGTGCGCGTTCCGATTCGTGTCGAATCGTCTCCATGGTGTTTCTGGCCACCGCGGGATCATGCGTGCCTGCATAGCGACCGCCATCAGACTGCACGATGATGATTGATAGGGTGTGCGCCACCACATCATGCATGTCGCGTGCGATGCGTGCTCGTTCCGCCAACGCGGCGATATCGCGTTCGTCCTGGTCTCGTGCGGCGATCGCCTCATTGCGTTCCCGCATCATACGAACGGTTGCCAGACGGGCACGCTGCCAGAACGCTACAATGACGGTGGAAATAATGCATACTTCGAAAATCGGCGTCAGCACCAACATGTATTGCGCCACCATGTTGGCGACTTCCGATATGGATGTTCCTGTGTAGATGGAACCGAGAGTGTCTTCCGTGACCATAACGCCATTTGGATTTGAGTCATTCCAGCTGCTCCATGTATGCACTTTGCCTCCGGTGAGCAGTGGTCCATTGGTCATGGTCCATGCCGCCAGCGCCGAAGCCAGAAGACCGATGGTCAACGCCAGAATAATGAAGGCTTTCGTGTTTTTGGGATTGCCGTAGACGATCACTGAATACAGCATGAACAATGCCAGAATATCGGTGCCCAACAAGCAGGGGCCGAATATGAGATGCGCCAAGGTCAATGCCACGCAGAGCAACGCTCCGGTCTGTGGCCACCATCGACGGATTAGCAGCGGAATAAGCATTGCCGCTTCCCACGCCATCTGCGTGGAAGGCTTAAGGTCAAACAGCAATCCCGGATTATAGGTGATGCCGCTGGTCACGCCGAACAGCAGAACACCTATAACAAGCGTGATGATGAGATCGCCTGCGAAGACATGACCATGCATCCACGACAAGAGACGCTGCTTGAAATTCGACATATGCTCCACCCTAGCGCCAGATATGCTGTGACGCCATCATGCGCAGGAATGAAATAGCGGTAAGGTAAAGCCGCTTTTGTGAGGTAAGGTTGTCTCCGCATGTGGGTGGGATGGAAGCCATCAAAAAGTCACTACTCGCATTGAATATGCCGATGACGCCAAAGGAAAGGTGAATGCATGACGTTGCTGAGCGAATACTACGTGCCCGGATTGCATATTGAGGATCGTTCCATCAAGGTGCCGTTGGATTGGACGGGTCACGAGCCCGGTCATGGGTTCGATGGCGAATCGATCAGCCTGTTCTACCGTGTGGTCACCGCTCCCGAACATGTGCATGACGACCTGCCGCTGCTCGTGTTCCTGCAGGGTGGTCCCGGTGGTTCCGGTCCGCGTCCGCTCGGTCCAAGTTCCGATGGTTGGATTGAGGAGGCTATCAAGCATTTCCGCGTGGTGTTGCCGGATCAACGTGGTACTGGGCGTTCGTCTCGTGTCGATACGCATGTGATTGAGGGCATGGATGGCGACGGCAAGGCCGGTGCCGCGTTTTTGAAGCGTTTCCTCGCCGATTCGATCGTTCGTGACTTCGAGCATCTGCGTCGTACCGAATTCGGGGGCGCACGTTGGGTCACGCTTGGCCAAAGCTATGGCGGATTCCTGACGTTGACGTATCTTTCGCTGTTCCCGCAAGGAGTTATCGCCAGTTTCACCACGGGCGGCATTCCTCATGTTCCCGCCGATGCGACCGACGTGTACCGTCATACATTCCCGCGCATGGCGGCAAAGACGAAGCAGTTCTACGAGCGTTACCCGATCGATATCGAACGTGCCGCGGCCGTCGCCGACGTTCTGCAATCGCGCAAGGTCACATTGCCGAACGGCGATCCGCTCACGGTGGAACGCTTCCAATGCTTGGGATCCGATTTCGGCATGAAGCCAAGTTTCGAACGCGTGCATTGGATTCTTGACCAGGCATTCCTTGACGGCGACGGTTCGGCCTCGACCTCGGCGGAACTGTCTGACGAATTCCTGTCTTCCGTGATGGATGCGACTTCATCTCGCCCGCTGTATTGGCCGTTGCAGGAGTTCATCTACGCCAACGGTGAGCTGGAAACGCCGATTTGCTGGGCCGCCCAGCGCGTGCGTGGCGAGCATCCGGAATTCGCGGGTGACATTCGTCCGCTTAATTTCACCGGCGAGGCCATGTTCCCGTGGATGTTCGAGCAGGAACGTGCGTTGCGTCCGTTCAAACCAGCCATGGACGTGCTTATGGAAGACACGCATTTCGGCACGATCTACGATGCCGACCAGTTGGCGCGCAATGAGGTTCCGCTGCAGGCTGCCGTCTATTTTGACGACATGTACGTCGACTCCGGTCTGCAATTCGATACGCTGTCCCGTGTGGGACGATCGCACTATTGGACCACCAACGAATTCGAGCACGACGGCGTACATGGTTCCGTGGTGTTCAAGCACCTGTTCGACGAGGCGTTGAACAGGGGAGACCTGGAAGAACTGTTCTGACATTCCCGAAATTCTCCGAAACCATCGCATCCAAAACAATTACGTCCATTAGAAAAGACGACAAGGAGGACACCATGTCCAATCCAACCATCGGATTCATCGGATACGGCAATATGGCGCAGGCCATCGCCGAAGGACTCGTCGCAGCCGGCGCCGTCGACGGTGCCGACATCGTGGCTTGCGCCGCGCATTACGACAAGCTGGAAAAGACCACGATGAAAGTGGGTGCAAAGCCATTGCACAACGCGGCCGAAGTCGTCGCAGCGTCCGACATGGTCGTCATCGCCATCAAACCGTACCAAATCGAAAGTGTCATCAAGCCAGTCATCGGCGCGATTGCCGACGAAGACAAATTCGTCGTATCCATCGCGGCGGGCTGGGATCTTGACAAATACCGAGACTTGTTCGGCGCCGATTTCAACGCGGCGCATATCCAATGCACCATTCCGAACACGCCGATGGCCGTCGGCAAGGGGGTACTCGTCACCGAAGCCGACAACACGCTGACCGACACGCAAGCCGAAGTGTTCGAGCGGCTGTTCTCATCGATCAGCCTCATCGAACGCGTTGATTCCGCGCATATGGGCATTGGCATGTGCATCGCAGGCTGCGCACCGGCATTCACCGACATGTATATCGAGGCGCTCGGCGACGCGGGCGTGAAATACGGCCTGCAACGTGCCACCGCCTACCGTCTAGCCGCGAAGATGGTGGAAGGCGTCGGTGCGCTATACCTCAAAAACGAAACCCATCCGGGCGTCATGAAGGACGCCGTCTGCTCGCCGGGCGGCACCACAATCAAGGGTGTGACCTCGCTGGAGGAAAGCGCGTTCCGCGGTGCGGTCATCAAGGCCGTCGACGCCATCGAAGCCTAATACTAAGCTAGGGAACCATGTCTCTTACTATCGGAATCGTCGGACTGCCCAACGTCGGCAAGTCCACCATGTTCAACGCACTGACCCGCAACAACGTGCTGGCCGAAAACTACCCGTTCGCCACCATCGAGCCGAACACCGGCATCGTACCATTGCCGGACAAGCGTTTGCCCGTGCTGGCCAAGCTGGTCCACACCGAAAAGGTCGTGCCGGCCACGGTGACCTTCGTGGACATCGCCGGCATCGTCAAGGGCGCCTCCGAAGGCGAAGGCTTGGGCAACAAGTTCCTGGCCAACATCCGCGAGGCGGACGCGATCTGCGAGGTCGTGCGCGCCTTCGAGGACGACGACATCGTCCACGTCAACGGCAAGGTGGATCCGGCCGACGACATCGACACCATCAACACTGAGCTGATCCTCGCCGACCTGCAGACCATCGAAAACGCGCTGCCCAAGCTGGAGAAGGATCTGCGCGGCAAGAAGATCGAGCCGGCCTACATGGACGCAGTCAAGCAGGCAAAGACCATCCTTGAAGCCGGCGAAACCATTGATAAGGCGGCTCGCGAAGGTCGTTTCGACAAGGATTCCGTCTACGATCTGCACTTGATGAGCGCCAAGCCGTTCATCTACGTGTTCAACGTGGATGATGCCGAACTGCAGAACAAAGACATGCAGGCCAAGCTCGCCGCATCCGTGGCTCCGGCTCCGGCCATTTTCCTCAACGCGCAGTTTGAAGCCGACCTGACCGAACTCGACGAGGCTGACGCTCGCGAGATGCTTGCGGACGCCGGTCTTGAGGAGTCCGGATTGGATCAGTTGGCGCGAGTCGGCTACGATACTCTCGGCCTTTCCACCTTCCTCACCGCAGGCGAGAAAGAAGTGCGCGCATGGCAGATTCACAAGGGCTATACCGCTCCGCAGGCTGCCGGCGTGATTCACACGGACTTCGAAAAGGGCTTCATCAAGGCCGATATCGTCTCCTACGACGATTTCGTGGCTGCCGAAGGCTCCATGGTCAAGATCAAGGAGGAAGGCAAGCTACGTCAGGAAGGCCGCGACTACGTGATGCAGGACGGCGATATCGTCGAATTCAAATTCAACGTCTCCAAAAAATAAGTGTTTCTCTGGCTCCCCTCTTTTGAGGGGAGCTGTCGCTACAAGCGACTGAGGAGCGGCACGGATAAGGCCTGAGAAGTCGTCTTCTCAGGCCTTTGTCATGACATTGTTCTGCAAGGACTGGCTGCTGCGGCAGCATAATGTGTGTTTTATTATTCGGCCTTGGCGGCTTGCTGGTCAATCCAATTGTTAACGTCGGTGACCGCCTCGTCAAGGGTTGCTTTGGCGGCTTTGTAGTATTTGGAATCTACAGGTTGACGATTTCCGCGCCGAACGGCCAGAGCGCGAGCTTGGCCATTTTGAACGACTGGATGCCGAACGGAATGCCGATGATGGTGATGCAGTTGAGCACGCCTGCACCCAGATAGCCGAGCGCCATCCAGCAGCCGACCAGCACTACCCACAGGATGTTGGCCAAGGCAGAGCCGACTCCGCCGCCGTATTGCACGGTTTTGCCAAACGGCGTCAAGGTGAGTCCCGCCATCTTGAACGCTTGAATGCCGAACGGGATGCCGATGATGGAGATGCACAGAATCAGTCCCACCAATGCCCATCCGATTGCGATGGCCAATCCACCAAGAATGATCCACAGGATATTGCCGAGAACTCGCATGATTAGTCCCTTTCCGATTCCGGTCGATTCCGCGCATGTTCAGCTTCACTATTTTGCCAGAAATCATGACGGAAACACGAGATGCAACCCTTAGCTCGCCCCTGATTCATCCCCGGACCGTTATTCAGGCGGAGCGTATGCGGTAAGCCCAATCCTTTTGTGAAGATTTTGTGTATTGTCAGGCATGCGTGGGTTTCACCGTCGATTTGAATGATGATAAGCTTCTCGATGTCTGCCGTACGAAGACCCCATCAAGGAGATGCCATGAACCTGTATCGCTACGCGATGTTCATCGCACGCGCCTGCCGTGGGTCGTTCGTCGGCAATGTTCTGTTTGCCAATCCACGAATGGCCCTATTCTCGATGCTGGTGTAGCGGGGACACGCCTTATGCCGGGATGTACCGATGGCCCATCCGCAGTCGACGTCGCATGAATCGCTCACCATAGCCATCAACTTACGCAAAGCCGCGAATCGTTTGCCGTATATGAATGCGGAACGGATGGCGGCTTTTCCTTTACGTCCGGACTCATCGGTGTCCTCGTGTCTTGACACAAGCATGGGGCCGGATCGCCACACATGACGTTACCAACAGAAGGAAATGCTGTGACCTCACAGAAAAACGCGGAACTCGGGTCCGCCACCAGTTCCGTAAAGCCTATTGATCCGCACACCCGATTCATCGTTGTGGGTGTGATCGTCGTCGGCTCGTTCATCGCGCTGCTCAACCAGACCGTCATGTCACCGGCCTTGCCGGCACTGATGCGTGATTTCAATATCACCACCGGCACCGTGCAGTGGGTGACCAGCGTCTACATGCTGGTCTCGGGCATCATGGTGCCGATTTCAGGCTATCTGATTGATAAATTCTCCACCCGAAAGCTCTTCGCCGGAGCTCTTGCCACTTTCATGGTCGGCACACTGCTGTGTGCCGTCGCGCCGAATTTCATGCTGTTGCTCGTCGGGCGCATACTGCAATCCGCCGGCTCCGGCGTGCTGTTGCCATTGGTCGCCGTAGTGCCGATGCTCGTCTATCCGCCGGATAAGCGCGGCACCGCCATGGGACTGGCCGGTATCGTCATGGCCGCCGGCCCGGCTATCGGCCCGGTTGTCGGTGGTCTGGTGATTGACAGTTTCGGATGGCGCCCGATGTTCATTGGCATCGCAGTCGTGGCACTGGTCATCCTTGTCGGAGGCACGATGATGCTCAAGAACGTCAGCGAGTTGAAGAACCCAAAGCTCAACATCCTGTCCGTGATCCTTTCGACCATCGCGTTCGGTGGCCTGCTTTATGGCTTCTCGTCCGCTTCCACGATGGGATGGAGCAGTCCGGTCGTCATTATCTCAATCGTCGTTGGTCTTGTGGCCTTCGTCGCATTCGTATACAAGCAAGTCAAGCTCGATGAGCCATTGTTGCGCGTTGATACCCTTGCCACCCGCAACTTCCGCAACTCCGTGATTCTGGTCACTCTGATCAACGCCGCAGTCGCCGCAACCAACGTGACGTTGCCTATCTTCATCCAGAATGTGCTCGGCCAATCCGCCACCGTCACCGGCATGGTCATGCTGCCCGCCGCGGCGGTCGGCATCATCCTGAGTCCGGTCGCCGGCGCCGCATTCGACAAATTCGGCCCTCGCGGCGTGGGCATCGGCGGCCTTGCGCTCATGACCATCTCTCTTGGTCTTCTCGGCACCATCAACACCAGGACATCAGTGCTGTTTGTCGCCGTGTTCTGCGCATTGCAGGCATCCGGTCAGGCTATCGCCAACATGCCGATCAACACTTGGGGCGTCAACGCTTTGCCGAACGACATGATCGCCCATGGAAACGCCATCGCCAACACAGGCCGCCAGATCGCGGCAGCCATTGCGACCTCGCTTCTGGTCACCGCAGAAACATCCATGACCGCCTCGCACATGTCCCAGGGTGTGAAGTCCGCCACGGCCAGCGGCATCGCGTTCTCCTACCTGCTGTGCGCCGCCATCTCGCTGGTCGCCCTGATCATCTGCATCTTCACCGTCACCAGCCGTGCCAAGGAGAAGGCCGCACGCAACGCCAAGGCCTCCGAGGCGCAAGCCTCCGCCGAAGTCGCGGCCGAAACCACTGAAGGCCAGCCCGCCGAGCATCACTACGCCGGCGCATACGTGGCCCCCGCCGCCTCCCTGTTCAAGCAGGCCCAGGAACAGTCCATCGGCGGAATCATGGACGATCAGCCCTACAGCTGCCTGGACAGCGATGACATCACGCATGTGGTGCGCGAGTTCATCCGCCTCAACGTCTCCAGCCTTCCCGTGGTGAACGGCGATGGCAGGCTCGTCGGCTTCGTCAGCGACGGCGATGTCATGAAATCGATTGCCACCTATGAATCCCGTACGGTTTCCACCGGCACCGGTTCGACGATGGTGGTGTTCGACGACGAAACCGTGGCCTCCAAGGTGCAGGCGCTTTCCGGCAAGAAGGTGATGGACATCGCCACGCGCAAGGTCGTTGCCGCCACGCCCGACCAGCATGTCGGAGAGGTGGCCCGAATCCTCGCCAAGAAGCAGTTCAAGAAACTGCCGGTGGTGGATGGTGATGGCAGACTCGTCGGTGTGATCCGCCGTAAGTCCGTGATGGAACATGCCTTCGATGCGCTGTTCCCAAAGGATGATCGGTGATTAGGCGCCATCATCGCTGAATAGAATGAATGGAATATGAGGCTTCCCTTCTCGCGGGGGAAGCCTCATTGCTTTGTCCGCGGAGTCTTACGGCACCTGCGCAAGGGCAACGTCACGCCTTCATGACACACTATCGAATGGTGTGTTCCTATCGTTGCATGGTGACGCTAACGCATGGCGTCACGATACTGAAGTCTGCCATCTAACGGCGGGTACGGCTCGTTGCTGGAGTCGTGCACGCATACGCGCGTCGGCGTGCGTATGCCGTGATGTGACCTTTGTAGTGGAATTGAAGAATTGAGAACACTCGTATGTCTTCTAGTCAAAAAACAACTGAACCAACTGTGCGCGAAACACCCGAGGTTTCCGACGATGACAATGTGAATGCGCGCGCAGCGGTCCATAGCGCGAACAAACCCGGTGCCGCCTATGCCGCAGCAGTGGCCAATGAGGAATCCGAGCGTGCGTGGATCCGCCGTGTAGTGCTTCTACTCACTGGCCAGGCGTTCTCACTGCTGGGCTCCAACATCGTGCAATATGCCATCTGGTGGTGGATTGTGATGCAGACGAACAGCGGCATGGGTATGCTGCTGGCCACGTTGTTTGGCGTGGTGCCGCAGGCCATCGTCTCGATTTGCGGCGGCTCCTGGGCCGACCGTCACAGTCGCAAGTTGCTGATTATGCTGCCGGATATGGTGATTGCTGTGGTCACCGTCGTGCTGTCGCTGAGCTTCGCGATGGGATGGGCGAGTCTGACCATGATTTTCGTGGTGCTGTTCATTCGTTCGGCGGGAGGCGGGGTGCAGACGCCCGCTGTGCAGTCGTTCATACCGGATGTTGTTCCCTCGGGCAAACTATTGCGCGTCAACTCAATATACGGCGTGATTAATTCGGCGAATATGATTGTGGCACCTGCGGTGGCTGCTGTGCTTATCAACACAGTGCCGCTGTGGTCGATTCTGTTAGTCGATGTGACCACGGCCATTATCGGCGTCGGCTTTGTGGCGTCGATCAAAGCGCCGAAGAAGAGCGCGGAACATGTTGCGAGGCGTATGGCTGAAGCGGAGAATAGCGGGCAACCCACACTCGAACCGATGTCGGATGCCAATGCTGATCGTTCGCTGATTGCCAGCGTCCGTCGTGTGTTTGCTGACTTGAAAGATGGTTTCAGCTACACATGGCGCCGGGCGAACCTGCGCAACGTGGTGCTCGGTGACGCCTTGGTGTGCTTCGTGGCCGTGGCGCCGATGAACCTTACGCTGTTGCTCATGACCCGCGAATATGAGGGCATCGATTTGAATCTCGGATTCATCAACCTGACCACCGCCTCCGATAAACTCGCCGCCAACGAGCTGGGATGGAGCATCGGTATGCTGCTCGGCGGCGCGCTGATGTCTACCATCGGTGCCAAGCTCATCCGCAACAACATGCGCGTGGTCGCCTTCGGCATCGCTCTGGTGGGCGTCTCCGTCGTTGGTCTTGGCGTGGTCCACAATCTGCTGGCGTATTTGCTGATTGATGTGGTGAACGGTTTGGCTTCGGCCATCTGCATGGGCCCGATGCGCACCATCATCCAGACCGAGGCCGATGAGAAGATGGTGGGCCGTGTATTCGGCCTTGACACCACCCTGAGCACGCTCGGAATGCCGCTCGGCATGTTGATCTTCGCGCCACTGGCCGACGTGATCCCGATTTCGCTGGTGTTCATCATCGGCGGTGTTCTGACCCTGCCCATCGGCATCTATCTGTTCGGCCAGGCGCGCCGTAACGTCAGTGCGCAGGTGACGCGAACAGCGGCCTGACAGGCACCTGACGGCCACCTGCCAGACGTAAAGTCAACTACCAGATTTGCGCATACAGATCGTAAGACACATACTTCGGCAGATCGTAGACGGTAATCGAGAATGGCGTGGATCGGCCATTGCCCGGCCAATCCACGAATGCGATATCTCCATAGATGATTGCGTTCTGTGCGTTACGCAGTACTAGGGAAATCTTGATTTGCTGTCCATCAGATGGCTTGAATCCATCTGCCACGGCGCGGACCTCGCCATTGAACGTCGTGCCGCCGTCCCTGTTGTCTATTTTGGATATTCCACTGATGGGGAAGGTAGCGGTTCCTTGAGCCTCGGTGACGTTGTACGTATCAGGGCTAAGCACAACGAAATCTACGGTGGCCGGGGCCGTGCCCTCGCCCGCTTGGCCGGCGTCATATACAGTCTGATTCGGGAATGCCATATTCAGTGCTTGCGTCTGCGAGAACACGATGGAACCGTCTTTGGCCCGCCCCGTAATGGTAATCTGCGGATACTGCACCTGCTGGGTCTTACTGGTGTTGCGCAGGGCGAAAGCGTAGTGGACATACCCTTGCTGGTCCGCCGACCAGCCGGATTCCACTATTTTCAGAGGATTGTCGGTGACGGTGTCTTGATTGTCTCCATCAGCGCCGTCAGTGCCGACTACTCCGCCCGTGCCATTGGCATTGTCGGTTCCTGACCCGTTCGAGGAGTGCCCGCCATCGGCCTTATCGGTTGATTGGCTGCTGGATTGTGTCGAGGAATCGGGTGATGTTGCCGACCCGATAATGCCAAGTTGGCCTGCCAACACAATGCCTCCCGCAATGGCGGCGACCACCAGCGCCGCTCCGACGATGGACCACAGCACGATGGCGCGTTTGCTCAAGTGCAGACGCCGAAATAGTCGAGACGCCGACGTGACGCCGTTCGTTGTTCTCGTTGATGGCGGATTTGCCGATGATGCGTTCGGCATGGGCGGATTGGACTGGGAGAACAGCGCCTGGCGAAACTCCTGGACGCTCTGTGGCCGTTTGCTGGGCTCGAATGCGCACGCATAGCCGATGACGGTGCGCAGTCGTGCCGGTACTGCGGCATCATCGGCAAGTCGCTGCTCGTAGTCGCTGGCATCGGGATATACGCCGGTCAGCATGAATCCGAGCAGTCGACCAAGCGAGAACACGTCGGAACGCGCGTCGGTTTTGGCAAAGCCATATTGCTCAGGCGAGGCGAATCCGTAGGTGCCAAGCGCCGTGGTGTCCCGCGAGCGATTGCTTGACGCTGACCATACGCGCGCAATGCCGAAATCGATGAGATGCGCGCCATCCCGAGCCAGGATGATATTGGCCGGCGTGATGTCGCGGTGGATAACGCCGTGCTGGTGAAGCTCCTGCACGGCTTCGCAAATTTGGTCGATAAGCTGCACGGCCACATTCGGTGCAAGCCGCCCGTTTTCCTCCACAATTTGCGCAAGCGTGCTGCCCGGCACGTAATCGTAGACGATGACGAACCGGTCGGGCAGCTCGTACGTCGCTTCCACACGCGGCAGACGATTACTCTGGCAGGCGCTGAGCGCCGCCCACACATTGCGTTGCGCTAGGGGAGAGGGAATCTTCTTGCGTACGAACGGGCCGTTGCCGTCAATGCTCACCAGTTCGGTGACGCCGGAAGGTCCGCGAGCGAGCGTACGCTCGACATGGTACGCATCGTCGATGCTCATCGCATGCATCGCCTGCTTATCGTCCATGTCTCTCCTTGACGCCCTCTTACTTGCGTCTCACTGGTGAGTGTTGTTGGGCCGAATGTCGTCAATCGGCCGGTAGCAACGTCGCCTCTCCCATACGATACAACTCGTCGTCCGTGGCAATGCGGTCGAATCCATTGCGTATACACCAGATGATAATCGCGTCGCGTCGCTGTTTGCACCACAGTTCGGAAACGCCTGCAAGACGAAGTAGCCGTTGGGTTTCACGTAATGTGCACTTGAGACCAAAAGCCAGCATAATGGCGTGATCTCGGCCGGGGCGGCTTTTGCCGGAGAAAATGTCATAAACCACTGTGGCGTTGAGGCCGGATGCCCGCACCACGTCGGCTCGTCTCAGGTCATGGGCTTCCATACGGTCGAACAGATAGTCGGTCAGCGTGCGTGCGCTGACGAGTCCCTCATCGAGATACTGCTCAATGCTGGCGCTGGCGAGCAGCCGATCCAACAGTTCCTCGGTCAAATGTTCTTCGGGGATGTCTGCCATTGCCCATGCTCCTTGTCGCTGTGTTGCGGGTGCTGTGCTGCGCCATCGTACGCGGTTGCTCGATTCCCAGCGTACAGGACGCCGACTTTTCGGAAACACGCCGAAAAATTCAGTTGTCAGCTGATGTATGGCCCGCGCGTGTCGCCGACAATGGTCGATGCCATCCGTGTAGGTGCGGTGGCGGAAAGGATGTTCATGCGCGGTATCAAGCATCGACAATAAAGCTAACATGCATACAAAATGCTAATTTGCGTACATAATAACAACGCCATACACTGGTTTCGATGTATCGCAGAGCAAAGCGAGCAATAAGAAGGGACGCAATGATGAGCGAACGATACCGGCTTGCCATGGCAGTCGGATTGACCGTAACGGTTGCCGGGCTTGCCTCTTCTGTGCTGGTAATGCTGCTGCTTAAGGAAAGAAGGGCATCATGACAACGCCATTTGATCAACAACCTCAGCCGGTTCCACCGTCCGAAGGCACGAATGACGCACCGGAAGATCGCGCGAATGCGCCTACCGTGCCGAATACTGTACCGGCTGGCCAACCGAACGTAGCGTCTGATGGTGCTACCACTACTCCGATGACTCCGGCTACGGCATCGCAGCGGCCCGCCGGCGCGCCATTTGATCGTGTATATGCGGTCAGTCCGCAACAGCTGTTCCAAGTTATTCACGACCAGCTGACTACTGGCGCCACGTTTACCTTGGATAACGAAAACACCCAGACCGGAGCGTTTTCCTTCCACTCCTATGATGGGGTGAACTGCACGCTAACCGTAGTCCCGCAGGGTGCGGCAGGGGCCGCCATTCGTCTGGAGGCGACTGGAAACGAAAGCGCCAAGCGCGTTGATGAGTTCCTCGCCGCTCTGGACAAGCGTATTGGTGTGGCTCCTGCACCCGCCACACATGGTGCCGGTGCTGCCACTGGTTTTGCTGGTGCCGCTGCGCCTGCCGTGCTTGCTCCGAATGCACAAGGGGTGAAGAAGACTTCCAAGCTGGCTGTGTTCGCCATTATTTGGGGAGTGTTGTTCGTACTCGCCCAATTTGTGGATGTTTCTGGCCGATCCTGGGGCGGACTGCTGTTCGCCACGGTGATTCCGGCACTGCTCTCAGGCTTCGCCGTATACGTGACCCGCCCGAGTGGCAAGGTGCAAGGCCGAGTGCTGGCCTGGGTGGCAGTCGGTATCACCGTTGTGGGTCTGGTAATCGGTGGCGTGTTCGTAATTCGTGACGGTGCGAAGGCCAAGGCTGATCGGGCGGAATTGGAAGCATCGCTCGCCACCAAGTGCGAAGCATATTCATGGCCGGAGTCGGATATCGCGGCGCTGCTGCCGCAGCCGAAATCCACAAAGGGTGAAATTAAAAGCGAGTCTTCGGACTACTTCTCCATCGAGGTGTGCGATACCGACGCCAAGCAGTATGCCGACTACGTCAAGTCCGTGCAAGACAACGGTTTCACCGTGGACTATAGCAAGTCCGCTGACATCTTCAATGCCAAGAACGCCGATGGATACAGTGTGAGCGTTTCTCGTGACACTGACGACGAGACCATCATGTCCATCACTATCCAGGTTCCGGAAAAGAAGGAAGATACGTCTACGGACGGCGACGCCGCGAAGCAGGATGATAAGAGCACTGATACGGGCACTGATTCCAGCGATGCCAACAAGCAGAGCGACCAGTCTTCGGATCAGAAGGCGCAGCAGAACACCAATGACAGTGCTGACTTCAAGTCCACGATGGACAGTTACGAGGCCTTTATCGATGAGTATGTTGCCTTCATGAACAAATATCAGAAATCCGACAACGTGGTCAGCATGGCTACCGACTATGCCAGCATGATGAAGCGTTACTCTGAGTTCTCCCAGAAGGTAGACGCCATTGACGAAAACTCCCTCAGCAGTGAGGATTTGGCCTACTACACCGAGGTCATGACTCGATGCACGCAGAAGCTCGCATCGGTGGGCCAGTGATCAGACTGGCGTATCGAGGTAACGGTTTTCCAAGAAAGGGACGATGACGGTATATGGGTATACGCGGCAGACAGTATACGCCAATGGATGAGCCGGCCTTCAACAAGGCCATCCCCGGAACGGAGGCTCTGGCCGGGACACTGAAAGACACTTTTAGCGCATTCCGTAGTGGGCTTGGGATTACCGAACCCGTGGTTTCGGTGAATTGTGAAGGTTGTGGCGCTCCGCTTTCCGGTCATCGCAAAGAAGTCGTTCGATGCGAATACTGCGATCGCGAAACGCAGCTATAGCCAACATGCCAGCATAACGGCCGGTCTTGCGATTGCATAGTCGCAAGACCGGCCATGTGCATTGAGATATCGAGGAAAACAGATGGCAGTTATTAAGGCGTTCGCCGGCGCGCTCGGCGGTACATTCGCGGACCTGTGGCGTGATATCATCACCGCTGGTCCGTTCACGGAACACACCGTCGTTGTGCCGGGCATTCCCCGCGGAAGCAACAACGATCGCGGTTCGAATGAATACGGTTCCGAGGGAATAATCACCAATGGTTCGCGTATCTATGTGCCAGAGAATACTGCGGCGTTCATTTTCTCTGAAACAGGTATCGAAAACGTCATCACCGAGTCGGGCGGTTATGAATATCGCAACGGGGAGCAGAGCGTGCTCGCCGGAGACGGCATCGGATCGTTCTTCAATCAGGTTGCCGATCGATTCACCTTCGGAGGTCAGCCTGGCCGCACCAAATATGTGGCCTTCGTCAACCTGCGTGAGATTCGTGGCATCAAATTCGGCACTTCTGCGCCGCTGGTGTATAACGACCGGTTCTATGGCGTCGATTTGGAAATTCGCGCACGCGGATCCATGTCGCTAAAGGTCACTGATCCAGTTCGATTCGTTCGTAACTTTGTGCCTGCCACTACCGTGTCGTATTCATTCGATGATGAAGGGCCACGTAGGCAGATTCTGTCTGAATTCGTACAGTCGTTTATTGTGGCCATCAATTTGCTGTCCAATGAATATCGTATTTCGCAATTGCCTGGCAAGGCGAATGACATCGCAGCATGCGTGCGTGGCGATCGGGCCAATGCGGGTACGTGGAATGATCGTTTTGGCTTTGAAGTGTCCAGTGTGGGCATCGAAAGTATCGAGTTCACCGAGCAATCACGTCAACTCGTGCAGCAGTTCGCCTCGAATAAGATGAATGTTGCCGCATACGAGGGCGTTTCCCAGCAAGCTGGCAATATGGCTGCCCAGCAGCGCATTGCGCAAGGCATCCAAGACAACGGCTTTGGCGATGGTGGCATGTTGCTGGGCATGAATATGGCACAAGCCATTAATCCTATGACGGCCGCCCCGGTTCAAGCGCCGGCGCCTGCGCCGGCGCCGGAAGCCGCTGCTCCCGCCTCTCACACGGCATCCATGTCTGTGGAAGAACAAGTCGAGGCGATGAAGAAATTGAAGGAATTGGTTGATATCGGCATTCTCTCCCAAGAAGAATTTGATGCAAAAAAGCACGAAATTCTCGGCCTATAAACGGCGCATTCATGCAACTCGAAATAGTTGATAATGAAGGAAACGCTGGTGCGATATATCGGCGAAAACAATGGATGAATATATCATTGAATAAGCAGTAATTATCAGGATGGTTGGATTCACATTGACGTGGTTCCGACCATCCGCAGATCTGCGACTACAAGGGAGAGAATAATGTTGAACAACAGGGTTCGTTTCGGGAACATGAAGCGTGTCAATCGTGCGGTTTGGGCGTTGACCGTGATTCTTATGATGGTTCTGGGTCTTGTGCTTGCTGGATGCTCGGGGTCTTCTGACGGTGCGGACGGCAAGGAGGAATCCACATATTCGAAAATTGTCGCCATCGCCAAGAAAGGGCGTTCGCTGGCCGATGTGAAAGACGAGCTCAAGGATGCCGGTTTTTCCTCCTCTGATTATGAGGTGAAAAGCGACACGGACAAAATGGTGCTCAGAGCTTCGAACTGGGTTGTCCAATCCGTGGAAGATGGGGACAAGCCTGTTATCAATGTTCGTAAAGCCAGCGATATAGCGCAGGAGGAAGAAGCGAAGAAGGTAGCTGAGGAGAAGAAAGCAGCTGAAGAGGCAGCCGCCAAGAAGGCAGCTGAAGAAGAGGCTGCAAGAAAGGCCGCTGAAGAAGAGGCTGCAAGAAAGGCCGCTGAAGAACAGGCTGCAAGAAAGGCCGCTGAAGAACAGGCTGCCGCGCAGGCCGAGGCCCAGCGGCAAGCTGAGGAGGCCGCTCGACAGGCACAACAGCAACAGCAAGCGCAGCAAAATGTGCATTATGCGAATTGCTCTGAAGTCCGTGCGGCTGGTGCTGCTCCGTTGTATCAAGGGCAGCCTGGATACAACGGCAAGTTGGACCGCGATCACGATGGCGTGGCCTGCGAGTAACGGATTCGATATTTCGGCGACTCAGCGCTTGTTCGGGCCGCCGTCCGGGAACATCAAGTAGGTGATGATGCCGGCGGCGGTTCCACTGGCCAATGCGCCGGTGATGACGGCGAGAGCCTGCATCGCCGTGCTGAGCGTGGGCTTGCCCGTTGCGGCAGTCTTTGAAGCCTTCAATGTGGCGGCACTGGGCTTGCGTTTCTCGGTGGCGGCGTTGTCGGCAACGTTGCCACCGTCCGTATTGACTGGGGCATTGTCGGCAACGGCCTCGCCGTCCTGCTCTTGGGCGCGCCGTTCGCGAATGCGTTGCTCAATGGGATCGTCGACCAAAGTCTTGATGATGCGTGCCAGATCGCGGTCTTCACGACGTGCGATCTCGGCGCTGAACACCGTACGTAAAGCGAGATACTGCAGTTTGGTCATCGGGCTTTTGCCGGTCTCCAAGTTAGACACCGTCTGTCGCGCGACTCCCAGCTCGTCGGCCAGTTGCTGAGTCGTCCATCCGGCTACCTTGCGAATCGGACCCAGGTTCTCCTGAAACTTATCAATCCACCATTGTTCGATTTCAGACGCCGCCATTACGCACCTCCTTCCACGCTGTCACCAGTGTACGTTACCTGTACCGAAATCAATCCAAAAAACAGTGTTCATGTGAAATTCACTGCGTATTTGCGCTTTCGCCGGCTTACCGAGATTAGCCTTAAACAAGGAATAACAGAGTAGAAGCAGAAGGTATGCGCGTATTCGATTTCGACGGAACCATCTATGATGGCGAAAGCCTGTTCGACTTGTACCTGTATTCCGCCCGGCACGACCCGAAAGTGTTCCGCTACATCGCCCCCGTGCTGCGGTACGCAGTCAAATACAAGCTTGGCCGGGCCACGCTTGAACAAATGGAATACGGCGTGGGCAAGATGACCGAAGGCTATCTCACGGAACTGAGCCGATCCAAACGGGTGGCGAGCGTCGAACAGCTCGTGGACGATTTCTGGGACCGATATTACGCACGTATCAAGCCTTGGTACCAGCCTGAGTCGGACGATGTGATCCTCACCGCATCCTTCGGTCTGACGGTGGGGAAGGCCTGCCGCAGACTCGGCGTGAGGAATCTCGTGGCCAGCGAGGTGGATGTGGAGACGATGAGGGTCACGTACCTCAACTTCAGCACCAACAAGGCCAAACGGTTCCGCGAACTGTACGGTCCGGACGTCGTCATCGACGAGTTCTACACCGACTCCAAATTCGATCAGCCGATGATCGACATGGCCCGGCACGCGTTCATGGTCAAGGGGAACACCATCACGCAAGTCAAGTAGGAAACAACAGAAAACAACACAACGTAACCAATAACGAAAGGGGAACATATATGAGCATGCCGCTCGATCTATACGTAATCCGGCATGGCGAATCCGAAGCGAACGTCATCGTCCAGGCGGGCGAGCAGGGCGACAATTCCCTGTACACGCAGGACAACGTCACCGTACCCGACCGCTCCTGGAGACTCACCGCCACCGGACGCAAGCAGGCCGACTGCATCGGCCGCTGGCTGGTCAGCCAGCAGCAGCTGTTCGACCGCTACATGGTCTCGCCATACGTGCGCACCCGCGAAACCGCAGCCACCATGGCCCTGCCCAAGGCCAAATGGGAGGAGAACCGTGTGCTGCGCGAACGTTCTTGGGGCGAGATCAACACCATCACCAAGGACGAATTCAAAAACAACTACGCGCGCAACTGGAACTTCAAGAACACCGATCCGCTGTACTGGCGTCCGCCGGCAGGCGAGTCGATTGCCGATGTGGCCGAGGACCGTGTGCACAACATCCTGACCTCGCTGAGCCGCAAATCCGATTCGGAATCCGTGGTCATGGTCACCCACGGCGACTTCATGCTCGCCCTGATGCTCACCATCGAGGATCTGGCCGACGAGGAATTCCTGCATCGCGCCGATTCGGACGACTGGAAGATCACCAACTGCACCTGCCTGCACTATACACGCCGCGACCCGGAAACCGGCCGCACCTCCAAGCGTGTGCGCTGGGAGCAGACCGCCCGGCCCGTGCTCGACGAGACGACCGGCCGCTGGGAGGTCAAGGTGGAGCCGTGGCGCGAATTCAAGCGCCCGTATCTCTCCAATGGCGATTTGGTGGATGTGGTGCAGGCCGTCGACCCACACCTGCTGGAGTATTACGGCAAATAGCCTTTCCCGGAAGAGCCCGTTGTCTAAATGAAAGTGCAACACCCGTTAGATTGGAAATTGCCTAGAAAA